>Ga0190274_10000626_pt1 | contig 20738 bp, 19 predicted proteins | sample Popmic531T_FD_133002 | JGI IMG/M metagenome (GOLD analysis project Ga0190274, IMG submission 133002) | Populus adjacent soil microbial communities from riparian zone of Yellowstone River, Montana, USA - 531 T | ecosystem: Environmental > Terrestrial > Soil > Riparian zone | place: USA: Montana... | reverse complement strand
CTGGAAAAGTTCCCGCATGGGGGATGGGTTACCCTACTTGTAACTGTTTTCCTGTTCAGCTTTATGTTTGCATGGTACCTGGCGCGAAAGGTCAGGAACCGGTATGTGGAGTTTGTAAAACTGAAGGACTTTACAACTTTGATTACAGAAATGAGTAGCGATGTGTCAATTCCTAAATATGCTACGCATCTTGTTTACCTCACGAGCGCGAACAGGATGTATGAGATTGAATCAAAGATCATGTATTCCATTTTGCAAAAACAACCCAAGCGGGCGGATACGTATTGGTTTGTCCATGTTGATGTAGTTGATGAACCGTACACAATTGAATACAAAGTTGATGAAATTGAAAACGATAAAATTATTCATGTCGAGTTCCGCCTGGGCTTCAGGGTGGAGCAGCGGATCAATATGATGTTCCGGCAGGTGGTTCAGGATTTAGTCATGAATAAAGAAATAGATATCAGGAGCCGCTATTATTCGCTCAATAAAAATAACATGGTCGGGGATTTCCGGTTTGTTGTAATTGAAAAACACATTTCGAATGAAAACGAATTTGGGTTCATCGAAAAAATTGTTCTCAATATGTATTCCTTCCTTCATCTTTTTGCGCTGCCGGAAGAAAAAGCTTTTGGGCTGGATACCTCTTCAGTCACCGTGGAAAAAGTTCCGTTGATTGTAAAGCCGATGGGGAGGATTAATATGAGGAGGATTCATAATTAAAGCCGTAGGAAGTCTACCCGCCAAAGGACGGATCCGCCTTGGCGGACAGTAAACGAAAAACATTTCGGTAGTCAAGTTGGAATCGAAAGGCTAAAATCGAAACCTCGTTCATCGGGAACTTATATTCTATCGAGGATTGATTGCTTCAGCCATATCAGCCGATTACCTGATCGATTCAAAATCCTGAACACATGCAGCGCTTTGTCAATCCTGTTTAACTTGCTCCCGTTTAAGTTCCAGCCAGACATTGATTCCCCAAATTACCGACATCAGATTTAAATAGACGAAGCTTACGATTTCATAAGCATCATGTTTGTGAGAAAGCCCTGAAAGGATCCTGATGTATAGAATGATGAATGGTATGCTCGTTGAAACGGATAGCCATTTAAGCCAGGGTTTGAAATAATTGCTAAGACCGATGGCAAAAAATGCCGGCACCAGCACAAGTATTCCACGGGCAAGTGTCAAAGGAGAATAGTTTCCGATGTTGAGTGAAGCAAAGAAAACTCCGTTCGCAACGCCCAACAAATAAAATCCACCCGATGCGAACGACCATCCCCTTTCAGCAACATAAGCGCCCATCAACACGCATGCGGCAATTATGGAGGTTGTGGATAGTTGCCAGTAGAGCGCTTGAAATAAACTTTCCTGTTCGCAAAACGAACCCACTGCTCCCATGATGAAGTTCATGAAAAATAAAGTGATGATTGCATACCCAAATTTTTCTGTCCGTGATTCTTTTATGTGCATGTGTTTGAACGTTATCAATTAATCATTATGGTAGATTTGAAGATGTATGCAGGTTGAAATTCCTTATTTGGTGGTCAGGGAGTTTCGGAAACATGTGCCGCATGATTCACTATCCTGAACACGTGCAGCACAAAAGGGAAAAGTGCGTCCATGGTTTCTACTGATCCGCGGGTGGAACCGGGCAACGTGAGCACAAGCGTTTTTCCGATGAGTCCGGCAATACCACGCGAAAGAATTGCATAAGGCATGCGCTCCTGGCCGTATGCACGCGCTGCTTCCATGATGCCCGGGATTTCCCTGTCAAGCATCGGGAGTATAGTTTCCGGCGTTGCATCACGCGGAGAAATTCCTGTGCCCCCAGTTAAAATGATAAGATCAATTTTTGATTTGGAAAGGACTTCAACTTTTTCGCGGATCACGCCGGGCTCATCTGGAATGATTGCATATACTGCGTTTTTGATGTGCAGCTTTTCAAGCCTGGAAAGAATCGCCTTTCCTGCTTTGTCTTCTTTTTTTCCTGAAGCAACAGAATCGGAACAGACAATCACTGCTGCTTTCAAGTCTGTTGCGAATGAATCCGTGTAATCCGATTTGCCCCCGCTTTTTTCGAGCAGCTTAATATTCAGGATTTCAATGCCTTTGTCAATGGGCTTGAGCATGTCGTACATCGTCAATGCCACAACCGATGCGCCGTGCATGGCCTCGACTTCAACGCCGGTGCGGTAGATGGAATGCACTTCGACTTCGATTTTTATTTCCAGGCCCCCTATTGAATGCCTGATGGAAGTGTATTCAATGGGCAAAGGATGACAATCGGGTATCATGTCGCTGGTGCGCTTCACTGCAAACAACCCTGCAGTGCGGCTCACTTCAAACACATCACCCTTCGGAATTTTTTTAGCAACAATCGCATCAATTGTTTCCTGTTTGCTTACGCGAACAACAGCTTGTGCCGTGGCAATTCGGAGAGACTTTATTTTATGTGTAATGTTTATCATGAATCAGGAATTTCGAAATCCGAATCCCGAATTTCGAAAAAATATTAAAGCACTAGTAAAAAATATACCAAAATCGATCATTCATTTCAAAGGTTCAATTTCATATTCTATTGGATTTTCGAACTTGGAATTTTTTTCGAGTTTCGGATTTCGGTCTTCGATTTTTTCTTCTAAGTATTAATTTTCCAAACGAAAGATTCATCTTCTAAAATTTCCTTTCCCCAAACAGGCACCTTTGCTTTTATTTCTTCAACTACGTAGCTGCATGCATCAATTGCATTTTTTCTGTGGGGCGAAGATGTGAAAACAAAAAGAGAAATTTTTCCTGCATCAACTTTTCCCAGGGAATGATAAATGTGCATGCATGTCAGGTTGAATTTTGAAAAAGCAGATTCGCGGATCTCATGAAACACATCGGCAGCCATTTCTTCATAGCATGAATATTCAATGGCCGTAACTTTTTTCCCGTCAATCTCATCATTGCGCACCTGTCCGAGGAAAATGCTATGCGCGCCGATTTCCTTCTTTCCGGAATGATTTGCAATACTTTCGGAAATCACGGAGGGTAAAATTTCTCCATCTACAAATAATTTTCGTTCTCTTTTTGCGGACATTTTCGGATTCATTTATTCTGACCAAGATTGTAAAAAATCTTCAAGTTGATCCCTAACAGATAATAATCATAGCTGAAAGAATACTGTACCTGGGTTCCGATATCAAAGCTAAAACGTTCATTTAATGAATAAACATAAGATACACATAATGCTGCTCGCCATATCCAATCTTCACCTTCGTTGTATCCGGAATACTCCCTGGTCTCTGTTATATTATTTATATTGGATTTAGAGGTTCCTGAATATTTAACCTTATACAGGTACGATGCAATAATTCCAGGACTCACGCACACTTTATTTTTTCCTTCGCCGAATTCAACTCCGGGAAGGAGAGAGAACTCAAAATGATTAAAAGATTTTTCATTGTCTATTTCCATACTGTAATATCCCCCAACCGGAGTAGGCCCCTGGTCGGAATAAATATAATGTGAGTTTATTTTTGAGTAGCGAAGACCTGCAATAAGAGCAAAATCATTTTTATGAAAGCGAAAACAGGGCCCCAGGGCGTAACCAACCCTTAATTTGTTTTCAGTGTGCTCATCAACTTCCGGAAGATAAACTTGTGGCATGAATTCAATGCCGGCAGCATGAGACCAGGTTCCCTGACCTTTCAATTCATCAGAAATAATAATTAGTAAAAGAATCGGTAATAGTTTTTTCATTTAGTATGCGGGAACTACCATACAATAATATTCAATTTCCACCAGCATCCATTCGGAAATACTATTCAAAACTTTTTAATTCACTAACATCAAAATACCATTGGGGAGTATTCAACTCACCAATGTTGTTTCTATACCACGGACTGATGTTTTCGTCATTAAAGTTTTTCAGGATGTGAATATCCTGCGCCGGCATAAAACTCTGAGCGATCATAAAAACTTTTTCACCTGATTTGTTTTCTGCCACATCTACAACGATCACTGCATGTCCGGGTGATCCGCCATGAACAAAGACATCTCCGATGCCAATATCGGCAATGTTTTTCGTATGCAATGACCTGGACAATGAAAGTGTGCCTGCATAGTTAAATATAACGTCCATGTATTTTCTAAAATCTGAATATGTGTTTGAAGGAGCGGCAGATTTTACCCAATGAGTTTTGTTTCCTTCAACGGCCAGGCGGTTTCCTTTCATCCATTCAGAATAATCCATCCTGAAACCATTCGTCAGCACAAATGAAATATTTTCATACTCCCTCAGCGAAAAATAATATTCCCCCCGGAGGCGCATGATCGCATCGGCACATTGCTGAAGGTCTTTCTTTCCGATATCCATGTCGACCACTGCCTCATACACAAGATCGCCTTTCTCCCTGCCATCAAAATAATTTACAATGGCCCCATCATTTTTCAAGAGGAGATTTCTGAGGTAATAACCAAATGAATTTTTATCTGCCTCCTTCCTTGAAAAACCTGCAGGTGGATTGAACCGGGTAAGAATGGTTTTTCCATTTACATCGATGATAGATTCTACGGCGTCGACAGGATGAATCAAGCCATTCACTTGCCATGAAACATTCAATAGAGGAGAAATTAAAATAACCAGGATTGCCAGGAAACAATTGCGCATGGTGAGGAGGAGACCAGTCGAGAGTCGAGCGTTTAGTGATTAGAATAGAAGAACTACCTTGAAATAAGAGAAACGAAATGTTCTAACTAATCAGTAAACGTAACTTTCGCAGGAAAATTTTCTCTCCAAAGCGATTCCTGTCTTTCAACCTCAAAAATTGAAAAGCTCATGTCAAGCGAATTGAGTGACAAAAGTCTGCCGCTTAAGATGTCGCCGATACCTGTAATCCATTTAATGGCTTCTGCGGCTTGCATGGTGCCGATAATTCCCGGAAGAAATCCTATGATTCCCGCTTCTTCGCAATTGGGCATTGTTCCTTCGGCAGGAGGGAAGGAAAACAAGCAACGATATGTAGGCCCGATGTTGCCGTGATGATCTCTTGCATTAAATAATGAAAGGTGCCCTTCAAACCGGAACAGGGATCCATATACAAATGGCTTATCAAGAATCACACAGGCATCATTCGTGGAATAGCGCGCAGGAAAATTATCGGTGCAATCCAGGATAATATCATAACTGGGAAATATTTTCAGCGCAGCAGAGGGAGTTAATTTTTCGTTGATGCAGTCAAACGCAACTGTTGAATTTTTTTTTCGAAGGTGTTCAACAGCAACTTCTGCTTTTGATTTTCCGATGTCTTCTTCTGTAAACAAGACCTGTCGTTGCAGGTTATGAAGTGCCACCGTATCAAAATCCATCACGCCGATTTTCCCGATTCCGGCAGCAGTGAGATAAAGCAATGCCGGACAACCCAATCCACCTGCGCCGACAACAAGCACTTTTGCCTGCTTCAGTTTCAATTGCGACTCAACACCAAACTCTTTCAGTGAAAGGTGTCGTGAATAACGGATCAGTTCTTCTTTTGACAAGATCATCTTGGGTACTTAACCGTAAAGGTCGTAAAGAATAAGTCAAGAATGGCCACTAAGTCGCAAAGACACGAAGAAACACGAAGAAAAAAATCAGTAAGGTGAAATATTACTAAACTTAGTGTTTCTTAGTGTCCTGGTTCCCGATAGCTATCGTATTCGTGGCGATGGCTGCTTAAATAATTCATGCAATGAGTGCTGAATAGCCGGATCACATTTTTCGTAATTCGAAAATTCGTACGTTTTATTCGTACTTCGGTGAGGTGATATCTGCAGGTGAATTTATATTGCGAAACAAAAGACCTGCATCGAATTTTTCTTTTGGGACCTCAACATATATCGTATTCAATTTCTCAAGAACCGCCTGCATCTTCAATTCTTTTTTCAGAATCAGAGTTTCTATTTTTGGCAAGCTGGATTTGCAGTAAAGCGCACACATAGGTTCCACCTTGCTGTCATGAACAGGCACAATTGCATCGCAAAGATTACCTTTGATTTTTTTCAGCAGGAAAAGCAAGAAGTCGGAAGTTACAAAAGGCAAATCGCAGCTCATTACAATGTTCCAGCCTGCATTTGAATTATACAACGCCGAATGAATTCCTCCCAGCGGGCCGCAGTTTTTGTAAATATCGGTGTAGACGTTATGCCCGAATTGCCGGTATTCCTGATTGTCGCTGATGATGCTTATTGGGTAGGAAAGCCCTAAAGAATAGATTACGTGCTCAATCATTTTCTTCCCACGAAAATCTACCAGTCCTTTATCGGCGCCCATGCGTGAACTTTTTCCACCGGCGAGGACAAATGATTCATATGTAATTCTATCCTCCATCTTTTTCGGTGAGAAGTTTCAGGGATGCAATGAGCAGTACCACACCAAGAATTTTTTTCAGCAACGTATTCTCAAATTTTTTGCTGCCATAGTGTGAGCCCAGGAGACCGCCGATGACAGCTATTCCAACCCAAAGATAAATAGAAGGATCTACGGATACCCCTTTCGTCACAAGGCTGGCGAGTCCGGAGATGGAATTGAGAAAAATAAATAAAGAAGAAATTGTTGCAGTTTGTTTCATCTCCGCCCAACCCATAAATAATATGATTGGACTCAGGATAATTCCTCCGCCAATACCGATCATACCTGACACAAATCCTATCACAATGCCGATAATGATGATAAAAAACGGATCAAAATCTTTTTGTTTCGTTGACGGTTTTCCGAGGATACCGAACAATCGCAGCACAGGAACCAGCAGGATTACTGCAAGGATTTTTTTGTAGAGAAAAGGATCAATCTCGATCCTTGCTCCCAGAAATGCCGCAGGAATTGATCCGGCAATGAGGAGCAGGAAAAGTTTTTTATTCAGCGGACTTGTTCTTGAATACTGCACAAAAGCCATCAGTGAAACGATGATGTTCATGACCAAAGCCGAAGGCTTCATGATATCAGGAGAGAAATGGTACAGGCCCATCAATGCCAAATATCCACTGGCGCCGCCATGCCCTACGCTGGAATACAGAAAGGCTACGACGAATAAAAGAAAATAAAATAATATGAGTGAAGAGTCCATTGACGGGAACAGAATTTGGTCTTGGAAAAATGTTTTATGGCTTCAAAAGTATCAATGAAACATTAAAATTTAAATTAGATGGACTTCCACAATTTTTCCTGCTTCTACAATTTCATCATCTTCCGAAAGACATACTAGACAATTCGCCTCTGCATAGGAACGCATGATGTAAGATTCCTGGCCTTCAAGGATTTTTACAGTTTTGAAATCAGTGACAGCTTTCAGAAAATGTGTAAGACCTTTTTTCTTTTGAATACGTTCCGATAAAGGTAATTGTACAGAGGGCAAATGGCAATAATCATATCCAGAAAACTTACGGATGGCCGGAATGACATATTCATAAAAACAGGTTAGCACCGATGCCGGATTTCCGGGCAAACCGAAAATGTACTTTTTATTTTTCGCGCCGAAGTACAATGGCTTGCCGGGCTTTTGTTTCACTTTGTAAAATACTTCTTTTACTTTTTCCTTCTTCAAAACAACTCCAACAAAATCATAATCTCCTACAGAAATTCCACCGGTGAAGAGAATGAAGTCGGCGACCTTCAGTGCTTTTAGAAATTCTTTCCTGGTTTTATTTTCATCGTCTTTCGCGTAGAGTGTTTTAATGTTTTCTATTCCTTCCTTCTTCAATGCAGCAACAATCGTTACAGCATTCGATTCAAAAATTTTTCCGGGGGAAAGTTTGGTGCCGGCTTTCTGCAGTTCATTTCCAGTGACGATGACAACAACATTCGGTTTTCTATAAACAGAAACCGACTTCAATCCCATTGAAGCCAGGAATCCAATGGTTGCGGGATTGAGTACCATTCCTTTGGGAAGTGCAAGTTCATTCTTCTTTATTTGTGAACCACGTTTCCTGATGTTCTGACCGGGCCTGAAATTTTCATCTGCAATTGCAATTTCATTTCCCTTTACAGAAACCTTTTCCTGCATTACAACAACATCGGCACCGGCAGGAATTTCAGCTCCTGTAAAAATTCTAACAGCTTGTCCGGATTTTATTTTTCCGTTAAAACTTTTTCCCGCAGAAGATTCTCCAATCACTTCAATCGGTTTCCCATTCAGATAATCATCGGCGATGATAGCATAACCATCCATAGCAGATTGATCAAAAGGAGGCAAATCGAGTGGAGAAGAAATATTTTTTGAAAGCACATATCCTGCAGATTTTGAAACATTAACGGCAATTTGATTAGATGTCGTTACCACCTCAATTAATTTTCTTTGTGCTTCCTTAACAGAAATCATAGATTTCAATTCTCTTTTGTCCGCCAAGGCGGATCCGTCCTTTGGCGGATTTACTATCTACCGATTCTTCATCCTCCGATTGCCAGCATGCTTCTCTCTTTCGACTCACTATGCACTTCGGCCCATTGCTTTTCATCGTGTCCGCCAAGCATATAATGTTTTCCGAAAAGACATTCTTTGATGAGGGGTACAATATTTTCACCTGCGCGTAACGCAGAAAGCAGATCAGTTTCAGTTTTTGAAAAAAGACAATTAAGCATTTTTCCGTCTGCCGTAAGCCGCATCCTGTTGCAGCCGCTGCAAAAAGGTTCGCTCATCGTACTGATGACAGCAAATGTGCCGGCATGTCCGGGAATGCGGAATTTTTTTGCAGTATCGTGCACATCATCACAGAGCTTTTCTACAGGCGGAAACTTTTTCTGAATCTCTTCAAGAATTTCCTTGAAGGTGATCAGCTTTGTTGGTTGCCAATGATTCCCCGGGAAAGGCATGAACTCAATAAAGCGGATGTGCACCGGTGAGTTTTTTGTCCATTCTATAAAGTCACAGATTTCATTTTCGTTATAACCGTTCATCACCACCACATTCACTTTTACGTGAAAATTATTTTCCACCAGCAGCTCAATATTTGAAAAAACTTTTTTGAATTCATTTCTCCCGGTGAGCGAAATAAAAGTTTCTTCATTCAGCGAATCCAGGCTTACGTTCACAGAATTTATTCCGGCCGCAATAAATGTATCCATGAATTCATGTACGTTGCTGCCATTGGTAGTGAGAGTAAGTTTCACAGGAAGCGTTGACAATCGGGTAATGATGTCGGCGGCATCGCTTCTCAAGAGTGGTTCTCCGCCGGTAAGCCTGATCTTGTTCACGCCAAGCGCAACAAATGCGGAGGCAAAAGAAAAAATTTCATCAGCAGACATCAGCTTATGACCGGGCATTGCCTTAAAGCCATCTTTATTCATGCCTGAATGTGGAAGACAATACAGGCAGCGGAAGTTGCACTTGTCGATAAGTGAAATCCGCAGGTAATCATGAATGCGTCCGAATCCGTCTTTAAGCATGTGAAAATCTCCCGCCACTAATTGCACCAATTAACACTAATTGTGGCAGGAATATTTGAGCGACGAATTTCACCAATTATCATATACAGTGGTTGGAATTTTTATAAATAAATTCAGATTTATTGTAAGAGGCACACGGCCAGTCGGAAGGACGGTTTGCCAACTGCCAACTGCCAACTGGCTTTCACCCGCCGCTAAAAGGCGGAAGCAGCGCAACTTCATCATCCATATTCAGGGCAACATTTTCTCGCTGCACTTTTTTGTTCACGGCAATAAGGAATGTATGGGAAACGAGCTCGGGATGTTTTTCAAAAATCTTCCCCTTCAGCTCATCTGTATTACGAACCTGGGATAAATCAAATTGGGTTTTTCCGGCAATATCACCCAAAGGACCAAAGAACATAAGCCTCATTTGAAAAAAATATTTTCTGCGAAGGTCGAATTTCGTTTGAATCCTGACAAATGGGTTAAATGATACGCTCACTTAAGGAAAAATAACACGTTTGGTAAGGTGAAAATTTTATTTTTGCCCAAATCCTTTTCCTTCATAAACTACTGCTTATGGATACATCACCTGAAACGAACACAAATACAGTTGCAACTACCACTTTTGGGAGAATGCCAACAGACCACATGTTCATTGCCGAATACAAAAACGGTAAGTGGGGTGATGGACAGCTCAAGCGGTTCCAGAAAATTTTACTCAGCCCTTTTGCTTTGTGTTTTCATTACGGACAAACGGTATTTGAAGGAATGAAAGCATTCCGTATGACAGACGGTCGCGTAAATATTTTCCGTCCGCTGAAAAACTACGAGCGCATGAACTTGTCATTGGAGCGTATGTGCATGCCTGCGCTGCCGGAAGAGTTGTTTATGCATGCAGTTACTCAAATGGTGGAAGCCGATAAGAAATTTATTGATGATGACGAAGATGCATCCTTGTACATCCGACCGATGGTGATTGCTTCGGAAGAAAGGATCGGTGTGAAGGTTTCAGACGAATATTTATTCATTGTAATGTGTTCCCCGGCAAAAAAATATTTCGCAAACCCGATCAAGGTGAAGGTTGAGACCACCTTCACCCGTGCTGCTGAAGGCGGAACCGGTTTTGCAAAATGCGGTGGAAACTATGGCGCAGCTTATTATCCTACACACCTTGCACGACTTCAGGGTTTTGACCAGGTGATCTGGACTGACAGCCAGAGCCATGAATTCATGGAAGAGTCAGGGACAATGAATGTTGTTTTTGTTGTGGACGGAACGCTGGTGACGCCTGCATTGTCAGGGACCATCCTTGACGGGATCACCCGCGATTCAATCCTGACACTTGCTCGAAAGAACGGGATGAAGGTGGAAGAGCGCAGGGTTTCGGTGAAAGAAATTCAGAAAGCTTTTGAAGAAGGAAAAAAAGTTGAAGCCTGCGGTGTAGGAACGGCAGCTGTTGTTGCACCAATGGAACTCATCGACATCGACGGAAAAAAATATACGCCTTACACAGGAGCGGATTCTCATATGTCGAAACTGAAACGGCAGCTTTTGGAAATGCGGCTTGGGATACAGAAAGATGAACATAACTGGAATTACATTTTGAAATAGAAACAGCGCTAGCCACTAATTGCACCAATTATCACGAATTATTTTATTGGCACAAATTTCAAAATCGAAGTTATTTCTCTGCGAGCTCTGCGCCTCTGCGTGATCCGGTTGTTTGGGCATCGCCCGGACTCGAAGCCTCATTAATCCTTAGAAATAATCAGCTTAATTCACCTCTCAAATTTTTCGTCATCAACTGTTTTACTTTTTGGGACGAATAATTTTGTCCGAATAAAAACATGAGCTTCGTAATTGCAGCTTCTGTTGTCATATCGCCGCCGCTAATCACACCGATCTTTTTCAACTGCGCACTTGTTTCGTATTTACCAAGTTCAACACTTCCACCGCTGCATTGTGAAATGTCGACTACAACAATGTCGTTATCTATCGCATGTTTCAGGTAACCGATAAAAATTTCATCCGTGGGTGCATTGCCGCTTCCGAAAGCTTCAAGCACTATTGCCTTCAACCCGTTTGTACGAATGATCTGCAGCAGCATGGAGTGGGGCATGCCGGGAAAAAGCTTGAGGAGAGCGACATGTGTATCAAGGGACGTGTGGACAGTGAGTTTTTTCTTAGCATTCTTTTTTGCGATTGCGTCTTTGTTGTATTCGATCTTCACACCCGCTTCCACGAGTGCAGGATAATTCAGCGAATGGAAAGCATCGAACTTGCTTGAAGAATATTTTTCAGACCTGTTGCCACGGAAAAGCAGGTTGTTGAAATAAATGCAGACTTCCGGAACCAAAACATTTCCCGCCGCAATTTCCAATGCCGTGATGATATTCCTGCGGGCATCATTCCTGATGGCACCTAGCGGCACTTGTGAACCCGTGAGGATTACCGGCTTTGAAAGATTTTCCAGCATGAAGCTAAGTGCAGAAGCAGTATATGCCATCGTATCTGTACCATGCAGGATCACAAAGCCGTCGTGCGTATTGTAATTTTTTTGGATGACGTTCGCCAGCTCTTGCCAGAATTGGATATCAACGTTGGATGAGTCGATCGGATTTATCCAGGAATGAAAATGAATTTTGCATTTGATGTGCTTCAGCTCTGGGATGTGGTTTGTGATCTCGGAAAAATTCAAAGGCACCAGCGTCTTTTTTTTGTGGTGATGCATCATTCCGATGGTGCCACCAGTGTATACTATGAGTATCTTCTTCATTTAGTGTTCAAATCAAATTCCTGAATTTAATAAGAAGTACAAAGTACAATGTATTAGGTATTAGGACGAAGATGTAATTGAGAATTTATTAAGTACATTTTATCACAGTGTTATGCAGTTTACAGATTTCTCTGTGTCATTGCGCCTCTGTGGTGAATAATTTTTTACCTTCCCATTCATATTCCAAATATTTTTTTCGAATTCTCAGTCGTAATTTTTGCCACAACCTCCATAGGTACTCCTTTTATTTCGGCGATTCTTTCTGCGACCTTGATAATGTACTCCGGTAAATTTCTCTTTCCCCGGAATGGAGCAGGCGCGAGGTAAGGAGCATCCGTTTCAAGCACAAGATGTTCCAGGTCAATTTCTGCAATCACTTTATCCAGACCTGAATTTTTAAATGTGACAACGCCTCCGATGCCGAGATAAAATCCGAGGTCAATTGCACGCTTTGCCTGGTCGACACTTCCTGTGAAGCAATGAAATACACCGCATGGTGCTTCTTTCTTTTTGTCGAGAAGAATGGTGTACAGTTCTTCGAACGATTCCCGCGAGTGAATGGAAACCGGCAGTTTGTATTTGTTGGCGAGATCAATTTGTCTCCTGAAAACAATTTCCTGCTCCTTTACAAATGTTTTGTCCCAGTACAGGTCCATGCCGATTTCACCTACGGCAACATATTTTCTTTCTGCAAGCAGTTTTTCAACCAATGCGATTTCTTCTTTCCAGTTTTCCTTTACGGAACAGGGATGCAGACCCATCATCGGGAAACATTGCTCCGGATATTTTTCTGATAGCTCAGTTAATGCTGGCACCGAAGAGCTATCAATATTAGGAAGAAAGAAACGCTGCACACCTTTGGTCATCGCTTCCGTGATAAGAAGGTCTCGGTCGGAAGCAAAGTCTTCGAGGTAAAGGTGCGTGTGAGTATCGGTGAATATCATTTTCGCAAATGTAAGAAGACATTGGCAGTCAAGCAGCCAGCTTACCACAGAGGCACAAAGGCACAGAGAAACGGCCGTCATTAATGTCATTGAAGTCATTTCAGCAGGCTGGCGAACGCCGCCTAGCTGATCCCGAACGCCGTTGTGCGTTTCGGGAAAACAGCCACAGCCATTTGAATACAAGTCATTAAATCCGCCAAAGGACGGATCCGACGTGGCGGACAGCCGCAGTCATTAAGGTCATACGTACATTGGTATATTCGTAGGTTATATTCGTACTTCGTAGAGGTTAATTACTTTCGCACTGTCATGAAGTTTCTCCTCATCCGTTTTTCTTCCATTGGTGATATCGTACTCACATCACCCGTGGTGCGTTGCCTGAAGCAGCAGGTGAAGGATGCAGAGGTGCATTTTATCACGAAAAAAAGTTTTGCATCGGTAATCGAACACAACCCTTTCATCGACAAAAAAATTTATTTGGAAGATGATCTCGATGCTTTGATCCCTCAACTGAAAAAGGAGAAGTATGATTTTATCATCGACCTGCATCACAATTTGCGTACGCTTGATTTGAAAAGACAATTGGGGGTAAAATCATTTTCCTTCAATAAGCTCAACGTCGAAAAGTGGCTGCTGGTAAACCTGAAAATAAACAGGTTGCCGGCCATGCACATTGTCGACAGGTACATGGAAACGGTGAAATCCTTCGGCGTGGTGAACGATGGCAAGGGACTCGATTATTTTATCTCACAGGAAGATGGCAAGGCCATCGAAAAACTTCCGCAGATATTTCAGCCGGGATACATTGCATTTGTAATCGGCGCCAAGCACAACACGAAAAAATTGCCGGCAGAAAAAATTGTTTCCATTATCGGCAAAATTAACCGCCCGGTTTTGCTTATGGGCGGTAAAGAAGATTTCGAGGAAGCCGAGCGAATTATTTCTGGAATTCAACATCAAGCCGTCTTTAACGCCTGCGGAAAATTTTCGCTGAACGAATCCGCCGCACTGATCAAGCATTCGGAAAAGGTAATCTCCCACGATACAGGATTGATGCACATCGCCGCAGCTTTCAAAAAGGAAATCATCAGCGTGTGGGGAAATACAATTCCGGAATTCGGCATGTATCCTTATTACGGTGATTTTGAAATGCGAAATTCTAAATTTGAAATTAAAGGGTTGTCGTGCAGGCCATGTTCAAAAATAGGATTTGATAAATGTCCAAAGGGTCATTTCAAATGCATGATGCTGCAGGATGAAAACAGTATCGCTACAGAGGCAAACAAGACGCCTACTGTATTTTAACTTTCAACGAAGAGCGATCCAGGTTTTTTATTGCATCAAAAATGTTCTGCACATCCATGGCTCTTTCTGCGGGAGCATATTCAGGCTTTACGACATATGCTGTTTCGACAAGAACTGTGTTTTCTTCAAGCTGTTTTACCTTTATTGAATAGTCTGCGAAACCATTGCTGATGTCTTTTTCAATTTCTGTCGCATTCACAACCTGGACTTTTTTATCAAACTTGAACATATACTTGTGAGAATCCTGGAATTGAAAATCAGGGTAATAATCCAGGTGCCGGTTCACGGCAGAAAAATCTTCATCAATGACGTTGTTGAACCAGCCTTCCAGGTCAATAGAATATGTGCCATCGGATTCTTTTGTGATAGCAGAATAATTTGAAATGTTCATGGTAACGGATACATCATAAGGATATTGCCTGCTAACTTCTCCGACAGCGAATGACAGGTTTTTAGAATCATCAGCGATAGATGCAATCGTATTGTAATAAACGGGATTAACGGTAGTGTCACGATCGCCATTTAAATAGTAACCGCGTGTGATGGTGGAAAATTGCCCGCTCAACTTTACGCGGGCGGATAAATGCAGCGACAATGAATCGAGGGATACATTTACCACAGCGCTCGTGATCCGGAGGTTGTCTTTCACGCCGCTGAATGGCGTTTTTATATATGTGAAGTCAACGTAAGGAACCATATCAGTACTTTTTTCAAATGGCTCATGCTGGGGAATCAATATGCTCGGAATGTCTTCATAATAAAATGGAAGTTCATTTGCTTCATAACCATACCTGTAACTTTTCGGATAGAGAAAAATATAATTTTGATTTTGCGGTAAAGCAAAACCTGTTCGAAACGATGTACTGTGTTTATATTCGTTTATGTCAATCATCGAAATTCTTTTATCACAAAAGAGTGCCTCGTAATAGTCCCTGTCTGTGCGTGAAAACATTTCATGGTAAATACGGTGACGGCTTATCTGACGAATCGTTTTTTTATCCAGGTATTTTCCAAGATTCTCAAGTTCCTGATCGTCACCTTCAAACGCAGCCCTGTCATCCTGGTATTTGAAATCCTGAGCAAGCGTATGATTTACAGATGACATTAATGCTGCAAAAGAAGTGTCGGCTACCTTGCTTTTCTCCCCGGCGAAAAAGTCGTTCAATGTCCGGGTAGTGTTGTCAAGCCGGTTAAGATGAATTTTGAGATTTTGATATTGGTAACCTACGAGTGGTAATAGAATATACGACCACGGGTAAGGCAATGGCCGCACAATGAAATCAGATCTCTGGCTGGCGATTCCGAAATCCCGCTGATGTTGATAGTAGGTGATGTAAGGATACTGTGTGTAAGGCCTGCCGCCGACTTCGTTTATTCCGCCGGGAAGATTTTTTTTCGAGAAATAATATTCAGTGTACTTAGGGTGCGTTTTTGTTTCCATAACTGAATCATTTGGAAAAGCTCCGTTGGCATAAGTCACTATATAATAATCTTCATAGGGATACCTGAATGTCATGGTAAAATTCTGTTTGGGAAGAACTCCATTGAAAAATATCCTCGATGTCGGATCTACGTTGAACACAGTTTCGTAAGAGTAATCAAGTTCGAGTTCGTCGTCGGCTTCCAGATTGATGATCCTGAAAATCCAACTGTAGAGTTTTGAAGTTGTCCTGTTTTGCCTGTCGAGTTCCAGCTGGGTTTTTTCATCCAGGATTCCTGCTTTAATAGAACCGTCAGGTTTAATAATCCTTGCTGCAAAATACCGGATGCATAGAAACTCGCCGCGCGGCCGGAAAATTGAATCACGCAATTCGGGCCTGAGGGTGCTCTGATCACTTGGCGGATCAAAACTTTCAGGCAGCACAATGGTGGAATATTTCTTTACGCCTTTGGTCGTAAGAAATTTGATGCGCACATGTTTCTGTACGATCGGCCCTGCAGCACTTCCTGTTTCAGTGATGAAATAATAATTCGCCCTACGGTTTATATCCAGGTAAGCCGGAACCCGGTTGCCTGCCGCATTGTAAATAAGTTTTTCTTCAAGGATTACCGCATCCTCGTTTTTAAATTGATCTTCAACAGGAATTGCAGCAGGTTTGCCCGGGGCCCATTCAAATTTATAATTACGGTATTGAAAACTCTGCGCCTGTGTGAAATAAAACGATAAGAATGATACCGCCAGGATCAAAGAGTTTTTCATAGGGGGCTTAAACTTATGGACTGCAATAAAATCAAAGTTATCCTTCTGCCCAAATGTAATTTATTCTGATATCGCCACGAATTGCGGTAATTTTACGAAAGCAAACCTTGCCACTAATCCCGATAGCTATCGGGAACAAAGACACGAAGAAACACAAAGTAAAAAGCAGCCACGAATTGCACTAATTTACACCAAGAATTAAGAAATATTCATTGCGGTGAATTAATGTAATTAGATGCAAACTTTAATGATTTTAAATTCTATTAATTCGTGAATTTAGTGGCAAGCTATTACGGTTTTAATTTTTTTTAATTAGTGTAAATTAGTGGCAAGTACCCCACCCAATTAATTCATAAATGAAAAGATCACTACTTATTGCTTTTTTGTTTTGCGGGATCGTCCAATCAGTCCTTGCGCAATTAAATCCTGTGGCGATTAACATTCCCATGCGCGACGGAAAATTTCTTGCAGCAGATGTTTACCTGCCGAACAGCGATTCTACCCCACGCCCTACAATCCTTATCCAGACGCCTTACAACAAAAATTTTTACCATGGACTCGGTCTGCCGATTGAAGTGGGTTTCAACATCAATGCAAGTCCGTTCAATTTTGTAATCGCCGACTGGCGTTGCTTTTATGGATCTGCGGCCGCCTGCACAACAAGCATGAACAGGGGACAAGATGGATACGATTGCGTGGAGTGGATAGCGCAGCAAACATGGAGCAATGATTCCGTCGGGACATGGGGGCCATCTGCATTGGGGTTGATACAATTTCAAACCGCCAAAGAAAATCCTCCGCATCTAACCTGCTGCGTTCCCATTGTGGCCGGCATGCGTACGGATTACCAGCGTTATTTTCCCGGCGGCGCCTACAGGACTGAATACGTACAGATGCTTGATGCATTGGGATATGGTCTATCAACGATACTGTTAGCGCATCCCGTGCACGACATTTATTGGACGGTTGCTGAGAGCACAACTTTTTATCCTGCGTCTATCAATGTTCCGATGTTTATGATTGGAGGTTGGTATGACCATGCCACGGAAGAAGTGCTGGAATCGTTTGAGGGAATACGCACACAAAGTGCCGTGGCTGTGCGGGCGCAGCAAAAACTTCTGATGGGCCCATGGACGCACAACACAACTGCAAACGCTGCATTGAATATCGGTGCACTCACATATCCCGAAGCGCAAGGCTCAAGCGATTCACTTGCAAGAAAGTTTTTAGAATACTACCTGTTGAATAATTCCAATGGATGGAACAACAGGCCTGTGGTAGAATATTTCCAGATGGGAGAAAATACCTGGAACAACGATGCGTCGTGGAATACAACGAACCTCTCCAATTACAATTTATATTTTCATCCTGACGGGAGCATGGACATGAATCTTCCGGGCGGAAACCTTGATTCACTTCTTATCAATTACGATCCGCACAATCCTTCTCCAACCGTGGGCGGACCAACTTTGCTCAACACGCTTGACCAGGGACCATACGATCAGGCACCTGTTGTTGAAAGCAGGAATGATTTGTTATCGTTTACGACGGCACCGCTCTCAACCGATGTAGTGATGCGCGGAAGACCGGTTGCACATCTCAATGTTTCTTCTGACAGGTTTGATACAGATTTTTCAATCCGTCTCACCGATGTTTATCCGGATGGAAGAAGCATGCTTGTGCAGGACGGAATAAGACGTATGCGCTTCCGGAATGGTTATGAAGTTGCAGATACTTCCGTGATTGCTCCCGGGAATATTTATTCTCTCGACATAAATCTATTTGCGAACAGCGCCATCACCTTCCTTGCCGGACATCAGATAAGGGTGGATGTTACATCATCTAACTATCCGCGTTTTGATTGCAACCTGAACAACGGACAAACAATGTATGCTGCAGGAGATACACTCACTGCAACGAATTCCGTTTACATGAGCAGTGCGTTTCCGAGTTATATTACTTTACAACTGGAAAGTTTTCCGGATGCTGTGAATGAGACGAGCGACGGAGACGGAATAGAAGTTTATCCAAATCCAGCGGGAAACCAGTTGACAGTAGACAGTAAACAGTATACAATAAAATCCGTTTCAATTTTCAATTCAGTAGGACAAAAGGTGATGATGTATGATATTTTTAAAAAGCCAACAACCGAATTTAACATCCAGTTGCTTCCTGAAGGATTGTATATTCTTAAGGCTGAAACAGAGGACAAATTCTTCACAACGAAGATTTGCATTGCACGGTAACGATTATCTTCGCCACATAAAGCAATCATGACAAAAACTGTTCGGTATATTTTTATTGCAGTTGCTCTTTTTCTTTCTTCCTGCGACAAAACAGTCGTGTACGAAAAAAATATTTCCATCCCTGATTACAAATGGGAAATAAATAACATCCTCAGGCTGGAAGCGGACATCAGCGATACCGTGAACCCGCACAATGTTTACATCAACGTACGCAACGGCAGCGGCTATGAATTCAGCAACTTGTTTTTGTTCATGACCACCATTACTCCGAAAGGCTTGGTCGCTCACGACACACTGGAACTCACACTTGCAGATGCGCGCGGCAAGTGGCTTGGAAGCGGATCAGGCGATGTGTGGGACAACAGGATTTTATTCAAGCGGGATTTTAAATTTCCCGAAGCCGGTCTCTGGCATTTTGAACTGCAGCAGGCGATGCGTGTGAACCCGTTGCCGCAAGTGATGGATGCGGGGATGCGAATTGAGAAGTCAGTTTCCAGTTCCCAGTAATCAGTTCCCGGTCAACAGCCAATTATTATTTGGGAGTAGTCTGTGAGGAACATTTATATAGCAACCTCCCCCATGCGTAGCTCTTCCCGAATCCAATGACATATCAACAAGTGAATAGAAAAAGCCGGATCCACCTGTGACGCCCAAAGTAAAGACATAATAGAGATTATTATTTCCGGGATGGTTTACTATTACAGCCTCCCTGTACCATAACTGTATCTGAATAGAATCTCCATTCAACATAGTTTGATGTAGCCTATTTAATATCTCTCCATTTTGATAAGGTGGTCCCCCAATTGTATACACATCGGCATCATACCCTGCATAGAAAAGTAGATTCCCCACAGAATCTGAAATTGTTGCACAACTTCCTCTCGTACGTAAAATACTTGAACCAATAGTAATATTTGCGGTATCAGTGAAATCAACCATCGCACTATCACCAAAGCACCATATACTATTCCTGAATTGCGCGGAAGAAAAAAAAGGAATAAGCAAAAGAAAAAAAGTGAAGCGCTTCATCTAGTTCAAATATATTAAAACTAATTGGATGGCTTCAACGGACTGCTTCTCCGCCAGAGGCGGACAGGCTTTCGTCGCAGTGACTACCCGTGGGGGGCGTTATTAGACAAATGTTCCTCGCAGTGACTACTCATAAGTGTGCGCGAATGTTGACGGCTGTTCTATTCCACTTCCGACTACGCACTGCTTCGTCGGACAAAGAGGGGGTAGGGGGCCGGCTGTTCAATTGTGCATCGTGAATTGTGCATCGTGCATTTGTTATTCCTGATAGTACACCCGCTTCACTCTTTGCGAAATCCCCGTGAGAATCTCGTAAGGTATTGTGCCTAGAGTTTTTGACATTTCCGTTACGGGATGGTCGACGCCGAATACGATCACCTCATCTCCTTCCTTTGCTGGAACATTGGTGATGTCGAGCATACACATATCCATGCAGACATTGCCGATGATGGGAGCGAGTTTACCATTGATCATCATGCTGCCTTTTCCGTTGCTGAGTTTGCGGTTGATGCCGTCAGCATAACCGATGGCTACGGTAGCGATGGTTGTGTCGCCGGCAAGTTTTGCTGAACGGTTGTACCCGATTGTTTCGCCGGCAGGAACATTTTTGATTTGGGAAATTGTTGTACGCAATGTCGCCACATGCTGCAGCTGCCGCTGTTCATGCCATGTGGATGCAAATCCGTACATGCCGATACCGAGCCGCACCATGTCGAACTGCGATTCATTGAAACGGATGATGCCGGCGGAGTTCAACGCATGTCGTAAAACAGGATAAGAAAAATCTTTTTGCATCCGCTGACTCATGCGTTCAAACTTTTCCAGCTGCTGGTTGGTGAAGCCGTCG
>Ga0190274_10000625_pt1 | contig 20742 bp, 18 predicted proteins | sample Popmic531T_FD_133002 | JGI IMG/M metagenome (GOLD analysis project Ga0190274, IMG submission 133002) | Populus adjacent soil microbial communities from riparian zone of Yellowstone River, Montana, USA - 531 T | ecosystem: Environmental > Terrestrial > Soil > Riparian zone | place: USA: Montana... | reverse complement strand
GTAATTCGTTGGTAAACTTTGGTCGTTCATCTGCCATCAAGGTACATTGGTCAAAAAGATGGGGATTTTGGCCATTTTAAGCACTTTCGTTTGGATTATTATTGTAGCTTAGTAGGCGAGAACACTTTTTAAGCATCTACTACCGGCGATGAACATCCGATCACCGTATTCTATTTTATTTGTCTTCTTTCTCCTGGTCTGCATAAACGTATCTGGCCGCGAGCCTGAGAACAGCAGTCATCACATTTTCGAAACGAATAAAGGACAATGGCCGGAACAGGTTCAGTTTAAAACGGATCTGAATAGTGGACGCCTTTTCCTGGAAGCAAATCGTTTCACCTTTGTTTATTACAACCCTGCCGATCTTGATGGAGCGCATCACCAGGCAGGTCTGGAAAATGTGTCTTCACTTCCGAACCCCGATGCCACCGTGCATTGTCATGCTTATAAAGTTGAATTTGTCGGAGCCACATCGTCACCCGTCGTACAAGGGAAGATAAAAAAAGCAGGCCATGTCAATTATTTTATCGGTAATGACCCGGCCAGGTGGGCATCACATGCCAATCGATACGAGCAGGTAATGTATACCGATCTGTATCCTGCTGTCGACATGTTGGTATATAGCCAGGAGGGAAACCTGAAATACGATTTCATCGTGAAGGATCCAGCCCAGCATAACAGGATCCGTTTGTCTTACGAAGGAGTTGACGGCATGGCACTGGTCAACGGCGATTTACTATTGAAAACTTCTGTTAATGAAATCATCGAACAGAGACCTTATGCATACCAGGTAGTCAACGGGGAGAAGAAAGAAGTGCGTTGCAGGTACGTACTCGAAAAAAATATCGTTTCATTCGATTTACTCTCGTCGTATGACCCGGCAATCCCACTGGTTATTGACCCGGCTCTCATTGTATCAACCTATGCCGGTTCCACCCTGGTTACGTGGGGCTTCTGCGCCACGTATGACGACTACGGAAATATTTTTACCGGCGGGTTAAGTTTCGGTGTAGGGTATCCTGTTACTACCGGCGCTTTTGACGTAACGTTTTCAGGAGGCGTCGATATCGGCATCAGTAAAATGAATCCTGCCGGAAGTGCGCTGGTCTATGCAACCTACCTGGGAGGAGGCAACAAGGATTACCCGCACAGCCTCGTCGTGAACCGGCGGGATGAACTGTGCGTTTTTGGATCTTCTTCGTCAACGGATTATCCGGTCAGCACCGGGTGTTACGACGCTACTTTTAACGGAGGCGCCTCCGACATCGTTATTTCGCACCTCGACAGTGCGGGCAGCGCATTGGTCGGTTCTACCTATGTGGGCGGAAATGATTCCGACGCTTACAACAACATTACTGCGAATATCGGCGACGAATTCAAAGGCGAGATCGTCACGGATTCTTCGGGTCATATCTATGTTGCCAGTTGCAGCAACTCCCTTAATTTCCCTGTCACGCCGGATGCCCGCGCACATGCAGGCGGGCAGGACGCTGTTTTTTTTCAATTGAATAGCAATTGTTCAGCCCTTTTATGGAGTACCTGTTTGGGTGGCGCAAACGATGATGCTGGCTATGGAATTAAACGTCATCCGTCCGGAGATGTGATTGTTACAGGAGGTTCCAGGTCACCGGATTTTCCATTCACAGTTGGAAGCTACAGTATAGTCCAGAGCGGGGGCTTCCTAGCACGGATTTCTCCGGTGACAGCTCTACTCAAAGTTTCTACGTCCCTGAGTACAGGACTGGGTCAGTCTTTCTTTGTGGACCTGGACGAAAGCAACAACATTTATATTTTAGGGCAGGCTTACGCAAGCATTCCAATAACAACGGGGGTGTATGGTAATCCCGGCGGAAAAACTTTTATCGCAAAGTTTAATGATAACCTCACGACCCTGGCCTTTCAAACGATAATCGGACCGTCAAGTATCGGCAAAGGGATTGCGCCTACAGCTTTTATGGTGGATTATTGCGGCAATATTTATTTTTCAGGATTCAGCAATGCGTCAGGATACCCGATTTCACCCGACGCTCTTTATTCCGGCACCAACGTAGGAAACTTCTACCTCTGCGTGTTGGGTGCTGATGCATCCGTGCTTAAACATGGTACCTTTCTTCCAGGCGAACACGTAGATGGAGGTACCAGCCGGTACGATAAAAAAGGTGTGGTATACCAGGCCGTCTGCCAGGGATTGGGACCTTTTCCCACCACCCCCGGTTCCTATTGTCCTAACCTGCTCACCTCGCGAGATATCTGTGTGCTCAAAATTGATTTCCAGGTGGCCCGCGCAGTAGCCAACGCTACATTGAGTCCAGCATCGACAGGATGCCAGCCCTTCGAAGTCAATTTCTCAAATCACAGCAACGCCTCTTCCTTTCTCTGGAATTTCGATGACGGTACACCTTCGACAGCACTGCAGAATCCTGTCCACCTTTTTACCGATACCGGTAATTTCCGGGTATCCCTCGTGGCCATCGATTCGGCGTCTTGCAATATTACGGACACTACTTTCCTGGATATACACGTGAATGCAGGCCTCATGCATCATCCCAATGTTGACACTGTCCTGTGTGATCTGCCATCTATTCAATTAACGCCTTTGTTTGCGGGAACCGGGCTAAGTTACGGATGGAATAACAACAGCACTTCGCAATCGATGGTGACTTCGGTTCCAGGTACATACTGGGTAGATATTTCGAATGGCACCTGCGCAACACGCGACAGCTTTATTGTGCACCAGCTCCTGCTGCCCGAACTGGGTTCGGATACGTCGCTGTGTGAAGGTCAGTCCATATTGTTGGATCCCGGAAGCAACGGATCGTCCTATTTATGGTCGACCGGCGACACGGGCGTAACCTTGCTTGCCGGCGAAGACACATTGTACTGGGTTGAAGTAAGTAAGTTTAATTGTCGTTACCGCGATACCATGAACCTGAGTCTTCTTGAAATGCCCGTGGTGGATCTTGGTCCCGATACCGTCTTATGTCCATTTACCATTCCCGCAGTAACGCTACAGGCAGGTAACTCACCGGGCATCGTTGCATGGTCTACCGGGGAAAACTCCCGCCAGATTATTGCATTCGCAGAAGGTCTCTACTCAGTAGAAGTGACCAATGCACAATGCAAGGCTACCGACACCATCGAGATCACTGTTGCGAATTCCAGGATTGTAGCGCAGGACGATACTTACTTTTGTGATTTTACCCGCGCATTTCTGGATTCGAAGGTCAACGACGTAAACTATCTTTGGAATACAGGCGATACGACGAAAACGATTTTTATTAAACACCCGGGGGAGTATTGGTACCGGATCTCTTACCATTCCTGTACGGAATCGGATTCAGTGGAAGTGACCGGTGTATATGGTGAGGATATATTGTTTGTGCCCTCTGCATTTACTCCCGATGCCAATGGAATCAATGATATTTTTATTCCCGAAGGATCGGATGTGCTGCAATTTGAAATGCACATTTTTAACCGCTGGGGCAATTTGGTTTTTCGAACTGAATCCCTGGATTACGGATGGGACGGTAAATACGAAAGCAACCCCGTGGAAGGGGGAGTGTTTGCCTACGTGTTGGAATACAAGACACGCTGCTCGGATGAAACAAGAAAAAAATCAGGTACTTTTTTGCTGGTGAAATAAGGCCTTTGCATCCGGACGTTAACTATTGACTTTCCGTTTTTCGTGTATATGCCATCGGTGCGGTACCCGTGATATTATTTACCCAACAAGTAGCCAAGCTGGTTGAAATTATAACTCAGTCCGGCCATCACCACGGCCGAATTGGACAGGTGGTCGCCATTCAGCTTTTCGTAAACGGGAAGCTGAAAAGTAAGCCTGAGTCCTATATTTTTATAGAAGAGGTCAGCACCGAGACCGGCTGTGAGCAGGTTGGAGCCGCTTTCCAGCTGTAGTTCATCATTCACAACCATCCCTTTGGTGTATTCGTAAAAAGACTGTACCGACGGAATCACATACCAGTCTTTCATCTTGATTTTATAAAACAGGTTTAACTGGCCTGTGGTATTGTCGGTAATGCGTTCGGAAAAATAGTTTTCGCCGTTTACCTTATGCATGGCAAACAGATCGGCACCCCAATGGCCGAGTCCCGTGATGTAATTGAGATAGGCGAACCCGTCGGCGCTTCCTGTTCCGGGTTGCATGTCGGCATGCATGCGGATGCCGTCGCTGCTGAGATTGTTTTTTCCGGTCGGTAATTTAACTCCTGCCCCGGCAATTAACCGTTGCTGAAAAAGAAGTTCATCGGGTTTGCTTACGATATGTACTCCCGTCGAAAGATAGAAGTCGCCGAGGCCGTTCAATTCATAATTTTCATTTTCCTCCGGATGCACGTGTTTGTTCCGGATGTAGGGAAGCACGGCATTAATTTCCACACGCCGGTGCACATAAAATTTACCTCGCAGATCAACCGACCGGTATACTTCGTATTCGTCGGGCGACAAGGTACCATGTGTTTCACCATTGTGAAGCACTTCATTCGGTTGCTCGTGACGTGCATTCCTTAAGAATCCATCCGGGAATGCATTGTGTGACTGGTTCATGGATTCGTACCCGTTGTAACTTTTATAACGGGTTACCAGGCTTACGCTGCTTTGCACATCATAGGGTGTGATGCCCATAAAACAACCGCAAAAATCACAAGCCTGCGAAGACAAGAACGCCGATTGCAGGATGCATAGAAAGAGGATTCGTTTTTTCATTACGTCGAAAAGTTAATGGGGGCGCAAAATAATAGAAAACTCCTTCCGATTTCCTGGAAGGAGTTTTCTTTCACTAATAAACAATTGAAAAATGATCATTTGGTTGAGGGAAGGATTACTTTGTCGATGACATGCACAATACCGTTAGAGGCAGGCACAGAAGCGACAATATGGGCATCGTTAATCATGTACTTTCCATTGCTGACATGTACGGTGGCATTGCTGCCGTTTACCATACCCAGTACTTGTCCATCCTGGAGATTCTCAAGATTTAAAACGCCTACATAGACGTGATACTGCAGGATGTCAGCAAGTGCTTCTTTTTTTTCCGGTTTTAACAACCCTTCCACAGTTCCCGGAGGAAGTGCGTCGAAAGCGGCATTGGTGGGAGCAAAGACTGTAAAGGGTCCGTTGTTGGACAATGCATTCACCAGGTCAGCGGCTTGCACAGCCGTTACCAGCGTAGTATGATCTTTTGATCCAACGGCGACTTTGACGACGTTGGGAGAAGATTCCTCGTCATTTACAGTTGCCTGTCCGCCGGAAGGCTGTGGCTCTCCCGCCGTGCCGGCAACCGGGGGTTCATTTTCCTTCGGCGCTTGGTTACAGGAAGACACCATAAACAAGGAGATTGCGCAGCAGGTAATCCAAAGAAGTTTTGTTTTCATTGTCAGAGGGGTTGTAATTAATTCTAAGCAAAACTAGAACGATTGCTTCGGCGCGGCTATGACAATAGTCAGGCGGGGGGATAACATTCGTCAGACTGTCACCACTTCCTGATGGCATTCTTAATAAATTCACCCATACTTTGTTTGTAAATAGCACTGCATTTACAAGCCCTTTTTAGTATTTATGCCGGTTATTTCAGGCAACAACCGAACAAATATTATTGGATGGTTATGGGATTTTGCGTTCGCTGACCCATGACAATCAGCAGTGCTCCGGAAAACACCCAAATGCTGGCAGCCCAGTGCAGAATTGGAAACAGGTGGCTTACTTTGGCAAGGAGAATACTTAAACCCTGGATCATTAACAGCGCTACGATGAGCAGGGCTCCCGAGGAAAATACCAACAACCCGGACTTCATCATACGATTACTTGTATGGAGCATTCCATCCTTCGCAAAATAAACCAGGAGAAACAGGGAAACAAAAACGAGAAATACCAGGTGCAGGAAGCCGATGATAATAGGCCTGATGCCAAATACTGCATTCCCTATATGTGGAAAAATGGTTAAGCATTGTAAAATCATTTTCAGGATAAAAGCGCTTATGGATAATATGCCCATGTTCCGCAAAAGAGTAGAGGAGAATTTGACAAGAGGAAGCAATGGCGCCGCGGCAATAACAAACCATACCACGCTAACACCCACCATCAGGCTGCCGGCCATGGCCACCCATCGGATCAGCCATCCGGGATTATGCCAGAGAAAAGAAAGAAAAAGCGATGGAATAACGGAGATGACTATCCATATCGCTAACCGGTGAATATTCTTTTTATCACGGTCAGAACCCAACGGCAGCAACGAGTGAAAAAGCAAGGAAAGGACGGCCAGTGTGAAGAATCCATTGTATTGAAAATGCAAATAGGAAAACACGGCATCGCGTAATAAAATAAAGCTATGCGATTTTCCCGCCATCAGAAAGGCAAGCGTAAACGGACCGGCGGAAGACAAGAGCAGGTAAGCGACCGATGATATGGCCAGAAGCCGTACCGGTTTATTGACATCGGTTTTTAAAAGATCCCGGATAAAACACCATCCGAACAAATAGGTGCTAAAGATGAATAATGTGGAAAAAGAAATTGACAAGAAGGAATATCCCAGGATGGGAAAAGTGACCACCATGCCCCATGAAGACACCGTTACGCCGCGAAATGCCCATTGGTAAACGGGCTTTTCATGAATTCGAGCGGGAAGCAGATTGTATGCCATCCCCAGCAGGAGCGATAGTGTGAGCCATCCACCGAAAGCAAAATGAGAATGGGCGTTACGTAAATAATCAAACTGGATAAACGGAAGTGAAAAAAGTATTTTACTGCGTAAGGCGATTCCCAGGATGGAAACAACAAGCAGATGAAACAATGTAAGCTCAATCCAGCTTTTCTTGGTTTTCATTGGCGGCAAAGGTAGCCATCTGCGAATACCTTCTTAAAGAAAAACAGGATCATTACGCACGGGCACAGTCACCGGGATGTCAGAAATAAAGAAGTATGATTTTTCTCATGTTGCCGCAGTGTACGATAGCGCAACTTTGACGAAAAGTAAACGAGATAATATCTCCTAATGGAATCATCACTCATAACCAAGTACAATGTAGCGGCACCCCGCTACACCAGTTACCCGACAGTTCCATACTGGAACAAGCAGGCGATCGATGCGGCGCACTGGGAATCTGAAGTGGCGCGTACTTTTTCGGAGAGCAATAACGACCAGGGCATCAGCCTTTATATCCACCTTCCATACTGCGAATCATTGTGTACGTATTGCGGCTGTAACACACGCATCACTGTTAATCATAGGGTAGAGGAGCCCTACATCAGTAGTGTGCTTAAAGAATGGAAAATGTACTGTGAATTATTTCCGGGGAAGCCGAAGATTCGTGAAATACATCTTGGCGGCGGAACGCCTACTTTTTTCAGCCCCGTAAACCTTACCCGGCTCATCGATGGAATTCTTTCAGAAGCTGAATTATTCCCAGGGTTTGAATTCGGATTTGAAGCACATCCGGCGAATACGAAAAAGGAGCACCTGGAGGCATTGTTTAACCTGGGGTTTCGCCGCGTGAGTTTCGGCATACAGGATTTTGATCCTGTCGTGCAGGCCGTGATCAACCGCAGGCAATCGTACGATCAGGTGAAACAAATTACTGAGGAAGCAAGAACGGTCGGTTATACCTCCGTTAACTACGATTTGATTTACGGCTTGCCGCTGCAGAAAATGGATAGCGTGACCGATACCCTGGAAAAGGTAAAGCAACTCAGGCCCGACCGCATTGCCTTTTACAGCTACGCACATGTGCCATGGATCAAGCCCGGACAACGGAAATTTACGGAACTCGATTTGCCTGATGGAGAGAAAAAAAGGGAATTGTATGAAAGAGGGCGTCAGATGCTCGAAGAAGCAGGGTACCAGGAGATCGGTATGGATCATTTTGCTTTGAAAACAGATACGCTGTATTCCGCCCTTCAAAACGGAACCTTGCATCGTAACTTTATGGGATATACTGTCAGCGCAACGAAATTGATGATAGGCCTGGGTGTTTCCAGTATCAGCGACAGCTGGAGTGCTTTTGCCCAGAATGTGAAGGTGGTGGAAGAATACCAGGACCTGATCAATAAAAATTTGTTTCCGGTAACACGCGGGCATTTTCTGACTGAGGAAGATCTTGTTTTACGAAAACATATTTTGAACCTGATGTGCAGGATGAAGACATCCTGGCATCAACCCAATGAACAGTGCAGCGGGCTCTACGAAGGTGTTGCACGAATGAAGCCCTTGGAAGACGACGGACTGGTACGGTTGGAGCCATTTGAAATGAACGTCACCGAATCCGGAAAATCATTTCTAAGAAATATCTGCATGTCACTGGATGCAAGACTCTGGAAGGAGCAGCCGGCAACTACCTTGTTCAGCAAAACAGCCTGATATGATTTATCTCTCCTGCTATTCTGATCTTAGTCATGCATAGCAGTTTTTATTTTACCTTCTTTTGAAAAAAAAACAAAGAGGATGGAAGTAGCAGAACAAATTCATTCATACGATGTGAAATTGAAATGGGATCACGAAACAGCCAGTGGAATAGCCCGGTCTGGAAAAAGAATGCCGCTTTTATTTGGTCCTCCACCAGAATTCGGCGGTGATGAGATATCCTGGTCGCCGGAACATCTTTTGGCGGCGTCGGTGGCTTCCTGTTATTCGACCACGTTTTTAAGTTTCGCCCGGTTGTTAAAAGTCACCGTAACTGATTTTCGTATTTCTGCAAAGGCAGATTTTGAAAAAAGAGCGAATGGATTTGAGGCAACTCGTATGGTGCTGAGACCTGTGGTCGCATTGCATCACAAGCCCGCGCAATCCGTACTGGACAATCTTTTTGCCAAAGCGAAAAAATACTGCTTTGTAAGCAACTCTTTAAAATGCGAAGTGGTGGTGGAGCCGAATATTCTTCATGGCTAAGTATGCGTGATTTCGCATAGTTTGATTAATAATAAGGTGGCAATTGCCACCTTTTTTGTTAGATAAGTGAGGTCTGTGATCAGGCCATTTCTGCCCTTTTCCGGGGAGAAATCAGGCAGGAAGTTCAGATCTTAATTTGGCAGAACCGAAGATTTTATTAAATTGCAGGAAATCGCATGCCAATGAAGATCCTTGTCCCTATTGACTTTACAGAGGTAACGGAAAACGCTTTGCGGTATGCCATCGGGTTAAGCGATACGCTGCCGGTACAATTTATTACACTTTTTCATGTGGTGTCTTCCGATAAAGACGCCCCCGTAGCCCAGGCCAACCTGAACAAGCTGATTGAAAAATACAAAAGCCAGACCCGTGCTACCCTGGACAGTTCCGTGATGCCGGGAAATATTTTCGACAAAATCGGGAAGGCTGCAGTCGATCAGAACGCTTCTCTTATTATCATGGGTACACACGGAATCAAAGGAATGCAGCGAATCATCGGTAGCCGGGCCATGAAGGTGATTACGCAGTCGGAAACGCCCTACATCGTAGTGCAGCAGAAGCCATATAAGAAAATCGAAAAGATCATGGTGCCCGTTGATTCATCCAAGGAGGGCAAACAACTGCTGCCATTACTTGAAAAGTTAAATGAAAAATTTGCTGCTTCCATGCTGTTGGTTAAACAAACAACCAAGGATGAATTTCTGAATAATAAAATACGCAACAACCTGTCGCATTTTAAATCTTACCTGAGCGAAGGAGGAACGCCTCATTCAGAAGCCGGCGCATTTACCGCATCTTCCAAATACAAAGATGTGTTGCAGGAGGCGAAGTCCACAGACCCTGACCTGCTGGTTACTACGATCGATCCCGAAACGGACATTACGGATTATGTGATGGGTGTTGAGGAACAGAAACTGGTAGCGAACGAATTGCAAATACCCGTGCTATGTGTAAATATCAAGCATTTTATGAGCCGCAAAGGCGGTATTTTTGAATTGCAGTGATTTTTCGGTAAAGCACAAAAGGCTTTTTTATAGGATTTTGCTGCTTTTATTCCAGCCTACACATACTTAATTGGTTCTTTTTTGTGTCTTGTGACATCAGTCATCGCGATTGGTGACAAAACTCATGTTTTGGCGGATGCTTCTATTATAGTATTGCAGTCTGAATATATAAGTAGTCAAGCTCATAAGTTAAAAATGGTTTTTTAACTTTAAAGCATAAATCCTAAACCCATGAAAAAACTAATTCTCATTTCCGCCATGGCTTCCTTTCTCTTTGCCTGCGGCGGGGGCACCGAAAAAAAGGAAGCTACTGAAACTACCAGTGCAGCTAGCGATTTAATGAAAGAGAATGAGGTATTATCCGAGGCCCGTGGTGTCGGAAAATTTACCGATGTTAAACTGGATCCTAAGCTGGATGAAAAGATGGCGACAGACGGAAGCGGCATTTACGATCTGAAATGTGCCTCCTGTCACAAGCTTACCGCCGAAAAACTCGTAGGCCCGGGCTGGGCTGGTGTCACTACCCGGAGAAAGCCTGAATGGATTATGAACTTCGCTACGAATACCGATGAAATGCTGAATAAGGATGCGGAAGCTCAGGCCATGCTGGAAATTTGTATGGTGCGTATGCCGAACCAGAATCTCAGCGATGACGACGCACGTAAGGTTCTCGAATTTATGAGAAAGAACGACGGCGTTAAATAACCCCCAATACCATTCCTAAAACAAAATTGATATGAAAAAGTTCAGAAAAATTTTTCTCCTGCCGCTGGGATTCCTGGTGGCGATTCTTTCTTTCCCCGGCTGTAAACCAAAAAATATTGCCGAGGTCACTTCCGGCGACGCTGCACAGCGAGTGTATGTAGCTCCCGGGAAGTATGATGAATTTTACAATTTTGTTTCGGGCGGATTCAATGGGCAGGTAGGAGTATATGGATTGCCTTCCGGCCGCTTGCTTAGAATTATCCCGGTGTTTTCTGCTTTCCCGGAAAGCGGTTATGGCTTCAGCGAGGAATCAAAGCCTATGCTGCAGACATCTGCCGGCTACGTGCCCTGGGATGACCTGCATCACCTGGAACTTTCCCAGACAAACGGCGAAGTGGACGGCCGGTGGCTTTTTGCTAACGGTAACAACTCCCCGCGCGTGGCACGCATTGACCTCACTTCTTTCCGTACCGCAGAAATAATCGAACTCCCCAACAGCGGAGGGAATCACTCCTCTCCATTCATCACCGAAAATACGGAGTATGTAGTTGCCGGTACACGCTTCAGCGTTCCCATTGGCGACAAACGCGATGTACCCATCAATACGTTTAAGGATAATTTTAAAGGTACGATCAGTTTTATCAGCGTGGATCCTAAAGAAGGCCACATGAAGATTGCATTTCAGCTTTTGTTACCGGGTGTGAGTTATGACCTGGCACATGCCGGCAAAGGACCGTCGCATGGATGGTTCTTTTTCTCTTGTTACAATTCGGAGAAAGCCAGCACACTCCTGGAAGTGAATGCCTCACAAAAGGATAAGGATTTTGTGATGGCTATTAACTGGAAAAAAGCCGAAGAATATGTAAAGGCTGGAAAGGGCGAAAAGAGAAAAACGAAATACGTCCATAACATGCTTAACGAAAGTACGCACATGACCACTACGGAAATAGTCAGCGAAGTGCTCGTGCTGGATCCTGCCGAGTTGAAAGACATGGTGTATATGATTCCATGTCCCAAATCACCGCATGGTTGCGATGTAGATCCTACGGGTGAATATATAGTAGGCAGTGGAAAGCTGGCAGCCCTGATCCCCGTATTCTCTTTTACCAAAATGCAAAAAGCTATTGCTGAGAAACAGTTCGAAGGTGAATACGACGGTCTGCCCGTTATTAAATACGAAGCCGCCCTGTACGGTGAAGTTCCGAAACCAGGTCTGGGCCCGTTGCATACCGAATTCGATGCAAAGGGAAATGCCTATACCTCTTTCTTCGTTTCTTCCGAAGTAGTTAAATGGAATGTAAAAGACCTGAAAGTACTGGATCGTATTCCTACGTATTATTCCATCGGTCACCTGATGGTACCGGGAGGCGACTCACGGAAGCCTTATGGCAAGTACCTCGTAGCGTACAACAAAATTACCAAGGACCGCTACCTTCCTACCGGACCTGAACTGGCGCAGAGTGCACAGTTGTATGACATCAGCGGCGATAAGATGCAGCTCCTGCTTGATTATCCAACGGTGGGTGAGCCCCACTATGCACAGGCCTGCCCGGCAGACCTGGTTTCAAAAAATTCAAGAAAAATATTTAAGATAGAAGAAAATATGCATCCGTATGTTGCCAAAGGAGAGAAAGAAGCGAAAGTGGTACGTGAGGGTAACAAAGTCCATGTATACATGACATCGATCCGTTCCCACTTTGTGCCAGATAATATTGAAGGTGTGAAGCTTGGCGACGAAGTATATTTTCACGTGACGAACCTGGAACAGGATTGGGATGTACCACATGGTTTTGCTGTGAAGCATGCAGCCAACGCCGAAATACTGATTATGCCAGGAGAGACACAGACCCTGAAATGGATCCCCGACCAGGTTGGTGTCGTGCCAGTGTACTGCACCGATTTTTGCAGCGCCCTTCACCAGGAAATGCAGGGTTATGTGAGAGTCTCACCTGCAGGCAGCAATGTGCCGATCTCTTTCAGCACAGGTAAAGCGATTCCGGAACCTGCGGCGAGTAACTAACCGCTGATCAATGAATAAGAAGAAAGGGGAATAGGCAGTTTAACGGCTATTCCCCTTCTTTGCAAAGGTGGTTTCCCTGGGGATTAAAAGCAAAGAGAAGAATCCAGCGAGTGATTCCAGGCATAAAGTATTTCGAAATTAATTCTGAAGATCATGGATAACAACGAGAAGTCAATAAAAATGCCATTAGGCATGAAGGTGGCAACGATAGTTTGTTCCCTCATGATGCTGGCAGTACTCCTGTTTCCTATCTGGAAAATTGAACTCGGTGCGCCGCAATATCCCGAAGGGTTGGTCCTTAAAATTTGGGCGAATAGCCTGGAAGGAGATGTGGATATCATCAATGGTTTAAATCATTACATCGGTATGCGGCATCTTCATGCAGAAGATTTTATAGAGTTTACAGTATTGCCGTACCTGATTGGAGGCTATGCTGCATTAGGATTTTTGGTACTCATCAGCAACCGGAGAAAGTTATTTAACGCCTGGTTTGTTCTTTTTCTTTTTTTCGCCGTGATATCCATGGTTGATTTTTACCGATGGGAATACAATTATGGCCATGAATTAAATCCGGATGCTCCCATCAAAGTTCCCGGTATGTCTTACCAGCCTCCCCTTATCGGGTATAAGAAGCTCCTTAATTTCGGGGCGTATTCAATTCCGGACACGGGGGGCTGGATATTTATTGGTGTGGGAGTAATCCTGCTGGCTACCTGGTTTATGAATCGCAAAAAAGTTGCCAAGGCAGCGGTAAAGCCTGCTTCATTGGCTGGTGTAGTGGCGGTTTCTTTGTTGCTCACGCTTACATCCTGCAGCCGTGAACCGCAGGAGATACGTTACGGATCGGAAACCTGCGATTTTTGTAAGATGACCATTTTAGACAGCAAATTTGCTTCGCAGGTTATCACCACCAAAGGGAAGTCCCACAAGTTCGACGACAGCCATTGCCTGTTTGCTTTTTTGAGAAACGGCGGTGTTTGGCGTAACGAAATCGAAGGGGTTTATTTTTCAGATTATGGAGGTAGTGGAAGCTGGATCCGGTCGGAACTGGCTGTTTTTTTAAGAAGTGATAAATTGCGCGGACCAATGGGCGGAACAGTGGCAGCGTTTCCTTCGGAAGAATTATCGAAAGCAGCGCAGGCTCATGCCGGCGGTGAAATCATATCATGGAAGGAACTCAACCCGTTAAAATAAGCTGCTTAGTAGTATTTTTTGTTTTGCACTTTGCAGCAACGAATGCCACTACCTGGAAAGTCGGACAAAACGAAGCCCTTCGAACGTTGAAGCAGGCCGTAGAGAAAGCCGCGCCGTTCGACACCATCCTGGTTTACACTGGAAATTATTTTGAAAAAAACCTGGTGATCAAGAAACCATTGGTACTGCGTGGTATGGGGAAGCCCATACTCGATGGTGAAAAGAAATACGAACTCATCTCCGTTTTTTCTTCCCAGGTAACCATCGAAGGATTTGAACTTCGACGGAGCGGGCAGTCCAGCATGACAGATTATGCCGGCATCAAAGTGTACCGGTCGCACGACGTGGTGATCCGCAACAACACCCTGGTGGATATGTTTTTCGGCATTTATTTCCAGGAGTGTAACCGGTCCGTTGCTTTTAACAATACGTTGAAGTCGTTTGGCGTCGCTGAACTGCAATCGGGCAACGGCATTCATTGCTGGAAATGTGACAGCATGACGATTCAGCGAAACTCAATTACCGGGCACCGCGACGGAATCTATTTTGAATTTGTGACCCACTCCGTGATTACAGGCAATTTAAGTAAGGGAAACGTGCGTTATGGACTTCATTTTATGTTTTCCCATAACAATGCCTATATTGAAAATACCTTCAGCAACAACGGGGCCGGTGTAGCCGTGATGTATACGCACCGCGTGAAGATGATCCGCAATTCGTTTATCGATAACTGGGGTCCTGCTTCCTATGGGCTCCTGATGAAAGATATTTCTGATAGCTGGGTGGAAGGCAACCGTTTTGTAAGCAATACAACCGGTATTTACATGGAAGGCAGCAGCCGTATAGAAATGAAAGGCAATACATTCGAAAACAACGGCTGTGCATTGCGAATACAGGCCAGCTGTGATGCGAATACTATAGAGAAGAATAATTTTCAAACGAATACCTTTGACATCACCACCAACGGAACCCTGGTGCTCAATTCTTTCAGTGAAAATTACTGGGATAAATACGAAGGATACGATTTGAACCGGGACGGAACCGGCGATGTACCGTACCATCCCGTAAGTCTGTATTCAATGATTATCGACAAGATTCCTGTCGCTGTGATTTTCTTAAGGAGCTTCCTGGTAACACTTATGGATAGAACTGAAAAGGCCATGCCAGGAATTACGCCAGAAAATTTCAAGGATGAAGCTCCCAAAATGAAACCGAACCCGCTATGATTGAAGCCAGACAGGTTACCAAGACATTCGGAAAATTAAAAGCACTGAACAGTGTGTCGATCTCCTGCGCAAAAGGAGAGACCGTTTCATTGATAGGCCCTAACGGCTCTGGCAAAACGACATTTATTAAATGCCTGTTGGGTATGGTACTTCCTGACAGCGGAACGATAACGTTCAATAACACGGACATTAGCAGGAATTGGGATTATAGAAAAGATATCGGCTACATGCCTCAAATTGGCCGTTACCCTGATAATATGACCATTGGGCAAATCTTCTATATGATGCTTGACCTCCGGAAAAAGAAACTCTCCGACACCGATACCGAGCTGGTACAAGCCTTTGGACTGGAAGGCATGTTAAAAAAACGTATGCGCACCTTGTCGGGCGGGACACGACAGAAGGTTAGTGCTTCGCTGGCCTTTCTTTTTCATCCGCAGGTGCTTATCCTGGATGAGCCGACTGCCGGACTGGATCCGTTATCGTCGGAAATCCTTAAAGAAAAGATCCGGAAAGAAAAGGAGCAGGGAAAGCTGGTGCTGATCACCTCTCATATCCTAAGCGACCTGGATGATCTCGTCACACAGGTGATTTACCTGCAGGACGGCAACCTGCTGTTTCACAAACACCTTGACCAGTTGCGTCAGGACACGGGGGAAGTAAAACTATCCAGAGCTATTGCGGCGGTGATGAAGTCCCAACGAATAACGAATGAGGAAGACGAATTAACGAATGAAAAAGGACTCATTCGTTAATTCGTACAGATTCGCTATTCGTTGGTTAATGTTAAACGATTAATCTATGTTCAAAATAATTAAATATGTCATTGTGGATATTCTGCGAAGCAGGATCATGCTGGCGTATACCTTTTTTCTGCTGGCCATTTCGCTGAGTATCTTCAACCTGGAAGATAGTCCGGCGAAGGGTTTGTTGAGTATGCTGAATATCATACTTATTGTAGTGCCGTTGGTGAGTTTGATTTTCAGCACCATTTACATGTACAATTCTGTAGAGTTTATCGAATTGTTATTGTCGCAACCGATACGCCGGTCTTACCTGCTTCTCAGTGTTTCCGCAGGACTTATGCTGTCGTTGGTGATTGCATTTGTAGTGGGGGCCGGCATTCCCGTAATCCTGATGGAAGGTTCAAGCACGGCATGGATCATGACCCTGACGGGAATTGGCCTTTCGGCGGTATTTGTTTCCCTGGCAGTGCTTGGGTCGGTGATTACGCGCGATAAAGCAAAAGGCATTGGTATTGCCATCCTCATGTGGATTTATTTTTCCCTGTTATACGACGGCATTCTCTTGCTCATAATGTTTCAGCTCAGCGATTATCCACTTGACAAAGCGATGATTGCATTCTGTTCGTTAAATCCAGTTGACCTGGCGCGTATCCTCATACTGTTGAAGCTGGATATTTCCGCGTTGATGGGTTATACCGGCGCCCTCTACCGGGAGTTTTTCGGATCTTCCATGGGAATCGGCCTCTCTTTTTCTCTTATGATACTTTGGTTAGTCATTCCAATGGCTGTGGCGAGCAGGATATTTCGTAAAAAGGATTTATAGAAACCTACATTAACTACAAGCCCAAGACGATTGATGAGTTAGTTGGATGAAAAAGTTCGATTAGTCAGCAACAACGATTTTTTTGCATAAAATTGAATCATCTGATTTAACACTTAAAACGTAAATGCCGTCGGCAATTGCCGATTTGTTTTCCAGGTTCCATTTTATTTCATGAATTCCGGGAGGTAGTGTATTATTTATGAAATTCCTGATCAATCTTCCGGAGATATCGTAAATCGAAACTGAAATCGTGCGGGTTTCATTTAAAGAAAAGGAAATATTCATGGATGCCGATACTGGATTCGGAGTGATATGAAGATTAGAAATGGGGTTGGTTAAATCTTCCACTCCTGTGTGATTAATTTTCACGACCCAGAAATCAGGATTTTCATAATAGGAGTGAACATGCAATCCGGAAGCATTGCCATCGATCGAGGCTGTTGTCCCGGCCACAATAAATCCGCCATCAAATGTTTGCCGAACGAATGTGGATTCATCGTCATTGGTGCCACCCATCGATTTCTGCCATTGTATGATACCCGAGTGGTTTAGTTTTACAATCCAGCAATCCGGATCGGGCACCACCATCTCTCCATGATGACCCGTAACATCCCCGTCGTTTGAATAGGAAGAGCCGGCCACAATATAACCTCCATCGCTGGTAAGTCCGATTGAGTTTGCCAAGTCAGGCTCACTGCCACCTAAACATTTTTTCCATTCGATGGAACCGGATGAGTCTAATTTGACAATCCATGCATCCCCTCCGTAAATTACCGGGTCATGCAAACCGGTCACATCGCCATCGCTTGATATCGAGTATCCGGCTACGACATAACCGCCATCCGGGGTTTGCCTGATCTCGGATGCAACATCAATGAAGGATCCCCCCAGAGTTTTCTGCCATTGAATGGCACCTGTATGATCAAGTTTTACGATCCAGTAATCTGTCCAACCCTGGTGTCCGGTCACATCGCCATTGCTTGATTCTGTAGTGCCGGCAACAATATAACCACTGTCAGAAGTCTCCTGAATAGACCTGGCAATATCGTCACGATCACCACCCAGGCATTTTTGCCAAAGTAAATGACCTGAGCTATCAAGTTTCACTATCCAGTAATCATCAGCGATGGTACTTGTACCGTGCAGCCCTGTCACATCGCCATTGTTTGACTCTGAACTGCCGGCAATAATGTAACCCCCATCGCTTGTAAGCGCTATCGCATAGGCTTTGTCAGAATTGGATCCGCCAAGGGATTTTTGCCATTGGATAGCGCCTGTATTGTTCAGCTTCACGATCCAGTAATCTTCAGAGGTATTCACACCATGATGTCCTGTGATATCGCCATTACTAGAGGAGGAACTTCCGGCAACAATATAACCGCCATCGCGTGTTTGGAGGATGCTACGCGCCCAATCCGGTTGGGTACCACCCAGGCATTTCTGAAATTCTATGGCGCCGGTTTTTCCAAGTTTCACGATCCAGTAATCATCGCCGTTATACCCCGGATTATGATTTCCGGTAACATCGCCATTGCCGGAGGAAGTACTTCCGGCAACAATAAAACCACTGTCGGCAGTCTGCTGAATAGAGTAGGCTATGTCAACTTCCGTTCCCCCCAAGGATTTTTGCCATTGAATGGGAGGTTGCGCGGATAATGCGATTGGGAAAAGGAGCAAATAAACGGAAATGAAAAGTTTGCAAATCCGCAGAAACATATCTTTTAGTTTAGTAAAAACGAAAGATATCGCGGATTTTCGGAATATGCAATTGGAATTCGTTGGAATTGAAAGCGCCGCATAGGTACAATGAATGATCCTGACTTTCGTTTTCCAGGATGAATAGTATGACATCCATCAGGTTTCACCGCTTCTTCATCAAAATCGACGCCAAGATGAAATATCTTTACAATACACTTATTTCGGAAAGGGGAAATCAAATTGAAACTACTAAGCACGATTTTTATTTTTACATCACTGACACTGTCCTCTACTGAATGGAAAACAGATTTCAGGCAGGCCAAAGCAGAAGCAACACAGAATCACAAAGTCATTCTACTGAATTTTTCAGGCTCCGATTGGTGCACTCCATGTATGCGTTTGAAAACGGAGATTTTTGATGCAGAAGAATTCCATTCATATGCTTCCCAAAACCTGGAACTGGTGAATGCGGATTTCCCCAGGTTAAAAAAGAATAAGCTGTCGGTGGAACAGTCACAGCAGAATGATTCCCTTGCTGCTATTTACAATCCGAACGGCAAATTTCCTTTAACCGTTTTGATACGGGATAACGGAAAGGTGTTGAAGGTATGGGAAGGCTTTCCGGGAGTGTCGCCACAGGAGTTTGTAAACCAGATCAAATCCGTTGTAGATGCAAGCCGTTGAACGGATAGCGGAAATTCACCCTTCTGTTTTTCGACGGGTGCTGAAACTGATGGGCAACCGTTTTGAGATTAGTGTTGTGTCCGATGAGGAAGAGACTGCCAATGAGGGTATTGATGCCGCTGTGGAAGAGATCCGTAGAATCGAAAGGTTGCTCACTACATTCAACGATAACAGCCAGACCCACGCAATTAATGAAAATGCCGGACTGCGGCCTGTCACGGTGGATCACGAAGTGTTCGAGCTCATCAGGCGTTCTTTAAAGATATCCGAACTTACCCAGGGTGCATTTGATATCACGTATGGTTCCATCGATAAGAAACTATGGAATTTTGATACGAGCATGACGGAGTTGCCCGACCCTGAAACAGCCAGGCAGAGCGTACGATTAATTAATTACCGGAACGTGATCCTGGATGAAATGGAATGCAGTGTGTATTTGAAAGAGAGAGGGATGCGAATTGGTTTCGGTGGTATCGGAAAAGGATATGCCGCAGACCGCGCTAAAATTATTTTGCAGCAAATGGGATTCGAAAGCGGGGTTGTAATTGCATCCGGCGACCTGGCCACCTGGGGGAAGCAGCCCGGGGGAAAGCCCTGGACTGTGGGAATAGCCAATCCCTACATTAAGAACAGCGCATTTTCATTTATGGATATCAGCGACATGGCTGTTGCGACGTCGGGCAATTATGAAAAATACGCCATAGTGAACGGAAAAAAATATTCGCATACCATCGATCCGAAAACCGGTTTCCCCGTTGAGGGCATAAAAAGTGTGAGTATCCTGACGACCAGCGCAGAGTTGGCTGATGCCATGGCCACTCCTGTTATGGTCATGGGCCTGAAGGCGGGACTAAACCTTATCAACCAGATGCAAGGTATCGCCTGCATCATTCTTGATGAAAGCGACAGATTGTATACTTCCAAAAACATTAAAATCAGTTAACCGATGAAAATAAGACTGCTCTTTAAGCCGGCTATTTTTCTTTTGCCTTTAGGATTCCTGATCAGTTCATGTGCTTCGGTGAAAGCCTATCAAAAGATGTATCTGAATGATTCTGAAATGGAACTTTCTACACGCAAAGCCGAAAAATTTGAACAGAATTTTTTGCTGTACCGGGAAGGCGCATCCGGGGCTAACGGAGGAAAGAGTGGAGGAGGATGCGGCTGTAATTAATCCAGGACTTTCCAATGAAAAGATTTTTAATAACCATCGCTGTATATTATGCTCAGTTGCTGTTCTCTTATGCGCAGGGACCTCCTGCCGGCGACACGGTAAATTACCAGGAGAGAAAACTGAAACTGGAGGAAGTGAATTTTGTTTCCGGGTATTATCAGCAAGACGGCAATCATTCAGGTGTGACAGGAGGCATTGGAACCGAAAAGTTGACTGATTTTGCCAATACGCTTGATTTGAGAATTTCAAAGACTAATAAGAAAGGCAACATCCACCAGCTGTTTATGGAAATAGGCGTGGATATTTATACGTCGGCATCCTCTGCTAACATCAGGCTGCCGTCACCGGGATTTGAATCCACAGGCCCTTCGCATCAGGACACACGTATTTATCCATCCCTCACTTATAGCGTGGAGAACCCGGAGAAGGGAGCTGTAAAAGGAATTGGCCTGTCTTACTCCCAGGAGTATGATTATGTGTCCAGGGGTATCCATCTGAACTTTGCCAAAACATCGAAGGACAAAAACCGTGAATTGGGAGTCAGCCTGTTCGCATACTTTGACGAATGGATG
>Ga0190274_10000624_pt1 | contig 20784 bp, 18 predicted proteins | sample Popmic531T_FD_133002 | JGI IMG/M metagenome (GOLD analysis project Ga0190274, IMG submission 133002) | Populus adjacent soil microbial communities from riparian zone of Yellowstone River, Montana, USA - 531 T | ecosystem: Environmental > Terrestrial > Soil > Riparian zone | place: USA: Montana... | reverse complement strand
GGCCTTCATCATCCACGCGGCATGGCTGGATCAGGCTTGCGCCCATTGTCCAATATTCCCCACTGCTGCCTCCCGTAGGAGTCTGGGCCGTGTCTCAGTCCCAGTGATGCTGATCATCCTCTCAGACCAGCTACTGATCGTCGCCTTGGTGAGCCATTACCTCACCAACTAGCTAATCAGACGCGGGCCGATCCTTCAGCGATAAATCTTTCTCCTTACGGACGTATTCGGTATTAGCCCAAGTTTCCCTGGGTTGTTCCGAACTGAAGGGTACGTTCCCACGTGTTACTCTCCCGTCTGCCGCTCCCGTATTGCTACGGGCGCTCGACTTGCATGTGTTAGGCCTGCCGCCAGCGTTCGCTCTGAGCCAGGATCAAACTCTCAAGTTGGATGAGAACTTTATCCCGGCGATCACACGTTTCGTTTTGACGAGGTCCCACCTTTAATCGCCTGCCCAACTTGCGCTGCGCCTGCGACCATTGGTGTTGACCTAAAACGTGTACCGCCGAAGTCTCGTCCGACCGCTCTTCTTCCGAGGAAGCATCTTTCGACGCCTCCACCGGTCGAGGAAGCGGTCCGCAAGGACTCCGCCGTCCACGTTTCTCTTTCTTCCGATTCACTTGTCAAACAGCCCGAGAGCCTCGCGGCCCCCTCTTCCCGGCGGACCGGAAAGCCGACGAAACAACAGCCTCCGAGCCTTATCGGGGCCTTTCCTCGCTAAAAGTGAGGAGCTTCGCGGACGCGCCATCGAGCCCGTAAGCGGACGGCGCGCCGTATGGAGGGTTTATATGGGCTGGCGCCCGTCGGTGTCAACCGAAAAGCCGGGCAAATATTGCGCTGCGTTTTCCCCGCGATCGCAGCGCTTAAGCGAACTTTCAAAGTTCGGCTGTCCACGGCCGCGCCGCACTTGAGCCACAATCCTCGGCCGTTCTTTCGATCTTGGGAAGCGCAGGGGAGTTCCGCTAAGCGTCGCCTAGGTCCGATCCGTCGGTATTTCCTTCGTCATTGACGCAGGAAGCACCCCCACGGCATCGTGCCGTAGCTCGAGTCGCTCTTTTGGCATTCGGGAACGATCGGCGCGCAACCGCGAGTGCAGGGGACAGCGATTGGATCACGCTAGGGGGCGCGCCCATCACCGGTCGAGGCAGGATCACGAGACGATCGATCTCGGCAACGAGCCGCCGCTTTCGGTGGATGGCGGCACCGGCGATCCGATTGATCGCCGCCGCGTCTCGGCGCAGTGGTTGTCCGGAACGATCCTCACCGGCTTGAGCGGCGCTGCTCTGATGGGCGGCGCCGTCTTCGCATCGCTCGACGGCGAAACCAATTTCGCCACGCTCCCCGACCGCATCGAAAACATCGTGCGGGGCTCGATCAGCGGCGGCGACAAGCTGGCCGGCACGCGCAAGAGCGATCGTCTGCCGCCTGCGGGTGAATCCAACGGCGCCCGTCAGGTCATCCGTGTCACCACCATGAACCGTGTCGGCGACCGCGAAGTGGTGCGCGTGCGTCCGTATGTGCGCGTCGCCGCCAACCTGACCATGTCGACCTCCGAGCTCACCACCGGCATTCCGCCGTTCAACGCGCAGAAGCTGCTCGCAGCCGCCGGCGCCGACGGCGTGCCGCTCGAGGAGCAGCCGGGCGCCGAGCCCGACGCCGAAGTCACCTTCGTTACCCGCGATCTTGCCGGTTTGCTCGCGCGTGCCAAGATCGCGGCGACGCTGCCGGCCGACGACATCATCGCGCGGGTGCGCGACACCGCGAACTGGACCGGAGGCGCGCAGCAGGCGCGCTATCAGGTCGCCGGCGTTCAACCCATCACCGCGAGCCCCACCCTCGCCTACGCTCCCGCCGATCGGGAAGCCGATCCATACGCTGGGTTCGAAACGCGTATCGTGCCGGAGAACATCACGCTGCTTCCCAAGACCGGCAGCCAGGTGACCGGCGGCAACTCGTGGAACGAGCGCACCGTCACGGTCAAAAAGGGCGACTCCATCGCCACCATCCTGCGCGAGCTTGGCACGACAGCTGACGAGATAAAGGCCATCGCCGCAGCGCTTGGCACACGCGGCCGCGACGGCGGCCTCAAGGAGGGCCAGCGGCTGCGCATCCTAGTGGCATCGGTTCCCGGCTCTCAGAGCCTGCGGCCGGTCCGCGTGATAGTCACGGGCGAGAGTGCGATCGAGGCCGTTGTTGCGCTGTCCGATCGTGGCCGTTACGTGCCCGTGGACGTAACCAGCATGAACACCGAGGTCGCCGACGCCGCCGATGACGACGAGGAGGATGACGGCAAGGGCATGCGGCTTTACCACAGCCTTTACGAGACGGCGTTGCGTAACCAGATTCCACGTCCGGTCATCGAGAGCCTGATCCGCATCTATTCGTACGACGTCGACTTCCAGACCAAGGCTGCGCCGGGCGACAGCTTCGATGTACTCTATGCCGGCGAGGACGAGGCCGGACCGGACGCCAAGACCGACGTGATGTTCGCGAGCCTCACCAACGGCGGCGAAACCAAGAAATTCTATCGCTTCCAGACCCCAGACGACGGCATCGTCGACTACTACGACGAGACCGGAAAGAGCGCGAAGAAGTTCCTGGTCCGCAAGCCGCTGAGCCAAGGCATCATGCGCTCGGGCTTCGGCTCCCGCCGCCATCCGCTTCTGCACTACACAAGGATGCACACCGGCGTTGACTGGGCCGCGCCGCTCGGCACACCGATCTACGCATCCGGCAACGGCGTCATCGATAAGGTCGGCTGGGAATCCGGTTACGGCAAATACGTCCGTATCCGGCACTCGAACGGTTATGAAACCGCCTACGGCCACATGACCGCGTTCGCCCGCTCGACTCAGCCGGGCGCGCGGGTTCGCCAAGGTCAGGTGATCGGCTATGTCGGCTCGACCGGCCTCTCAACCGGCCCGCACCTACACTACGAGATCCTGGTGAACGGGCGCTTCGTCGATCCGCTCCGCCTTAAGCTGCCGCGCGGCCGCGTGCTCGATGGCCCGCTGCTGGTGAACTTCGAGCAGGAGCGCGACCGGCTCGACAACATGATTGCGCGCAACTCGCGCGTCGCTTCGACCGGGCAAGCCGCCCGCTAACTCTTAAAGTCTTATTTTGTGATCATGGCGTTGCGCAATTCGAACGGCGCAGCCAGAAACTTCTGCTCGATATTGTTCGTTCCGCCGGTGCCCGTCACGCGCAGAGTGCCGTATCCGAGAATGCGGCCCAGCACGGATTGGTCGACATCCACGGTCTCGACCTTGTCCATGCTCATTTCCTCGGTAGTGCGGGAAATGAAAATCCGCGAGGCGATCACACGTTTTGTGGTCACCGCGAACTCCGTGATCCAGCGGATGAACCAGGCGTACAGGAAAACGGCGAGGAAGCATGCGCCAAACACGAGGGTGCTGATCGCTATGAGCCTGTCGTGATCTGGCCAATAGAATTGCTCGAGCCAGACCAATGCGACGCCAATCACGAGAAACAGGATCGCCCAGCGATAGATGATCCAATGCAAACGGCCGATCGCCACGATCGTTTCACCCGGCTGCAAAACGGACTTGGCGTAGCTCATGGAACTGCTCGTGACGTCGGTGCCCGGCGCATGAGAATCGCGCGCCGGGCCGCAGCGTACTGGGGTTAGGCCGCTTCGGCGACCTGACCGTTGAAGGTCAGCCCCTGCTTGCCGGCAGAGATCGAGACCTTCTCGCCGTCCTTGATTTTGCCGGACAGAATCAACTCGGCGAGCGGGTCCTGCACCGCCTTCTGGATCGCACGTTTGAGCGGACGCGCGCCGTAGGCCGGGTCGTAGCCCTTGTCGGCGAGCCATTCGCGCGCCTTGGGATCGAGCGTGATCGCGATCTTGCGGTCCTCGAGCAGCTTGCCGAGCCGCGCCATCTGGATATCGACGATGCGCCCCATGTGCTCGCGCCGCAGCCGGTGGAACAGGATGATCTCGTCGACGCGGTTGAGGAACTCGGGGCGGAAACTCGCGCGCACCACCGCCATCACCTGATCCTTGACCACGTCGCTGTCCTCGCCGTCCGGCTGGTTGACCAGGAAGTCGGCGCCCAGGTTCGAGGTCATCACGATGAGCGTGTTGCGGAAGTCGACGGTGTGGCCCTGCCCGTCCGTCAGCCGGCCGTCGTCGAGCACCTGGAGCAGCACATTGAACACGTCAGGGTGCGCCTTCTCGATCTCGTCGAACAGGATCACCTGATAGGGCCGACGACGCACGGCCTCGGTCAGAGCACCGCCTTCGTCGTAGCCGACATAGCCCGGAGGCGCGCCGATCAACCGAGCAACGGAGTGCTTTTCCATGTATTCGGACATGTCGATGCGGATCAGCGCCTGCTCGTCGTCGAACAGATAAGCCGCAAGTGCCTTCGTCAGCTCGGTTTTTCCGACGCCGGTCGGTCCCAGGAACATGAACGAGCCGATCGGCCGGTGCGGATCCTGCAAACCGGCGCGCGCGCGCCGCACCGCGGTCGAGACTGCCTTGACGGCTTCGGCCTGGCCGACGACGCGCTGCTGCAGCTGCTCCTCCATGCGGAGCAGCTTCTCCTTCTCACCTTCGAGCATGCGGTCGACCGGAACACCGGTCCAGCGCGACACCACCTGCGCGATGTGATCGGAGGTCACCGCCTCCTCGACCACCGCGCCCCCAACTCCTTTGCTCTCGATGTCCGTGAGCTTCTTTTCGAGTTCCGGAATGCGGCCATAGGCCAGCTCGCCCGCTCGCTGGTACTCGCCGCGGCGTTGGGCATTGGCGAGCTCCGCGCGCAGTTGATCGAGCTCCGTCTTGAGCTTCTGCGCTTCGGAAAGCTTATCTTTCTCGGACTTCCACCGCGTGGTCAGGTCGGCGGACTGCTTCTCCAGCGACTTGAGCTCGCCTTCCAGGCGCTTCAAACGGTCCTTGGAGCCCGCGTCGCTCTCCTTCTTGAGCCCCTCCTGCTCGATCTTCCGCCGCACGATCTCGCGATCGATGGAGTCGAGCTCCTCCGGCTTGGAATCGACCTGCATTTTCAGCCGTGCCGCGGCCTCATCCATCAGGTCGATGGCCTTGTCCGGCAGGAAGCGGTCGGAGATGTAGCGGTGCGACAGGGTCGCCGCCGAAACCAACGCGCCGTCGGTGATCCGCACGCCGTGGTGCTGCTCGTACTTGTCCTTCAAGCCGCGCAGAATCGAAATCGTGTCCTCGACGCTGGGCTCGCTGACGAACACCGGCTGGAAGCGCCGCGCCAACGCCGCGTCCTTCTCGACGTGCTTCTTGTATTCGTCGAGCGTGGTCGCGCCGATACAGTGCAGCTCGCCCCGCGCCAACGCGGGCTTAAGCAGGTTTGACGCATCCATCGCGCCATCGGCCTTGCCGGCGCCGATCAGCGTGTGCATCTCGTCGATGAACAGGATGATGCCGCCGTTGGACGAGGTGACCTCATTGAGTACGGACTTCAGCCGCTCCTCGAATTCGCCGCGGTATTTCGCGCCGGCGATCAGCGCGCCCATGTCGAGTGCGAGCAGCTTCTTGTCCTCCAAACTTTCCGGCACGTCGCCGTTGAGGATGCGAAGCGCCAGGCCTTCGACGATGGCGGTCTTGCCGACGCCCGGCTCGCCGATCAGCACCGGGTTGTTCTTGGTGCGGCGCGACAGCACTTGAATGGTGCGGCGGATTTCCTCGTCGCGGCCGATCACCGGGTCAAGCTTGCCGTCGCGAGCGGCCTGCGTCAGATCGCGGGCGTATTTTTTCAGCGCGTCATAAGCGTTCTCAGCCGATTGCGAATCGGCGGTACGGCCTTTGCGCAAGGTTTCGATGGCGGCATTGAGGTTTTGCGGCGTCACGCCGGCGCGGGCGAGTATCTTGCTCGCGTCGCTATCCTTCTCGAGCGCGACCGCGAGCAGAAGCCGCTCCACGGTGACATAGCTGTCCCCGGCCTTCTCCGCGATTTTCTCGGCACTGTCGAGCAACCGGGCCGTGGACGCAGCCAGATAGACCTGGCCGGCGCCGCCGCCGGACACCTTCGGCATCTTGCCGAGCGCATCCTCGACCGCGGTCAAAGCCTGGCGCGAATTGCCGCCGGAGCGGTCGATCAGGCCGGCCGCCAGCCCTTCCGGATCGTCGAGCAGAACCTTGAGGATGTGTTCGGGGGTGAACTGCTGATGCCCTTCGCGCAAAGCGAGGGACTGGGCCGATTGAATAAAACCGCGAGCGCGGTCGGTGTATTTCTCGATATTCATGAATAGCTCCCTCCGGGCCCTCTGGAGGCGCCCGCATGGCGGACCTCGGACAAGCATCCGCCGTTCCGAATGTAGGAATGGTTCCCTCGGCCGAAAAGGGGCCCCAGCGCCAATTTGCAGGGCGCGCGCAGGCTGTTAGGACCTCCGTCATGGCCCAAATCGAGTCGATCTATCGCTACCCGGTGAAGGGATTTAGCCCCGAGCGGCTACCCCGGGTGACGCTGACCAAGGGCGCCACGCTGCCACTCGACCGGGTTTATGCGGTTGAGAACGGGCCCTCCAAGTTCGATTCCCAAAAGCCGCAATATTTTCCCAAAATCCGCTTCCTGGAGTTGATGCGCAACGCCCGGCTGGCAGCACTGCGTACCGCATTGGACGAAGAAACCCAGGTCATGACAATCCGCTACGAAAACCGAGAGGCCGCGCGCGGCGATCTGCGGACCCCTGAAGGCCGGGCCGCAATCGAGCGGTTCCTCGCCGAATACGTCGCCGAAGACCTGCGCGGCCCACCCAAGGTGCTGCACGCGCCGGGCCACAGCTTCTCCGACGTAGCCAAGAAGGTGGTCTCGATCATCAACCTCGCGTCGGTGGCCGAGCTCGAGAGCGCAATGGGTGCGCCCGTCGACCCGCTGCGTTTCCGGGGAAATCTCCATGTCAGCGGCTGGCCGGCCTGGCACGAGTTCACCCTGCTCGGGTCAGAGATAATCGTCGGAGCAAAGGCGCGCCTGAAAGTCGTCAAACGCATCGTGCGCTGCACCGCCACCGAGGTCGACCCGCAAACCGCGATCCGCGATGTGCCGATCCCGCGCATCCTGATGGACACCTACGATCACGCCGACTGCGGCATCTACGCCGAAGTCATCGAGGGCGGCGCAATCGCGCCCGGCGACATCATCGAGGCAACATCAACATGAAATCGCAATGCCATTGGTGCGATGCCCTCGTCCCCCTCATGGCGCGGACGTGTCCCGAGTGCGGGGCGGTCAACCCGGCGCGGCGGACCGCGCTGGTCGCCATCGCCATTGCGGCAGTGCTCATTCCCGCCATCGCCATCGCGATCTACGCGGCCACGCGTTGGGATCAGCCCCTGATCACGGCGGCCGACCGCCCTGCCGAGCAGGCGCTACCGTCGCAGCCTGTCACCGCCTCGGACGGCAACTTCGACTGGCTCGCCGCCGCGATGAAGAGCTGCGACGAAAAAGCGGCACGCGAGCCCAACATGCTGCACGCGCTTGTCATTCCCCTCATCTTCGACTCGAAGGATATTGAGCAGTGGCGGAAGCTGGCGCTGAACCGGATCGGAAACGCGATGGTGCTGCCCGGCGACGAGATGCTCAACGGGCTCCGTCGCAAGACGCTGTCGATCGCACCCGAGGAATACACGTTCAGCGTCCGCGACGGAAAAACACAGACCGTGCGCAAGTGGGCGCGTTCAACCGGGGTCAAATGGTTTTCTGCCCCGGGCGTGGAGGACTTCACGTCATTCACAATGCAGTACAGGCCGAGAGACAAAGGACGCGATGACAATTGGGGTAACCCGATCGTCCATCAAAAAGGCAACTGCTACTGGGTGAATGCGACGTTCGAGGAATGAACTAGTCCACGAATGCGAGCGGCCGGGCCACCTCCTCGAGCGACTTTCGTTCGGCCGGCACGCAGAAAAGCGCCGCGATCAACCCGGCAACCACCATCAGCGTCGCACCGAGCAGGTAGCCTCCGAACACGCTGGCGCGTGACCCGGTGTCGATCAGAATTCCGAACAGCCAAGGGCCCGCGACACCGCCGACGCCGGTGCCGACCGCATAGAAGAACGCGATGGCCAGGGCGCGGATCTCCAGCGGAAAGGTCTCGCTCACCGTCAGATAGGCCGAGCTTGCGGCTGCGGATGCGAAGAAGAAGACGATGGTCCAGGCCAACGTCTGTTGCGTTGCCGTGAGCGTGCCCTCCGCGAACAGATAGCCGCTTACCGCGAGCAACACGCCCGATGTGACGTAGGTGAAGGCGATCATCGGTCGGCGGCCGATGACATCGAACAGGCGGCCGAGCACCAGCGGGCCGAGGAAATTACCCGCGGCAAACGGCAGGATGTACCAGCCGACGTGGCCAGCGGGGATTGCGTAGAAGTCGGTCAGCACCAGCGCATACGTGAAAAAGATCGCGTTGTAGAAGAACGCCTGCGCGCCCATTAGACTCAAGCCGACCAGAGTGCGTCCGCGATATCTGTTCAGCAGGGTGCGCGCGACCTCGGTCAGCGGAGTGTGACTGCGCGCGCGCAACCGAACGCGCGGCAGGTCGCCCGCCGGGATCGGCGTCGCGTCATAGACCTGGCGCTCGATCGCGGCAACGACACGGTCCGCCTCCAGGGCCCGGCCATGCGTCATTAGCCAGCGCGGGCTTTCCGGCAGCCAAAGCCGCATGAAGAAAATCACGACGGCCATCAACGCGCCGATCAGGAACGCGAGCCGCCAGCCATATTCCGGATCGATGACTGCCGGATCGAGCAGCACGATGGCGCCGAGCGCGCCAAGTGCCGCGCCGATCCAGAAGCTGCCATTGATGACCAAGTCGGTCCAGCCGCGCACCCGCGCCGGTATCAACTCCTGGATGGTCGAGTTGATCGCGGCGTATTCGCCGCCGATGCCCGCGCCCGTGAGAAAGCGGAACAGCACGAAACTCCACAAATTCCAGGAGAACGCGGTTGCCGCCGTCGCGGCGAGATAAACCAAAAGCGTGATGAAGAACAGCTTCTTGCGACCAAGGCGGTCGGTCAGCCAGCCGAAGAACAACGCGCCTGAAACCGCACCGGCGAGATAGGCGGCGGCGGCGAATCCGACGTCGGCGTTGCTGAACTGCAGCATCGGGCTCGCCTTGAGCGCCCCGGCGACCGTGCCAGCAAGCGTCACTTCGAGCCCGTCAAGGATCCAGGTGACGCCGAGCGCAGCCACCACCAAGGTATGAAAGCGGCTCCACGGCAGCCGGTCGAGCCGCGCGGGAATGTCGGTTTCGACTATGCTGTCAGGCACGTCTTGCGAACGCGGCGCGGCAGGGATCGTTCCAGACGCGACCGGCGGCGGGTTGCCCCGCCGCCGATTCCCTCGCAGTTTTTTGGCGTTACGGCATCACGTAGGCGTAGATGCGCCCACGCGAGTAGGTCGACTCGGCGACGCGCCGGTTGTGGTTGCCGGAGATGACCGTCACGTTGCCGTTGGCGTCGATACCGCTCACCACGCCGACATGGCCGCCGCGCTTGCCGCGCGACATCACGGCGATCGCCCCGACCTGCGGGCCGGAAACCCGCGTGCCGTATGACGCGAACGAGCGCGCCATGTTGGAGCCGCTGCCACGGCGGCCGGTGCGCTCCAGTACCAAGTTCATGAAATGCCCGCACCACAGGCTGCTTCGCCCGGTCGGGTTGGTGCCGATGTAACGCCGCGCCTCAGACACGAGACCCGTACTGCCGACATCCGACCCAGCGCCACCGCGATGTGCCACCGAAGCATAAGAGTTAGCCGCGACAGAACGCGAAATGGCCGCGGCCGCATTGGCCGCGACGCCATGCTGGTCGAAATGACCTTGCAGCATCGGCGAAGCCTGCCGGTTCACGCGATAGCGCGCGACCCGGTGAGACCGCGCGACCCGATGAGAACGCGCGTGATGACGCACGGCACGATAACGCCGCCGAGCACTCATATCAGTGAACTCAACGTGCCCGCCCGATTGGCGGAGCGAGTTGGAAATTTCCGGCGTCTTTTTCAAAGTCCCTGCGGACGCAGGCGTCGCGAACAGTGCAATCAAACCAAACAGCATTCCCGTGAATCTCAGAAACATTACGGGTGTCCTTTTTGTTGTGTCGCCCCCGATGCTGCAACGCAACATCGGTTCGCCCAATCGTCGGCACCCGTGGCGATAAGATGATGAGAATGAGGCGGCGAACATAACGACGCACACACATGTGATGAGCGATCTTGCGCGCGCTAAATCACCCCTTCACCAACATTTTTTCGCCGGCCGCTCAGCGCATGCAGCACGCCCGCAAATGCATGGCTGGTTAATCGCGGTAATTTCGTACGGATGACGTGATGTTCGCAGTTGCAGATATCGCAGTAGCGAATTCGGATTCGCGATTGGCCGACCGCTAACGCCGGCTCAGCAAGAACACCGCCTGCTCGCCGAACAGATTCCAGAACCACCACGGCGCGTTGAGCCGCAGCGGCGAGCCCCATGCATTCAGCGCCACGGCCTTGTCCATCTTCGCGCCTGACACGAAGCAGAGCTGCCGGAAGTCCTTGATGGTGCAGAAGTGAATGTTCGGCGAATCCCACCACGCATAAGGCAAATTATCGGTCTGGGGCATGTGGCCGCCGAGCGCGACCTGCAGGCGAATGCGCCAGTGACCAAAGTTAGGAAACGACACGATGGCGTGGCGGCCGATCCGTAGCATGTGCTCGAGCACGGCACGCGGATGCCGCGTCGCCTGCAGCGTTTGCGACAGAATCACGTAGTCGAAGGCGTCGTTGGGATAATCGGCAAGGTCGGTGTCGGCGTCGCCCTGGATCACCGCAAGACCCTTGGTCACACCTTCGTTCACGCCTTCCCGCGACAGTTCGATACCACGGCCATCAACGCCCCGCCGCTCGCCAAGCAGCCGTAACAGCTCGCCGTCGCCGCAGCCGACGTCGAGCACCTTGGCGCCAGGCGCCACCATGTCCGCGATCAACAACAGGTCGACGCGCGATCCGCCCGGAGTGCGGGCGGCTTCCGCCATGGTGAGATCTTGCTTCACGCGAGACAGCATCGTCACCTCGCAGCCGCGGGCGCAAGACCGCGAGCCCTGCCCGCGCCGTCCAGGAAGCCGCGCACGATTGCGAACAGCTCCGGCTCCTCCAGCAGAAACGCGTCATGTCCCTTGTCGGTCACGATCTCGGCGAACGACACGCGCGCGCCGCCGGCATTCAGCGCATGGACGATGGCGCGCGAATCCGACGTCGGGAACAGCCAGTCCGACGTGAAAGACACCACGCAGAACCGGGTCTCGGAGCCTTTGAAGGCGTTGGCCACGGAGCCAGCGTAGTCGTCGGCCAGATCGAAATAATCCATCGCGCGGGTGAGATAGAGATACGAGTTGGCGTCGAAGCGCTCGACGAAGGAACTTCCCTGATGGCGCAGATAAGATTCCACTTCGAAGTCAGCGTCGAATGAGAACGTCGGATTGTCGCGGTCCTGGAATTTGCGCCCGAACTTGCGATGCAGCGCGGCGTCTGACAGGTAGGTGATGTGTGCACCCATGCGCGCGACCGCGAGGCCGCGCCGCGGATTGGCGTTGTCGTTCAGATAACGGCCCTGCCGCCATTCCGGATCGGCCATCACGGCCTGGCGCCCGACCTCGTGGAAAGCGATGTTCTGCGCGGAGTGCCGCGTCGAGCAGGCGATCGGCAGTGCCGCGAACACGCGGCGTGGATAGCTCGCCGCCCATTGCAGTACTTGCATGCCGCCCATCGAGCCGCCCGCCACGGCGAACAAGGTGTCGATGCCGAGCTGGTCGAGCAGCATGGCCTGCGCTCGCACGATGTCGCGGATGGTGATGACAGGAAAGTCGAGGCCCCACGGCTTGCCGGTCTGCGGATTGATCGATGCAGGCCCGGTGCTGCCAAGGCAGCCTCCCATTACGTTCGCGCAGATGACGAAGAAGCGTTCGGTGTCGATCGGCTTGCCGGGCCCGACCATGGTCTCCCACCAGCCGGGCTTTTTCGTCACCGGATTGACGCTCGCAACGTGCTGGTCGCCGGTGAGCGCGTGACAGATCAGCACCGCGTTGTTGCGTTGCGCGTTGAGCGTGCCGTAAGTTTTGTAAGCGATTTGGAACGGCGACAGCGTCACGCCGGCATCGAGCTTGAGCGGCTTCTCGGCGCCGAACCGCACCACAAGCGAGTCGCGCGGATGGTCGGCCTCGCGCGAGCGAGCCGACGCATCAGGCGCTATGCAAATCTCGGCCATTCGCTATCCCGGCGGCCAAAAAGGGCCAGTTTATCGAGGATTTAGTAGGGATCGGGAGGCTCGAATGTCAACGCTTTCTTTGCCCACGGTCGCAACCGCAGGCGTGGCCTGACAACGCAAGCCGCGGCTTGTAGTGTCGCCCGCAATGACCAAGGCACCGCAGACCGGCACTCCCACGCTTGGCGATCTCCGCAACGAGATCGATCGGATCGACGAGGCCATGCACAACCTGCTGATGGAGCGCGGCGAGATCATCGACCGGCTGATCGCGGTCAAGGGTACGCAAGAGTCGGGCGCCGCGTTCCGGCCCGCCCGGGAAGCTGAGATGATGCGCCGTCTGGTGCAGCGACACCATGGCATCCTGCCGCTCGATACCGCCGAGAGCATCTGGCGCGTCATCATCTCGACCTTCACCCACGTTCAGGCGCCGTTTGCGGTGCATGCCGATCTCTCCGCTGGCGATGCGCTGATGCGCGATAGCGCGCGCTTCCATTTCGGCTTCACCGTGCCGTTCGTGGCTCACACCGGCGCATCGGGGGTCGTGGCTGCCGTCTCGGAATCCAAGGGTGACCTTGGTCTCGTTCCGGCCTTCGCAGTGCCGCACGCCGGCGCGTGGTGGACCGCGCTAGAATTCGAGAGTGCGCCGCGGATCATCGCCCGGTTGCCGTTCATCGACCGCGCCGACCATCCCGCCGCGCTGCCGGTGTTCGTGGTGTCGCGCGCCGCTCCCGACGCCATGGTCACCGAGACCGAAGTCTGGAGCGTGCACGTCACGGGCTGGGGTCCCGACGGCGGCCGTGCAGTCTCGGCGGTCGCCCCTCTGGTTGCCGTTCCCGATCCGATGGCCGACGACGGCACCGCGCTTCTGATCTCCGTCCCGGCCGGCGCCAAGATGGGCGACATCACCGCCGCCCTGGTTAAGGCTGGCGCCAAGGTGCATTCCACGGCCCTCGTCGGCAGCCACGCGACACGCTATACGGTGCCGGCTAAGAAACCCAAATAACCGAACCGAAGTAGCGCATTCCGATGTCTGCCAACCGTCCGCAGCCTCGCCCCGGCGTGCTCGATATCGAGGCCTATGTGCCCGGCAAGAGCACCGCGCCAGGCGTCGCCAAGGTGTTCAAGCTGTCGTCCAACGAGACACCGCTCGGGCCCAGCCCGAAGGCGGTCGCGGCCTACAACAATGTCGCCGCGCACCTTGAGGACTATCCGGACGGCTCGGCATCCGAGCTGCGCGAGGCAATAGGCCGCGTGTTCGGGCTCGATCCCGACCGCATCATCTGCGGAGCTGGTTCCGACGATCTGCTCAATCTGATCGCGCGCGCATATCTTGCCGACGGCGACGAGGCGATCCATACCACGCATGGCTTCCTGGTCTATCCGATCGCGACGCTCGGCACCGGCGCAAAGCCTGTGGTCGCGCCGGAGACGGACTACACCGCCGACGTCGACGCCATCCTCAAGCGCGTGACGGCGAAGACCAAGGTCGTGTTCCTCGCCAACCCGAACAATCCGACCGGCACGTACCTGCCGTTCGACGAGATCAAGCGGCTGCACAAAGGCATGCCGAGGCACGTCCTGTTCGTGGTCGATGCTGCGTATGCCGAATACGTGCGCCGCAACGACTACGAGGCCGGCATTGAGCTGGTCGCCACCAGCGACAATGTCGTGATGTGCCGTACGTTCTCGAAAATCTACGGGCTCGCCGCGCTTCGCCTCGGCTGGATGTACGGCCCGGCGCACGTCATCGACGCCATCAACCGCATCCGCGGGCCGTTCAACGTCAACGCGCCGGCGATCAAGGCGGGCATCGCCGCGATCGAGGACACCGCGCACCAGGAGATGGCGCGCGAGCACAACGCAAAGTGGCTCTCCTGGCTTACGGATGAATTTGACAAGCTTGGCCTCAAGCTGACGCCGAGCGTTGCCAATTTCGTGCTGATCATGTTTCCGGACGCCAAGCAGGCGGCTGACGCCAATGCATTTCTCATGAAACGCGGTCTCCTGCTGCGCCAAGTCACCTCCTACAAACTGCCGAACGCGTTGCGCATGACGGTCGGCAGCGAGGAAGCCAACCGGCTGGTGGTCAAGGCGCTGGCGGAGTTTCTGGGGAAGCCGGCGTGACCAAGCTGAAACAGCCGATCTACCACCGGCTTGCGCTGATCGGCGCCGGCCTGATCGGCGGTTCGATCGCGCGCGCCGCGCGCGCGCAGGGCGCCGCACGCTCGATCGTCGTGACGGCCCGCTCGCCGGCAACGCGCAAGCGCGTCGCCGAGCTCGGCTTTGCCGATCAGGTGGTCGAGACCAACGCTGCTGCCGTTGAGGGCGCCGATCTCGTCATCGTCTGCATCCCGGTGGGCGCGTCGGGCGCGGTCGCCAAGGAGATCGGCCCGCACCTGATGAACGGCGCGACCGTTTCCGACGTCGGCTCCGTGAAAGGCGCGGTGGTGCGCGACATGGGCCCTCACCTGCCCGCGCACGCGCATTTCGTCCCGGCGCATCCGGTCGCGGGCACCGAGAATTCCGGTCCCGACTCGGGCTTTGCCGAATTGTTCGTCAACCGCTGGTGCATCCTCACGCCGCCGGCGGATGCGGACAAAGCGGCTGTCGAGAAGCTCGCGACATTCTGGCGCGCTCTCGGCGCCAACGTCGAGAGCATGCCGGCCGACCACCATGACCTGGTGCTCGCCGTGACCAGCCATCTGCCCCACTTGATCGCTTACACCATCGTTGGCACCGCGGATGAATTGGGCGAGGTCACGCGCTCCGAGGTGCTGAAGTTCTCGGCCGGCGGCTTCCGAGACTTCACCCGCATCGCGGCATCCGACCCGACCATGTGGCGCGATGTGTTCCTCGCCAACAAGGACGCGGTGCTGGAAATGCTCGGCCGCTTTAGCGAGGACCTCTCCGGGCTCACGCGCGCGATGCGCAGTGGCGACGGCCAGGCGCTGTATGACCACTTCGCGCGGACCCGCGCGATCCGCCGCGGCATCGTCGAGATCGGGCAGGATTCGCCGGTGCCCGACTTCGGGCGCGGCCATCAGAGCCTGCCCGCCGAGCCGCTGCCGCGGCCTTACGCAGCGGATACTGAGTAGTCAGGTCAGCGAGCCGAAGCACGCCAGGCATCGCAGTTCGCCGGACGGCTCGCGCATCTGATAGGGCCGGCCGCAAACCCGGCAGTCCGGCGCCGCGGATTGCGACACCTGCGCCACGTAAGGGCGGCGATCCACGCTCAGGCGAAGCAGGTTGAGGGCGCCGAACACGATCTGGCGCTTGGAAATCTTCGACACGCCATCGTGCCGGTCGCGGAAGTGAATGGGCAGCTCCGTGAAAGTCAGCCCTGCCCGCGCGAGGCGCACCACGCAAGTGACGAAGAAGCCATAGCCGTCGCTTTCGATCGTCTCGACCAGCCCGTCGGGAACACGCGCCAGCTTGGCGGCGCGCAACGACGTGGTGTGCTCGGCGATCGGCAGCCGCAGCAGCGACGACGCCAGCATGTTGGCGCCTTGGCTGACCGCCAGCCGCAACCCGCTGTAATCGTGCTTCGCCCCCGCCACAAAGCGCGACCCGAGCGCAACATCGACGCCGGCATCCAGCGCGTCGAGCAGCCGCTGCACGTCCGCCGGATCGTGCGACAGATCAGCGTCGAGCGTGACAATTCGCCCATATCCCATGCGGCGCGCATGCAGCCAGCCGAGCTTGTGGGCCGAACCGATGCCGAGCTTGCCTGGCCGCACCACCACGCCGACGCGAGGCTCGGCGGCGGCGCGCGCCGCCAGCACGTCCAGCGTGCCGTCTCGCGAATTGTCGTCGACCACCAGCACATCGCAGCGCGTTCGCAGCCCAAGCAGGCCGTCGAGCATGGCGCCGATATTGCCGCGCTCGTTGTAGGTGCAGATGAACACCAACGTGTCGCCGGTTTTCACCGGCGGCGGAAACTGCGGACTATGCGAAGAAGAGGGCAATTCGGATCGCCGGGTTTACTGCGAAACGCTAACACGCGATCCGGCGGGGATCAAAACAGCGGCGCGGTCTGCCCAAGCGGGATCGGACCGAGCGTGACCGCACCGTCGTTGAAGCGCAGCGGCAAGGTGACGGCGCGCTTGCCGTCGATCTCGGCGGGCTGACCGATGAAGTTGAGGGCCGCGGTGAGCGCCGGTGCCGCGTTCTGCCGCGCGATTCCGCCAAGGCCCGGCGCGATGCGGTCGAGCCGGCTGGCCGCGTTGTCGAGCGGCTTGTTGACCGGCGCAGCCCGGCCGTCGAGCCCGAGCGCCGGCAGAAGGCTCGCCAGGTTGGCGATGGTGAGGCGCAATTGCCCGTGAGGACGCCCGCTCGGCGAGAGAGCGAGCGTGCCGTTCGTCACGGCAATGGTCTCGCCTTGTTGCAGCCGGGCGTTGCTGATTTCGATGCTACCGCCTGCCGCCTGGATTTCTCGAAAACGGTCGGGCCACGGCTTCGGCCTGAAGTCGTTCAGGCCGCGCAGCACGGCGGTGATGTCGGCATCGAGCGGAATCTCCATCACTTGGTGCAAAGTCGGCGCAACGGCCGACTTCGTCTTGAGCGAGAGTTCGATCACCGGATTGCTGGTGGCGGAGCCTTCGAGCATGCGGCCGCCGATCTCGAGATGCGCCGCGTTGAACATCCGTTGCGAGGCGCCGCCGCCTGTGCGCTCCACCACAAGCTGGTCGAACACCATCGCGACCTGCTCGGGCGCGGTCGGCAGGCCGCGCACCTCGCTCCGTGCGCGCTGCCAGTTGGCAGTGATGGTGGGGGGCTGGCCGGGATCTGCGATGGTCAGCGGGCCGGTGATCTCGGTGGTCAGCAGCGTCGGCTGCAAGACTTTCGCGGTAACAAGAATGTCTTTCGCTTTGATCGAGAGCGGTTGCGCGGCGGATTTCAGCTCAAGCCCCGGATCGGCGCAGCGCATCTCGAACCGCAGTGGAAATCCGCCAACGGTCTGCGAGCCGCAGGTGTGGATTCGTCCCACCTTGGCCTCGCGCTCGCGCCAACCGGCAATCACGGTTTCGGCGCGGCCGGCCGCGTAGTACCACAGCGCGCTCCACCCTCCGGCGACGACAATGGCCAGAGCGATCAGGATCAGCGGCCAGCGGCGCCGGGTCAGTTCTTCGTACATGGGACGTGTGAAGCCGCCGAATGCGGCGTTTCAAAGATGACGTGTCCGGCCTTTGCGCAGCCATGTCCAGCCCTGTTGCGGCAGCCGCCGCGGCCTGATAGCGAGCCGCTCCTTATGGGTACGACCATGGATGCCGATTTCGATCGTGCGCCCGGTGATCTCTGGGTGTTCGGCTACGGCTCGCTGATCTGGCGGCCTGGCTTCGAATATCTGGAGCGCGCGCCGGCGCGCATGATCGGGCTGCATCGCTCGTTGTGCGTCTATTCGTTCGTGCATCGGGGCACGCCCGAACGGCCGGGACTTGTGCTCGGCATCGATCAGGGAGGCGCGTGCCGCGGCGTCGCCTATCGCGTCGCGGCGGCGAAGCGTGCCGACACCCTCGCTTATCTGCGGGGGCGCGAGCAGGTGACGTCGGTGTATCGGGAAACCACGCGCACGGCCTGGCTCGAAGGCAAGCCCGGGCGGCGAGTCGAAGCGGTCTGCTACACCGTCGACCGCAGCCATCCGCAATACGCCGGCCGGCTCACGCTGGAGCAGCAACTTCACCATGTGCGACAGGGCCACGGCCGCTCGGGCAACAATCGCGACTATGTGATCGAGACGGTCGCCGCGCTGGAAGCGCTGGGCTGCCGCGATGCTTCGCTGCATCTTTTGGCGGAGCAGCTCAAGGGTCCGCACGAAGCCCCTCACGCTTGAGCTTGGCCTCCCCTTCAGCAACGAGCCGCGCGGTCGCGGTTTCGATGTCGTTCTGCAACCGCTCGAAGAAAACCTGCTTGTCAAGCCCCGGCGGAATCGGCTCGAGGAACTCGACCACGATCGTGCCGGGCAAACGAATGAAAGAGCGGCGGCGCCAGAACAGGCCCGAGTTGAGCGCGACCGGCACACAGGGCACGCCGATCACGTCGTAGAGGTGCGCCACGCCGAACTTGTAGCGCGGCTCGGCGCCGGCCGGCCGGCGTGTGCCCTCGGGAAAGATGAAAAGCTGGCGCCCGCCGCGGATCACTTCCCGCGCACGGGTTGTCATGGCCGTCAGCGCCTGCGAGCCGGAGCCGCGGTCGACCGCGATCATCTTGCCCTTGATGGTGAACCAGCCGAACAGCGGGATCCAGGTGAGCTCGCGCTTGATGATGAAGATCGGATGCTTGAACAGCGAGAGCAGCGCGAACGTCTCCCAGGTCGATTGATGCTTGGCCGCGATGATAAGCGGCCCGGACGGGGTCCTGTCGAGGCCGCGGAATTCGTACCTGGTGCCGCAGACCACGCGCAGCAGCCACAGGCTGATGCGACCCCACAATTTCGCCATCTCGATGATGGCCTGCGACGGCAACAGCAACGTCGGGATCGCGAGGATCAGCAACACCACCAGGTTCAGATAGAACAGGATGTTGAACAGGATGGAGCGGGCGATAACCACGGAGGCAACCTATCGATCTGTCTGCGCCGGCTCAGGCAATTCCGTCGATCCGCACCCGGACCGATGCGACCATATACTTCAGATACTCCACAAAAAGCAGCCTCGCCGTCGCGGGATTCGACCACCAGGAGTCGATCCGGACGCGGTCCGAAACCACCGGATAGGCCACCAGCCGGACGTCGGGCAGCTGATGCGAGATTTCGGTCAGCGCGCGGGGCATATGAAAATTCGATGTGACGACGATCAGCGATTGGCTGCGCTGCTCGCGCGCCCAGCGCTTGGTTTCGACGGCATTGCCGATGGTGTTGAGCGCCATATGGTCGAGATCGACGCAGCAGACAAACCAGCGCTCGAACTCTGGCATCATGTGCGCGATTTCCGACAGCTTGGTGGCGGGATAGACGCCGCTGATGAGCAGTCGCTTGCCATGGCCGGCGGCCAGGAGTTCGAGCGCGTCGTTGATGCGGAATCTCGAGCCGGTCAGCACCACGATGCCGTCCGCCTTGCTGCGCATCGGCACTTCGGCTTCAGGCAGATTGTTGACCCACCAGAAGAACCCGATTCCGATCAGCAGCATGGCCAGACAGCCGGAAATTATGAAGGTCCGGACCATCGATCCGAACCCCCGGCGTATCTTCGCGTGATAACGGCCCGGCGCGCGTGTCATCACTCGACCGTCCGCAAGGTCTGGTTGACGGTTTGCCGCGACGTAAATCCCGTCACCACCGCGATCAGGATGGCCTGCGCGACGATCGCCAGATAGCCCTCGATGCGCAGCACAAAGGTGCCGAACAGCATGGCAAGCTGCTCGCCGCCGGCGAGCCCAAAACCCCATTTGCCTGCTACCGCCGCCAGCATAAAAACCACGACTGCGGCCGCTCCACCGATCAGACCGCCTTCCAGCCCGAGCACTAGGAAGTGACGCTGGAACTGGCCCGCGATGAAGCCGTCGGTCGCGCCGATGAAATGCAGCACCTCGACGATCGGGCGGTTGGCCGCCATCGCTCCTCGGGTGGCGAACGCAACCGACAGCATGGTCGCCGCCACCATCAGCAGCAGCACGCCGATGCCGCCAAGAATCGTGGTGTTGGACATTGCGCGCATCCGGTCCATCCAGGCGCGGTGGTCGTCGATGCTCGCGCCGGCAACGCGCTCGGACAGCAGCTTGCGGAGCTGCGCGAGATCGAGCGTCGCGTTGGGCGCAAGTCGCACCACGATGATGCGCGGCACCGGCAGATCCTGCAGCGCAGCGCCGGAACCCAGCCACGGCTCGAGCAGGCGCGCCGATTCCTCCGCGGAAAACGCGCGGACCTCGCCGACGCCGGAAAATTCGCGCGCGACTTCAACGGCGCGTTCGATCTGGCCCTCGAAGTTCTGCCCGGCCTCCGGGCGAACCTGGATGGTGATCTCGCGGGAGACGTCGGACTGCCAGTCGCTGGCGGCGGCGCGCACCAGCATCACCGCGCCCACGGTGAGCGAAGCGAGGAATGTCATGATCGCCACCACCGCCACCAGCGCGCGGCCGGCGATCGAGTTCTTCGGCACGATCGGCGTGTCCATGCGCGGCAGCAGGCCGGCCATCCGCTGCCGGATCGATAGCTCACCATCCATGCGCATGTCGCTCATCGTGCGCTCAATCATAGGCGTGCAGCCGGCCATCGTGCAGCACGAGGCGGCGGGCGTCGTATTGGTCCATCAGTCCGATGTCGTGGGTCGCGATCACCACGGTGGTGCCGGACTTGTTCAATTCGACGAACAGCCGCAGCAACCGCTGCGCCAGGCTCGGGTCGACGTTTCCGGTCGGCTCGTCGGCGAGCAGGAGCTGGGGCTGCGCGATGACCGCGCGTGCGATCGCGGCGCGCTGCTTCTCGCCGCCGGAGAGCACGGGGGGCAGCGCGGTGACGCGCTCACCAAGTCCCACCCAGTGCAGCAGTTCCATCACCTCGCCACGATAGCTGTCCTCGTCCTTGCCTGCGACGCGGAACGGCAGCGCGACATTCTC
>Ga0190274_10000623_pt1 | contig 20825 bp, 20 predicted proteins | sample Popmic531T_FD_133002 | JGI IMG/M metagenome (GOLD analysis project Ga0190274, IMG submission 133002) | Populus adjacent soil microbial communities from riparian zone of Yellowstone River, Montana, USA - 531 T | ecosystem: Environmental > Terrestrial > Soil > Riparian zone | place: USA: Montana... | reverse complement strand
GTCTTTGTCTGTGTGCTGCTCGTCATGGCCTCACGCTACAGATATATGATCTATGTTGTCACTGGAACTGTCCGCATTGAAGGCTCGAACGGGTGAGGAGAACGCCGTGATCGTGGTGGTCAGTCAGGCCTGGACCAAGCCGGGCGAGGAGCATGCCGCGGCGTACATCGCGCTGTCCGGCGAGTTCGGCCGGTTCTTCCGCGACCACCCGGGCTACCGCGGCCGCCGGCTCGTGCGCGGTGTCGAGGACCCGACCCACTTCACCCACCTGCGCTACTTCGAGACCGTCGCGGACTACGAGGAGTGCACCCGGAAGCCGGGCTACGAGGACCACCTCTACGCCATGTACGAGCACCTGAAACCCTACGAGTCCTACCCGCGCGAGTACCTCGAGGTCGTCCTCGACGAGCCAGGGTTCGAATGAGCGTCTTCGTCCTCGTCCACGGAGCCTTCCGCGGCGGCTGGTCCTGGGACCGGGTCGCGCCGCTGCTGCGCGCCGCCGGACACCAGGTGCACGCGCCGACGCTGAGCGGTACGGCGAGCACGCTCGACGTGTGGGTCGAGGAAGTCGTTGCCGCGACCGGTGGTGAGCCTGCGGTTCTCGTGGGGCACAGCCAGGGCGGCGTGGTCGTTCGTGAGGTCGCCGTGCGTCATCCGGAGCTGGCGGCCCACCTGGTCTACCTCGACGCCGCAGTCCCGGAAGCGGGGGAGCGTGCGGTCGACGTGGCCCCGACGCCGGTCGACGACAGCCTGCTCCCGCCCCGCGAGACGATCATCCCCGCGCGGCCCCTAACCGCCGGGGGCGACCTCGACGAGGACACCGTCGCCTGGATGAACGAACGGCTCGTCGCGACGCCGTTCGCGCCTTCGCTCGACCCGGCCTCGGCCGGCGAGCCGGAGGCGTCGGCCGACTACGCGTTCTGCGCGGCCACCCCTGACACCTACCCGAGCGGCACCACCCGGCGCCGACTCGACGAGCGGGGCACTGCGTACGCCGTGCTCGACGCGGGCCACGACGCTCCCGTCACCCGCCCCGATCTGGTCGCGGAGCTGCTGCTCGCGGCCTCACACAGGAGATACACCGCATGAGTGTGCAGCCCGGCTGGCAGGGACGGTTCTTCGAGGACTTCACCGTCGGCGACATCTACCAGCACCCGCTCGGGCGGACCGTGAGCGAGTCCGACAACACCTGGTTCTCGCTGCTGACGATGAACACCAACCAGATGCACTTCAACGCGGAGTACGCCGGCCGCTCGGAGTTCCAGAAGCCGCTGGTCGTCTCGACCCTGACCGTCGCGATCGCGGTCGGCCAGAGCGTCACCGACCTGACCCAGAACGCGTTCGCCAACCTGGGCTGGGACGACATCAAGATGACCCACCCGGTCTTCGCCGGCGACACGCTCTACAGCGAGTCGATCGTGCTGGAGAAGCGGGAGTCGTCGTCGCGGCCGCACGCGGGCATCGTCACCGTGCGCACCCGCACCCTCAACCAGGACGGCAAGGAGGTGTGCTCCTTCAAGCGCACCTTCTACGTCTACAAGCACGGCGCCGAGCAGCTCGAGGGGATCTTCCCCGAGGGCGAGCGTCCGCTGACCGCCGAGGACTGACCTCGTGGGATCAGGACTGCGGATCACCTACGGCCCCTGGGGGGAGACGCTCGGCGAGCTCGCCGACGCCGCCCGCGCGGCCGAGGACGCCGGGGCCGAGGTCGTCTGGGTGCCCGAGCTGCACCGCGGCGCGACCACGTCGGCGGCCGCGATCGCCGCGACCACGCGGACGACCAAGGTCGGCACCGCCATCGCGCTGGCCTTCACCCGCAGCCCGATGGTGACCGCCCTCGAGGCCCTCGACCTCGACGAGATGTCGAACGGCCGGTTCGTGCTCGGCCTCGGCACCGGCGTACGCCGGCTCAACGAGGACTGGCACCACGCCCAGTGGGGCAAGCCGGTCACCCACCTGCGCGAGAGTGTGCGCAACATCCGCGCCTTCTGGGCGGGCTGCACGACGGGCGAGCCGATCGACCTCGACGGCGAGCACGAGCCGATGCACATCCGCGGCTACCGGCGGCCCTACCCGGTGCTGCGCTCGGACATCCCGATCTACCTGGCCGCGATGGGCCCGGCGCTGACCCGGCTGACCGGCGAGATCGCCGACGGCTGGATCTCGCACGAGCTCTCGTCGCCGGAGCACCTGCGCGCGCAGATCCTGCCCGAGATCGAGGCCGGCATCGCGCGGGTCGAGGGCCGCACCCGCGACGACATCGACCTGGTGACGTCGGTCTGCTGCTCGGTCGACGCCGACCCCGCGGTCGCTCGCCGCCGGGCCGCCGGCATGGTCGGCTTCTACGCCAGCGTGCGCACCTATGCGGACTTCTTCGCCTTCCACGACCTGGCCGCCGAGCAGGAGGCCGTCGTCGAGGCGTTCCGCGGCGGCCGCGGCGCGGGCACCCTGGCCGACGCCGTCGCCGACCGGATGGTCGACGCGCTCACCCTGTCGGGCACCCGCGACCAGGCCGTCGAACGGGTCGCCGCCTACGCCGAGGTCGCCGACACCATCAAGCTCACCCCGCCCACCCACGGGCTCTCGCCCACGGAGATCCGGGCGGCCCAGAAGGAAGTCATCGCCTTGATCGCAGAGCTGTCTGGGCCCAGTCAGATTGGAGGGCCACGATGAAGCCGCTCGAGGACGTCCGCATCGTCGCCGTCGAGCAGTACGGCGCCGGCCCGTTCGGCAGCGTCCACCTCGCCGACCTCGGCGCCGAGGTGATCAAGATCGAGGACCCGCGGGTCGGCGGCGACGTCGGTCGCTACGTCCCGCCGTACGCCGAGGGTGAGGACTCGCTCTTCTTCGAGGCCTTCAACCGCAACAAGTCCAGCCTGTCGCTCGACCTGGCGACCACGGCCGGGCGCGCGGTCTTCGAGGACCTGGTCAAGGTCAGCGACGCGGTCTACAGCAACCTGCGCGGCGACGTACCGGCCAAGATCAAGATCACGTACGACGACCTCAAGCACCTCAACCCGGCGATCGTCTGCTGCTCGCTGACCGGCTTCGGGATGACCGGTCCGCGGTCGAAGGAGCCGGGCTACGACTACGTGCTGCAGGCCCTCGCGGGCTGGATGGACCTGACCGGAGACCCCGACGGCCCGCCGACCAAGTCCGGCCTGTCGATGGTCGACTACAGCGGTGGCTTCGTCGCCGCGATCTCGCTGCTGGCCGGCATCCACGCCGCGCGCCGCGACGGCATCGGCATGGACTGCGACGTGAGTCTCTACGACACCGCGATGGGGCTGCTCACCTACCCGGCCACCTGGCACCTCAACGCCGGGTTCACCCCGGTGCGCACCCGGCACTCCGCGCACCCGTCGCTGGTGCCGTTCCAGGCCTTCGAGGCCAAGGACGGCTGGATGGTCGTCGGCTGCGCCAAGGAGAAGTTCTGGCAGCGGCTCACGGTCGTCATCGAGCGGCCGGAGTGGGCGACGGACCCGCGGTTCGAGACGTTCGCGGACCGGGATCGCAACCGCGACGTGCTGATCCCGCTGCTCGAGGAGATCTTCGTGCAGAAGACGGTCGAGGAGTGGGTCGAGCCGCTGCGGGCCGCCGCGGTCCCGACGGCGCGGATCAACGACGTCGCCGCCGCGCTGACCGAGCCGCACACCATCGCCCGCGACCTGCTGGTCGAGACCGAGCACCCGCGCTACGGCACGGTCCGCCAGGTCGCCTCGCCGGTGCGCGTCGGATCCGAGCCGCCGACGTACCGCCGGGCGCCGCTGCGCAACGAGGACGCCGGCCGGATCCTCGGCGAGATGCTCGGGTACGACTCCGCCACGGTCGCCGACCTCGGCGACCGAGGTGCGTTCGGAGCTCCCCAATGAGGTGTGCGAGATGACCGTTGCCTCCGACCTCGCGGCGTGGGCCCTCGACCTGCGCAGCGAAGACGTGCCCGACGAGGTGGTCGTCGCCGCTCGGCGACACCTGCTCGACGGGCTCGGCACGGCCGTCGCCGCGGCCCGCAGAGACGCCGCCGGGCCCGCGCTGACCGTGGCGGCCGGGCTCGGCGGTCCTCCGGAGGCGACGCTGCTCGGCCGCGGCGTACGCATCTCCGCGCCGGCCGCCGCGCTCGCGACCGGCACCCTGGTGCACGCGCTGGACTTCGACGACACCCACGCGGGTGGGCTCGTGCACGCGACCGCCGTGGTGCTGCCGGCGGTGCTGGCCGTCGGCGAGGAGGTCGGCGTCACCGGCGAGGAGGCCATGCTCGCGGCGGTCGTCGGCTTCGAGACCGTCTGCCGGATCGCCGGCTCGGCCCCGCACGCCTTCCACCAGCGCGGGCTGCACGCGACGCTCGCGTGCGGCGTCTTCTCCTCCGCCCTGGTCGCGGCCCGGCTGATGCGGCTCGACCTGCCGACGACCGTCAACGCGCTGGGTATCGCGGGCAGCTCGGCCGGGGGACTGCTGGAGTTCCTCGCCACGGGCTCGTCGACCAAGCAGCTGCACCCCGGGCTCGCGTCGCACGCCGGCATCCTGGCCGCCCGGCTCGCCGCCGCCGGTGCGGACGGCCCGGACTCCGTGCTCGAGGGCGAGCGCGGGCTCTACGCAGCGCTCGCGGACGGCCACGCCGACCCGGCACTGGTGACCGCCGACCTCGGCGTTCGCTGGGAGACGACCCGGATCGGCCTCAAGCCCTACCCGGCGTGCCAGCTCATGCACGCCGCGCTCGATGCGGGCCTGCAGACCCTGCCGCTCGACCCGGCCTCGGTCACCTCGGTCGTCGTCGAGGTGCACCCCGACAGCGCCAAGATCGTCTGCGAGGCCGACAAGGTGCGGCCGCGCACGGCGTACGACGCGAAGTTCTCGCTCCACTGGAGCCTGGCCGCGCTGCTCACCGACGGCGCGGTCACCGTCGACACCTATGCACCCGACTCGCTGGCGCGGCCCGAGGTGGCCGCTCTCGCGACCCGGGTGCGGGTCGTCGAGGTGCCGGACCCCCGGGTGGCTGCCGACGCGCCCAGCCGGGTCGAGGTCGAGCTCGCCTCCGGCGAGGTCCGGGTCGGCCGGGTGGAGCGCAGCGCGGACGCCGCCCTGGACGCCAAGCTCGCCGGCAACGTCGGCGGCGCCGATGCCGCAGCCGCCCTGACCGCCGCCGTCGAGTCCTTCGACCTGCCCGACCTGATCACGCTGGCCGACCGGCTGGCCCGCCCGGAGGAATCCTCATGACCGACCACATCGTCGAGTACGTCACCGTCGCCGCACTGGAGAGGTACGACGAGCTCCGCGTCGACGCCCCGTCGGTCACGACCATCGTGGTCGAGTCGCTGCCGGACGGCTCGCCGTACCGCTCCGAGGTCGGCGCCCCTCCCGTCGGAACCGGCGCCGTCGTGCTGCCGACGGTGCTGCCGATCGACGCCAGTGGCGACGTGGTGCACGAGGGCGACTTCGTGGGTCAGTACGCCTGGTGCCTGGACGAGGCCGGCCGCCGGCTGGAGGCGCTCGGGCTGTCGCTCGACGCCGCCGTGACGACGTTCGACTACAGCACCCCGGAGACCCGCGACGTCTACCGGCGTACCCACCGCGAGCGGAAGAACCGGCTCGGTGGCGCGGGCGTCTTCCCGGGCGCCGGCGGCATCCTGATGTCGCGGCTGCACCGGCCCGGCGTGCTCGTCGCCCTCGACGTCACCGCGTCGCGGCTGCCGCTGAAGGCGGTCAACCCCGGCTGGACCCGGTACGAGACGCTCACCTACACGCCCGGCGTGCTGGCCGGCGACACGCTCTACATGAGCGGCTTCGCTGCGCTCGACATGGTGACCCAGGAGGCGCTCTTCCCGGGCGACTCGGCGGCGCAGTCCGAGGCCACGTACGCCGCCGTACAAGAGGTGCTCGACGAGGCCGGGGCGTCGGCGGACCAGCTGGTGCACGTGCTCGAGTACGTCTGCCCCGACGGCGACGGCGCGTCGATCGCCTCCGCGCGGGAGGCACGCTTCCCCGGTGCGAAGGCATCGGTCGCGGGCTGCGCCGGCCTGCTCCGGCCGGAGTTCCTCTTCGAGGTCTTCCCGACGGCGGTGCTGGTGTGAGTCTGCTGACCGACGAGGTCCGGGCGCTGGTCGGACGCTCCGCGACGTACACCGCTCCCGAGCCGCTGGGCCGGGCGGCCATCCGCTACTTCGCGATGGCGACCGGCGACGACAACCCCGCGCACCTGGCCGGCGAGGTCGCGCCGCCGACGCTGGTGTGCGAGACCAACCAGTTCACCGGGCTGTCCCGCGACGCCAACGGCTACGCGGGCCACGGCTGGGACTTCCACCTTCCCGGCACCCGGGAGGTGCGGGGCGGCAACTCGTACCGCTTCCACCAGCCGGTCCGCCCGGACGACGTGGTCACCGCCCACTGGGAGGTCACCGACGTCACCGAGCGCACCACGGGTGGCGGCCAGTCGATGGTGATCGTGACCTCGCTGGCGACGTACACCAACCAGGACGGCGACCTGCTCGTCGAGAACGAGGAGACGCTCATCTACGTAGAGGTTGCCCGATGACCGAGCTCTCGCTCGAGCGCACCATCGACCTGGCCGACATGGTCGCGTACGCCGGGGCCACGTGGGACTGGCACCGCCTCCACTACGACAGCGCCTGGCTCGCCGAGCGCGGCCTGGAGCGCCCCGTCGTGGACGGGCAGCTCTTCGGTGCGCTGCTCGCCGAGATGGTGCTCGACTGGGCCGGCCCGGGTGCCGAGCTGACCGCGCTGTCCTTCCGGTTCAAGGGCTTCGTCTTCGCCGGGGAGACTGTGCGCTGCACCGGGCGCGTGACGTCGGTCGAGGACGGCGTGACGTCGCTCGAGTGCCGGGTCGACGTGGTCGGCGACGACGCGCGGGTCGCGGTCGCACCGGCTGCCGCCGAGGTGCGGCTCCCATGACCGGGTACGTCGTGGTCGCGACACCTGGGTCCCACCCATCCCACTTCTCAGGCTGTGCTGTCACTTCTCGGCCGTTGCATCGCCTGAGAAGTGACGGTTTCACCGGTGCACCGGTGAAACCGACGTCAAGGCGGCGCCCATGACCACCGGCGTCGCCATCGTCGGCGCGGCCGAGTCCGACCTCGGGTCGACGGGCCGCTCGATCCTGGGCCTGCAGACGCAGGCGGTGACCCGCGCGCTGGCCGATGCCGGGCTCACGCTGGCCGATGTCGACGGCATCGCGACCACCGGAGTGGGCCGCTTCTCAGCGACCCAGCTCGCCGACCACCTCGGCGTCGTACCGACCTGGACCGACTCGACCTTCGCCGGCGGCAGCGCGTTCGAGATGTTCGTCGCCCGCGCCACGCAGGCGATCCGCGACGGGCAGTGCTCGACCGTGGTGATCTCGTTCGCCTCCAACCAGCGCTCGGCGCGCTCGCGGCGGCTCGGCGGGGTCTTCGAGCCGTGGGTGCCGGAGGCGCAGTTCGAGGAGCCGTACGACCCGCTCTACCCGGCGTCGTACTACGCGATGGCCGCCCAAGCCTACCTGCACCGCTACGGCGGCACCCGCGAGCAGCTCGCCGAGGTGGCCGTCGCCGCGCGGGAGTGGGCGCTGCTCAACCCGGCCGCGTTCCGGCACGAGGCCGGGTCGATCACCGCGGCCGACGTCCTCGACGCGCCCATGGTCTCGTCGCCGCTGACGGTGGCCGACTGTTGCCTGGTCACCGACGGCGGGGGAGCGGTGGTCCTCACCTCGCTCGAACGCGCGCGCGACCTGCGCCGTACGCCCGTCGAGGTGCTGGGGTACGGCGAGCGCACCACCAACACGTCCTTCACGACCGTCGACGACCTGGCCGTGCCGGGCGCCGCGGGTGCGGGTGCCGACGCGTTCGCCCGGGCCGGGATCACGGTCGCCGACGTCGACGTGCTCGAGGTCTACGACTCCTTCACGATCACCGCCGCCCTCAGCATCGAGGGACTTGGCTTCTGCGGGCCGGGCGAGGTGCTCGACTTCATCGCCGACGGCCGGATCCGCCCCGGGGGCGCGCTGCCGCTGAACACCAACGGCGGCGGGCTGTCCTACTGCCACCCGGGCCAGTACGGCGTGCTGCTGCTCGTCGAGGCCGTCCGGCAGCTGCGCGGCGAGTGCGGTGCGCGCCAGGTGCCCGGCGCCGAGATCGCCGTCGCCCACGGCACCGGCGGCATCCTGTCCACGCACGCCACCGTCGTCCTGGGAGCGTCCCGATGAGCACCTGGATCCCCGGCGAGGTGCCACCCGCCGACGAGATGACCGTGGCCTGGTGGGACGCCACCCGCGAGCACCGGCTGACCGTGCAGGCCTGCACCGCCTGCGGCCACCGGCAGCACCCGCCTCGAGCGGTGTGCACCGGCTGCGGCGACACCGCCCACCTGGTGCAGCAGGCCGTGTCGGGTGCCGGGACCGTCAACACCTACACCGTCGTCCACCGGCCACCGCGCAAGGACGTCGAGACGCCGTACGTCGTCGCGCGGGTGCGCCTGGCCGAAGGCCCTGTCCTGCTGACCCGGCTGCGCTCTCCCGATTCAGGAGGGGAGCCCACCATCGGCGACCCCGTCACCGTCGGCTGGGTCGACCTGCCCGACGGCCGAGCCCTGCCTGTCTTTCAACCCGAGGAGATCAGATGAAGTTCGAGCTGGACGAGGACCAGCGCGAGTTCAAGGCGCTGCTGCGTACCTTCGTCGACCGCGAGATCGTGCCCGTCGCCCGCGAGTGGGAGCAGGCCGGTCGCTACCCGACCGAGATCGTCGACGGCATGAAGGAGATGGGGCTCTTCGGCATCACGGTGCCCGAGGAGTACGGCGGGCTGGACCTGGACCCGGTCTCCTTCGCGCTGGTCTTCGAGGAGATCGCCCGCGGCTGGATGGGCATCGCCGGAATCCTGGGCAGCCACTCGCTGGCCTGCCGGCTGATCGCGATGCACGGCACCGAGGAGCAGAAGCAGAAGTACCTGCCCGAGCTCGCGACCGGCGAGCGCCGCAGCGGCATCGGCCTCACCGAGCCTGACGCCGGCACCGATCTGCAGGGCATCCGGACGACGGCCCGCCTCGATGGCGACCACTACGTGGTCAACGGCGCGAAGATGTGGATCACCAACGCCCGCTACGCCAACCCGCTGCCGGTGCTGGTCAAGACCGACCCGGCCGCATCGCCGGCCCACCGGGGCATGAGCGTGCTGCTGATCGAGTCGGACACCCCCGGCTACGAGGTCACCAAGGACATCCCGAAGCTCGGCTACAAGGGCACCGAGTCCTGCGAGATCACGCTCACCGACGTCCGGGTCCCGGTCTCGCAGCTGGTCGGCGGCGTCGAGGGCCGCGGCATGCAGCAGGTGCTGTCGGCGCTGGAGTGGGGCCGCGTCAACATCGCGGCCCGCTCGGTCGGCATCGCACAGCGCGCGCACGACGAGGCGCTGTCGTACGCCAAGCAGCGCAAGGCGTTCGGGCAGCCGATCGCCGACTTCCAGGCGATCCAGCTCAAGCTCGGCGAGCTCGGCACCCAGGTGCAGGCCTCCCGGCTGATGGCCTACTGGGCCGCGGACGCCGTACGCCAGGGTCGCGCCGACGGCGCCACCGGCATGGCCAAGATCTTCTGCTCCGAGGTGGCCCTGCAGGCGGCCATCGACGCCATGAAGGTGCACGGCGGCTACGGCTACTCGACCGAGTTCGAGGTCGAGCGGCTCTACCGCGACTCGATCCTGATGAGCATCGGCGAGGGCACCAACGACATCCTTCGCACGGTCGTGGCGAAGTCGCTGATCAAGGGAGAGACCCGTGTCGGTTGACCTGAACGCCTGGCTCGCGCGCTCCGCGCTCTACGTGCCCGGTGACGCCGAGGACAAGCTGGACCGCATCCTCGAGCGCGGTGCCGACGAGGTCATCATCGACCTCGAGGACGCGGTGGCGCCGAAGGCGAAGGACCGCGCGCGGGAGACCGTCCGGATCTGGCTGCACGACCTGCCCGTGCTCGACAACGTCGGCGTCTGGGTCCGGGTCAACCCCGGGTCGCTGCGTGAGGCCGACGTACGCGCGGTGGCCGGTGCGCCGGCGCTGACCGGCTTCATGGTCGCCAAGACCGAGACGGTCGACGAGCTGGTCGCCCTCGACCAGCTGCTGTCGTCGCTGGGCTCCACCGCCGGCGTCGTACCTCTCCTCGAGAGCGCGCGCGCCGTACTGCGGGCCAGCGACCTGGCGATGGCGCCGCGCGTGCAGCGGCTGCAGATCGGCGAGGCCGACCTGCGAGCCGACGTCGGGATCACGCCCGGCCCGGACGAGCGGGAGCTGCTGTACGCCCGCTCGCACGTCGTCATGGCCTCCACCGCGGCCGGCATCAACCCGCCGATCGCGCCGGTGTCGACCAACTTCCGCGACCTCGACGCCTTCCGGGCGTCGACCCTCGAGCTGGCCCGGCTCGGCTTCGTCGGCCGCGCCTGCATCCACCCGCACCAGGTCGCCGTCGCGAACGACGTCTTCACGCCGACCGCCGAGGCCGTGGACGCCGCCCGCCGGCTGGTCGGTCGCTGGGAGTTCGCCGGCGCCGGGGTCGCCGTCGACGACGACGGCCACTTCGTCGACGAGGCCGTCATCCGCCAGGCCCGCCTCACCCTCGCCCGCGCCCGCTGAACGCTGGTTGAGGTGCGAAGCCGCGCTAGCGGGTGAGCCTCGAAACCCCTGCATCCAACAGACCTCCAGGAGGAACCACATGACCGCCGCAGTCGTCACCGGCAGCACCAAGGGCATCGGCTTCGCGCTCGCGCGCGAGCTGGTCCGCCGCGGCCACCACGTCGCCGTCTCCGGCCGCAGCCAGGAGGCCGTCGACGAGGCGGTCGGCAAGCTCTCGCCCGAGGCCGCCGAGGGCGCACGCGTCATCGGCGTACCCACCGACGTCACCGACCCCGCGCAGGTCCAGGCGCTCTGGGACGCGGCGGTCACCGCATTCGGGTCCGTCGACCTCTGGGTCAACAACGCCGGCGTCGCCTACACGATGCGCACCATCATCGAGACCACCTCGGACGAGGTCGCGACGATGGTCGGCACCAACATGCTGGGCACCATCAACGGCGCCCAGGTCGCCGTACGCGGCATGACCGCGGCCGACGGCGGCCAGGTCTTCAACATCCTCGGCGGTGGCAGCGACGGCACCGTCCGCCCGGGCATGGGCGTCTACTCGGCGACCAAGCGCGGCCTGGACATGTTCACGAAGGCGCTGGTCAAGGAGGTCGACGGTACGACGGTCCGCGTCGGCCAGGTCCGCCCCGGCATCCTGATCACCGACGGTTGGCTGCGCGAGGCCGCGACCAACCCCGACTCGGTCCAGAGCCAGCGCAAGATGGTGAACATCCTCAGCGACCACGTGGACGACGTCGCGCCGTACCTCGTGGAGAAGATGCTCGCCAGCACCAAGAACGGCGACGCGATCGCCTGGCTCACCAATGGCCGGATGATGAAGAAGTTCCTGCGCGGCGCCAAGGACGACAAGCTCGCCCGCTACGGACTCTGACTGATCGGGTCGTCCGCCTCTCGGCTAGCCATAGCTGCCTGTGAGGCGGACGACCCGGGTCATGACACGTCGACGACGACCTTGCCGACGTTGCGGCCGCTCATCATCCGCGCGAAGGCGAGCGGCGCGAGGTCCAGCCCGGCGTAGCGGTCCTCGAGGGCGACGAGTTCGCCCGACGAGATCAGGGCGCCGACCTGCTGGACGTGCTCGGGCGCGAGATCGGCGTGGTCGTAGACGACGAGGCCGTGCACCTCCGCCCGAGCAGCGAGTACGGCGCCGGCGCGCAGCCGGGTGGGCGCAGCACCGTTGTACTGGTCCATCAGCCCGCACAGGGACACCCGGGCGCCGACGGCCAGCTGCTCCATGACGACGTCGAGCGTCGCCTGGTCGCCGAGGTGCAGGTAGGCGTCGATCCCATCAGGACAGGCGGCGCGCAGTTCGTCGGCCAGCCCGCCGCCGCGCCGTACGGCGACGTCGTAGCCCAGGCGCCCGGTGGCGAGCGAGGCCTTCTCGGACGACCCGACGATCCCGACGACGCGGGCTCCGGAGATGCGCGCGAGCTGGCCGGCCACCGAGCCGACCCCGCCGGTTGCCGAGCCGATCACCACGGTCGCGCCGAAGCGCGGACGCAGGTGTCGCACGTGCGCGGCGTACGCCGTGAGCCCCGGCATGCCGAGCGCGCCGAGTGCGGCCGACGACGGGACGCCCGGCGGCACCGACACCGGTGTCACGGATGAACCGGCCACCACGGCCGACGACCGCCAGCCGGTCTCGGCGAGCACGAGCTGTCCGGCCTCGACCTCCGGGCAGCACGACTCGACGACCTCGCCGATGGCGCGTCCCGGTGGGACCTCGCTCGGCCTCAGCGACGAGCGGACATACGGGTCGAGAGAGAGGGAGCGCACCGCGATCCGCACCTCACCCTCGGCGAGCGCCGGGCAAGCGGACTCGACGAGGTCGAAGTCCTCCGGCGTCGGTGCCCCGTCCGGGACGCGGCTGAGCACGACTGAGAGCACTTCGACCTCGCTGGGCTGGCTGCTGGCTTGGATGACGCGCCGCCGGCTGACACGGGGGAGTCCGGCCGGCGACGCGTCGACTGTGGGACCGTCGGTCAGGCGGTCGGGCGGCTCAGGTAGCGGCCGACGGGCTCACCGCCGACGACGCCGTCGGTCATCACCTGGTGGCCGCGCACGAACGTGTCCGTGACGCGAGCGGTGAGTTCGGCGCCCTCGAACGGCGTGTACTCCTGGGTCGACTCCGAGTCCTCGGCGCGCACGGTCCAGGTGACGGACGTGTCGACGAGGGCGATGTCCGCGTCCTTGCCGAGGGCGATCGCGCCCTTCGTGGCGCCGAGGCCATAGCGCGAGGCCGGGTTGGTCGAGGTGAGCTCGGCGATGCGGCCGAAGGGCACGCCGCGCTTGGACCCTTCGCTCACCATGCCGGCGAGCAGGTACTCCGCGCCGCCGAAGCCGGACTTCGCCAGGAAGACGTCGTCCTTCGGGTCGCCGAACTTGAGCTCCTCCTTGCAGCACGCGTGGTCTGAGACGACCCAGTCGATCTTGCCGTCGATCAGGTAGGCCCACAGCGCCTCGACGTCCTCGCGCGGGCGCAGCGGCGGGTTCACCTTGCCGCCGACGCCGTGCGCGGTGTCGCAGTCCGCGAGCAGGTGTCCGACGGTGACCTCACGGCGGAAGTCGATGTGCGGGAAGGCGTCGGCCATCCGCAGCGCCGCCTCGACCGCCTTGCGCGAGGTCAGGTGCAGCAGGTTGATGGTGGGGAGCTCGGTCTCGTGGGCGAGGTACGACGCGATGGTGACCGCGAGGCCCTCGGAGTGCGGCGGCCGCGAGGCGTTGTACGCCGGGAGGCCGGTCAGTGTGCCGTCCTCCTCGACGAGCTTCGTGTACGCCGTCATGATCTCGGCCGTCTCGCAGTGCAGCGACAGCGAGATCTGGTCGGCGATCTCGGGGAACTTCTCCCGCGCCGCCTGGATCCCGCGCATCACGAACTCGAAGTGCGCGTAGTCGTAGCGCTCGCCCTCGGGCGTCATCAGGAAGGAGCTCTGGTCGGTGCTACGGCCGTGCAGCCCGTGGCCGCCGTAGAACATGAAGATCTTGAACGACGTGACGCCGTGATCGCCAACCAGGGAAGGGATCTCCTCGATGTGCCGCTTGCTCATCGGTGCGAGGTGGTAGGCGTAGTCGATCATCGCGCGACCCTCGGTGAGGGAGAGCACCTCGGGGAAGAAGTCCCCGTAGTCGCCGCCCTTGTTGAGGTAGTACTGCCCCGTGCGCATGTAGGTCAGCGCCGTGGTCACGCCGCCCTGCGCCGACGCGCGGCTCTCGCTGACGGCGTCCTCGGGCAGCGGGTTGTAGATGCCCCAGTGCTGGTGGGCGTCCACGACACCCGGGAACGCGACCTTGCCACCGCCGTCGACCACGGTGTCGGCGAGGTCCGTGGAGAGGCCGGCCTCGAGGCGCACGATCTTGCCCTCGCGCACGCCGATGTCGAGAGCCTGCGGCTCCGCCTCGCCCGGCACGACGACCGAGACGTTGGTGATGATCAGGTCGAGCTCGCTCATGAGTGCTCCTTCAGCGTGGAGAGCGGGGACAGCAGGTCGGTGACATCAGGGGCGTCGCGCAGACCAGCGACGGCACGGCGTACGGCGTCCGCGGCGGAGTCGTCGAGGCGGCCCGCGACGTTGTCGGCGAACTTGGTGCCGAGCTCGTCGTCGCTCAGCGGCCGGGCCGGTCCGCCGCGGTTGGTGAGCACCTCCTCGACCAGGACCTCGCCGGCCTTCGTCGTCAGGGTGACGACGGCCGGGAACTGGAAGGGGTAGATCTCGTCGCAGCGCTCGTCCGGCACCACGTCGACGAGCGCCATCACGGCGCGACGGGCGGGGTCCTGGGCGAGCTCGTCGGTGAAGTCGTCGAGCCCGAGGCCGAGCCCGCCGCCACCGAACAGTCCGGCGGTCACGCCGTACGGGCCGCTGAACTGGGCCTGGTAGCCGGTCTCCGGCGCCCGCTTGACCTCGATCGGCTGACCGATCGTCCGGATCACCGAGGTCGGGGCGCCGATGACGATCGACGCGACGTCCTCGGGCTTGATGCCGCGTTCGCGGAACGCGCGCCCGGCGTCGATCGAGGTGTGCGTGAAGTGGTTGGCCGGGTAGGGCTTGAAGAAGATGCCGGGGACCGACCAGTCGGTGCCCAGGCCGTCAGTCACGGCGTCGGGGAAGAACTGTCCGTGCAGCCACGCCTCGAAGAACCCGAACCGGCCCTCCAGCACGGTGGGCGGTCCGGTGAAGCCGCGGCGCACCAGCTGGGCGGCGGTGACGCCGGCCTGCGCGGCGAGACCGCAGTGCAGCCGCTTCACGGTGCCGCCGGTGCGGTTGGCCTCGATGACGCCGGAGGCCATCGACGCGGTGAGCCCGAGGGCGTCGACGATGCCCTTCTCGTCGACGCCGTAGAGCATCGACGCGGCGACCGCGGAGCCCATCGCGCCGGTGATCGAGGTGGCGTGCTGGCCGTGCTCGAAGAAGACCGAGTTGCCGAGCTGCTCGTCGTACCCCGCCATGCCGAGTCGTACGGCGACCTCGAGGCCGACCGCGACCGCGTGGACGACCTGCTCACCGCTGGCTCCGTTGTGCTCGGCGGCGGCCAGCGCGGCCGGGACGACGCTGGCGCTGGGATGCAGCACGGACGGCAGGTGCGTGTCGTCGTAGTCGAGCGAGTGCGCGAGCACGCCGTTGGCGAATGCGGCCTGGGCGGCCGTCACCTTGGTCTGTACGCCGACCGCGGTCGCCTGCGGGTGGCCGCCCTGGTCGAGCACGTGTCCGATCGCGGCCGCGCTGGTCGGCAGCCGGTGCGCGGCGACGCAGAGCCCGAGCACGTCGAGGATCCGCTGTTGGACGCTGGTCGCGACGTCGTCGGGGACGCCGTTCTTGGTGGCCGCGATCGCGAAGGCGGCCAGCTGCTCGGAGAGGGTGCTCATGCCCGGCCCCGGGGTTGGCGCGGGGCAGCGGTGAGTGGGCAACCGTTTCCGTCGCTTTGAGCCGCAGAACGGTTGCGCACGCACCGCTCGCCGGCTGCGATGCGGGGCAGCGGTGAGCAGGCAACCGTTTCCGTCGTTTCGAGCCGAAGAATGGTTGCTGACGCACCGCCGCCCGGCGACCACATCTCGCTCATGCGCCGACCACCGCGAGCGGGCGGACGGGCGAGCCGGTGGCGCCGAAGAACGCCAGCGGCGACAGGATGAAGAGGAACTCGTGGATGGCGTCGCGCGCCAGCTCCTCGAGGTCCATCGTCTCGACGATGTAGATCCCGCGCTCGACCAGCAGCACCCGGTGGGCGGGCAGCAGCCCGTGACCGGCACCGGGCGCGAGCATCTCGAACGCGATCGTGTCCGCGCCGACCGCGTGCACGTCGTGGCCCGCGAGCCAGGTCGCGCCGGCCTCGGAGACGCCGGGGACGCCGGTGCTCAGCCCCCGGAAGGTGTCACCATCGCCGGAGTCGAAGTGCTGGCCCCAGCCGCTGCGCACCAGCACCACGTCGCCGGCGTTGATCGTCACGCCCTGCCGCTCGACGGTGGCCTCGAGGTCCGCGACGGTGATCTCCTGGCCGGCATCGAGGCGCTCGACGCCCAGCGTGCCCGGGACGTCGAGCAGCACGCCGCAGCGGACCATCGGCTCGATGGTGTGCGCGCCGAGCTCGACGTACCGCCCGCCCTGGAGGGCCTCGGTCGCGTCCAGGCCGCCGTACACCTTGCCGTCCTGGGAGACGTGCGAGAGCGCGTCGACGTGGGTGCCGACGTGGGTCCCCATCGTGATGATGTCGTTGGCGGCGGAGCCGCCGTCGCCGCGCACCATGTCGCCGTGGCGGCGCGGGTGCGCGTGCCAGTACGCCGGGTGGTTGGGCGACTGCGGCATCCCGACGGTGAGCATCCGGCCCAGGTCGACGACGCGCAGGCCGCTGCTGACGGCGTCGAGGAGGGTGCGGGTCGTCATCTGATGATCTCCTTGGTGCGCAGGGCTTCGCGTTGGTCGGCGGGGATGCCGAGCTCGTCGAGTACGGCGTCGGTGTCGGCGCCGATCGAGCGGCCGGCGAACCGGATCCGCCCGGGCGTCTCCGACATCCGCCACATCACGTTGTGCTGGATGACCTCGCCCAGCGCTGGATCGGAGACCTCGGTGAGCATCTGGGTCGCGCGGACGTGCTCGTCCTCGACCAGGTCGCGGGCGCTGTAGACGGGGGCGACGGCGGCACCGGCCTCGGTGAACGCGGTGACGATCTGGTCGCGGGTGCGCTCGGCGATCCAGCCGCCGACGTACCCGTCCAGCAGGTCGGCGTGCTGGGCCCGGGCGTGCCCGGAGGCGAACCACGGCTCGTCGATCACCTCGGGGTGGCCGACCAGCACCAGCACCCGCTCCGCGATCGCCTGGGCGCTCGTCGAGATCGCGACCCAGTGGCCGTCGCTGGTCTCGTAGGCGTTGCGGGGTGCGTTGTTGGTGGACCGGTTGCCGTGCCGGGTCCCGACCTCGCCGGTCAGCCCGTAGACGGACGGTCCGGGGCCGACGGCGGTCATGATCGGCTCGAGCAGGCTCAGGTCGATGACCTGGCCGCGGCCGCCGTTCTTCTCGCGCGCGTAGAGCGCCATCGAGATCGCCGACGAAGCGGCGATGCCGCAGATCGAGTCCGCGAGCCCGAACGCGGGGAGCGTCGGCGGCCCGTCGGCCTGGCCGGTCAGGTGGGCGAAACCGCTCATCGCCTCGGCGAGGGTGCCGAAGCCCGCACGCGCGGCGTACGGCCCGGTCTGGCCGAAGCCGGTGATCCGGGCGACGACCAGACCGGGGTTGAGCTCCTGCAGCACCTCGGGGGAGAGGCCCCAGCGCTCCAGGGTGCCTGGGCGGAAGTTCTCGACCAGGACGTCGGCGGTGGCGACCAGCCGTCGGAACACCTCGGCGCCGTCGGCGACCGACAGGCTGAGCGCCACGGTCCGCTTGTTGCGCGAGATCTCCGACCACCAGATCGGGGTGCCGTCGAGTGAGGGGCCGTGGCCGCGCATGCCGTCGCCGGCCTTCGGGTGCTCGATCTTGATCACCTCGGCGCCGAAGTCGCCGAGGACCTGGCAGGCCAGGGGACCGGCCAGGATCGTCGAGGCGTCGACGACGCGGATGCCGGTGAGCGGTCCGTCGGAAGTAGTCATCGCACGAATCATATATGATCTAGGGACAGTCGCGCGGGAGTACGACGCGGTCGCGGCCGATAGGTTGCGCAGCGTGGCGTTCGACGAATCCCGTCCGAACGGCTCGGACCACACCGGTTGGTCCGACTCGTCGGCGCGGGCGGTGCTCCAGCTGATGGTGGAGTCGGTGGCGGAGCTGATCGGCTTCGAGATCGCCACGATGTCCGTGGTGCTCGACGGCGACCTGGTGACCGTCGCCTACACCGGCCCGGACGAGTACCGCGAGTACCTGATGAACGCCGTCGACCCGGTGTCCGTGCTCGACCCGGTCCTGGAGAAGGCCGAGACCTGGGGCCGGTTCCGATTCCTCGACGCCGACGTCCACCAGGTCGAGCTCGAGGGCCACTGGGTGATGGTGGCTCCCGACCGGACCGAGGACCCCGACTCCTGGCATCCCGAGAACGTGCTGCTCGGCCTGCTCGCCGACGACGACGGCGAGCTCGTCGGACTGCTCTCCGTGGATCGGCCGACCTCCGGGCGCCGGCCCGACGCCGCTCAGCGCAGCCTGCTGGAGCGGTACGCCGCGCAGGCGGAGCGCGCCGTACTGACCGCGTTCGAGCGCGAGGAGCTGGTGCGGCAGGTCGCCCACGCGGAGCGGGCGCGCCGGTTGATCCGCTCGGCGGCGATGCCGGCGCAGGCGTCCCTGGAGGCCGTGCTCGTGCACACGCACGCCCCCCTGGTCGAAGGCTTCCAGGCGACCGGCCTGTGGGCCGAGGTCTTCGGGGTGGACGGCGGCAGCTGGGGCTACGCCCGCAACCGCGCGGGCGAGGTGATGGAGGTCCCCGACGAGATCGTCGCGCTGGCCCGCGAGGTGGCGCCCCGGCTCTGGTCGGCCCAGCAGGTCCTGGTGATGGGCAACGACACCGAGCTCGAGGCGCCGCCGGCGCTGCCGGACGAGCTGGTCGGCGAGGCGGTCGGCCACGTCGCCAGGATGGACCTGGACCGGGTGCTCGCCGTACCTCTCGGCGCCGGCGGCGAGTGCCTGGGGCTGTTGGTGATCACCCGCAACTTCGCCGACCCCGCGTGGTCGCCGGTCGACCAGGCGTCGGCACTCGAGATCGGTCACGACCTCGGGGCGGCGCTGCTCACGGCCCGCGCCCTCGAGCGGGAACGGGCTCTCGTGCGGGAGCTGCAGGAGCTCGACGACTACAGGAGCCAGCTGTTCGCGACGCTGTCGCACGAGCTGCGGACACCGTTGACGGTGATCTCCGGCAACCTGCAGATCGTGGGCGGGCTCGGGCTCGGAGGCGACGACCGGGCGACGGGCTTCCTGGAGGCGATGGGCCGCGGCGCCGACCGGATGCAGAAGGTGGTCGACGACCTGATGCTGCTGGCGCGGGTGAGCCATCCTCGGCATCCGTTGGCCAGGCTGCCGATCGACCTGCGCGAGGTGGCCCTGGACGTCGTCACGCTGCTCGACTCGACGGCGATCTCGAAGGGCCTGACGCTCGACGTACACCTTGAAGACGGGCCGCTGCTGGTGCCCGGCGATCCGACCGAGGTCGACCAGCTGATCGGCAACCTGGTCAGCAACGCGGTGAAGTACACCCCGGCCGGCGGCAGGGTGACCCTCTCGATCCGTCGCCGGGACGACCACCTCGAGATCCGCGTCGCCGACGACGGCCTGGGCATCTCGGACGACGACCAGGCCCGGATCTTCCGTGCGTTCTACCGGACCGAGAACCCCGACGCGCTCAGCGAGCAGGGCACCGGCCTCGGCCTGGCGATCGTCGCCACCGTCGTCGAGCGCCACGGTGGCCGCCTCGAGGTCACCTCGTCCCTCGGCGCGGGCACCACCTTCACCGTGACGCTGCCGGCCGCAGTCCCCGGTGGCTGAGGAAGGCGCGCAGCGTCGCCCCGGTGGTTGAGGAAGGCCGCTAGGCCTGTCTCGAAACCCCGGAAGGAAAGGCACTGCGGTGGGTGCGGCGTGCGAGTTGCTCGTGGTCGCGCGCCGACGGGCTGGCTACGCCGGGGTACGGCGGACTCGGGTCGGGGCCGTCTCCCGGCTTTCCGGCCGCCGCCCTCCGGTGGTTGAGGTGTGAAGGCCGCCAGGCCTGAGCCTCGAAACCACCCCGTGTCCGGCCCAGGTTTCGTCCACAACGCAGGTTGGGACAGGGTTCTCCACCGGTCGGCGTGACCTGGGTGCGGGACTCCGTTGGGGCGGGGTTGGCTGGGGTGCATGACCGCGATGACCACACCCCGCCACCAGGTGGCCTCGGCGACCGCGCACATGCGCGCGACCGCCGACGGGGTGGTCGACGCGTCGGTGTGGTCGATGACCGCCGCCGAGGCAGCCACGACGCTGGTGGAGCTGACCCGGTTGGCGGCGCAGGTCGCCGAGCTGACCGCGCGGGTCGCCGCGCACGCCGACGAGCTGCAGGTCGGCCACGAGGTCGGGGCGACGTCGACGGCGAACTGGCTTGCCCACCAGACCCACCTGACCCGCCGCGCGGCGGCGGGGACGGTGCGCCTGGGCTACGACCTGGGCACCCACGACCACGTCCGGACCGCTCTCGCTCACGGTGACCTGATGCTGGAGCAGGCGCGGGTCATCATCGGCGCGGTCAAGGAGCTGCCCGAGGACCTGAACCCGGACCTGGTCATCAAGGCGGAACGGCACCTGGTCGCCGAGGCCGCCCACTACGACGCGAGCACGTTGCGCATCCTGGGCCGGCGGCTCCTCGAGGTCGTCGCCCCCGAGCTCGCCGACGCCCACGAGGCGGACCTGCTGGAGAAGGAAGAAGCCAGAGCCGCCCAAGCCTGCCGGTTCACGATGTCCGACGACGGCCACGGCAAGACGTATGGCCGGTTCATCCTGCCCACGGCCCAGGCCGCGATCCTGAGGAAGTACCTCCTGGCCCTGGCCGCGCCCAAGCACGTCGCGGCCACCCAAGGACCCGGGGTCCAACGCCGACCGGGGCCGGAGCGGATGGGCCGGGCGTTCGCCGAGCTCATCGAACGCATCAGCGCCAAGCACCTCCCGAAGGTCGGCGGCACCGACGCGACCATCGTCGTGTCGATCGACCTCGACACGCTGACCGGCAAGGCAGAGAAGGCCGGTGTCCTCGCCACCGGCGAACGCCTCAGCCCCGGACAGGTCCGC
>Ga0190274_10000622_pt1 | contig 20826 bp, 19 predicted proteins | sample Popmic531T_FD_133002 | JGI IMG/M metagenome (GOLD analysis project Ga0190274, IMG submission 133002) | Populus adjacent soil microbial communities from riparian zone of Yellowstone River, Montana, USA - 531 T | ecosystem: Environmental > Terrestrial > Soil > Riparian zone | place: USA: Montana... | reverse complement strand
TCGAGTGGGGCCTGATGAAGAAGCCCGAGGACCGGGTCTCGGGCGACGACATCCGCGAGGGCCTGACCGCGATCATCTCGATCAAGATGGGCGAGCCGCAGTTCGAGGGTCAGACCAAGACCAAGCTCGGCAACACCGAGGCCAAGGGCTTCGTGCAGCGGATCATGAACGACCAGCTCGGCGCGTGGCTCGAGCAGAACCCGGCCGAGGGGCGCGACATCATCCGTCGGTCGCAGGCGGCGGCGCAGGCGCGCATCGCCGCGCGCAAGGCGCGCGACCTGGCCCGCTCCCGCAAGGGTCTGCTCGGCGGCGGCAGCCTGCCCGGCAAGCTCTCCGACTGCCAGTCGACCAACCCCGCCGAGTGCGAGGTGTTCATCGTCGAGGGTGACTCCGCAGGCGGCTCGGCCCGCCAGGGTCGCGACCCGCGGATCCAGGCGATCCTGCCGATCCGCGGCAAGATCCTGAACGTCGAGAAGGCGCGCATCGACAAGGTGCTCGCCAACACCGAGGTGCAGTCGATCATCTCCGCCCTGGGCACCGGCATCCAGGAAGAGTTCAACATCGAGAAGCTGCGCTACCACAAGGTCGTGCTGATGGCGGACGCCGACGTCGACGGCCACCACATCAACACCCTGCTGCTGACGTTGCTCTTCCGGTTCATGCGCCCGCTGATCGAGGGCGGCTACGTCTACATGGCCCAGCCGCCGCTCTACCGACTGCGCTGGAACAAGCCGCAGGAGCACGAGTTCGTCTACTCGGACGCGGAGCGCGACGCGCTGCTGCGCGAAGGACAGGCCGCCGGCAAGAAGCTGCCGAAGGAGAACCCGGTCCAGCGTTACAAGGGTCTGGGTGAGATGAACGCCAAGGAGCTGTGGGAGACCACCATGGATCCCGACCAGCGACTGATGCTCCAGGTGACGCTGGACGACGCCGCCCATGCGGACGAGATCTTCTCGATCCTGATGGGCGAGGACGTCGAGCAGCGCCGCTCCTTCATCCAGCGCAACGCCAAGGACGTCCGATTCCTGGATATCTAGGTCTCTAGCGAGATCACTAGATTCCAGTAGAACCGACGAGAGAGACCAGACCTGTGACTGAGACCCCCACCGACGGCGGCACCCCTCCCCTGGGCGGACGGATCGAGCCGGTCGAGCTGCAGACCTCCATGCAGCGCGCCTACATCGACTACGCGATGGCCGTCATCGTCGGCCGCGCGCTCCCCGACGTACGCGACGGGCTCAAGCCGGTGCACCGCCGGGTGCTCTACGCCATGTACGACGGCGGCTACCGCCCCGACCGCGGCTTCTCGAAGTGCTCGCGCGTCGTCGGTGACGTCATGGGTCAGTACCACCCGCACGGCGACACCGCGATCTACGACACCTTGGTGCGGCTGGCCCAGCCCTGGGTGATGCGGGCGCCGCTGGTCAACGGCCAGGGCAACTTCGGCTCGCCCGGCAACGACTCCGCCGCGGCCATGCGGTACACCGAGTGCCGGATGGCGCCGCTGGCCATGGAGATGGTCCGCGACATCAACGAGGACACCGTCGACTTCCAGCCCAACTACGACGGCCGCTCCGAGGAGCCCGTCGTGCTGCCGGCACGGTTCCCCAACCTGCTCGTCAACGGCTCCGCCGGCATCGCCGTCGGCATGGCCACCAGCATCCCGCCGCACAACCTCCGTGAGGTCGCCGACGGTGCGCGCTGGGCGCTGGAGCACCCGGACGCCACCCGTGAGGAGCTGCAGGAGGCGCTGCTCGAGCGGATCAAGGGCCCGGACTTCCCGAACGGCGCCCTGATCGTCGGACACCAGGGCATCGAGCAGGCCTACCGCACCGGTCGCGGCTCGATCACCCAGCGCGCGGTCATCGAGGTCGACGAGGACGCCCGCGGGCGCACCTGCCTGGTGATCACCGAGCTGCCCTACATGGTCAACCCCGACAACCTGGCGCTCAAGATCGCCGAGCTCGCCGACAGCGGCAAGGTGCAGGGCATCGCCGACGTCCGCGACGACACCTCCGACCGCACCGGCCAGCGGCTGGTCGTCGTGCTCAAGCGCGACGCCGTCGCGCGGGTGGTGCTCAACAACCTGCTCAAGCACACCGAGCTGCAGACCAACTTCAGCGCCAACATGCTGGCGCTCGTCGACGGCGTACCGCGCACCCTGTCGATCGACCAGTTCATCAGCAACTGGGTGACCCACCAGATCGATGTCATCCGCAGGCGCACCGAGTTCCGGCTCCGTGAGGCCGAGCAGCGCGCCCACATCCTGCGCGGGCTGGTCAAGGCGCTCGACCAGCTCGACGAGGTCATCGCCCTGATCCGGCGTTCGCCGGACGTCGACGAGGCGCGCGACGGGCTGATGGGGCTGCTCGACGTCGACGAGATCCAGGCGACCGCCATCCTCGACATGCAGCTGCGCCGGCTCGCGGCACTGCAGCGGCAGAAGATCATCGACGACCTCGCTGCGATCGAGCTCGAGATCGCCGACCTCGAGGACATCCTCGCCAACGTCTCGCGGCAGCGGCAGATCGTCTCCGACGAGCTCGGCGAGATCGTCGACAAGTACGGCAACGAGCGGCGTACGCAGATCATCGCCGCCGACGGTGACCTGTCGATGGAGGACCTGATCCCCGACGAGGAGCTGGTCGTCTCGATCACCCGCGGCGGCTACGCGAAGCGCACCCAGCGCCAGCAGTACCGGATCCAGAAGCGGGGCGGCAAGGGCGTTCGCGGCGCGACGCTGCGCGGCGACGACGTGGTCGAGCACTTCATCGCGACGACCAACCACCACTGGCTGCTGTTCTTCACCACCGCCGGCCGGGTCTACCGCACCAAGGCCTACAACCTGCCCGAGGCCTCGCGCGACGCGAAGGGCGGCCACGTCGCGGGTCTGCTCAGCTTCCAGCCCGACGAGAACATCGCGCAGGTGCTGGCGATCCGCGACTACGAGCAGGCGCCGTACCTGGTGCTCGCGACCCGCAACGGTCTGGTCAAGAAGACCCGTCTCGGCGACTACAACAGCCCGCGCCAGGCCGGCGTCATCGCGATCAACTTCCGCGAGGACGACGACGAGCTGATCGGCGCCGAGCTGGTCAACGGCGACGACGACATCCTGCTGGTCTCCCGCAAGGGCCAGGCGATCCGGTTCCGTGCCGACGACTCCCAGCTGCGACCGATGGGCCGGGCGACGTCCGGCGTCACCGGCATGAAGTTCCGCTCCGACGCGGACTCGGTGCTGTCGATGTCGGTGATCCGCGCGGAACAGGTCGCGGCCGAGGAGGCAGCCGAGGAGGCGGCCGGAGACGGCGAGACCCCCGACGTGAAGGAGCAGTACGTCTTCACGATCACCGACGGCGGCTACGCCAAGCGCAGCCGGATCTCGGAGTACCGCACCACCAACCGCGGCGGCGTCGGCATCAAGGCGATGGCGCTCGCCAACGAGGACCGCGGTCAGCTGGTCGGCGCCTTCATCGTCGAGGAGGGCGACGAGGTCATGTCGATCACCCAGAACGGCCAGGTCGTGCGCAGCCCGATCAACGCCGACTTCCGCCCGACCGGGCGTTCGACGATGGGCGTGAAGTTCGTCGGTCCCGAGTCCGGTGACTCGGTGGCCGTGGTGGCCCGCTCGGTCGAGTCCCGCGAGGACGAGGAGGTCGAGGTCGACGGTGAGGCGGAGGTCGACGTCGACGCCAGCGAATCGTCCGATGCGGGCGTGGGTGCAACAATCGAGGGAACAGTCAACGCGGAGACGGCGTCCGGCGCCGTCGACGCAGCCGGGCCCGACACCGACGGGGAGAGTGAGGCCTGATGACCGACCGGTCCACCGAGAGCACCGCTACTCGCACCGCCGCAGACCGAACGAGCACCGGCAAGACGCCGGCGCCAGGCTCGAAGCCGTCCACGCGCGGACTCGGCGAACGGATCTCCTCGGCGGTCGGCAAGGCCACCGACGAGCACCGGGCAAACGCCGACCCGCGGTCGTCGGCGGCGGCCAAGAAGGCCTCCCCGAGCCGGAAGCCCCCGCGGCGGGCGCGGTTGCGACTGACCCGGATCGACCCGTGGTCGGTCATGAAGACGTCGTTCCTGCTCGCGATCGCCTTCGGTGTCGTGACGGTCGTGTCGGTCTTCATCATCTGGTCGGTGCTGTCCGCAGCCGGGGTCTGGGACTCGATCAACCAGACGGTCCAGGACGTCGTGGGTGGCCAGGACGCCGGCAACTGGGACGTCGAGAAGTACGTCGGGATGTCCCGGGTCATGGGCTTCACGATGCTCGTCGCCGTCGTCGACGTCATCCTGATCACTGCGATCGCGACCCTCGGCGCCTTCCTCTACAACATGGCCGCGGCACTGCTCGGCGGGGTGGAGCTCACTCTCGCCGAGGAGCAGCGCTGACGCCGTACGCCGGCACGCCCGCCGTTTTGTCGGGCGCTCCACGGGTGGGGTAGTGTCCCCTCTCGTTCCGGGGCCTATAGCTCAGACGGTTAGAGCGCTTCCCTGATAAGGAAGAGGTCAGAGGTTCAAGTCCTCTTAGGCCCACCATCCCAGTCCGCAACCCAGCTCCATGGGAGTCACCATGAAGAAGATCCTGTTCCTCCTGATCGCCGTCGGTGCGGCCTTCGTGGTGAAGAAGAAGCTCGACGCGGGCAAGCACGAGCAGGCTCTGTGGGCAGAGGCGACGGACAGCGTCACCCGCTCCTGACCCGGACCTCGTCCAACCGGGGGCCTTGGCGCAATTGGTAGCGCACCTGCTTTGCAAGCAGGGGGTTAGGGGTTCGAGTCCCCTAGGCTCCACAAGAAAGCCTCTGACCTGCGGCGTCACGCTCCGCGAGGTCAGAGGCTTCGATCACTTACCGACATAGTTACCGGTAGTGGTGGGGGTGCGGCAAACGCTCTGTATAGCGCCCGGGGCGCACTCTCATGCCGATGGTCGGGCGGCGGTTGCACCCGCCATCACCAACCAACTATTCGCGTAGCGTGTGCCAGGTGCCGACGACGCCCCCCTTCCTGCGACTCGTTGCCATCACAGCGGAAAACGTGCGGGCGGTCTGCGACCTGTCGGTGAGCGCGGAGCAGGAGCGCTTCGTCGCCTCGACTGCAGTCTCCCTGGCAGAAGCCGGGGTGTACCCGCAGGCGTGGTGCTGCGCCATCGAGGTGCCGGGCGTCGGACTCGTGGGCTTCGTGATGCTGCACGACACGACCGAGGAGCCCGGCTACATGCTTTGGCGGCTGCTGGTCGACCGGCGCTTCCAGGGGCGCGGCTACGGCGGTGCCGCCGTCCGCTCCGTAGCGGAGTATGTGCGCGGTCGCCCGGGTGCCGTGGATCTCAAGGTGGGTGCGCGACGAGGCGCCGGGTCCCCACGCGCCTTCTACGAGTCGCTCGGCTTCTCGCCGAACGGTGAGATAATTGGCGACGAAGACGTTTTGGTCGTTGACCTCGAAAACATTTGAGTAGCCTTCTCGACCACCCGCAGTTGTGTTCGCACTACTGAGGGCACCCACCCGGCATACCCCCATCCGGTCTTGTTGCCGTACTGATGCCGCCTTGAGGGGCTACGCCTGCTCGTGCCGCCCGTCGGGCTCCGCCCGGATCTGCCGCGATCCGCGCGCATCGCACGGGGCCGGGGGCGCTTGCCCCAGGATCGACGACCCGTAAACCGTGGCAAAACCTTCGCTGCTAACCACTACCGGTGCACGGGGTCAGCGCCCGGGGGTCATACCCCCAGGGGCGCGGCGCACCGCAGGCGAGCTCGTGGTTACCGGTGAAGTTACCGATGACGGAGATGAGCGGCTATGAATCTCTATGTCGATCACGCTTGAGATGATGTGTCTGACCAGGCGTTTCACGCTCCGAGCGACACGCATGTGATTGAGCATGATCGAGTTTGACCGACCTGACGCACATGCAGGGGGTTAGGGGTTCGAGTCCCCTAGGCTCCACCCGACAAACCTTCTGACCACGCCGGTGGCCTGGCGACAGGCACCTCGCGGAGGCAGTGTCGGTGGGGGCCCGTAGGAAGGGTGTCTACCCACTGCGTGCCGACTGGCCAGCGCCACAGTGACAGCCGTATCGTTCACGCAACGGCGCCAACAGGAGGACACCCCACGTGACGCAGTCGGTCGAGGTCACCGGAGAAGGCGCGGCCCCCAGCGGACGCCGTACCGCCCCGCTCCGCTACCCGGGCGCGAAGTGGTCCCTCGCCCGCGACATCGTCGCCCGGTTCGAGACCCACTACCACTACGTCGAGCCGTACTTCGGATCCGGCGCCGTCTTCTTCACCAAGGACCAGTCACCGCACGAGGTCATCAACGACACCAACCACCTGGTCGTCAACTTCTTCAAGGTCCTGCGTGACCAGACCGAAGACCTCTGCTGGGCCTTGGAGACGACGCCGTGGTCTCGTGAGGAGTACGACCAGGCCCACGTCGAGACCGGCGACAAACTGGAGGACGCCCGACGCTTCGTCGTGCGGGTCTGGCAGGCCCACGCGTCCGACCTCGCGAAGAAGACCGGGTGGAAGAACCGCGGCGTACGCCAGCGCGCCAGGGGGATGTCCGACCGCTGGTCCCGGGTCCCCGCCGAGGTGTCCGATCTCGCCATCCGGCTGCAGCACGCTGAGATCGAGTGCCGTCCCGCCCTCGATGTGATCACCCGCTTCAACGCCTCCGACTGCCTCATCTACGCAGACCCGCCCTACCTGCCGTCGACGCGGACGCAGAAGATGTACGGGCAGGAGATGACCCAGGCCGAGCACGTCAAGATGCTCGCGGCGCTGAAGCGCCACGCCGGGCCCGTCGTGCTCTCCGGGTACGACAACGACCTGTACAACAAGGCGCTCGCCACGTGGGAGCACGTCGAGGTCAAGCCACCGAAGGTCGAGAAGGGTGCGGCCCGGATGGAGAAGCTGTGGGTCAAGGCCGCCACGTAGGCGTTACGGGCTGACCGCGCTCCAGGCGGTCGAGAAGTACTCCCCGGCCCGGTCGAACAACGACTCCGCCGGTGGCAGCTCGAGCTCGAACACCGGCGAGACCCACGTCGCCCACGACAGCAGCGGGTAGTACTTACACTGCCCGCCTGAGTTCGGGTAGAGCTCCCACAGCGTGTGGGCACGACCGCTGTCGTCGATGGTGCCCTGCAACGCGGACGGGGAGCCGGTCTGCCGGTGGTTGCGCACCGACCACCGCACGTCGGTCCGTGGGTCTGCGTGCCTGAGGGTCAACGGGAACGCGTGCAGCTGGAAGTTGCGCCACGGCTTGTCGTGCACCAGCACCAGATAGGCGCTCGACGGGACGTCCACCTCGTCGGCGAGGTCGTCGTGCCACGACGACACCAGGTCGACCATCGCGTTGCCGGCCATCGCGGGGTCGTGGACCCAGGACACGTTGAGGCGACGGAACTCCGCCGCGAACTTGGCGGCCGAGTTGGTGAGCTCCATGAACGAGGACTCGTGCTCCGCCGGGCGCATCTGGGTCATCTTGCAGGAGATTCCGTACGGCAGGGGACTGTCCGCGGTGTCCACCAGGACGTCGAACACGCCCTTGTCCTCACGGGTGTAGCCGCCGGTGACCGCGGCCACCGACCGTTCGAAGTCCCTGAAGCCGGGCATCGACTCGTTGGTGGCCTTGAGGATGACTTGGCCGCCGCCGTCGCGGAAGGTCGACAGGATCAGGCGGAGTCGCTCGAACTCGGCGGCGTTGTAGCCGCGGTCGCGCAATGGCATCAGCGGGGCGTTCTGGGTCACCGTGCCACCGTATGGGTGCCGGTGGGTCGTGCGGGTAGTTCCCGGACTCCTACGATGGGTCCGTGGATCTCGACGTGTCTCTCTTCGGTGACGACACCGGCCCTGAGCCCGCCCGGCCTGCCTCGCAGCCGGCGTCCGCGGACACGGTGGCCGACTGGCAGGTCTCCCAGCTGCGCAGCGCGCTCGACGCGACCGGACTGACCGCGATGGAGGACCGGCAGGCCCTCGTCGTGGAGCTCCTGGGTCGTTCCGTCTCCTCGTTGCGGGACCTGACGTCGGCCGAGGCGCGGCAGCTGGCGGAGGGCTTCGCCGCCCGGAAAAACGCTGGCACCCAGCGCGGGAGTTCCTGGGACGACCGCGAAGAGGACACCTGGATCGACCGGCTCTGAGGTCCCGACGGGCATAGACCACCCACCCGGATGCGGTCGGTTCTGGTCCTGCACCCGGTGATCTTCGCTTCAATCGACGCGCAGATCCCTGTCTCGCAGACCTCAGGAGCCCACGTGCGTACTCCCCTTGCCCGGTTGGTCGGCCTCGCAGTCGCGAGCAGCCTCGTCCTGGCCCCCTTGGCCGTCGCAGGTCCGGCGAGTGCCATCGGACCCGGCAACGGGATCATCTCCGTCAAGCTCGTCGATGACCTCGGCCAGCCCGTGACAGGCACCGTCCAGCTGATCCCCTCGGGTGGCGGCGTGCCCTTGATGCTCGGCGTACCCGCGGGGGCCGACCCCGCGGTCCCCGTCCCGGCCGCCTCTTTCCTGGAGGAGATCGACGCCGGGGTCTACGGCGCGGTCGCGGTCGGAGGTTGGGCCGGAGTGACCTGTGTGGGCCTCTCGACCTGCTCGCCGACCGCCCTCATGAGCGCATGGTCGGTGCCCCTCGGTGCGGGGTCCTTCGCCGTCAACCAAGGCGCTACGACGCCGCTGACGATCACCATCGCGACTCCTAAGCTCACCGGAGCCCCGGGCATCGGGAAGCCGCTGACGGTATCGGTGCCGAGCTCGCTGAAGGAGGTGGGCGTCGCCGCCGAAGGCCTCGTGGGCGGCAGCATCCTAGGTCTGTCGACGGATCCCGTCATCGCATGGAACCGCAACGGTTCGCCCTCCGGGATGACGGGTTCGACGTACACGCCGACCAGCGCCGATGCCGGTGCCACGATCAGTGCCATGGTGACTTTCCCGGCGCTCCAGACGCTGATGCTCGGCCAGCTGGCGGAGGCTGGCGTCGCGCCGCCACCGTTCACGACCGCGGCGGTGAGGATCAACAGGCTCGCTCCGAGAATCAAGATCGCCTTGCCCCGGAAGATCCAGCAGGGCAAGCGTGCGACGGCCTACGTCATCGTCACCACCGGATCGGCCCTGGTCCGGGGGGTGGTGACCTTCGCGGTCGGCAAGGCGCGCCCGCAGCGGGCGGGCCTGCGCTCGGGTCTGGCGACGTTCAAGCTGCCCAAGCTCAAGCCTGGCAGGTACAAGGTGACAGCCGCCTTCGCTGCGGGCGGCGCCTACTCGGCCGCCAAGTCGACGAAGACCATCGTGGTCAAGGGCCAGAAGGCGAGGAAGAACAGGTCGTAGGCGGGAGCCCGCCTCAGGAGCAGGACGAGCCGGCTGCGTACGCTGGCGACGTGCCCAGCCCGCTCGCCCCGCGCTACTGGGGCGTGCACCTGCTGGCGCTCGTCCTGGTCGGCATCGCGGTCGTCCTGGGCGTCTGGCAGTACGACGCCTGGCAGGCGCACCGCGACGCCGAGGCGGTCGACCTGACCCGTGCCGACCCGGTGCCGCTGGCCGAGGTGATGGGGGCCGACGACCCGTTCCCGGGCACCAAGGTCGGGCAGCCGGTGGCGGTCGAGGGGACGTGGGTGCCCGACGGCACCGTCTACGTCTCGGGCCGCGTGCAGGACGGGCACAAGGGCTACTGGGTCGTCACCCCGCTGACCGTCCAGGGCGGTGACTCCGCGCTGCCGATCGTGCGTGGCTGGGTCGCCGACCCGGCCGACGCACCGGCGCCTCCGACCGGCGCCGCAAGCCTCGACGCGTGGCTCCAGCCACCGGAGGGCACCGGCGAGGTCGACCAGGACCCGAGCGACGACGTACTCCCCCAGCTGCGGATCGCCGACGTCATCCAGCACGTCGACCAGGACCTCTACGGGGCGTACGGCGTCGCGACCGAGCCGGAGGACGGACTCGCGCCCGCCAGCGTCGACCAGCTGCCCGACGTGGGCGCGTTCACCGGCATCCGCAACCTGCTGTACGCGATCGAGTGGTGGTTCTTCGGCCTCTTCGCCGCCTTCATCTGGTGGCGGTGGGTGACCGAGACCTCAGCCGAGGGGCGCCCGGTGACGGAGGCCGCCGGGGCGTCGCCGCCCGATCCGTAGGCTGTCCCCCGTGAAGCTGTTCAACGCCTACCGTGTGCTGGCCCTGGTCGTCGGCGTCCTGCTCGCCTTCTGCGCGCTGGTCGCCGCTCCCCTGAAGTACCTCGCGGAGGAGGGCAGCAGCCTCCAGCAGTTCGGCGAGACCGCCAGCATCATGTGGCTCTTCCACGGCTGGATCTTCATGGTGTACGTCGTGGTCGCCTTCCTGCTGGCCCGCCGAGCGCGCTGGTCGGTCGGCTTCACCCTGCTGATGCTGGTCGCCGGCCTGGTCCCGCTGCTGATCTTCTGGGTCGAGCACCGGGTCGCCCAGAAGGTGCGCGCCGAGAACCCCGAGCTCGTGGCATCCTCGACTGCGTGACGCAACCATGACCACCGCCTTCGTCCTCGGCGGCGGTGGCGTCCTCGGCGCGGTCGAGGTCGGGATGCTGCGCGCGCTCTTCGAGCGCGACATCGTCCCCGACCTGGTCCTCGGCACCAGCATCGGCGCCCTGAACGGCGCGATGGTCGCCCGCGACCCCGATGCCTCGGTCATCCCCAAGCTCACCGCGCTCTGGCAGGGCGCGGCCGCCGGCGGCGCCGACGTGTACGGCGACAGCCCGCTGCGCACGGTCCGCCGGGCCGTCTCGACCGGCACCCACCTGTGGTCCGCCACGCCGCTGAAGCAGGCGCTGGTCGACGAGTTCGGCGACCTCACCTTCGAGGAGCTGCCGGTCCGGTTCCAGGTGTGCGCGGCGAGCATCGAACGCGCCGCCGAGCACTGGTTCGACTCCGGGCCGGTCGTCGACGCGGTCGTCGCGAGCGCCGCCGTACCCGGTCTGCTGCCGCCGGCCAAGGTCGGTGACGAGCACTACCTCGACGGTGGCATCGTGAACTCGATCCCGCTCGGGCGCGCCGTACAGCTCGGGGCGTCGCGGGTGTTCGTGCTCCAGGTCGGCCGGATCGACCGTCCGCTGACCGTCCCCAAGCGCCCGTGGGAGGTCGCGAAGGTCTCCTTCGAGATCGCCCGGCGGCACCGGTTCAACCGCGAGCTCGCCGAGCTGCCCGCGAGCGTCGAGGCGCACGTCCTGCCCGCCAGGGGTACGTCGGGCAAGGACGACAGCGTGCTCGGCAGCCGGGACTTCTCCGGGGTGCAGGAGCGCATCGACCTGACCTACGAGGCGACCGCGGCCTACCTCGACGAGCACCTCGAGCCATGATCTGGGTGCTGCGGCGTTGCGTGATCGCGCCGCTGGTCGTCGCCCTGGCCGGCCTGGTCTGGTTCACCCTCCCGCTGTGGCTGATCGGGGCCGCGGCGATCTCCCCGATCGTGCCCGGCCGGCTGCGCCCACTGAGGTTCCTGTGGATCGTGATCGTCTACCTCACCTGCGAGGCCCTGCTGCTCGTGGTGATGTTCGGGCTGTGGATCGCGTCCGGGTTCGGGTGGAAGCTGCGGACGGCGTACTTCGAGGGCATCCACTACGACCTCGTGCAGGGCACGATGTGGGTCTTCTTCCGCGAGGCCCGGCGGGTGCTGCGCCTGGGCATCGAGTCCGAGGGTCCGGGCCCGCTCGAGCACGCCGGCCGGCCGATCCTGGTGTGCTGCCGGCACGCCGGCCCGGGCGACTCGTTCGTGCTGATCCACACCCTGATGGCGTGGTACGGACGCGAGCCGCGGGTGGTCCTCAAGGACACCCTGGCGTGGGACCCGATGATCTCGGTGGTCCTGAACCGGATCCCGGCGCGCTTCATCACGCCGAACCCAGGGCCGAGCGAGAACCTCGAGGCGCAGATCGCCGACCTGGCGACCGGGCTCGACGGCAACGACGCGTTCGTGATCTTCCCCGAGGGCGGCAACTTCACCCCGCAGCGCCGGCAGAAGGCGATCGACCGCCTCCACAAGCTGGGGATGGAGCGGATGGCGCAGCGCGCGGAGCAGATGATCCACGTGCTCGCACCCCGGCCGGGCGGCTTCCTGGCGGCGCTGGACGCCGCCCCGGAGGCGGACGTCGTACTGGTGGCGCACACCGGCCTGGACCACATGGTCACCATCGGCGAGGTGTGGCGCGAGCTGCCGATGGACAAGCGGATCATCATGCGCTGGTGGCAGATCCCGCGCTCGGAGATCCCGGCTGGCCGCGAGGAGCGGATCGAGTGGCTCTTCGGCTGGTGGGAGCGGATCGACACCTGGATAGCCGAGAACCGACCGGTGGAGACCACCGGTCGGCTCTCTTCTCGCTAGCTCTACTTCGTGTCGTCGACCTCGACCACGTCGGCCGGGTCGTCTGGCGTGGTCACCGGGTGGGGCGACTCCGCCTGGTCGGCCAGCGCCTCACCGGGCGAGGCGCCGGCTTCGTCGTCCTCGGTGACCCTGGGGGGCGCCGGGGTGGGGACGGGGGCGGGAGCCGGCGTCGGTGAGTAGGAGGACTGCCAGTTCTCGCTCTCCTTGCCGCCCCGGAGGCGGGAGACCACGAACGCCGCTGCCGCCGCGATCCCGGTGAACAGGACGAGCTTGCGGAGCTTGCTGCCCTTCTTCTTCTTGGGCTCGGCGACCTCGGACACCTTGTCGGCGGCTGCCTCGGCGCCGGCGGCGGCCTTCTCGGCGGCGTACGCCGCGCCCTCGGCGATCTTCTCCGCAGCGATGGCCGCCCCGGCGGCGATCGCCGGGCCGGCCTTGTCGCGGGCGTCGGAGATGTAGGGGGTGGCCTTCGCCTTGGCATCCGCGATGACCGGCGCCGCCTTGCTCCTCGCGTCAGCGATGGCCGGGCCCGCCTTCTCGCGGGCCGTGGTGACCGCGGCCTCGAGCTGTGGCTTGACCTGGTCGACGTACTCGCTCACCGTGCCACCGGCGTGGTCGAGGATCGACTTGTTCTTCCGCAGACCCATGGGGGCTTCCTCTCGTCGTGTCCCTGGTTGATTCGATCATGGCACCGGCGACCGAACCAGGGGCCTGGCCACCGGGCGGACGGCTTGCCGACCGTGCGAGGATCGGACGGCACAACCGCACCGCGTACGTCCGTGGTGTACCCACCAAACGTGAGAGGCAGTCATGGCGGACCAGCAGGCCATCTTGAAGACCAACCGGGGCGACATCACGATCAACCTGTTCCCGAACCACGCCCCCGAGACGGTCGCCAACTTCGTCGGCCTCGCCCAGGGCACCAAGGAGTACGACGCCGGCAACGGCAAGACCGGCCCGTTCTACGACGGTCTGATCTTCCACCGGGTCATCGAGGGCTTCATGCTCCAGGGCGGCTGCCCGACCGGCACCGGCACCGGCGGCCCGGGCTACACCTTCAAGGACGAGCCGCACCCCGAGCTCACCTTCGACAAGCCCTACCTGCTCGCGATGGCCAACGCCGGCCCGGGCACCAACGGCTCGCAGTTCTTCATCACCGTGGCGCCGACCACGTGGCTCAACTTCAAGCACACGATCTTCGGCGAGGTCGCCGACCAGGCCTCCCGCGACGTCGTGGACGCGATCGGCGCGACCGCGACCGGCCCGGGCGACCGCCCGAAGGACGACGTCGTGATCGAGACCGTCGAGATCGTCGGCGCCTGAGACAACCCCTCCACCCACGATGAACGATCACCCGGCTCCGGCCGGGGTGCCGGTCTGCTACCGACACCCCGGCCGTGAGTCGCACATCCGCTGCCAGCGCTGCGACCGGCCGATCTGTCCCGACTGCATGCGTGACGCCGCCGTCGGGTTCCAGTGCCCGGAGTGCGTGGCCGAGGGCCGCAAGACCACCCGCAGCGGGCGCACGGCGTACGGCGGGCTGCGTCCCACGAACGCCTCGATCACCACCGGCGTGCTGATCGCGATCAACGCCGCGGTCTGGCTGGCGATCATGATCACCGGCGGATCGGGCAGCCGACTGGTCGACCTCCTCGGCCTGCGGCCGAGCGGCCTGTGCCGGCTGGGCAACGACGGGTATGCCTGGGGTCAGACGCTCTGCACCGCGCAGGGCGGCGAATGGCTGCCGGGTGTCGCGGACGGCGCCTGGTGGCAGCTGGTGACGTCGGGGTTCACCCACGTCACCATCACCCACATCGCGTTCAACATGCTGGCGCTGTGGATGATCGGCCCGCAGCTGGAGCTGGTCCTGGGCCGGGTCCGGTTCGTGGCGCTCTACCTGGTCTCCCTGCTCGCCGGCTCGGCCGTGGTGATGTGGGCCGGCGGCGAGTACCAGCTCACCCTCGGCGCCTCGGGCGCGATCTACGGCCTCTTCGGCGCGCTGCTCATCGTCGCGCGCAAGGTCGGCGGGGACATGCGGGCGCTCTGGGGCCTGATCGTCGTCAACGTGCTGATCACATTCGCCGTACCCAACATCTCGTGGCAGGGCCACCTCGGCGGCTTCGTCGGCGGAGTGCTGGCCACCGTGATCCTGGTCCACGCCCCGCGGCAGCACCGGACGGCGTACCAGGCCGCCGGCCTCGTCGCCGTCGCGGCCGTGACCCTCGGGGCGGTCTTCGTCCGGGTCGCCGCGCTGAGCTGACGGACCGGCGGGTTTCCCCGGTCGCCCGGGGAAACCCGCCGACACGCCGTTGCAGCAACGGCGTGTCGGCGGGTTTCGGCTGCCCGGCGGAGCCCGGCGAAGTTCTCCACACCTGTGCACTCACCTGTGGAGAACTACACGCGTGTAGTTCTCCACAGCAGTTATCCCCAATGTGGACAACCTGGGCCTCAAATGCCCACCGCCGGCCGACCCGAAACGGGCCGGCCGGCGGTGGTCTAGACGGGAGGGTGTTCGCGTACCCGACGGGTCTCGATACGCCGGTCGCGACCTCCTTCGTCGGTCGCTCGGCTACTCGACCTGGCTGCCGAGTCCCAGCCTTCGCGAGCTCAGGCTGGGCAGCTCACTCCCAGCGGGTCGCGAAGGTGAAGCCGACCGCCATGAAGCCGATGCCGACGACCAGGTTCTTCTGCCCGAGGTCGTCGAAGACCGGGATGCTGCTCAGGTCGTTGCTGAAGACGTAGTAGGTGCAGATCCACAGCAGCCCGATGACGAAGCAGCCCAGCATGCCGACCACGACGCCGCGGCCGCGGCCGAGCGGGGTGGAGGGGTGTGCCGAGACGACCAGTCCGACCATCAGCAGGCCGAAGCCGATCAGGTAGTTCCAGTCGCCGAGGTCGCCCATGAACTTCGGCTTCCCGTCGTCGTTCGGCGGGAACGAGGTCGGGTCGAAGACGATGTAGTAGTACGCGATCCAGGCGATGCCGAGCACCATCAGGACCAGCGCGACGATGAAGCGCGGCGACGCCAGCGGGCCGCGCTCGGGGGCGAGCGGGTCCTTGGCCTTGAGCTTGGACACAGGGTGCTCCTGGATCGTTCGTGGAGGTCGTGCGGGGCCAGCAGTGATGCAGGCCATGCTCTCGTCCGTTCCGGGCCGGGACGGACTCCGGGATACCTTAGTCAACGTGAGCGCCGGATCCCACGCTAGGCCCACCGGGCCGAGCGACCCGGAACATCGCCGACGGCTGTTCCGGCTGCCCCGGCGACCTGCTCCGCGCCGTCCGGTGAGTGGTCGCGAGCGGCTCTGGCGCGTCGGTACGCCGCTCGTCGTGCTCGCCTGCGGCGGCCTGTTCGTCGTCAGCGCCAACAACAGCCAGGGCACCGACCTGCGCCCGGGCCGCTACACCGACCTGGCCTCACTGGTCGAGGACGAGGCCGACAGCTACGACGCCCTGCGGGACCGGGTGGCCGCGCTCGACGCCCATGTCACGATGCTCAGTACGGCGGTCAGCGACCGTGAGGTCAACCGCTACCAGCGCAAGATCGAGCGGCTCCGCGACCCCGCCGGCCTCGAGCCGCGACGCGGGCCGGGCGTCACCATCGTGCTGTCGGACGCACCCGAGGACGTCATCAACTCGACCACCGGCGACGTGAACCCGCTGCTGGTGCACCAGCAGGACATCCAGGCCGTCGTCAACGCGCTCTGGAAGGGCGGCGCCAGCGCCGTCACGATCGCGGGCCAGCGCATCGTCTCGACCACCGGCATCAAGTGCGAGGGCAACTCCGTCCAGCTCCAGGGCGTTCCCTACCCGCAGCCCTACGTCATCCAGGCGGTCGGCGACCAGGGTGCCCTGGTCGCCGCCGTCGACGACGACTCCTATGTCCAGGCCTACCGCAGCGCCGCCGCGGACCCCGCCATCTCCGTCGGGTGGGACATCGCGCTCGAGAACTCCGTCACCGCGCCGGGATACGACGGCCTCACCGACCTCAGCTACGCCACCCCGCTCAAGGGCTCCGCCGACTAGCCCCTCGGTCCGCGGGACCGCAGCGCGGGCGGTGGGACCACCGGAGTCTCGCTGGGGTTCACCGACGGTGTGTCGGTCGGGTTCGGCGTCTCCGGCGGTGCGACGTAGCTGGACACGACGATGGTGATCGTCGAGCCCTGCGACGGCGTCTCGCCGGCGCGTGGGCTCTGGTCGATCACGGTGCCGGCCGGCTGGGTCGTGTCGGCGTTGGTGATCACCCGCGGCTCGAAGCCGGCGTTGCGGATCGCCGTCTCGGCGTCGGCCTGCTGCTTGTCGACCACGTTGGGCACCTTCTCGCGGCCGTCGGAGAACCACACGACGATCGTGGTGCCCTCGGCGACCATCTGACCCTGCGAGGGCTCGGTCCGGGTCACCGCGTCCTTGTCCTCGTCGGACTCCTCCTCCTTGAGCTCCACCTCGAAGCCCTGGGCGACCAAGGTGGCCTCGGCGTCCTTCTTGTCCTGGCCGATCAGGAAGGGCACCTCGATCTGCGGCTTGCCCAGCGACACCACGAGGTTGACCCGGCTGTCCGGGTCGACGTACTCGTCGGGGTCGGGGTCCTGCCGGATGACCTTCCCGGAGGGCACCTCGCTGCTGGCCTCCCGGTCGATCGTCCCGACCGCGAGGCCGGCGTCGCCGATCAGGGCGCGCGCCTGCTTCTCGGTCTTGTTGATGACGTTGGGTGCGGGGACCTGGTCGGGCGCCTTCTCGAACAGGTCCGACATCAGGTACGCCGCGCCCGCGAGCAGCACGATCAGCAGGAGTCCGAGCGCGATGATCAGGCCGGTCCGGCTGCGCGGCTCCTCCTCCTCGTACGCCGCGGGCGTCGCGACCGCGGTGGGTGCCGTGGCCGGTGCCGCGGCGACCACGGGCGGCGGGATCGGCGCCTGCACCGGACGGCCGCCCAGGTAGCGCTCGATGTCGCTGCGCATGGCGGCCGCCGACTGGTAGCGGTCCTCGAGGCGCTTCGCCAGCGCCTTGAGCACGATCGCGTCGATCTCGGGCGGGAGCTCGGTGTCGTGGTCCGACGGCGGTACGGCGGGCTCGCGCACGTGCTGGTAGGCCACCGCGACCGGGCTGTCGCCGACGAACGGGGGGCGGCCGGTGAGGAGCTCGTAGAGCAGACAACCGGCGGAGTAGACGTCGGAGCGGGAGTCCACGGTCTCGCCGCGGGCCTGCTCGGGGGAGAGGTACTGCGCGGTGCCGACCACGGCCGCGGTCTGCGTCATCGTCGAGGACGCGTCGCTGATCGCGCGGGCGATGCCGAAGTCCATCACCTTCACGTCGCCGCTCGGGGTCAGCATCACGTTGCCGGGCTTGATGTCGCGGTGGATGATCCCGGCGCGGTGGCTGTAGTCGAGGGCGGAGAGCACGCCGCTGGTGATCTCGAGCGCGCGCTCCGGCAGGATCTTGCGGCCCTCACGGAGGATGTCGCGCAGGGTCCGACCGGCGACGTACTCCATGACGATGTAGGGCTGGGAGATGCCGGAGCCGTCGGCGGCGGGCTCCTCGCCCGTGTCGTAGACCGCCACGATCGCCGGGTGGTTGAGCGACGCCGCCGACTGGGCCTCACGCCGGAACCTGGCCTGGAACGTGGCGTCGCTGGCCAGGTCGGTGCGCAGGCGCTTGACGGCGACGACCCGCCCGAGGCGGGTGTCGGTGCCCTTGCGGACCTCTGCCATCCCGCCGCGGCCGAGGAGCTCGCCGAGCTCGTAGCGCCCGCCGACCAGGATCGGCTGTTGGTTGTTCACGGTGTCCTTGCCTTAGCTGCTCGGGGAGGTGCTGTCGGAGGGTGTCTCGGCGGCGGCGGACTCGCTCGGGGTCGGCGAGTCCGACTCGGTCGGCGTGGGCGTCGGTGTCGGGGTCTCCGGCGGCACCGGACCCCAGAAGGTGACCGTGACGGTGTCGCCGCGTTCGAGCGCGCCCGTCGGGTTGACGCTCTCGACGTCGCCCTGGATCTGGTCGCCCGGGTTGTCGACGCGCTGGGTCTCGACGCGGAAGCCGAGGTCGGCGAGCTCTCGCTGGACGTCGCTCAGCGGCCGGCCGACGTAGTCGCTCTCGTCGATGCGCACCGTGGTGTCCTCGGTGGCACTGGTCGTCGGCTCGCTCGGTGTCGACGGGGCCGAGGACGACTGGCTCGGCGTCTCGCTGACGTCGTCGGTCGGGTCGTCGTCGTTGTCGCCCCGGGTCATCAGGAGCAGCACGACCACCACGATCGCCACGATGGCGATCACCGCGACCAGCGGCCAGACCCAGCTGCGCCGCTCGTCCTCGTACGCCGGACTCGACGTGGTGGGTGGCGGGAGCGGCGCGACGACCTGGGTGGCGGGTGCCGGCGGGGGTGCCACGACCTGGGTCGCGGCGGTCGCCGGGTTGCGCAGCGCGACCGCGAACGCGGCACCGTCGGCGAACCGCTCGGCGGGGTCCTTCGCCAGCGCGCGGCGTACGACGGCGGCGAGGTCGGCCGGGACCGAGGCCGGGAGGTCGGGGATCGGGTCCCGCAGGTGCGCGAGCGCCGTCGCCACCGCGGTCTCGCCGACGAACGGTCGCCGGCCGGCGAGGCACTCGAAGGCGACGACGCCCAGGGAGTAGACGTCCGAGGCCGGGGTGGCGGTCAGGCCCTGGGCCTGCTCGGGCGAGAGGTACTGCGGCGTGCCCATCACCTCGCCGGTGCTGGTCAGCCCGACTCCCTCGGCCGCGCGGGCGATGCCGAAGTCGGTCACCTTGATCACCCGGTCGGGGGTGACGATCAGGTTGGCCGGCTTCACGTCGCGGTGCACGATGCCGTTGGCGTGCGCGGCGCCGAGCCCGTCGGCGGCCTGGGCGAGCAGCTCGCGGACCGCCAGCGGTTCCATGGGCACGTCGGGTCGCATGACGGCGGAGAGCGGCTGGCCGTCGACGAGCTCCATGACCAGGTAGGGCCGGCGCGCGCGCGACCCGTCGGTCATGGACGCCTCGCCGACGTCGTACACGGTCGCGATGTTGGGGTGGTGCAGCGAGGCGGCGTGCTGGGCCTCGGACTCGAAGCGGACCCGGAACGTGGGGTTGTCGGCGTACTCCGTCTTGAGCAGCTTCACCGCGACCTCGCGGTCGAGCAGGGTGTCGGTGGCGCGCCAGACCTCGCCCATGCCGCCGGTGGCGATCCGCGAGTCGAGCCGGTAGCGCCGGGAGTCGTCCGCGAACCCGAATGGTGTCTGGCTCACTTGATCACCGCTTCCATGACTGCCTTGGCAATGGGACCGCCGTAGACGCCACCGGCGATCTCGCCGCGCGGGATGTCGGCCTTCTGGATCATCACGGCCACGGCGACCTCGGGGTTGTCGGCCGGCGCGAACGAGATGTACCAGGCGTACGGCGGGACGTCGTCGATGCCGCTCTGGGCGGTGCCGGTCTTGCCGGCGACGTCGATGCCGGGGATGGCGCCCGGCGAGGCCGTGCCGTCGGTGACGGTGTCGACCATCAGCTTGGTGACCTCGTTGGCCGTCGTCGCCGAGACCGCCCGGGACAGCTCCTCGGGGTCGGTCTTGCTGAGCACGTTGAGGTCGGCCGACTGCTCCTCGTCGACCAGGTAGGGCTTCATCACCGAGCCGTCGTTGGCGAGCCCGGCCGCCACCATCGCCATCTGCAACGGGGTCGCCGCCACCTCGAACTGGCCGAAGCCGGTCTGCCCGAGCTGGGCCTTGTCGACGTCCTCCGGGAAGACCGAGTCCACCACCGGCGCCAGGTCCGAGAAGTACTCGCTTGCGTCCTGGTTGAACCCGAACCCCTCCGCGGTCTTCGCCATGTCCTCGGCGCCGACCTCGCCGGCGATCTGGGCGAAGGTCGTGTTGCAGGACTGCTCCATCGCCTGGCTGAACGGGATCGTCGCGCCGTTGGCGCCGCAGCTGCGGCCCTCGTTGTCGATCTCGCCGGTCTCGCCGCTGGTCAGCGGGAGCTGGTAGGTCACGCCGCCCGGCACCTGGGAGTCGGCGGTGTAGAGACCCTTCTCGATGGCGGCGGCCGCGGTGACGACCTTGAACGTCGAGCCGGGGGGCAGCCGGGTCTGGATGGCCCGGTTGACCAGTGGCATCGCGGGGTCGTCGTTCAGCTCCTTGGACTTCTGGGCGACGGCGCCCAGGTCGTGCGAGGCCAGCTTGTTGGGGTCGAAGGTCGGGAGCGAGACCATCGCCAGCACCTTGCCGGTCGTAGGCTCGAGCGCCACGACCGAGCCCTGCACGCCCGAGCCGAGGGCGGAGAGCCCGTCGTACGCCGCCTGCTGGGCCGCGGGGTTGATGGTGAGGGCGACGTTGCCGCCCTGGGGCGGGTTGCCGCTGATCAGGTCCACGAAGTTGTTGACGAACAGGCGCGAGTCGTCGCCCGACAGCACCGAGTTGCGGGACCGCTCGATGCCGGTCGCGCCGTAGTAGGAGAAGTAGCCGGTGATCGGCGCGTACTGCAGCGGCTTGGGGTAGGTGCGCTGGAACTTGTACTCGTCGTCGGACGGG
>Ga0190274_10000621_pt1 | contig 20871 bp, 18 predicted proteins | sample Popmic531T_FD_133002 | JGI IMG/M metagenome (GOLD analysis project Ga0190274, IMG submission 133002) | Populus adjacent soil microbial communities from riparian zone of Yellowstone River, Montana, USA - 531 T | ecosystem: Environmental > Terrestrial > Soil > Riparian zone | place: USA: Montana... | reverse complement strand
TGACACCGGCCGAGCGGTTTGCGACACGACGCGATCTGCAGGTTGTCTTCCAGGATCCGATGGCGTCGCTCGATCCGCGACTGCCGATCGGCGACATTCTGGCCGAGCCGCTGCAAGCGCATGGAGTGCCGGCCGCCGATCGAGCCCGGCGCACTCGCGAACTTCTCCGGCTGGTCGGTCTCGACGCCGCGCACGCCAATCGTTACCCGCAGGCCTTCTCGGGCGGCCAGCGACAGCGCATCGGCATTGCGCGTGCGCTTGCGCTCGAACCCAAGATCCTCGTGCTCGACGAACCCGTCTCGGCGCTCGACGTCTCGATTCGCGCGGGCATCATCAACTTGCTCGAAGAACTCAAAGGCGCGCTGGGACTCTCGTACCTGTTCGTCGCGCACGATCTATCGGTCATTCGGCATATCGCTGACCGGATCGCCGTGATGTATCTTGGGCGCATCATCGAGATCGGCGACGTGGAGGTCGTGTTCGAGCGGCCGGCGCATCCCTACACACAGGCGCTGCTGTCGGCCATTCCGCTTCCGGACCCAGTCAAGGAGCGGCGCCGAAAGCGCATCGTCCTCGAGGGCGACCTGCCGAGTCCGGCCAATCCACCGTCAGGCTGCCACTTCCGGACGCGCTGCCAGAAGTTCGCCAAGGAACTGGACGATGCGCGAAGGCAGCGGTGCATCGACGAGTCGCCAGCGTTAATGGATCATGATCAGGAATTAGAGGCGGCCGATGGCGACCGGCTGGCCGCGTGTCATTACGCGACGCCGGCGTCGGTGTTGTAGGAACGATGTCTAGGAGACCGGGTCTCTTATTGTCTCTTTGGGCGAGACCCGTCTCTTAAGTCGCTGAGGAGGTTTGCTGTGAACGGATCACGTGGAACAGTCTGGGTCGGAATGGCGATAGCGACGGCTGCGCTGACGGCGGCGTGCGGCGGTGGAGGCGGGACGACGGGGCCGGCCCCGACTGCGGTGCCAACGGCGTCGGCGAACCAGATCGGGCCCACATCGCGCGATCGGATTCAGGACGGTGGCACGTTCACGTGGCCCATCTCCGGCATGCCACCTAACTTTAACTACTACGAGCTCGACGGCTCGCTCGAGGACAACAAGAACGTCATGCTCGCGATGATGCCGATCGCCTTTTTCAGCGATGCCGTCGCCGGGCAGGTATGGAACCGGAATTTGTTCGCAGCCGAACCAGTGCTCGTGACCGAGCCGAAGCAGATCGTGACGTACCTCATCAACCCCAAGGCAATCTGGTACGACGGCACCCCCATCACCTGGCAGGACTTCTATTGGCAGTGGAAGGCCAGCAATGGCAGCGACAAGGCGTACACGATTTCGGCCGCCAACGGCTACGAGGACATTGAGAGCGTGCAGCGGGGCAAGGACGACCGGGAAGTGGTGGTGACCTTCAAGCACCACTATGCAGACTGGCAGGCCGTGTTCTACCCGCTCTATCCCGTATCGACCAACAAGGATCCCAAGGTCTTCAATGAAGGGTGGCTGCAACGGCCGCTGACAACCGCCGGACCGTTCAAGCTCGACAAGATCGACAAGACGGCGCAGACGATTACGCTGGTTCGAAACGAAAAGTGGTGGGGCGAGCCCGCCAAACTCGATCGAATCGTGTATCGAGTAATGGACTCCACTGCGATGATCGACGCCCTGGCCAATGGGGAGATCGACGCGATGGACATTGGACCGGACGCCAACATGTTCAACCGCGCCAAGACGCTGCCGAATATCGAAATCCGTGCGGCCGGCGGCCCGAACTTCCGGCACTTCACCATCAACGGGACGAGCCCCAACCTGACAGATGTCAGGGTCCGCCAGGCCCTGGCGATGGCGATCGACCGTGGCACGATTGCCAAGGCCTTGCTGGGACCGCTCGGTCGCGAGCCACAGGCGCTCAACAACCACGTCTTCATGACCAATCAGACCGGCTACCAGGACAACTCAGGCGAACTCGGGAAGTACGATCCCGAGAAGGCGCGCCAGTTGCTCGATACGGCCGGTTGGAAGCTTGACGGCACGGTGCGCAAGAAAGATGGCAAGCCGCTCGAAATCACATTCGTCATTCCGTCAGGCGTGGCGCAGTCGAAACAGGAAGCGGAGCTCGTCCAGAACATGCTCGCGCAGGTGGGCGTGGCCGTGAGGATCAACACTGTTCCGGGCAACGTGTACTTCGACAAGTACATCCGCCCGGGCCAGTACGATTTCACTGTGTTTTCGTGGATGGGCACGGCATTTCCCATCAGCTCATCCAAGTCGATCTACGGCAAGCCGACCAAGGACGCCAAGGGCCAGCTCGACATTCGGCAGAATTACGCACGCGTGGGGTCAGACGAGATCGATGCGCTCTATCTGCAGGCCAATCAGGAACTGGACCGCAAGAAGGCGATCGAGCTCGCGAATCGTGCTGACGCGCTCGTCTGGCAGGAAGTGCACTCGCTCACGATCTACCAGCGGCCCGAACTGGTGGCTTGCAAGAAGGGGCTCGTCAACTTCGGCGCATTCGGGTTTGCGGATTGGGTCTACGAGGATATCGGGTGGGTGAAACCTTGATATCGGGATATCGGGATATCGGGACGGAGTATCGCTTCAACTGCGGCGTGCCCAGCGGGCGGCAAGGGCACTGGGGATTCCGACACCGAAGATGTGAATCAGCAAGCCGTTGATGAGTGGTGCGGGCCGTGGAAGTGCCAAGCTCAGCGCCGAGGCCGGCACGACCACGAACGTCATCGCCGCATAGGCGACTACCCCGTAGAGCGGGCCGTATAGCCACGGCCGCCGGGCGAGAGCCGGCAGTTTGAGGCTCGCCAGACAGTACGTTGCGACGATCCCGGTAGCGACGGTGAAGTGACAGAGGACGCCAAGCAGTACCGTCCACGCTCCGCCCTGATAGGAAGCCGCCGGCCCAATCAAACCGCCGGCAATCGTCTGGAAGATCCGCGCCGGCTGGGCGCCTCGCAGGCCAAAGAAAATCAGCGCGTCAGCGCCGTCGAGCGCTCCCACGACGAGGCCGCCGACAAGAATCGCCCGTGCCATTCGTCCAGGTGACATCCGCTTGTGTTGGTCCAGACCGAGCGGAAGCGTATCCCAGTTCGAAGCCGGGCACTGGGGGCTAGAGTCGGCGTTGCGCGACTCGTCGCTGCATTATGAGCGCCCGAATCGCTCGAACGATCCATCCGGCAAGCACCACGATCGCCATCAACAATCCCAACACGATCGCCGCGGCCCACAGGGGATGCTGCGTGGCAAACCACATGAGGCCAATCGCGAGGGCGTCCTCCGCCGTGCTCAGGGCGATGTTCGAGAATGGTTCGGGCGACGGCGTGACCGACACGCGCGCCGCCGTTTTTGCGCTGTGCGCTGCAAACGCGATGGCGGCCCCCAAGGCGGTAGCGATCATGTGGGTACCCGGAGACATGTGGGCCGTGGCACCGTACGCCACGAGAGCGCCGAGAGGCACTCGAACAGCCGTCTGGAGCGCGTTCCACAGGAGATCGAACCCTGGAATCTTGTCGGCGAAGAACTCGATGACGTAGAGCACACCGCAGAGACCAATCACCCACCAGTCACCAAGAAGATGGAGCGAGCTCGGCAGATTCACCAAGCCGGCTCGGGCAAGCAGACCCAACGTGACGACGGTCGCATACGCGTTGAGTCCTGCCGCGAAACTGGCGACGATCACGAGGCCCACAAGTTGGCTGGTCACCACATCTGACATAGCCGCACATTACGACGCGCTCGTGACGTCAGGAGCGATCCGGCAGACCTAAAGGTCTGCCCTACGACGGTACGCACACGGTCGTAGGCCAGGCCTTCAGGCCTGGCGATCGGGCAGACCCTAGAGGTCTGCCCGAAGGCAATGTCAGCAGGCAGAGCCGGAGGACAGATCGTTCGCGTCAACGACGCGCGCCTTTCAATCGTTCCATTGCCCGCTTGAGCGAACGACGCTGGTTGCGCATCTCCGACCAGAGATCGCCGACCTGGTCTATACGTTTTGCCATCTTGCGTAGCGTAAAGGTCATTGGAGCCACCTTGCCACGCTCGATCTCGTCCCAGGTACACGGCGCGGAAACCGGCGCCCCGTCGCGGGCGCGAACGGTGTAGGCGGCCGCAAACGTCGCGCCCGGAGCGTTTCGTCCAGTATCGACATAGATCCGTTCCCCCCGGTCGGCTTTGCTGAACTCCTGCGTCAGGCGGTCTGGCGCGCGGCTGACGAACAGCTGCCCCACTGTGCTGGCAAAGCGCGCAACCTCGGCGGCCGGCGTCTTGCCGTCTATCGGGGTCACGATATGGAAGCCTTTGGATCCCGACGTCTTGATCCAGGTAGGCAACCCCAGCTCCTCCAGCAAGTCCCGAAGCTCGAGCGCCGCCCGGCGCACGGCGGCCACATCGTCGATCGACGGATCCAGATCGAACACACAGACGTCAGGAAAGGTGAGACGCGGCACGCGCGACACCCAGACATGGTGCGTGATCGTATTCTGATTCGTGATCCACTCGAGCGATCGACGATCCGACACGATTGGATGGTTGACGACGCCGCCCTTCTTCGGAACGGTCACGCGCTTCAGCCAGGACGGGAATCCCTTCGAGACGTCCTTTTGCCAGAATCCTTGGCCGTGGATCCCGGCCGGGTAGCGCTCCATGGTGACCGGCCGCCCGCGAAGGTGCGGCAGCATCACCTGGGCCATCGCGTCGTAGTAGGCCGCCAGCTCACCTTTGGTGATTCCGTCCGCCGGAAAGAGCACTTTGTCGGGATGGGTGATCACGTCTGCTCCCGGACGACGTCGGCAGGATCTTTGTCGAAGCGTACTGCGATCAAGCGCGGGTGACGCAGCTTGCCGTGTACGGTCCATTCGATGAATGCAGCCTGGACCACAACCGCCGGTCGGACCCAGTGCACACGCAACCGCGGCAGGCCCTTCGCCTTCGTAAACGGTGAAGTAGAGACTTCCAGTTGGCCCAGACGGTGGCGTAAATCGAGGAGCATCCTGGTGTCGAAGCCTGTGCCGATCTTTCCGGCGAACACGAAGTCGCGGCCCTCGTGATAGCCGACGAGCAGCGCGCCAAGGCCAACCCGCGTCCCCTGTGGATCGGTGAAGCCACCGACGACGAGTTCCTGCGACGCCTCGCACTTCATCTTCAGCCAGAGCTTTGACCGCCGGTGTTCGTACGGAGATCCGCGACGCTTGGCAATGACGCCTTCCCAGCCCTCGCGCCTGGCGAGATCCCACGGCGCCGGATCGTCGACGAGCGCCACATGTTGCAGCGGGGCCTCGAGCGGGAGCGATTGGAGCAGCGAGCGACGAGTTTCGAGTGGCTGCGGGGTGACAAGTTCGCCGTTCAGCCACAGCACGTCGAAGACGTGGTAACCGCTCCGCCCGTCCCACGTCACCTCGCCGTCAAGAATCAGCTCCCGTGCGGGCAGCGCCTTGATGGCGCTCGAGATGGCGGGCATGCTTTGCGGCAATCTGTTCCGCGAGAACAGTCGTATCTCATTCCCACGCTTATATGCGAGGAGCCTGATGCCATCAAACTTTCGCTCGAACAGCCATTCCGGGCCGGCGAACCGCTCGTCTGTGAGCGTGGCCGCCATTGGTTCGAGCCAGTCGGGCATCGAGTGCCGGACGGCACTGGCAAGACTCATGGGGATGGCCTCCGATGACCATTTCACCATGACTCCGCACGATCAACGACGTGGCTGTGACTCCGACTGAGCGCCTACTGTCGTAGGGCAGACCTTCAGGTCTGCCAGACTCGCTAGGGCGGCGTGGCGCTAGAACCCGGTGGCTTTTGCCACGCGCGCGATCGGGGCCGGCAGCGCCTCACGCATCATGCATAGGGCCGCGTCAGCCGAATCGGACCTTGGCGCGTTCCTGCGCCTTCTGCGCCTCCTCTTCGCGATTCCTGGGCGGCGCGGTCGTCGTGAAGGACAAGACCAGCCGGCGGGCAGCGGCGGTGACTTCCTCGACTGCGCGATTGAACGCGTCCTCATTCGCGCGCGACGGCTTGTTTGTTCCGCTCAGTTTGCGCACGAACTGCAGCGCCGACGCCCGAATCTCGTCATCGGTCGCCGGCGGCTCGAAATTGGCGAGCGTCTTGATGTTGCGACACATTGTGATCTCTCGTTGTTAATCTAACCATCGGAACTGTAAGAGGGTGGCTTGGAGCATACGACTGTTGTGGTCGTTGGCGCTGGGGCAGCAGGCTTGGCAGCGGCGCGTGCGCTGACTGCCGACGGCATCGATGTCGTGGTTCTCGAGGCCCGCGACAGGATTGGCGGCCGTGTGCTGACTCATCATGGCGTCAACCTCGCGTCGCCCGTGGAGTTGGGAGCCGAGTTCATTCATGGCGCCGCGCCTGAGCTCGATGACATTCTCTCGGACGCAAAGCTCTCCGCCCATGACATCACGGGCTGCCGATGGCTAGCCAAGGACGGCCGGCTGACCAAAGCCGACGATTTTTGGGATCAAATCGGCCGAGTCCTGAACAAGCTCGATCCGAAAAAGAAGTCCGATCGGCCGTTCGGTGAGTTTCTTGCCGCGAAGCCTGGCGGGCGACGTCTCGCCCGCGAGCGAAAACTGACGCATCAGTACGTCGAGAGCTTCCATGCAGCGGATCTCGCGCTGGTCAGCGAGCGTGTGCTGGCCGAGGACGGCAATCCAGGCGATGACGCCCGCGAACGTCGGATTGGGCGACTGACCGCGGGCTATGACGCAGTGATTGGTCACCTCGCCGCGAACCTGGCCGACCGGGTGCGCCGGGATAGCATCGTCACTCGCGTGACCTGGCGGCCCGGACGCGTCACAACAGAATGCCGGCGTCCAGACGGTAGCGACCGCGCCGTCATTCAAGCTCGCGCGGCGATTCTGACCGTGCCGGTCGGCGTGCTGAAAGCGCCGGCCGGTGAGGCGGGCGCCATCGAATTCGTTCCCGACATCCAGCCCAAGCGCGAGGCGTTGTCGCGGCTGGCCATGGGAACGGCAACTCGGCTGGTCATTCATTTCAAAGAGCGCTTCTGGGCTGATGAATGGGTCGCCAGGAAAACGGGAATCGATGATCTGGACGAACTGAGCTTCCTCCACAGCGGCGATCCCAACTTCCCGGTCTGGTGGACTGCGTATCCCCTACGCACTCCGACGATGGTGGCGTGGCGAGGTGGGCCGGGTGCACGCGAACTCGACGAGCTCAGCGAAGGCGCGCTCGCCGAACGAGCCGTGCGCGGTTTGGCAAAACAGCTCGGGCTGCCGGCAAATCGGCTTTTGCGCTTGATTGAGGGTGTGTGGCATCACGACTGGACGCACGATCCGTTCAGCCGTGGCGCGTACAGCTTTCAGATGGTGGGCGGCGTTGACGCGCCGACCGAGATGGCTCGGCCGCTACGGAACACCTTGTTCTTCGCCGGCGAAGCCTTCGACCCGGAAGGCCGAACAGGGACGGTGCCCGGCGCAATTGCGACAGGGCAACGCGCCGCGGCTCAAGTCAAGCGTTCGCTCCGCCGGGGCAGGCGTTCACGACGTTGAGTGGCCACAATTCACGGCTGTCTTCTTGACAGCGATCCCGTGCCTGTGGTCTCCTCGCCAGACGATGTTCACCTCGAATTATCCGCACCCGGTCCCGATGTCGATTCGGCGCCGGAGTCAGCATTCGCAGGTGCATTGAGCCACTAGTTTCATCTGTTCCATTGAGGCCGTCACCTGAGACCAGGGTGATGGCCTTTCTGTTTTTCGGCCATCCCCCCACGTTTCAGCCGGCCGTTGTCGAGGCCGTTATGTCCCAAGTCGAGGAGTCTGTTCGCCGCGAGCGCCTGCCGGCGGCGCTGCGGCTGGTCGTTCGCCGCTACGCGCGGCAGATTACGGCGCGCCCCGGCGTCGCCATTCCCGCGCTGATCCTGCCAGCCGTCGGCATGGTGTTCATGACCTACGTGCCCGCGTTGGTGGTCGCCAAGCTCGCTGGCGCCTTCGCGCGCGGCGAAATCTCGACGACCGCCGCGTGCGTCCCGTACATCGGGGCCTTCGCGGCAGCCCACCTTGCCGGCGAGATTTCGTGGCGGCTGGCGATCTGGTTCATCACGAGGGCCGAGGTTCGGGGTCTCGAGTCCCTGTACGTCGAAGCGATGGACGAACTCCTGAGCAAGGACCTGGCGTTCTTCCACGACAACTTTGCCGGCTCGCTGACCAAGCGGGCGCTGGGCTACGCTCGGCGATTCGAAGACGTCTTCGACGTGTTGAGCTTCAACGTGCTCGCCAACGTGCTGCCCCTCGGCTTCGCCGCGGCCGTGCTCTGGCTGTACTCGCCGCTGCTCGTCCTGGCGCTCGTCCTGTTTCTCGGGGTCACGCTGGCAATCGTGCTGCCGCTCATCAGACGACGGCAGGGGCTGGTCGACGTCCGGGAGGCGGCCTCGAACGTCATGGCTGGGCATCTCGCGGACTCGATCGCCAATGCCGAGACCGTGCGCGCCTTCGCCCGCCAGCATGACGAAGCGGAGATGCATCGCGCCAACGTGTCCGACTTCGGGACCAAGACCATGAAGTCGTGGGACTACCAGAATCTGCGCATCGACACGGTCACCTCGCCGATGAGCGTGTTGGCGAACACATTGGGTCTCGGGCTGGCGTTGTCGCTCGGCCGCTCAAACGCCACCAACGTGGAAGCGGTCTTCATCGCCTTCAGCTATTACGCCACGGCGACTCGGGTCGTGTGGGAGTTCAACCAGATCTATCGGAACCTCGAAAGCGCCCTGACGGATGCCGCGCAGTTTACTGCCCTGCTGCTGGATCCGCCGGCCGTCATCGACAGTCCTGCGCCCGAGCCCTTCGCACCCACCGATCATGGCGTGGTGTTCTCGTCGGTCGGCTTTCGTTACCCCTCGTCCGAGAAGCGGCTCTTCGATGGCTTCTCGCTCGACATTCCGTCAGGCAGACGCGTGGGTCTCGTCGGGCGGTCCGGAGGCGGGAAGACCACGCTGACCCGCCTGCTCCTGCGATTTGGTGACGTTGAGTCGGGTGCCATTACCGTCGGCGGCCAGCGGATCGATTGCGTGCGCCAGTCGGACCTCAGACGCGTCATTGCCTACGTGCCGCAGGATCCGTCGATGTTCCACCGGACGATCGCCGACAACATCCGCGTCGGCAGGCCGGGTGCCAGCAACGAGGCGGTGCGTGACGCAGCGAGGCTCGCGCACGCCGCCGAGTTCATCGAGGCGCTGCCGCTCGGGTACGACACGCTCGTGGGCGAGCGAGGCGTCAAACTTTCCGGCGGTCAACGGCAGCGGGTGGCCATTGCCAGGGCAATGCTGAAAGATGCGCCCATTCTCGTCCTCGACGAGGCGACCAGCTCGCTCGACTCGGAAAGCGAGGCTCTCATTCAGGACGCGCTGTGGAACCTGATGGCGCGACGGACGGCGCTGGTCATCGCGCATCGCCTGTCGACGGTCCGGCGCATGGACGAACTGGTCGTACTCGACGACGGGCGCGTGGTCGAGCGCGGGCCGCACGAGGCGCTACTTGCCGCCAACGGGATCTATGCGTCGTTGTGGGCACACCAGTCCGGGGGCTTCCTCGTGTCCGCTGAGAACTGACCGCTGCTGCGCAGCCCTTCGACGATCACCGCGCGCCGCTGGTCATCGCACGGTGACGGCCACCCGCGCAATGTGTCCGCTGGCGTAGCGTGCCTCGATCGCGTGCTGACCAGGTGTGAGCGGCCAGCGAACGGCCTCATCCCGGTCGCGCTTCCGAGAACGGCGTCGTCCACCGTCCACTCCTCGTACTTCGTACTTCGTACTTCGTACTTCGTACTTCGTACTTCGTACTTCGTACTTTCTACAGACTCCACCTCAGCAGCACCGATCCAACCGTGAACCCCGCACCCACCGACGCGAGCAGCACGAGATCGTTCTTCTTGAGGTGTCCTTCGGCGCGCGCGTCCGCCAGCGCCAAAGGAATGGTGCCGCCAGTGGTGTTGCCGTACCGCTCGAGATTGATGATGACCTTCTCGGGCGCGAGTCCGAGCCGAGCGGCCGTGGCCTCGATGATGCGCCGGTTGGCTTGATGCGAGCAGTACAGATCGATGTCGCTGCCCGTCAGTCCGTTGCGTTCGAGCAGACGCTGCGCGATTTCCTGATTCTTCGTGACGGCAAACTTGAACACGGTCTGGCCGTCCTGCTTCACAAAGTGCAGACGGTTGTCGACGGTCTCGTGCGAGGCCGGCATGTGACTGCCGCCGGCGGGCATCATGAGCGCCTCGCCGCCATGGCCCTGGATCTCGTGCGTGAAATCGATGATGCCCGGTTCGTCGTCTCCGGCCGGCGAGAGGACGACCGCGCCCGCCCCATCACCAAAGAGGATGCAGGTCGATCGGTCCGTGTAATCGATGATGCTTGACATCACGTCGGCGCCGACCACGAGCGCGTGCTCGACCACGCCGGTCGCGACCATCGACCACCCGACGCTGAGCGAGTAGGTGAAGCCCGAGCAGGCCGCGCCGAGGTCGAAACCCCACGCGCGTTTCGCATTGAGCTTGGCCTGCAACCGGCACGCCGTGCTCGGAAAGATCGTGTCAGGCGTCGTCGTGCCGACGACGATGAACCCGATGTCGGAGGCGGTGAGGCCCGCCTCGGCAATGGCCTGTTGGGCCGCGGGGTACGCAATGTCCGACGTGCCGACGCCCGGTTCGACGATATGGCGCTCGTGGATCCCGGTGCGCTGCAAAATCCACTCGTTGGTCGTATCGACCATCTTCTCGAGCTGCGCATTGGTCAGGACGCGCGGCGGCACGTAGGTGCCGAGACCGGCAATCTTGACGCGTCGGACCGTTTTCACCACAGTCGATCCTTTCGTGGGGCCATCAAGCCGAAGTACTCGTATGCGCGTGCCGTTGCCACGCGGCCGCGTGGCGTGCGATCGAGAAAGCCGATCTGAATCAGATAGGGCTCGTAGATATCCTCGATCGCGTCCTTCTCTTCCCCGATCGCGGCCGCCAGGCTGTTGAGCCCGACCGGCCCGCCTGAGAACTTATCGATGATCGTCCGCAGCAGGCGGCGATCTGACTCGTCGAACCCGTGCGCATCGACTTCGAGCAGTTCGAGGGCCGCGTGGCAGACAGCCGCCGTGACACGCCCGTCGGCCCTGACTTCCGCGAAATCACGCACGCGGCGGAGCAACCGGTTGACGATACGCGGCGTGCCGCGCGATCGGCGCGCAATCTCGGATGCCGCCTCCGGCTCGATTTCCACACCGAGAATACCGGCGGACCGGCCGACAATCGTCGTCAAGTCCGTCAGTTCGTAGAAGTCGAGCCGGTGCACGATACCGAAGCGCGCGCGAAGTGGCGCGGTGAGCAGGCCCGCGCGCGTGGTGGCGCCGATCAGCGTGAACGGCTGCACGGGGAGCTTGACCGATCGCGCGCCCGGCCCCTGACCGATCATGATGTCTATCTCGAAGTCCTCCATCGCGGGGTAGAGGATTTCCTCGATCGTGGGACTCATGCGGTGTACTTCGTCGATGAAGAGCACCTCGCGGGCTTTGAGGTTCGTCAGAATTGCGGCCAGGTCACCAGGCTTTTCGAGCACGGGCCCCGATGTGGCGCGCACGGGCACGCCCAGTTCATTGCCAATCACGTACGCGAGCGTCGTCTTGCCGAGACCCGGTGGCCCGTAGAGCAGGACGTGATCGAGCGCTTCGCCGCGCTGCCGCGTCGCCGTGATGGACACATCGAGATTGGCGCGCACGCGTTCCTGGCCGATGTAGTCGCGGAGTGTCCGCGGACGCAGCCCCGACTCGTACTGCGCATCATCGTCGAGACGGGAGGCGTTGACCAGGCGCGGATCGGTCGTCACGGGCGCCACCGCCTCGCCGGCGCAGGCCTCATCGCGACATCTCCCGCAGCACGTCGCGCAGCAGCGGCTCGAACTCCGGGGCGGCTGTCTTGCGTAACAGCGCATCCACGGTCTTCTCAACCGTCTGACGCTGATAGCCGAGGTTCACGAGCGCCGACAGCACATCGTCTCGCAACGCCCCGCCGGCCGCGGGCGTATCACCTGACGGCAATGCCGCGCTCTCGGGGAGCCGGTCGCGTAACTCGATCACGATGCGTTCGGCGGTCTTCTTGCCGACGCCCGGGATGCGGGTGAGACGCGCCAGATCTGATTGGCGAATCGCGTTGGCAAGGTCGGGCGCCTCAATGCCTGAAAGCACCGCCAGGGCCACTTTGGGGCCGATGCCACTGACAGCAATCAGCCGCTCGAAGAGCAGTTGCTCGAGTGGCGTGGCAAAGCCGAACAGTTGCAGCGCCTCCTCGCGAACATGCGTATGGATCCGCAATGTCACGGCCGACCCAGGATCGCCTACCGCATAAAAGGTCGACACGGGCACGAGCACGTCGTAGCCCACGCCACTGACATCGATGACGAGGCGCTGCGGCTGTTTCTCGAGCAGAGTGCCCGCCAGCCGCGCGATCACTGGAGCTGGCGCCTGCCAAGCGCCGCGAGACTGACGTGACGCCAGCTTCGCTCGGACCGCGGCGGACGCGTCCCGGAGGCCACGGGCAGCACGCCGCCGCAGGTATGCGCGTGGCAGATGGCGATAGCCAATGCGTCCGACGCGTCGTAGGGCGATGGCGGCGTGTCGAGTCCAAGCAGCAGCGTCACCATATGCTGCACCTGACTCTTCTCGGCCCGGCCGTGACCGACGAGCGCCTGCTTGATCTCGGCTGGAGCGTACTCGGCAAGCGGCAGGCCAGCCTCGACCACGGCGAGCACGACGATGCCGCGCGCATGGCCGAGCGTCAGCGCGCTCTTCACGTTGCGCGCGTAGAACAGCGATTCGACCGCGACGCAGTCAGCCGCCGAGGAGGTCAGGAGCGCGAGGAGCTGGTCGTGAATGGCGCGGAGACGTTCGGGGAACGGACCATCGGTCGGACCCGACAGTGCGCCGCAGCTAATAAGTTTGTGGTGACTGCCGTCTGTCTCGACGCACCCATAGCCGGTGCGCACGGACCCAGGGTCGATCCCGAAGACTCTCACGCCAGCGACGCCTCGATCTCCTGTTCTTCGATGTCGAAGTTGGACCAGACGTTCTTGGTGTCCTCGTGATCCTCGAGCGCATCCATCAGCTTCAGCATCTGCTGCGCCTGCTTGCCCTCGAGCTTGATGTAGTTCTGCGGCACCATGGCCACTTCGGCGCGGTCTGGCGTCACGCCCAGCGCCTTGACGGCCTCGACGACGCTCTGATGGGCGTCGACCGGCGACACGACTTCCCACGCACCGCCGTCGTCCTTCATGTCGTCGGCGCCGGCGTCGATGGCGGCTGCCATCAGGGCGTCCTCAGCGGCCTTGTCCTTGGAGATGGAGACCAGGCTCTTCTTCTCGAACATCCAGGCGACGCTATTGGCCTCGCCGAGGTTGCCGCCCCACTTCGACAGCATGTGGCGCAACTCGCCGACCGTCCGGTTGCGATTGTCGGTGAGCGTCTCGATGATCACGGCGGCGCCACCAGGACCGTACCCCTCGTAGGTGACCTCGTCGTAGGTGACGCCCTCTTCCTCGCCGGTGCCGCGCCGGATGGCGCGCTTGATGTTGTCGGCGGGCATGTTCACGGCTTTGGCGTCAGCAATGATGGTCCGGAGCCTGGGGTTCATGTCCGGATCGCCGCCGCCATGGCGGGCGGCAATGGTCAATTCCTTGATGATGCGCGTGAAGACCTTGCCACGCTTGGCGTCGGCCGCGCCCTTCTTGTGCTTGATGGTGTGCCACTTCGAATGGCCAGACATGGCTGCTCTCTTTCGACAAAGATCCTAATGAAGACTGCCGATTTTAGCATGAGGGCAAAGTAAGTTAGGCTTCCCCTCTCATGGCCATAACCGACTCCTCAACGCGCCCGCCGGGTACGCGCGCCGCTGGCTCACCGGCGCCGCACGACCGCTTTCTCGGCCGGATGACGCACTTCCGCTGGGTGATTCTCGGGCTGCTGTTCATGGGCACGACGATCAACTACGTGGACCGCCTGGTGATGGGCATTCTGGCGCCCGATCTGCAGAAGCTCTACGCCATCACGAACGTCGAGTACGGCTACATCCAGTCCGCGTTTGCCCTGTCGTATGCCTTCGGCCAGCTCGTCTCCGGCGGGCTGCTCGATCGGTTCGGCACGCGTGTCGGGTACGCGGTGGCGCTGGCGGGCTGGAGCCTGTCATCGATGCTTCACGCGGTCGCGCGCGGGCCGCTCGGCTTCGGTATTGTCCGAGGCATGCTCGGCGTGTCCGAGTCGCCGGCATTCCCCGCCGCCGCCAAGACCGTCGCGGAGTGGTTTCCGCGCCGCGATCGCGCCCTCGCGTTCGGCTTCGTCAACGCCGGTGGCAACATGGGTGCGATCGTCGCGCCAGCCGTCGTCCCGTGGCTGGCTGTCAACTACGGCTGGCAGTGGGCCTTTATCGCCACGGGCGGCATCGGCGTGTTGTGGGTGTTGCTCTGGATCCCGCTCTATCGCCGACCGCACGAGCATCCGCGCGTCTCACCGGCGGAACTTGCGCTCATCACGAGCGATCCGCCCGAGCCCACGACCCACGTGCCGTGGGCAAAGCTGCTCATGTACCGGCAGGCTTGGGCGTTTGCTGCCGGCAAGTTTCTGACCGACTCCATGTGGTGGTTCTACATGACGTGGATCCCGAAATTCCTGCACGACCGGCACGGATTGGATCTCACGCACATCGGCCCGCCGCTCGTCGCGATTTACGTCCTCGCCGATATCGGCAGCGTCAGTGGCGGTTTTCTGTCGTCCGCGCTCATCAAGCGTGGCGTCAGCGTGAACGCGGCGCGCAAGACGGCGCTGCTCATCTGCGCGCTCGGAGTGCTGCCGATCATGTTCGCCCAGTCGGTCTCGGGGACCTGGTCGGCGGTCCTCATCCTCGGACTGGCGACGGCCTCGCACCAGGGCTTCAGCTCGAATCTCTACACGCTCGTCAGCGATATGTTCCCGAAGCGCGCGGTCGCCTCAGTCGCCGGCCTTGGCGGGACATGTGGGTACATCGGCGCGTCGCTGTTCCAGGTGCTCGTCGGCTATCTGGTTGTGGGCACCAACCCGAACTATCTCGTGCCGTTCCTGTGTGCGAGCCTCGCTTACCTCGTCGCGCTCGGCGCGATTCAAGTGCTCGCGCCAAGGCTCGAGCCGGCGATCGTGGACAGGTAGACACGGGTGGGCTTCGCCCACCCGTGTCTGGCAGCAGTTCGAAAAGCCCTCAGTCGAGCAGTTCCTTCGGCACGTTGCCGCCGTTGGCCGCGATCCGCGCCAGCACCGTCTTGTGGAGCCACATGTTCATCTGAGCTGAATCGCCCATCAACTCTGGCGGACAGCCGAGTTCAGTGGCAAGCTCCTTCCGGGCGGTCAGGCTGCTATCGATGTCCAACAGCTTGAGTAAGTCGACGATCGAGGTCTTCCAATTCAGTTTCTGAGTACTGGAGGCCGCCTTCTTTTCGAGCTGGGCGACCACGTCAACAACGGCTACCGGCTTCGGGGCCGGCGGTGCATTCGCTGGAGCCGCGGCCGCCGGTGAGGTGGGTGGAGCGACAGGCGGTGCCTGCTGGTGCGTGCCAAGACCAAGTTTCTCGAAAATTCTGCTGAGCAGTCCCATCGGTGTGCCTTCTACCTGCCCGACGGGGAAGCGGCGTTGGCCGCGCGAGGCAGGAGCGGCCCTGAGTTCACAGTATGGCGCAGCGGATCCGACGAGGCCAACGAGAATTGCCGCGCGCCGAACTGCGTGCTGTCGTAGGGCAGACCTTCAGGTCTGCCGCTCGGGGACCCGGACCCCTGAAGGCCTGCCCTGCGACTGAGCTTTCAGCACTAGCCAATCCGCTTGAGAGACCGCGCCAGGCGGATGAGCTCGGACAGCGCCTCGCGATCGGCCGTCCGGATTGGCGCGACTCTCAGGGCATCGACTCGACGCAGCAGTGCGTCCCACTTGCCGATCGTCGATCGGTCGTCGCGCAGCAGCATGCCGAACTCCGCGACTGCCGCGGCAAACGGCAGGTGCTCGACACGGGCCGTCGTAACGGGCCTGCCGACCGGCTGTTCGATGAGGCGGCTCGTGTCGCCCTCGGGCAGCTGGTACCGCACCTTCACCGTCAGCCATTCGCCCGCAGCGGCACGTGGCGGAAGGACCGGCTGGGCGGCGACGCGAGCCGGACCCTGCTCCTGATAACGCAGGGGATCGACCGACGGTCGATCCTGTTCATCGTCTTCACTCGACATCGGCACGCCCGCCGGGATCACTTCGTAGAGAACCGTCACCGTGTGTCCAGCACCAACTTCGCCGCCGTCCTTGCGGTCGTCGTTGAAGTCGCGCGCGGCCATGACGCGGTTTTCGTAGCCAATCTGCTTCCAGGCTGCGATGTGCGCGGGGTTGAACTCCACCTGGAATTTCACTTCCTTCGCGACAGTTTCGAGCGTGGCATCCGCTTCGCGCACGAGCACGCGACGGGCTTCCTGCAGCGAGTCGAGATAGGCATAGTGACCGTTTCCCTTGTCGGCCAGCATCTCCATCGTCGAGTCGCGGAGATTGCCGGAGCCGACACCGAGCACGGAGAGGAAGATTCCCGACTCCTTCTCGCGCTGGATGAGTTCCAGCAGATCGCGCTGGCTCGTGATGCCGACGTTGAAGTCACCATCGGTCGCGAGGATCACGCGATTGACGCCGCCCGGAATGTACGCCTGACGCGCGGTTCGGTACGCCAGGATGATGCCCTGCCCGCCGTTGGTTGACCCACCCGCGCCGAGGCGAGCAATCGCATCTAGAATGCGATCGCGCTCCCGCGCGGGCGTTGCCGGCAGCGCGACCCCGCTGTAGCCGGCGTAGGTGACAAGCGAGATCGTGTCGCTCGGACCGAGCGTGTCCACGAACGCGCTGAGCGCCGTCTTGAGAAGCGGCAGCCGCTCGACGGGCGCCATCGAGCCCGACACGTCGACGAGCAGCACGAGGTTGCGGCCTTCGATGTGACGCGACTCGGGTGCGACCGCGCGCGCGCCGATGAGCACGAGCTTGTGCGTGGGCGCCCAGGGGCAGTCGCCAACCTCGGTCGTCAGCCCGATCGGATGCGCGCCGCGCGGATTGGCGTAGTCGAACTTGAAGTAGTTGACGAACTCCTCGACGCGCACCGCGTCGGCCGGCGGCAGGTGTCCGGTCTGGAGCATTCGTCGGACGTTGGTGAATGATGCCGTGTCGACGTCCGCGCCGAACGTCGAGAGCGGACGATCGAGCGTGCGCGCGAAGCGGCTGGATGGAACATGAGCGTAGCTCTCGGTGGTCGTGGAGTCAGACCGCCCGGGTGGCAGCCCGATGTAGCCCAGGAAGTTGCGATCGGCTGGAGACGAAGACGGAAGGTTCTCGACCTGGCGGCGTCCAAGTGTGGACGACTGCTCGCCTGATGCCGCTTGAACCGCGGGGGACGCGGAGAGACCGTCGACGATCACACTGCTCTGGCCACCGCCACCAACGCGATTTTCCGCCGCGGGTGTGGCTCCCCTCCCCATACCGATGCCGGGCGCCGAGGCAGGGGGTGGAGGGGCGATGGCGCCAACAGCACCCCCACTCTTCGCGGCCGTAGCCGTGGCCGTCGTTTTGTCAGACACGCTCAGCAATACGAGCGGCAGTCGGACGCTTTCGCTGCCGGCCGCAATCTTCAAATCGCGCGAAAGCGTGACGAGACCCGTGCGCTGGGCGCGGACGCGATAGGTACCCGCCGCGACGCCCTTGAAGGTGAACGTCCCAGCGACATCACTCCTCGTCGAGAGCGGAGCGTTGCCGTCGCGCTCGAGCGTGACCAGCACGTCCGCGAGTGGGTGAAGGTCCGCGTCGACAACGGAACCAACGACCGTGACACCTCCACGTTGAGAGGGAGAGGGCGACGACTGAACAAAGGCTGCTGGAACCGTCGCCAGGGCGAGCGACACGAACAGACCGATTGCGAGGATGCGAGACGTACGCGATGTCGGAACCATACCTGCGCCTCCGCTGAAAGGACGCCACCGCTGGCCGCCAAGCGTGGCGGCAGGGTGCGCTGTCCTTAGAACGAAGTGAGGTGGATTCCTTGCAGAGGCGGATTACCGGCCGAATTGGCGCCAGGTTGCGCCGCCATCAGTCGTCACGTAGGTCACGCCGGAAACCGTGGTGACACTTGCCTGAAGGGCACTTGCGGCAGTAACAGATCTGAGGTCGGCGGTCTCAGGAAAGGTGACGCTCTGAAAGTGCTCGGCGTCAACGGTCCGCGCTACCGCGCCACCGTGGCCGACGATCCAGCACACAAAGGCGTTCGGCGCCGATCCCGCCGTAATAAAGACCGGTCGGTCGAACACGACACGTTGGCCTGCCGGCGCGTTGGTGGTCACGCGGTCGACCTGGCCATTTTCGAAGATGCGCCAGCGGGCAACGGCGGGCGCGGTCGGGGCGACTTCAGCGCCAGCGGGTTGACTGATACGCCCTGTGGCTGCCGTTCCATTGACGCCTCGTCCTTCGCCGCGCCCCTGTCCACCTTGGACCGCAGCTTGGGGAATGACCTCTGCCACGACAGCCGTACCGGTATCGGACGCCGACAGACCGTCGAGCATGAAGTCACTCTGGCCGCCACCCCCAACGCGACGCTGAGTCACCGCACCGGTCGAAGGCGTCATTCCCGGTTGCATCGCGACATAGCCGAGAAAGTTGTTGCCGGCACGTGTTGCCGACGGCAGGCTCTGGAGTTGCTGAGGCCTCACCGTCGTTGATCGCTCTCCGCTCTCGACCCGGACGAGCGGCGCTGCGTCGACTACGTCCACCCTCGATTGCACTGCCGGTGGAGACGCCGGCATGGCTGGGGCGGCGGCCGCCGCCCGATCGGCACTCGCGCCTGGGGCGCTGCCTGGCAGAGGCGGCGAGGCCGGCGCCACTGCGTCAGTTCGAGACTGAGTGACATCAGTCGGCGATGGTGGTGCGGCCACTTCGCGTCGCAGCGACTGACCCTTCTCCATCACAGCGGCTGGGCCCTCAGCCGCGCGGGCCGGCGGAAGGGACGGCGTCGTTGCAGCGGCCTCTTGTTGGGCTTGCGGCACGATCGGCATCGGGCCAGGCTCAGGAGCCATGTCGCGGCTCGCCATCGTTTGAATCGTCGGAGTCTCCTCACCCAGACGAGGCCGTGAGATCCAGACGGTCACGGCCACGGCCGTTGCGCCGACAGCAGCAATCCACCCCACTCGCCACGGCGTCCAGAAGCCGGGCGCGACACTGCCGAGCGCGCTGGCCGGTTCCGGCAGTGACCTCGCAAACGCCGCTGCAAATGCCTGGCAGTTGCCGCAGCTCGACACGTGCGCCTCGACACTTTCACGCTCACGGACCGTAAGCGCGCCATCGGCCCAGGCAGCCAGCGTCTCGGCTTCGATGCAGGCGGTCGTCGGCCCCGGCAGGACGTCTTTGATCGACGTTCGCAGCAACCGCTCAACCGACTCGTCGCGCCGTGGCTCGTTCGACACGTACTCCTTCCCCTACCCCTGTGAACGATCCGGCGCGTCAATCTTGCGGCCGCTCGTACTGCCCAGCATTTCGGCGAGATCCAGGGATCCGCTGTCGCTCATGACGGACTCGAAGCACTCGACGATCTCGTCGGCACCAAAACGGTGCGTTCGCCGGAGTTCGGCCTCCATGCCGGCGCGAACCTCGCGTCGGCTCCGGGCCAGGTGACGAGAGGCGGTGGCCTCGTGCTCGCCCAGCAAGCGGCCAATCTCGGCAAGCGTCAGGTTCTCTGCATAGTAACAGCCGAGTCGCAGGCGGTCGCGTGGTGCAAGGCCCGCTACCGCCGAGCCCAAAGCCTGTCGAATGGCAGCGATAAATCGACTCCGATTGGGATCCACGGTTCCTATGGGACTCGCGATGGCCGCACGTGACTCATCGTCTGGAAGCGGATCGAGACGACGAGCGGCGCGACAGCGATCGCAGTGCCGTTGCGCCAGCACCGCGCGCAGCCATGTCGTCAGACTGCTGCGACCGTGAAAGTATCGAAACAGCGAGCGGCGATCGGCTGGCCGGCCCGTCAACCCAAACAAGTCGCCGTAGAGCGAGTCGGCTAGTTCGCGCGCCCCGCCGCTACGATCGATCGCCTCGGCGGCCCGATAGAGCGCAGGCCTGTGCTCGCGGACGAAGTGGTCCCACGCCGAGTCATGACCAGCCGCACACGCGCAAGCGACGGCGAGGTCTTCGAGATGCAGCGTTTCGAGATAGCGGGCCAGTTCGGCAGGAGTTGGCACTCGCCCGCCAAAGCCGTGAGAGGCGCTGGCCTCGACGGCCGCCGCGAATTGCGCGAGCGACAGGCCCCACCGCTCCCCTTGCGCCTGCGCGAACAAGCGAAGAACCAGAGACCGGTCGATCTGCACGGCGTCAGTATCACCGCGCTGCGGGTTCATGTCTCTAGAAGACACCGAACGCGCTCATCCGGCCGGACAGTGGCGCGCCAGAAGTCAAGTCAGCGGCTTGTGACCTTGGCAGGAACGATCGAGTCCTCGTCCATCCCATCGGGATAGGCCATCATCAGGTTGTAGCGCTCGACCTCTGCGTTGAAATGCGCGAGCGCCTCGCGACCGCGCTCGAGGCGCTCATTGGTCTCGAGCACCAGTTGATTGAACTCCGCGCGACGCGTCTCGAGGGTCTGCATCTCCTGGGCAGTTGGCCTTTGGCCCACCGCCTGCGACTCAGTGCGCACAGTGAGCGCCGCAGACTCGGCCTCGAGTGCGGCCCGCTCGACGATAATCCGGCCGCCGATATCCGTCAGCTCGCGCTCGTCGGCGTCGATGCGCGCGGACTCGGCATCGAGCCACGCGCGGAGCGTCATCTTCTCGGTCTCGGT
>Ga0190274_10000620_pt1 | contig 20874 bp, 9 predicted proteins | sample Popmic531T_FD_133002 | JGI IMG/M metagenome (GOLD analysis project Ga0190274, IMG submission 133002) | Populus adjacent soil microbial communities from riparian zone of Yellowstone River, Montana, USA - 531 T | ecosystem: Environmental > Terrestrial > Soil > Riparian zone | place: USA: Montana... | reverse complement strand
TTGGCAAGCTCATTAAACATCGGCAATAACAATTGCACCAATAGAATAGCTAATACAAAAGCAACCGTGCAGAGAAAAAACGATTCGCCAAGAAACTGAAATATCAATTGCTTTCTGTCACTACCCATCACTTTGCGAATGCCGATTTCTTTTGCACGCTTAACAGACCGTGCAATGGTGAGGTTCACAAAATTGATGCAGGCGATCAGCAACACAAACAATGCAATGCCCGAAAGCAAATAGGAATACATCGGGTTGCTGGCGTTGGTTAAACCGTTGCTTGCAGGCAGTTGCGTATTCAAATGCATGTCAAGATAGGGTTGCAAAAAATAGGTGCCCATAGGAATATCATCAGGATTCCCTCCATCATTTTTCAGCATTTCATAAAAAGTTTGTTTTGCATCTGCAACATAAAAGCTTTGCATTTGTTTTTCCACTGTTTGCAGGTTTGCTTTATCATCCAATACTACAAATGTGGTCAGGAAAGAATTAAACCAGTTATGGGTGTCCTTTGCATCAGCATCAGATACTTTGAAAGGCAGCAGGGCATCAAATTGTACGGAAGAATTTTGCGGGCAACGTTTCGCAACAGCCGTTACTTTGTAAGGAACAAAGCTGGTATCTTCTTTTATCATCAGTACTTTGCCGACAGCATCGGTTGTGGCAAAATATTTTTTTGCAGCATCTTCGCTCAATACAATTGAATGTGGTTCTGTTAAACAGGTTACAGGGTTTCCTGATAATAAAGGGAATGTAAATACAGAAAAGAAATTTGAGTCAACATGTAACATTCCACCCTGCTCCAGCACTTCAGTTCCTTTTTTTATGTCTTCAGCACCGCCCTGCACACGAACAAAAGATTTTACTCCGGGAACATTTTGCGTAAACCTCGGTCCCTGTAAAAAACCTGTGGTGCCATTTGCATTGTTGCCGTTTGCTTTTCTGGCAATACGGTAAATGTGGTTTACATTTTTGTGAAACCTGTCGAAGCTCACTTCATCTTTTACATACAGCATAATAAACATGGTGCATGCAAGCCCAATGCTTAAACCAGCAATGTTGGTGAAAGAATAAACATTGTTTCGTGTAAGATTTCTGAATGCTGTTTTGAAATAATTCTTTATCATAAATTCTTTTATTCCGTTCTTAAACTCTTCACCGGGTTCGCAACGCCTGCTTTCACTGCCTGCAATCCAATTGTGACAAACGCAACAATGACTGCTAATGAACCTGCCGCAATAAAAACCCACCAGCCAATTGAAATACGATAAGCAAAATCCTGCAACCATTTATTCATAAAATACCATGCTAGCGGAGCCGCAATTACCAAGGCAATAACAACGAGTTTTAAAAAATCTTTAGACAATAATTTTACGATGCCCGGCAATGATGCACCCAGCACTTTACGGATCCCTATCTCTTTGGTACGATTAATAGCAGCTAATGCAGCAAGGCCAAACAAACCAAGACAAGCAAGAAAAACAGAAATACCACCCGCCCAACCAATGATACTGCTCCACTTTTTTTCTGCCTTATAAAAATTGTCGAGGCTTTCATCAAGGAAACTGTATTTGAATGGAAGATCAGCCACAGCTCCTGACCATGCTTTTTGCATGGCAGCTAAAGCAGGTGCAGGGCTACCGGGTTTTACACGTACAAAAAATTTATATGGTGTGTAATCCGCAAACTGGTGAAACATTTGTGGTTTTACTTCTTCTTTAAAAGGACGGAAATTAAAATCCTCAACAACGCCAATTACAACCGGAGTTTTTGTTTCCATATATCCTTTTATCTGCTGCCCAACAGCATTCTCAGTTGTCCATCCCATATCTTTTACCATTGCTTCATTTACGATAACTGAGGTAACTGTATCATCAGTGAACTTTGGATCAAAATTTCTACCTGCCAGTAATTTCATTCCCATCAATGGTATATACTCATGATCGATAAAATATTCAAAAACATCTTTATGATTGCCGTTATATTCAAAGCCGGAACGGCTCCAGCCAGTTCCCTCTCCAAGGCCAAGTTCAGCACTGGCTACACCTACAATATCAGATCGTGAAACAAGTGCTTGTTTAAATAAAGGATAGATCTCTTTTGTCTTTGTGTCACTCGCATCCACAACAACTATATTCTCTTTATTAAAACCTGGATTCTTGTCACTCATATATTTCGTTTGCTGCAAAATGATCATCGTACAAATGATCAAGCCAATTGATAAAGTAAACTGAACAGTGACAAGTGATTTTGTAAAAATATTTGAGCCGCTTACTTTGATCTTACTCTTCAACACTTCAATTGGCCTGAAACCTGATAATATTAATGCAGGATAACTACCAGCAAGCAAACCAACAAGCAATGTAAGTCCGGCAAGCATCCAGGATATTTCAGGATATAATGAAAAAGAAAATTGCAGCTCACGGCCTGAAAGTTGATTAAAGTAAGGAAGTAAAAGTTTTACAAGTAATAAAGCAATAACTAATGACAAAACACTTAGAAGGATCGCTTCTGCTAAGAATTGTATGATCAAATGTTTTCTTTCGCTGCCAATTACTTTTCTTACGCCAACTTCTTTTGCTCTTCTTGCTGAACGGCCAATAGCTAAAGTTGTAAAATTGATACAGGCAATTAATAAAACTCCTGCTGCTATACTTAATAAGATCCAGATCGTTTTTGGATTGACCTGTTCGATAGAACCGCCAAATATTTTTGTATCCGTATGCCCTGCTTTCAGTGGTTGTAAACCAAATCGGACAGGCAGCTTGTTCCCCTCCAATTTATATCCTGCCTCTTTTAATTCTTTTTCTTCCTCCGGATAATGTTTATGACGGAAAGCTCCGAGTTTCTGAACATCGTTAACCAATCCACTGCCTTCGTTCAACTGAACATAAGTAATATAGGATGACCTGTTCCAGTTATTAACTCCTCTTTTGCCTGACCTGGTTGTTTCCATATAATTGAAATTTCCAAGCAGGTCAAATTGAATAGAAGAATTGGCAGGAATATTTTCTGCAACGCCGGTTACAGTAAATGGAATAAATGTTTCTTCAATTTTTATTTCGATCGTACGGCCAATAACATTATCTGTTCCAAAAAGTTCTTTAGCTTTCGATCTTGTTATAACAAGGTTTTGCAATTCTTTCAATGCACCCTGCGGAGTTCCATATTTTAACGGAAAAGAAAAAATTGTAAAAAGAGAAGGATCGGCATAAGAAACATTCATACGTCGTACGGTTCCATCAACCTTTATAAAACTTTCACCCCAGCCATCACGTAAACGAACATAATCTGCCACATCTGGCAGATCAGCTTTCATTGCGGGACCCAGTGGAGATGGCATATACACATCACCCCCGGCTTCACGACCATCCATAGCATCGGTCCAGCGATAAACACGATAAATATTATCTGAATTTTTATGAAACCGATCAAAGCTGAATTCATTCACTGCATACAAAAGAAATAATGAAAAGCAGGCAAGACCAATTGACAAGCCTGATATGTTGATAAACGAAAGTATTTTTTGACGACTAAGATTTCGAACCGCGATCTTAAAATAATGTTTTAACATGGCGTTGATTTTTTGGTTGTCATCGTTCGGTAATTCTATTTATCGTCCCTTGCGACGCATCGTTCATCTTTCTATTCTTTACTCAACGCTTGCGTCGCAGTTTACCCTGAGCTTGTCGAAGGGTCGCACTCTTCTGCTTCAGTAATTCTATTCAACTTTTTTGCCCTCACTGATTTCACAGAAACTAGTCTATGAAATCAGTGAGATCAATTATTTAAATGCAAGACTAATTCTGCCACTTGATGATCTTACTCTCACAGGCACTCCACCTCCATTCAATTTTCCCTGCAAACTGTCGTCATCGATACTTCCATCAAAATTTCCAAGCTGATCAGTTTTAATTCTGCCACCACTGAGATCAAGGTCAACGCCTTTGTTTTTTGGAAGCTGAAGGTCAACACCACCTCCCGAGTTTGAGATCTTTACATACTTTCCTAGTTCTTTTATTTCAATATCGATACTGCCGCCGCTATTTGATGCTTCGAGACTACAAGCAAGATCATAAAGATGAATGCCGCCTCCTGATGTATGAGTGATCAATTCGCCGCTGATATTTCTTCCATTAACGCTTCCGCCACTTGTTGTGGCTCTTATGTCTCCTTTCAGATCTTTTAGACTCAACGAGCCACCAGAAGTACTAAGACGAAGTTTTCCATCGCAATTGGTAGCCTCAATGCTGCCACCACTGGTTGAAAGATCAATATCATCTCTTGAATTTGCGAGGTGAATGCTTCCGCCTGAAGTCCTTCCATCTATATTTCCTCCTACATTATCTATATTCAAACTACCACCACTGGTTGAAAACTTTTGTTCTCCTGTTAAATTGGTTAAGTTGATGCTGCCGCCACTTGTTGACAGGTCCGTAGAAACATTTTTAAGAACATAAACCTTAAAAGAAATACTCAATCCTTTTTTCCAATCCATGTTTCTTTGCTTTGGTTTTGCAATTGCTGTTAACTTATTGCCGCTTACAGACACTGTCAGGTCATAATCTTCCAATCGCTTTACTATTTCCTCTTTTGAAATTTCATTTTTGCCATTATTGCCAGAAATGTATACTTCCACTTTTGTTTCAGCGGCTGAGTTTACCCCTGTAACAGAAATGCTTCCACCTGATGTTTGCACTTCCGTGCTTTTTACAGATTCACTGCTTAATGACTTTGTCATGTAAGGCTCTTTGTTTTGCGCAACGACAGAAAAGCTGATGGCAATAACAAGGTTTAATAAAAAAAGCTTTCTCATAATTGATTTTTTAATTTATAAATTATTCAGTTCTTAAAGATTTTATCGGATTTGCAATAGCAGCTTTCATTGTATTCAAACTAACAACAACCAATGCCAGTAAAAGGATCAATAGCCCGACAGCTCCGAACAGCCAAATGCTGATAGTAATACGATCAGGATATTTTTCCAGCCAGTTATTCATAAACCACCATGCAAGTGGAGTTGCAATAACAAATGCAATCAATACCAGCTTTAAAAAATCCTTAGAAATAAGCAGCAACAACTGTTGCAATGTCGCACCCATTACTTTGCGGATCCCAATCTCACGAATACGTTTTTCAATAGTAAACGATGCAAGGCCTGCAAGACCAATACAACAAATAAAAATGGCAAGCCCTGCAAATATGTTCGTGATCCTGCTGATCAGGTCTTCCGTTAAAAATTTCTTGCCGAATTCTTCATCGACAAATTTGTAATCGAATGGCACAGCAGGGTTATATTTTTTGAACACTCCTTCAATAGCTTTTATTGCCTGTTGTGGTTTTGAGGAAGCCGTAAGCCTGATGTTTATCGAGTTTATATTGTTAGAACTAAAATGAACAAGCATCGGATCAACCGCTTTGAATGGCGATCCCATTACAATATCGTTTGTAACACCGATCACGTTAAATTTATAAGAGCCATATCGTAATTGTGTGCCGATCGGGTTTTTTAATCCCATTGCTTTAACAGCAGCTTCATTAATAATCATATTTGCTGAATCTGCAGGTACTCCCGAAAAATCTTTTCCTTCAATGATCTTTACTCCCATTGTTTTTGCATAATCAATATCTGTTGCCATACGTGTAACGATCAGTTCGCCATCGGCAGGCTTCCCATCCCAATCAGGAGCAGGTGCACTCCACCATATATCAGTTATGGGAGAAAAAGATCTGTTCACAGCATTGACCATTCCTGTTTTCAATAATCCATCTCTTATTGCTTCATAATTTTTTTGTGTATCATCCGATGCTGATATCATGATCAGGTTATTGGGGTTATACCCGATATCACGATTTTTGATGTGTTGTATTTGTTGGTAAATGATTATCGTTGCTGAAATAAGAAGAATGGAAATTGCAAATTGCCCTACCACCAGGATATGTCTTGGCAATGCGCTTTTTTTGCCTGCAAGAAAAGTTCCTTTTAAAACTTTTACCGGGCTAAACGATGACAAGTATAATGCAGGATAACTTCCGGCAACAACACCGGTAAAAATTATCAATGCAATTGAGGTCAACCAAAATAATGGTTGTGTAAGATCTAATGAAAGGTGTTTATCAACCAGCTCATTGAAAAACGGCAATAAAAGGAAAACTGCAAGCACCGAAAGCACAAAAGCAATTGAGGCTAAAATGATAGACTCAGAAAAGAATTGAAACACAAGTTGGCGTTTCCCAGATCCCAATGTTTTTCTTACACCAACTTCCCTTGCTCTTTTTTCAGAACGTGCAGTAGAAAGATTCATAAAATTGACACAGGCGATCAATAAAATAATAATTGCAATGATGCTAAACAGGCGAACATATTCGATCATCCCTCCGGTATTCTTTCCATCTTTGAATTCGCTTTGCAAACGCCATTTGTTCATTGGAAAAGCGAAGTAGGTGCTTATTTTTTTATCGCCTTCATCATGTTGATATTTTATATCATTAATGCTTTTTTCAACCTGTTTCAGATCTGTCGGCTGATTTACCCGCACAAAAACATTCCATGAAGAGTTTTGCCAGTTGGTCATGGCTCTTTTTAAAAAATCATTGTTATAGTTAAACGCATTTACATAATCAAATTGCAAAGTAGAATTGCCGGGCACATCAGCAACAATGGCGGTGACCTTTGCATCGTATTCATTATCGACTCTTATTACTTTATTGATAGGATCATCATTCCCAAAAAATGCTTTCGCCGTAGATTGCGTTAATACGATCGAATATGGATCAGGAAGAGCAGTAGTTGCATTGCCTTTAATAAACTTCCATGAGAACATATCAAAAAAATTATCTCCTACTGTATAGCCTTCTTTCTTAATTTTTTTATCCCCGTAACTCAATATATGTCCCTGCCTGTGTGTGGTAACGACAGCATGTTTTATTTGTGGTATTGCCTTTTCAATGGAGCTTGCAAGAGGAAGCACCATGTTCTGATCCGTAAAAACCTGGTTATTGAAATCCCGGTTAGCATAAATTTTATAAATGCTGCTATAATTAGAGTGAAACTTATCATAAGTAAGCTCATCTTTTACCCATAGAGAAATTAAAATGGTACAAGTGATACCGATCGTAAGTCCAAGCAAATTCGTTGCAGAAAATCCTTTATTTCTAAACAAATTTCTCCAGGCAATTTTGAAATAATTTTTGATCATTGATAAAGTTTTACTCTGTTCTTAAATTTTGCACCGGGTTTGTAATGGCCGCTTTAATCGCCTGGAAACTTACAGTAATCAACGTTATCGCAACAGACGCAACTACTACCAATGCAAATACACTGATGCCAATACTGATCTTATTTGGATAGCTTTTCAGCCATTCATTCATACTATAATAAGCAACCGGTATAGCAATGAAGCATGCGGTTAACACCAGTATTACAAAATCTTTTGACAGTAATTTCCATAAATTGAATACACTGGCGCCAAGTACTTTGCGTACACCTATTTCTTTTACCCTTTGTTCTGCCGTGAAGGAAGCCAACCCAAACAAGCCAAGACACGAAATAAATATGGCGAGCACGGCGATAATAGCTGCGAGATTACCTACCAGTTCCTCATAATTAAATTTTTTTGCATACTCTTCATCGGCAAACTTATATTCAAAAGGATAAGCAGGGTTGTATCTGTCAAAAATGGGTTTTATAAGACTGATGGCTTTTGAAGCAGACATCTGCGGGTTCAACCGAACGTCCACATAACTTACCCAACCTTTATTGAATATAATTGTCAATGGAGAAATGGGCCGGTAAGGAGATTCCATTTGGATATCTGGTATTACACCTATGACGGTCATAGAAGTTCCATTCCATTTAAGTTGTTCTCCGACGGGGTTTTTAAGTCCCATTCGTTTTGCAGCGGCCTCATTCAAAATAACGGAAGATGAATCTGCAAAGTCTCTCGAAAAATCCCTGCCAGCAAGCAATTTTATACCCAACGTTTTTGTGTAATCGTAGGTGGTAGTAATGGTAGAAAAGGTAACAGTCTTCTCTAAAGGCTGGCTATTTTTCCATTCCCATCCATTGTTATTGCTATGTATCCGGGAGGGTGGAGAATTGCTTTGGCATACCGAAACTGCGGCGCCACTACTTAATAGTTCCTGATGCAATGCGTCAAAATTTTTACCGATATCCCCAGACCAATCCACGGTAATCAATCCCCTGTTGTTAAAACCTATAGGTTGGTTTTTTCCGTATTGTATCTGCTCATAAATAACCGCAGTGCCAATCATCAATATTACTGAACAGGCAAACTGAACTACCACTAATATTTTACGGGGTAAAGAACTTCGTTTGCCAGCTTTTAAATTTCCTTTCAATACACTTACAGGATTAAACGAAGACAAATAAAAAGCTGGATAGCTGCCAGCCAATAATCCTGTTATGATTGTAAATACGATCATAATACACCAAAACAGTGGATTACTTATTTGCAGGCTCATTTCTTTTTCGGTCAGTTGATTAAAGAACGGGAGAGCAATAGCAACCAGTAACAATGCAAAAAAGAATGCTAACGTCGCAATCAGCATGGACTCACTTAAAAATTGGCGAATAAGATCCTTTCTTCCTGAACCAACTGCTTTTCTTACACCTACTTCTTTAGCTCTTTTTTCAGAACGGGCCGTACTTAAATTCATAAAATTGATACAGGCAATTAATAAAACGATCATGCCGAGAATGCCAAACATTCTTACATACTTTATAAATCCGCCGGTGTTTTTTCCATTTTCAAAATCGTTGTACAAACGCCATTTGGCCATCGGGTGAATAAAAACTTCCGGTTTGACACTCTTTAATCTATTCTCATCGGTAGAATGACTTAACACAACATCTTTTATTTTGGTATTTACTTCTTTTTCACTGGCGCCATTATTTAATTGTACAAATACCTGCCATGAATTATTAGCCCAGTTTGTTTTGTGATATCGCCCTATATACGAATAGATTTTTTCCTGTAAACTCCAGGGTATGAGATATTCAAATTTTAGTGAACTGGTTTTTGCCGGTGAGGAAATAATTGCGGTAACCTTTAAATTAGTTGAATTGTCCAGTTTTATCATTTTGCCAATCGGGTCTTCCGAGCCAAAAAGCGTTTTCGCCGTTTGATCTGTAAGTACAATTGAATAAGGATCGTGCAGAGGATCTTTATCGCCACTGAGAATCTTCAATGAAAACATATCAATAGCTTCTTCACCGATATAATGACCAAATTTGCTGATCTTTTTATCGCCATACATTAAAGAACGAGGCTGGCCCCAGTCGCACATCGCAATACCTTTGAAGTCGGGATATTTTGCTTTCAATTCTTCACCCAATGGGAAAGGCAGTGCTATTTGAGAACCACGCTTTCCATCGAAGGTTTGATTCATCATTACCTGGTAAAGCGTGTCGTAATTTTTAAAGTGCTTATTGGTGGAAACTTCATCATATATCCACAAGCCGATAATCATAGCTACTGCCATACCCGCTGCCAGGCCAGCAATATTTATTAATGAATAAATTTTACTTTTTCCGAGATTTCTCCATGCTATCTTCAAATAATTCCTGATCATTGATACAGTTTTATTCTGTTCTTAAATTTTTTATAGGATTCGTAAAAGCTGCTTTTAATGCTTGTGTGCTTACAGTAAATAATGCGATCAATAACGCTGCTAAACTGGCAACAATAAATATCCACCAGCCTACATCTATCCTGTAAGCAAAATCCTGTAGCCATTTATTCATACCCCACCATGCTATTGGAAATGCGATCGCGGAAGAAAGCAATACAAGTTTTAAAAAGTCTTTTGACAGCATGGTAACAATGCTGCCTTCACTTGCACCTAAAACTTTTCGGATGCTAATTTCCCTTGTACGTTGTTGGGTGGCATAGGCAGCGAGTCCCAGCAAACCGATACAGGCAATAAAAATTGCAAGGCCTGAAAAAATTGTAAATATTCTTTGCGTGGTTCGTTCTGCCTGGTATTGCTCCGCTAAAGATCTATCGAGAAAATAGTAATTGAAGGGCTTTTCCTTTACGAACTTTTTCCAAACTGTTCCAATATCGCTAACAGCTTTTTGAAAATTATCTCCCTTTATTCTTAACGCTACCAAAGCTGAACGGTTTCCAAATTTTTTTGAATTGATGATCACCAAAGGCGAGATCGGTTCATGCAAAGAATGATAATGAAAATCTTTTACTACTCCCACTACATTATAAACATATTCAGAGCCATCTGGCGCATTAAAAAGATTAGCAGGGCTTGTAAGTCTTGAACCAATTGCGGTTTTTAAACCAAGTTCTTTTACAGCTCTTTCATTTAGCACAACAGATAGTGTATCTGTAGAAAACTCTTTAGAAAAAAATCTTCCTTCATTGATTTCAAGTCCTAATGTTTTAGCATAGTCTTCATCAACGATCATTCCTCTTCCTGTCATTGGAGCTTTGGAACCCATTTCCTGCCATGTAGTTCCAAAAAAATTCTGATTACCTGGCATTGTAGATGTACCGGCTGCCGATTCAATTCCAGGAATGCTCAATAATTCATTTTTAAAAGCTGGTAATTGATTTTCCACCATGTCGGTTCTCTCCAATACAATGACATGATCTTTATTAAATCCTAATTTATTACCCAGCATATAATTCATTTGGCGATTCACAACAATTGTAGAAATGATAAGTATCACAGAAATTGCAAATTGAAAGATCACTAACCCATTGCGCAATGCAAGACCATAACGGTTTGACTTGAATCTTCCTTTCAAAACCATGATAGGGTTAAATGAGGACAGTACAAACGCAGGATAAAGACCGGCGATGATCCCGGTTATCAAAACGAATGCGATCAATACCAATATCCATTTCAGTTGGAGAAAATAAGTTACACTAAGGTCTTTACCGGAAATTGTATTAAATGCAGGGATCAATAAGATGATAATCCCAAATGCAATTAGCATGCTTATTACACTTATAAATACAGACTCGATAAGAAACTGACCTATCAACGATTTTTTATCAGACCCGAATGTTTTCCTGATACCGACTTCTTTTGCTCTTTCTACTGAACGTGCTGTTGACAAGTTTATAAAATTGATACAGGCAAGTAATAAAATGAAGATGGCTACAACACCAAAAATGTATACGGCCGTCATGCTTCCATTTGGTCGTAACTCTGCCTCAAGGTCAGAGATAAGGTGAATTTTATTTAATGGTTGTAAATAATAATAATACCCGTTGCCCGCTTTTTGAAAATCTTCCCAGCTCTGTTTAAATGTTCTATTAATTTCTCCTGACACATATTTTTTTATTACCTCAGGAAACTTTGCCTCTAACGCTTTATAGGATGAATTAGGATTTAAAAGTAAATAAGTATATGCTGCAAATCCTGTATAGTTAAGCCTGCGTGTAAACTGGAAAGTGTTGGTAGAAACAAGCATATCAAAAAGGAAATGAGAGTTATCTGGCCAATCAGCAACAACCGCTGTGATAACAAATGTTTCAGTAGTATCGTTGCCGTCTGTTTCAAATTGCTTTCCTACAACATCCGTTGTACCAAAATATTTTTTTGCAGTTGTGGCATTAATTACAGCCGAATGTCCTTTTTCCAATGCAGTTGCCACATCACCATGAAGCACTTTACAGGTGAATACCCGGAAAAAATTAGAATCAGCTGCAAGCACTCTTTTCTCTTCAAAGGTTTTTTCTCCAATACGCAAAAAGAAATTCCCATTGGCAGCAAAATTGAAAAGCCTGGTGCTTTCAAGCACTTCAGGGTATTCAGTTTTTATAGCAGCGCCAATCGATTGCGGAATAATTGCATAAGAAGTAGAGCGGCCCGGATAAGAGCGTTCGAGTGCAACACGATAAATATTATCTGTCTTTTCATGTTGTTTATCAAAACTCAATTCGCTTTGTATAAACAAAACGATCAACAAACAAACTGCCATACCGGTTGCAAGACCCAATATGTTGATTAGGCTAAATCCTTTTCTTTTTAAAAGGTTGCGAAAAGCAACTATAAAATAATTTTTAAACATAGGCTCTCCTGCTTTTCCGCTTGCGGAAATTTTCGTGATACCAATTAGTAGTTTGTGTCAGCGAAAGAACTGCTGAATAAAAACTGCATCAGGAATGACCCGGATACAGTTACTACTCATTCGGTCCGTAATGATTTCACAGGGTTGGCGATTGCGGCTTTTATAGATTGGAAACTTATAGTTAATAATGCGATCAGTAATGCAGCGATACCAGCAACAACAAAAACCCACCATCCAATATCAACCCGGTAAGCAAAATCTGCCAGCCAGTTATGCATAGACCACCATGCAACCGGAAAGGCAATGATGGCGGCGATAAGCACCAGTTTTAAAAAATCTTTTGAAAGCATTCTCACAATTCCTGTAACAGATGCACCAAGCACTTTGCGTATTCCTATTTCTTTGGTCTTTTGCTCTGCTGTAAAAGTTACCAGGCCAAATAAACCAAGGCAGGAAATGAATATAGCTATGAAAGCAAAATATTTGGAGAGCTTGCTTACGGTATATTCAGCTTTGTAGTTTTTAGCGATCTCATCATCGGTAAAATAATATTTGAATGGAAAACCGGGGTTATATTGCTTATAGAGTTTTTCCATGCTTGCAATAGCTTGTTTCGTTTTCCCCTTCTCAGTTCTTACGATCACATTTCCCCAATAGCCGCTTTCACGTGTCCAGCTTTGTTTAAACAGCCGAAGTATCAATGGTTCTATTGGAACATGTAAAGAGTTATGATGATAATCTTTCATTAATCCAATGATGGTTCCCTTGTCTCCCCACATTGTTAACTCTTTACCCACTGGCTCTTTATATCCAATTTTTTTTGCAGCTGCTTCGTTGATTAGATAATTTGAAGTATCAAGACTGTAAGAAGGGTCAAAATCTCTTCCATTGATCAACTCAATATTCATCGTTTTTACATAATCATAAGTAATAGGGTTATTGCTAAACAAGATCAATTTTGTGGTATCCTTTCCGGGCCAGCGAACTCCCTGTGTAGAACTACCCACTTCTAATGGGCTGCTTTGTGCACTTGAAACGGCTTTAATACCGGGTTGCTTAAGCAACTCATCCTTAAATGTCATGTAGGTTTTTTGCAGATCACCTTCCAATGGCACATATAATAGATCCTCTTTTGCAAAACCAAGATTTCTGTTATGGATAAAATCAATTTGGCGATAGATAACTATCATTCCAAGTATTAATATAATTGACAACGAAAATTGAAAAACAACAAGGATCTTCCGAAAAAGTGTGGCACCAAAATTAAATTTCAAAAATCCTTTTAACACAATTATCGGCTTTAATGAAGACATGAACAATGCAGGATATGATCCTGAAATAATTCCTGTTGTCAATGTCAATCCAAGAAGTATCAGTAAAAAAGAAGGATCAAGAAAATTGACGGATAGATGTTTTTCAGTTAATGAATTAAAGGAAGGAAGGATCAATGCAACGATCAATAATGAAAGACAAACAGCAAGAAAAGAAACAAACAATGATTCGCCAATGAACTGAGCCACTAATTGTCTTTTACCGGCACCGACAACTTTGCGTACACCGATCTCTCTTGCTCTTCTTAAAGATCGGGCGGTTGCAAGGTTCATAAAATTGATACAAGCAATAACTAAAATAATGATAGCGACAATGGAAAATATTTTTACATATTCAATCCGGCCACCGTTTTGCTTTCCATTATCCCAATCAGAGTATAAATAGGATTCGCCATAGTTTTGGAGAAACAAGTCTACATTGCTATCCTTATTTTTTGATTTTATATACCCCTTTATTTTCGCATTTACTTTATCAATTGACGCATTTGGAGTCAGCATCACATAGCATCTTGGACCATTATTACCCCATTCTTTAGCCCAGTCATTTTTTTTCTGCCATTGTTCAAAGTGTAACAAAAAATCAAACTTTAATGAAGACAATTCTGGAATATCTTCCAGCACCCCGGTAACCATTACATTCTCCTTGTTATCGATCTTGATCATCTTCCCGATCGGATCCTCGTCCTTAAAATATTTCTTCGCTAAATTTTTCGATATTACAATAGCGTCAGTTTTAGCAAGAGCAGTCGCTGCGTCTCCTTTGGCAAGCTTGAAAGAAAACATTCTGAGAAAATCTTTCTGTACATATCTTCCTTTTTCTTTGTCGAATTTATTTCCAACGGTAAAAAGTGGTTGTTCTTCCCAAAGCATTTGACTTGCCATTTCTATTTCGGGAACATCTTTTACTATATTCTCCGCTAATATCCCCGGCGTAGAAGGAAACGTAGATATATCACCAGAATAAAATTGGTTTTCCATTACCCGGTATAACCGGCTGCCATTTTCATGAAACTTGTCTTTTCGTATTTCATCTTTTAGCCAGAGCATGATCAAAAGACTGCATGTCATCCCAAGTGCAAGCCCTAAAATATTTATGAGAGAAAATGTTTTGTTGTGCAAAAGATTTCTCCAGGCTATTTTAAAATAATTTTTGATCATGGCTTTCGTTTTATTCAGTTCTTAAACTCTTTACAGGGTTTGCAATGGCAGCTCTTACTGACTGAAAACTTACAGTCAATAAAGCAATGACAAGAATGACTGCAAAGGGTATTATGAAATAAGTCCATTGAACCCCGATCCGGAAAGGATATCCTTGTAGCCAACTTGAAACAGTGAGCCACGATAATGGCACAGCAATAGCAAACGATATTAATAGCAGGATCGCAAATTCCTGGTATAACAATTTTAATATGCCGGTAACGGATGCACCTAACACCTTCCTGATACCAATCTCTTTTGTTCGTTGAAGAGTAGTAAAAGAAGCGAGGCCAAATAAACCTAAACAAGCAACTAATATTGCAAGAGAAGTGAATAATCCGAATACCTGGCCGAAACGCTGATCTGCTCTATACTGCTCATCAAAATGATCATCCAGGAAAAAATAGTCAAATGTATTTCCGGGGAAAAATTTATCCCAGTTGGCTTTTACAAGTGCTATAGTTTCGCCTGCATGTGATGGTGGTGTTTTTATAGAGAGGTATCCACGAACACCGGGTATTAAACGAAATATCAAAGGTTCAATAGCTTCACGTAAAGATTGTTGATGAAAATTTTCAGCAACGCCGACTATAGTATACTGCCTTCCCCAAAAATCAATTTTTTTACCAATTGCATCTTCTGGTTTATTCAATCCCAATTGCTCAAATCCTCTTTTATTAAAAATTACCGCACTGTCATCAGTGCCGAAATCTTTGGAAAAATACCGACCAGCTATAAGTTTGATCTCATATTGTTTCATATACTCATGATCCATTCCAATTACCCGGTATTGCTTTTGTGCGGACTCATCAGTACCCACCAGTTTTATACCACCAGCGTTCCAGTCTACTGGCTGTCCCGGTATGGTTGTCGATAGGGACACACCTTTTATACTCGTTTGCTGATTTAATGCTTCTTTAAAAGCAGACATATTTTGCACATACGTAGAATCGGTAAGAACTCCAGGTGGCCTAACAACCAGGGTTTGCTCGATATTGATGCCTAATGATTGCTTGCGCATATATTTTATCTGCTGGTATACTGTAAGGGTACCTATCAATAAAAAAAGCGACGCTGTAAACTGAAATACTACCAGGCCTTTTCTTAATAATGAGCCTTTAGTAGTGGCAGTCATTTTTCCTTTCAATACTTCGATAGGTCTGAAGCCAGACAATACAAAAGCGGGATACAAACCTGAAAAGAAAACGCCAACAATAAACAATGCAGTGAGACCAAGCCAAAAATCATTTTTAGAAAACAATGAAAAACTAAGATGCTGACCAGAAAGTCGATTGAAACCGGGTATAGCAACTGCGACGATCAATATTGCAAGTACCAATGCAATACCATTTAGCAATGCAGATTCTGAAAGAAATTGTGCAATGAGCTGTTTTCTTTGCGAACCAACAGTTTTACGAATACCTACTTCTTTGGCCCTGTTAACTGCCCGAGCGGTGGCGAGATTGATATAGTTTACCCATGCAATGATCGCAATGAAAAATGCAATGGCTAATAAAAGATAGACAGTTTTTCCATCCCCATTGATCTCCGGTTCTGTCATATAGTGAGAGTACAAGTGGATATCGCTTAACGGTTGCAGCGAATAGGTAACAGCAGCATTAAATCTTTTCATTTCTGCTGCAGTGAATTTGTCAACTATGGGTATAAATTTTTTCTCTACAGCGGCAGGATCAGCTCCTTTCCGTAATAAAAGATAAGTAAGGCAACCGTCCCATGTCCAGGCGGTTTCAGGATCATTGTTGGGCCCCACTATTTTTATGAACGTAGCATAAGAGAGAAGAATATCTGGTTTAAGTTGCGTATTGGTAGGGGCATCTTTATATACCGCTGTTATTGTATAATCGCGGTTACGATTTAAAGTTAATCTCTTGCCAACTGCGTTTGTAGTACCATATAAGATCCGGGCTGTCGTTTCAGATATAGCTGCAGTAAATGGCTGCGTTAAAGCACTATCCCTATTGCCGGCAATTAAAGGATAAGTGAATATTCGAAAAAAAGAACCGCTTGCAAAAAATACTTTTTTTATAGGAACAGGCTGGTTATTGATCTCAGCTATAGCCTGGTCGCGTTTGAGCACTTTTACATAATCTTCAATTTCTGGTATTGCATCTTTAAAGGAATTGCCAACTGCATATGCACCAGAAACCCATTGTGTGCTTAGCTTACCATTATCAAATCTGTCTTGCCGCACACGGTAAATACGATCTTTATTTTCATGAAATTTTTCATAGCTTAATTCAAAAGATACATATTGAAGTATTAATAAGCATGCTGCAATTCCAATAGCCAGGCCGAGTATATTAATTATGGAATAACTTTTATGTCGCTTGATATTCCGCCAGGCTATTTTGAAATAATTTCTGATCATGATATTTTTTATTCTGTTCTTAAACTCTTTACGGGATTAGCCAATGCTGCTTTGATGGCTTGAAAGCTTACAGTGAATAATGCAATCAACATGGCGATTACACCCGCTGCAATAAATATCCACCAGCCAATACTGATTCTATAGGCAAAATCCTGCAGCCATTTATTCATCCCCCACCAGGAAACAGGCACAGCAATAACAAAAGAGATAAACACCAACTTGAGAAAATCTTTTGACAACATCGAAACAACATCTGGTACCGATGCGCCTAATACTTTTCGTACACCGATTTCTTTTGTACGCTGTTCAGCCATATAGGTAGCTAATCCAAATAAGCCAAGGCATGCAATTAAAACAGCAAGCAAAGAAAATGTTAAGGCAACTTTACCTACACGTTGCTCTTCTCTGTACATATGATCAAATGACTCATCCAGGAATTCATAACTGAAAGGCATGCCCGGCGCCATTTCTTTGTATTTGGATTCAACACTTTTTAGCAGACCCGCAATATCTGCTGTGGAAACACGGTAAGCCGAGGCCCAACGATTATTTCCTAATTGGAAGGAAAGTGGACCGACATTTTTTCTTAGTGATTCATAATTGAAATTTCTTACAACCCCTATAATGTTATAAGATATACTGACACCATCCGGCCCTGTTGAACTGTATACTTTTTTCCCTATGGGATTTTCAAAACCCAAAACCTTTGCTGTTGATTCATTAATGATCATGGCTGATGAATCAGCACCAAATTCAGGGGAAAAATTTCTGCCTTTAATTATTTCCATTCCCATAGTTGGAATATAATTGTAGTCTATATTCCAGTTCTGCATATTAAACCCGTTTTTCTCATTCATCACTGGTTCAGTTGAATATGTATTGTCGCTCCGTGATGAATTGCTTACAGGCAGGTACCCTGCAAAGGAGGCAGACTTTACGCCGTTTAGCTTTGCTATTTCATTTTTAAAAGCCTCCCTGTTTTCTCTTTGTACACCGGGATTATTTATAACCAGCACCTGGTCTTTATTAAAACCAAGCTTCGCCGTTTGTATATAATTTAATTGATTATAAATGATAATTGTTCCTGTAATGAGTATGATTGACGTAGTAAATTGAATGACCACCAGCGAACTTCTCAGATTACTCTTTTTAAAACCGCTGTTTATTTTTCCTTTTAAAACAGCTATCGGCTGGAATGAAGAAAGAAAAAATGCAGGATAACTTCCAGCCAATATCCCTACGATGACAGGAAGTAAAAATAGAAATATTAAATATTGAGTCTTGAGCAAAACTGAAATTTGCATTTCCTTTCCGGCAATACTATTAAACCATGAAAGTGACAGCCATGTAAATACAAACGCCAGCAGCAAAGCTATAAATGCCATTAAGGTTGATTCAGTAAGAAACTGGCCTATTAAAGATCTCTTTTCAGTGCCCAGCACTTTTCTTATACCCACTTCTTTTGCTCTGCCTGCAGAACGAGCAGTAGAAAGATTCATAAAATTGATACAGGCAATTAATAAAATAAATAAGGCAACAGCAGAAAATATATACACGTATTGGATATTGCCATTTACACCCAACTCCACCTGGCGTGAAGAATGAAGATGAATATCTGTAAGGGGAATTAATGAGTATTCGAGTTTATTCCCCGTTTTGGCAAAGTCATCCATGCTTTCGATCTTCATGAACTGTTTTGCCTGCGGCAGTATATACCTGTCAATAACCTGTTTAAAATTTTTATTAAATTCTTTGTAATCGGTTCCGGGCTTTAATAAAACATAGGTGTGAAAATTATGACTGAGAAAATTTCCAAAGCGATAGTCCACATTGTCCATGGAAAAGAAAAAATCATAATTGAAATGTGAATTATGAGGAATGTCTTTTATGACCGCCGTTACTTTATACAATGTACTCCCTCTTTCATCAGTCTCAACATTTTTTCCCATTGCAGCACTTGTGCCGCCAAAATATTTTTTTGCTGTAGATTCAGTTATTACAACTGTATTAGGCTCATTCAATGCATTTTTGGTATCACCTGTAATGGCAGGAAACGTAAATACATCAAATAAAGTAGAATCGGCATTGGCTACTCTGTCTTCATTTATATAATCATTGCCTTTTTTTATAAGCCTGGAGCCGCTGGAAGCATAGATCCTGGTATATTCTTCCACCTGCGGATAGTCTTTTTTTAAAGTAGCACCTATTGGATCGGCGCTTACAGCCATAATCAAATCAGTACCACCAAAACGGATATCAGAATTTATGCGGTAAATTCTTTCTGCTTTATCATTGTACTTATCATAACTCAGCTCATCGACAACATACATGGCTATCATGATAAAACAGGCAAGGCCCATTGCAAGGCCAATAATATTGATAATAGAAAAACCCTTGTGCTTCCAGAGATTTCTTAAAGCGATCTTGAAATAATTTTTAAACATGGCTATACTTTTAATAGCCACGAGTTATGAGTTTTGAAATGCGAGGTTCTTGCCCGTAACCCGTAGCTAATATCTCGAAGCTTAAACTAAAATATTCTCGGTCACCGTTTGTCCATCCAACATGCGGATGATGCGATGGCTAAAACGGGCATCATGCTCAGAGTGTGTTACCATAATTATAGTAGTTCCCTGCTCATTCAGATCTGTAAGCATTTGCATTACCTCACTTCCGTTGTGTGAATCAAGATTACCAGTAGGCTCATCGGCAAGTATAAGTTTCGGTTTGTTCACAACCGCTCTAGCAACAGCCACACGTTGTTGCTGACCACCCGATAATTGTTGCGGGTAGTGATTGCGGCGATGCATGATCTGCATTTTATCTAAAACTTCTTCTACTCTTTTTTTTCTCTCAGCTCCTTTTACACCTGTATAAATAAGCGGTAATTCAACATTTTCAAAAACAGTTAGCTCATCAATAAGATTAAAGCTTTGGAAAACGAAACCGATATTTCTTTTGCGCAGATCGGCTCTTTTACGTTCATTGAATTTTGCAACTTCAATACCGTTGAACTGGTAGCTTCCTTCATCAGGATCATCAAGCAGTCCTACAATATTTAACAGGGTTGACTTACCACATCCTGATGGACCCATTACAGCAACAAACTCTCCCTCTTTTATTTCAAAAGAAAGTTTGTTAAGTGCTACTGTTTCCACCTCTTCGGTGCGATAGGTTTTTTCGAGATTTGCGATCTTGATCATTTTTTATTTTTTAAAGTGAAGGTGAAAGATTCAATTGGTGAAAAGGAATAGACCGAGTGAAGGAAAACTCAGCTCTCCTTCATTCGCAGATTTAAATTTTATTGGATCGCTGCAATTTTGATTCATCATGTTGCAGCATATGGAAGCGTTTTCACAATATCCTTTTATTTTCTTCGCAGAAGAAAATAAGCTGACCGAAAAGATCAGGATGAATAAATAAAGAGTTTTCTTTTTCATGGCTATACTTTATAATGAATAATGGTTTTAGTTTTTGATAACCAGTTCTTCCATGTTCTCATAATTTTCATAGCTTGATGTAACCACTTTATCTCCGGCTTTTAATCCCTGTAATACCTGGTAATAGTCCGGGCTTTGCATTCCAAGTTGTATATCCACTTTATAGGCCATTTTTCCATTATCAGCTACTTTAAAGATCCAGTTGCCGCCAGTTTTCTGATAGAATCCACCTTTCGGCAGAAGCAAAGCAGTGATCTCATCACTTAATGCTAAACCTATTTGTAAAGTTTGTCCCCTGCGAATACCTTGTGGTACTTCTCCTTCAAACTCCATATCAACCTGGAAGCGGCCATTGGTAACCTGCGTATAAATTTTTGTGATCTTGAGTTTATATTGTTTGCTGGCAAAAGTGAATTCGCCCATCAGTCCATTATAGATACGTGAAATATAATGTTCATC
>Ga0190274_10000619_pt1 | contig 20891 bp, 18 predicted proteins | sample Popmic531T_FD_133002 | JGI IMG/M metagenome (GOLD analysis project Ga0190274, IMG submission 133002) | Populus adjacent soil microbial communities from riparian zone of Yellowstone River, Montana, USA - 531 T | ecosystem: Environmental > Terrestrial > Soil > Riparian zone | place: USA: Montana... | reverse complement strand
GTAATTGGTATGATCAAGGCCTTCGCAGCGATGGCAACTGCAGGTGCTCCTGATGCTGTTGCTCTTGCAAACGGTATTTCTGAAGCACTTATTAATACTGCACTGGGAATTGGTACTTCAGCAGTTGCTATTGTAATGTACAACTTCTTCACCACTAAAATTGATGCTATCACTTTTGGTATCGATGAAGCTGGTTACAGCGTGGTACAAAGTTTCTCTTCAACTCACTAATTCAAACCCAAATGCCAAAAATAAGCTACCCAAGGTCGTCTCCCAAACTGGACATGACACCCATGGTGGACCTTGCATTTTTGCTGGTTACTTTTTTCATGCTTACAACCAAATTCCGGGCTGATGAACCTGTAGTTGTAGATACTCCTTCGTCGATATCAGAAATAAAACTTCCGGATATCGATATCATGACTATCACAATTGCACCCGGAGGAAAATTGTATTTCAATATTGATGGAAAGAAAACCCGCGAGAGCGTTATCCAGAAAATGGGTGAGCGCTACAAAGTGGAATTTACTGATGCTGAAATAAAACGGTTTTCAGTTCTTTCTTCTTTCGGTTTACCACTTCAGGATTTGAAAACGTTTCTTCCACTTGGCGAAGAAGGCAGAAGACTCATCAAGCAAAACGGAGTTCCCTACGATTCTTTAGACAATCAACTTTCCGACTGGGTACGTTTCAGCAGGTTGGAAAATCCACAATTCAGAGTTGCAGTTAAAGGTGATCGTGACGCAGATTATAAATCAGTAAAAAGAGTTATCGAAATCCTCCAGGAAAACAAGGTTAACAGGTTTAACCTGATTACCAACCTGGAAGAAAATATTTAATAAACGCTATTTCCATGTCAGAAATAAATCACGATCAGGGTACCGCCGGTAAAAAAGGAGGAAAACCAACCCAGAAGAGGTCATCAACTCACATTGATATGACTCCAATGGTAGACCTTGCCTTTTTGTTGCTGACCTTTTTCATGCTCACTACCACTTTCAGTAAACCAAAAACAATGGAAGTGAACATGCCTGTCGATTCTAAAGACAGTACAAAAGTGTCTGAATTGGGAACAATCACCATTTTACTTGGCAAAAACAATAAGGTAGTATGGTACCAGGGCTTAAAGGATCCAACTCCAATGATAACCAACTTGTCCCCAACCGGACTCAGGAAAACACTCATTGAAAAAAATTCAAAGGTTTATGCTACTGCTTCCTTACTTAGAGATTCATTGAACAGAGGTCTGGTAAAAACAGATGAGTTCAAAAAACGATTAGGAGCAATAAAATCAGATAAGGCCGGGTTAATTGTAATTATCAAGGCTCAGGATGAATCATCCTATTCTAATCTTGTGGATGTACTTGATGAAATGGCGGTTTGTCATATCGGCCGCTATGCCATTGTAGATATTACGCCGGTGGAAATAGAAATGATTGAAAAAATTTAATACTGACGATCATGAAAACTGCATGGGATAATTGTATTAGTGATGGGCGCAATGAAATTGTTTTTGAGACACGAAACAAAAACTATGGCGCATATTTGATTCGCAGAGAATACAGCAGAACCGTTATCATTGCCTTTATTGCTTCGTCGTTACTGATGATATTTTTTGTTTGCATACCGCTTATAAAAAGTTTGTTTTCCAGTATGGATGATGCTACAGCAAAATTTTCTGAAACAGAAATCACGCTGATGCAGCCTCCTCCAATTGATGAAGCAGCACCACCACCACCACCACCGCCCCCACCACCACCGGTGCAGCAAACAATTAAGTTTACTCCTCCTGTGGTTGTGAAAGATGAAGAAGTTCCACAGGAAGAACCACCTCCAACACAGGATGAATTGAAAGAAGTTGCCGCAGGTGTTGTCACTCAGGAAGGCGACAAAGACGCGATTGATCTTCCGATTGATGAGCCAGGAACAGGTGACGCACCTGCTGAAATCTTTACCATTGTGGAAGAAATGCCTTCTTTCCCAGGCGGAGAAGCAGCACTTGTGAAATACCTTTCTGAAAATATCCGTTACCCTGCCCGTGCCCGTGAAAACGGAATTACCGGTCGTGTGTTTGTAACATTCGTTATAGGAAAAGATGGCAAAGTAACTGAATCAAAAATACTCAGAGGAATTGGTGGCGGCTGCGATGAAGAAGCTTTACGGGTTGTAAACAGCATGCCTCAATGGCGTCCTGGAAAACAGCGTGGTGAACCGGTTATGGTTCAGTACAACCTGCCATTGAATTTCACCTTGAAATGACAAAAGGAACTCATCTGTTTCAATCTAAATGGTACCATGTTCTTATGGCTACCATTTATTTTTTAGCGGGAGTTTTAATACTGTACAAAGGCTACTCAGATAGTTCAGCTGATACCACAGTATTTATAATTGGAGGGTTGTTGTGTGTTTACGGAACCTACCGCCTGGTATCCAAATTGCTTAGTTTTAAGAAGGCGGAAAAAGCGAAATGATAGAAAATGAAACCTTATTTATGGGTATTTGCACTTCTTGTTTGTTTAAGCTGTAGAAGCGATTCTCAGCCACAGGATCAGGGCACTCCGGTTTCAGGAACATTTACAATTTACACTGATGAAACTTATTACCCTCTGGTGCAGGTTCTGGCAGAAGGTTTCATGTCGGTGTATCCTACTTCCAATATTTCTATTGACACATCCGGATCGGGCAATGTATATGCCCGGCTTTCAGGAAATGGAATAAGAGCAATTATAACTTGTCAGGAAATTAGCACAGTGGATTCCACAGCCCTTGCACAGCGTAAAATATTTCCCAAAATTTTTCATTTTGCAACGGATGCAATAGCAGTGATATCAAAGGCAAAAACCAATAACGGTACATCTTTTGTAATGAAGGGGGATATGAGTTCCTGCCTGGAAAATTCTTTGTCACCCATTGCTGAAAAAATAATCACTGACCGTCCCGGCTCAGAGAACAACGGCTTTTTAAAAACCCGTTACGCAACAGCTGGTGATTGTATGAAAAACTGGCTTGCGGCAGGAAACCAAAAAGCAGTGATAGATGTGGTCAGTCAAAATGAAAAACAGATCGGACTTGTAGGCTGGAGTTACCTCAGCGATAAAGATGATCCTGAAATGATGAGCCGAAGAGCGCTTATTAATATAATTCCATTTTCAGTTGATACTACATTAATTTATCCAAGTCAGTCAGCAATCATTACCGGAACATATCCGCTTAGCAGAAAAATATACCTGGTAACTGCCGAACCGCACACCGGTCCTGCCACAGGTTTCGCTTCGTATGTGGCGAGTTCCGAAGGACAGCGAATTATCCGGATGATCGGACTTGCACCAGCCAATACACCACCAAGAGAAATTTATATTCATCAGTAATAAAAATCAATATGAAACGATTTGTATTTTCTTTTTTGCTGCTATGCGGCACAATGGCACAAGCCCAGGAATATGTTACCTGCAACACATATAATGACTACAATGATTTTGAGAAAGCTAAGCTTTGTCTCAATTCTCTGGAGTCACGCTTTGCAAAGGATCCTGCATTTTACTATTACAAAATGCAACAGGCAATCAGTTCCAAAGATCAGGTAACTGCTAAAAAATTAATGGATGAAGTGGGAGCATTTCCTGCAAATGATTTTCATGTGCTTTCTGCAAAAACAAGTTACCTGGTATTTACTCAGGATATCCCATTAGCTAAAGCCACTTATGAAAGTGTGTTAAAAAATCATAAACTGGCACCTGTTGCTGTGATTCTGAATGTGGCCAGAACTTTTATTTCGTTCAAAACAAGAGATGCCGACTATACATTGCTTTGGTTGAATACTCTTGAAAAAGAACTTAAGCAACCACATGCAGGTTGGTTGATGTTAAAAGGTGATTACTATTATTCACTGAGCGATTATGGTAATGCACTCAACAATTACAACCTGGTTATTGATGCTGAACCGGGAAATGCGCTTGCATATTATAAAAAAGCAGTTAGCTACGGTGCAATTAAAAACCCTACAGCTGCCTTGAATGAAATTGAAGTGGCTTTGAAATTACGTCCTGACTTTCCTGCCGCAATTCTTGAAAAAGGAGAAACATTGCTCGAACTCCACAGGTATGACGAAGGTAAAATTGCTTACGAACAATATTTCAAACTTGTGCCCGGCGATAATTTGGCCCACCTTCGTTATGGTTCCGCTTTATTTTCAATGAAAAAATATGAGGAAGCAAGGATGGAAGCTGAATTGGTTTTAAAGAATGATGAAAATAACATTTCGGCTAAAAAATTAAAAGCATACTCCTTATATGAATTGCAACAGTATGTAGAAGGTCAGGCGGTATTATTAAACTACATGGCAGTAATTGATACTGCAGCGATAACATACAGGGATTATGATTATCTCGCACATTTTTATATAAAGAATGGTTCTGATTCACTTGCTATTGAAACTTTCAAAAAGGGATTGACCTATCAGGGTGCAACATCAGAAGCATTTTCAGAAGCAGGAAGTCTGATGGTAAAGAAAAACCATTATGCAGATGCTTTGGTAACATACCAGGCAAAGTTGTTACTGTACAATGGCTCATCGGCTGATTATTACAATTACGGAAGGTCAGCACTTGCACTGGAAGATTATGTGCTGGCTGACTCCCTGTTTGCCAAAGTGTGTGAAATGCAACCCTTGTGGCCAAATGGTTTCCTGATGCGGGCAAATGCCAATGCGCATCTTGATCCGGGATCTACTTCAGGAAAAGCGTTGCCATATTACGAACAGTTTGTAATGCTTGCCGAAGCGGACGTTCCGAATGCCGCGAAATATAAATCCGGTTTGATGGAAGCCTACAGATACCTTGGCTATTTTCATTACCTTTCCAAAAATATTGAGAAGTCCAAATTCTACTGGAAGAAAGTATTGGAACTGGACCCTAATGACAAACAGGCCAAGGACGTAATGAAGCAACTCTAGTCTCTTCATGAAAAAAAAACATAACCTGCATCGGCTTACCGGTGCAGGTTTACTTATTACTGTTGGAATTATCTTTGGTGACATTGGTACTTCTCCTTTGTATGTGCTCCGTGCCATCGTTGGAGAAAATGAAATTTCAGAGCAACTTGTTTTAGGTGCTATTTCCTGTATTTTCTGGACGCTCACTTTACAGACTACTGTCAAATATGTAATCATCACACTTCGTGCAGATAATAAAGGTGAGGGTGGAATATTTTCATTGTACGCTCTCCTGAGACGATACAAATCGCGGTTTTTAGCAGTAGCCGCAATGATTGGAGGAAGCGCATTGCTTGCTGATGGAATGATTACACCGCCTATCAGTATTTCATCAGCTATAGAAGGACTTCATCAACTCAACGATCAGGTTCCGGTAATACCAATTGTGATTTTCATTATTGCAGCATTGTTTTTTATACAGCAATTTGGAACCGGGTTTGTCGGGCGTTCATTCGGGCCAATCATGGTAGTGTGGTTTTCAATGATTGGAATTCTTGGTGTTGCTGCAATGATTCATTTTCCTGAAATCATAAAAGCAGTTAATCCTGCTTATGCAATTGATTTACTCACGCAATATCCCGGAGGCTTTTGGTTATTGGGAGGAGTATTCCTTTGTACGACTGGAGCTGAAGCATTATACAGTGACCTTGGACATTGCGGAAAAGAAAATATCAGAGTGAGTTGGATTTTTGTAAAGACTGCACTCTTATTAAATTATTTTGGACAAGGCGCATGGCTGCTTTCAGAAGCAGGAATCAATTTGGGTTCAAGAAATCCATTTTATGAAATAATGCCTTCCTGGTTTGTATTTATAGGTGTGATCATTTCCACTTTCGCTGCCATAGTTGCCAGCCAGGCACTTATCAGCGGATCCTTCACATTGATTAACGAAGCTATACGCCTCAACTTTTTAACACGACTAAGGATTGTGTATCCCACAGATATCCGTGGACAGATTTATATTCCTGCAGTCAACTGGCTGTTGATGCTTGGGTGTATCGGAGTAGTATTATATTTCAGGGAATCCGCCAACATGGAAGCTGCGTATGGGATGGCCATTATTATGACTATGATGGTGACGAGCATACTTCTCGTCTGGTATCTGTATATGAAACATTACCCGATCTGGTTTATCGGACTCTTCATCATTGTTTATGGCACAATCGAATCGGCATTTTTACTTTCGAACATCAGTAAAATAACACACGGTGGTTGGATTACATTGCTGATGTCGGCTTTTATTTTTATGCTGATGTACGCATGGAACGGAGGCCGAAAAATCAGAAACCGGTATGTGGAATTTACCGACATCCGCCAATATCTTGCTCCTCTAAGTGAATTAAGGAAAGATCCATCCATTACCAAAACTTCCACGCATCTGGTTTATCTTACCAGTGCAAATGATGATTACGAAATTGAAAATTCTATCATTTATTCAATCTTCCAGAAACAACCGAAACGTGCAGATGTATACTGGCTGCTTCACGTAGATGTGAGTGACGATCCGTACAGAATGGAATATGTAGTCAATCATCTGGTCCCGGGCGAAGTAATAAAGATTGATTTCCGTATTGGTTTCAGAATTGAACCAAGGATCAACCTGTTTTTCCGCCAGGTTGTTTCTGAAATGAAAGCCAAGGGTGAAGTAGATGTTACCAGTCGTTATATATCATTGAGTAAGCAAAATATGATCGGTGATTTCCGTTTCGTGGTGATTGAAAAGTTCCTTTCATATGATAATGTGATGCCGTTATTTGAAAAAATAATTCTAAGCATTTACAACATCCTTAAGAAAATGGGATTGAGTGATGAAAAAGCATTTGGACTTGATACCAGTAATGTGCTGGTCGAAAAAGTGCCGATTGTAATCAATCCACCATCTGAAATAAAACTGAAGAGGATCTAGTAAGTTCCCTGAATATTTCAATTCGAAATAAAATATAAAGTATGATGATTTTTCTTCTCATCACCTTTTTGTCAGGGTTAAAGCCCGAATCATAGACTATCATATCACCCCCACCCTGAAGGGTGGGTGTACAAAAGGAGTGCTCATTGACATTTTCAAAATTTCCTGTACAGTCCTTTTGTAACCCCGCTCTTCAGAGTGGGGTGTAACGCGCAACAAAATACCGGGCTTCAGCCCTGACTTATGAAATCATATTGCAACCAAAAAAATGCTGCCAATACTACATAACTTAATACCTAAATAAAATTTCCTGTACAGTCCTTTTGTAACCCCACTCTTCAGAGTGGGGTGTAACGCGCAACAAAATACCGGGCTTCAGCCCTGACTTGCGAATTATCAATGCTACGTTTACATCTGTCCTTTGAAACACTTTTTGTAAAAGGATACCGCATCCTTGATAATTTTATAGGCCACATCTTTACCTAAAAACTTTTTCACGGTAACGGTTTTATGTTCCAGCTTTTTATAATCCTCAAAAAAGCGACGTACTTCTCCTTCAGTATGCGGAGGCAATTCTGTCACATCATTTATATGATTCACCGATGGGTCAAAATGTGCGACCGCAATAATTTTGTCATCCTGTTCCCCATTATCCACCATTCGCATCACTCCAATTACTTTCGCATCCACAATACTCAGTGGTTGAAAACCTATTGATGATATCACAAGGATGTCGAGCGGATCTTTGTCGTCGCAATAAGTATGAGGAATGAAACCATAATTTGCAGGATAATGAACAGCACTGAAAAGAATTCGATCCAGTTTCAGCAATCCGGTTTCCTTATCAAGTTCATACTTGGCTTTACTGCCTTTTTCTATCTCAATAATTCCTTTCACAACTTTAGGCGCAAGCGGACCAATTTCTACTCCATGCCAGGGATGTTTGACGTGCATAATTTGGATTTTTAACAAAGATATACTTTTAAACAAAAAAGGCGTTAGGAGGCTGTGTCGAAGACCGGCTACATGGATAATGAAGGAAAATGGTCAATAAACACAAATTATAAATTTAAACATATATGATACCTGCCTGATAATGTGATCTATTGGCTTCCTTCTGATTCTATTCATTGGTATGTTACAAAATTTTACCTAATTTTAATTTAATAATTCAAAAACCAACATCATGACCAACTTCAAAGATCAATTAGGGAAATTGATAAACAAAGCAGAGACAGAACTGGATGAACTACGACTTAAGATTTCTTTGGGAAAAATGAATGGCGCCGATCTTTTTGAAGATATCAAAAAAGAATTGCGCGAATCGTTTCATGAAATATCGAATGAAGTCAAAGGGGAAGGCAAAGAAGTAGCAGAATCGGTTCGAGGCAACGTGGAAGAATTGCAACTGCAACTAGCATTAGGCAAGGCAGAAGCGCTGGATGCATATGAAGAGCAAAAGAAAAAAATCGGTGAAGCCATTCAGATGCTGGAACAAAACGTCCGAGATTCCAGGAATGTATTATCAGCAGATGCGAAAATTAAAATTCAGAACGAACTGGAAAAATTCAGATTGAAAATGGAAATTCTTCAGATCCGTTATGAATTAGGTCGCCTCGATCTGAAAGATAATGTGGAAACTAAAAAGCAAAAATTCAAAAAAGAATTTGATGAATTACTCACCAATGTAAAGGAAGAATCTTCTGAAAAAATGGAGGAGTATGGCACTAATTTGAAAAATGCTTACGACGCATTAAGAAAATCTTTGCAATCATAAAAAAGTAATTCGATTTTTATTCGGTAGTAATTCAATGGAAATTCTTTTGGGTTGATTTTAGAAAACCATCCAAAATTTTCATTGAATTACCACTGAAATTAATTTGAAGCAAGTGCGGACTTTTTCAGATAGTCCGGATCAGGTGAATACACAAAAAGGCAAGTACCATCCTGAATGGTATTGATGATGGGAGCAGCCAGTTCACTTGCAACTGCAGGACAGCCGAAACTTCTTCCCAGCCTCCCTGTAGTATTGATAAATTTTTCGCTTACATAATCGGCACCATGCAACACAATTGCTCTACCCTCTGCTTTGTCATTGAAGCCCGGTTCCTGTCCATGCAGCACCATTGAAATTCCATGTTTGCCGGTATAAGAAGTTCCGGTTACATAAAATCCCAGACTGCTTTGAAGAGAGCTCGGAACATTTGAAAAATGTTTGGCAAATAATTCGCCTGAATTTTTTCCATGCGAAACATAGGTATTGAAAAGTAGCTGCCTGTGCTTTACATCAATAATGTACAATCGTTTTTTAACTGAAGGCTGAGAAAGGTCTGCGATTGTTATTATGTCGGAAACTCCGAGTTTGTGATTTTGAAGTAGTTTTTGATGTCCCTTGAGTGCTGTTTCGAAAATTTCAAATTCAAGTCCTTTTGAATCTAATTGTAGTTCCGAATATACTGATTGGGCAAAAGCAGTCTCCTTATTATATTGAGGTAATCTGAATTTGCCGTTCAAAATTTGAAAAGGCACAACTACTGACACTATTAATATCAATACTATCAGTAAGAATCGGAGTACCCTCATTCAGTTGGAATTTGAGTAAAGGTACGATCTGAGGTCGAAAGTCGTTCTGGCATTTTATATAAACTACTGATTTTCAAACGAATAATTTAATAATCAGTTGTAAAGACCCGACTCAAAACCGTCATCAATCTGTAAAATATTCCCATTTGAAGAGGCAGCCACTGCAAGCACATCACAACGCTCATTTTCAGGATGGTTGTTATGACCTTTGATCCATAGGAACTTGACCTGGTGTTGGGCATAGATTTTCAGGAAGCGTTTCCACAGGTCTGCATTTTTCTTACCATGAAAATTCTTTTTAACCCATCCGAATACCCAGCCTTTTTCCACAGAATCCACAACGTACTTACTATCGGAATATACTACTACTTGTGAACCGTTATTCTTTAAAGTTTCCAAAGCCACTACAACACTCAACAGTTCCATCCTGTTATTGGTGGTCTTTCTGAAGCCTTGAGATAATTCTTTGCGATGCTCTCCTGAAACAAGTATGGCACCATACCCTCCAGGGCCCGGATTTCCACGTGAAGAACCGTCGGTATATATATTTATTAAACTCATTTGATTACTGATGACAGAGAATTGATGTTGTTGCGAAGGTACAGATTAGTTGATTCCTACACTGTGTACATGTTTTTCGTTGATTGTTTGAACTCAAAATAAGGTTCATATCTTATTGAAATTCAAGTATATCTAAACTTTATTTTGTGAAAAGCGTAACATTCGACCGTAGCTTTGACTATAAGGCTCATAAATTCATTCAAACTAAAAAAAATCAAACAAAAAATTTTATGAAAAAATTATCAGCTATTGCCATTTTAGTAATCGGATTTGCTGCAAGTTCTAACGCACAATCTACTGCATCTGCTTCTGCATCTGCAACTATCATTTCGCCAATCAGTATCACTAAAACTGTGGATCTTGATTTCGGTAACGTTGCTGCTTCAGGTGCTGCAGGAACTGTTGTTATTTCTCCTGCCGGTGTGCGTTCAACTACTGGTGGTGTTTCTCTTCCGGTTATCCCAGGAACTGTAACTGCTGCTTCTTTCGACGTAGCTGGTCAGGGTAACTACACTTATGCAATCACTTTGCCTGCTGCTGCGATCACAATTTCAAGTGGTGCAAACACAATGAGTGTTAACGCATTTACAAGCACTCCGCTTACAACAGGTACTTTGAGTGTTGGTGGTACACAAACTGTAACTGTAGGTGCTACTCTTAACGTAGGTGCTTCACAAGCTTCAGGTTTGTATACATCAGGTACTCCGTTTGACGTAACTGTTAACTATAACTAATATTAAAGTTCCGATAAAAAAAGCGCTGCCAAAAGCAGCGCTTTTTTTATTTCAATAAAATTTTTTATTCGGTGGGTTTTTCAGGAAACAAATTAAATTCAACTCCATCCACCAGGTCCCCTTCAATACTTCTTTCAATGGTAAAAGGGAATACTGCAGGTTCTGATACAAGTTGCAATTTATGTAATTGTCCGGGGTCAATTTTCGCAGTATAATTTCCGGGTTGCAATCCCATGAAACTGAAATAGCCATCCGATTCTGACATTGTGCGTGCAACAAGATTTGAATCCTGATCATATATCAACACCACAATTTTTCCCTGACCGTTACTTTCTTTAACCTCGTTCACATAAACAGTTCCTGAAATTTCTGCTGCAACGATAACTGGCAATTCAATTAATTTTAGATTGTTTGCATCAATCATCACCTTCATTGATTTGTTCCTGAGTGACCATGAAATATTCGCAAAACTCTCATCCTGAAATTTGAGATAATAACTGGTGAATGGTTCAAGATCGAATACCTGGAAAATTGTGTCTGCTGGATTATTTTCAAGTCTGCCCCCATTGATATTTAATTTTAATCCGGCTGCCCTCGGTTCGTCATCTTCCTTTTTTCCATTTCTATTCAGATCAAGAAAAGGTGCAATGATCAATCCGCCTTTACCTACACTTGATTTGTTATTCGCATAAACTTCCCGCTGGTTGTGGCTGTAAATAAAACTTCCATTCGCATTCTCAGTATAGGTTGTGGCATATCTCGTCTGGACCGCCAATGCACCCACCTGTGCAAATGAAAGATCTAAACGCACTCCCAAACCGAAGAAATTAAAATGACTCTGAATATTTTCTTCATAAAACGCATTGATCAACCCAAATCTTTTGATTTTTTTTTCAATTGTGAGCTTCATTGAAATAATATCACTTTGGGTATATTCATATTGCACCTGTGGTGTAATTACAATTTGTTTAGGAATCCTGATTCCGAGTGACAAATTAGAATATACCAATGGATCTGCGTCTCCAATGAAAAGTGAATAGGTGCTAACGTTTACACTCACACGTCGTACAGATCCTGAAAGCAACCATTCTGCGGTTGTGTAATTGGAATTGGCCAATACAATCTGATCCACAGAAATTCGTGAATATGCTGAAAAATGTTTTCCATTAAAAGGTAACGAAACAATTGCTTTACGCTGTTCACGATAATTGTGACGGATTGCAGTTTGATCTTTATCAAATACTGCATAATTCAATTCAAATTGTAAATTGGAGGGCAACCTGTATGTGAGTACACCCTTGGTAACCACCTTATCAGTATATTCTGCAGTCACCATTAATGTTGGCGTAATCCTAACAGAAGTATTTATAAATGGCATGGTGGTTCCGGAGGTTACTGACGATAAATATTCCACACCTCCTCCAACTGTAATAAATCTGTTCAATCCATAATTGAATCTTGCCCTGGTAAAAATACTATTGGCCTTACCTTCAATTTTCTTTTCTACCAATGAATCTCCATAAAGCTGTGTGGAAGTATAGGAATGAAAACCATCTTCAAGAAATCCTGCACTCACATTATATTCAAACTGACCCGCCGGAATAAAATTAAAAGGAATGTTTACAAATTCTTCAAGGGCACGCTCTTCCCCATAAGGACCATAAAAACGAAGTTTGATAGAAGAATTACCATATACAAGAGGAACCTGGAAAGTATAAAATCCGGAAGCATCCGCTTTCACAAAACTAATCAGCACATTATTTACATACAGTTCCACAATCCATCCCGGGTAAGTTGTATTGCTCAGTGTGTAGGTGCCGAACGATCTTCGAAAGGTAGTAGCAGTATTTGTCAATTGTAAACCTACAGCAGGAGAATAAACTGATGATGTAAACTGCGGTTGAACTTTACCTGCAAGTGTTTGTCTTACTATTTTATTATCATTGTTCACATACCTCCAAAGATAATACTGATCGCGTGGAGTCAGCTTATTCCTGGTATCATAAGTAAATGCCACATTGGTTTCTCCACCGGCGAGTATTGCTCCGAACCCTAGACTCATCCTTATATCTGAAGTTCCGTAATTAGTATGTGTGTTGATCACTGACCAGTCAGCCATTCCAAAAGTAGCCATTGGATATTTTCTTCCCACTGTAGTATCTGCAACTTCTTCCCCTTTCAATTTATTTACATTCTTTCGCATCAGTTCCTGTCTCATTTCCCTGATCACCGGCAATTCCAGATCGGTGTTCAGGCTTACCGACAAATTCCTGAAATCAAACGTACACTGTAAACCGAAAACAGTTCCAAAATAAATAGCTTTCAGATACAATTTTCCATCGGAACGAATCAGCTCACCTTGCTTGAGCTGATAATCCTTTCCCTGGTAATTAATTTTATTATTCCCTTTATCAATCAGAAATTGCGCCTTTTCATCAATAAGAAAACCCTTTATTGAATCAAGTGATTCTGTATAGGAGTTTTTAATTTTCAAAAAATCAAATACATCAATTACCGAAAGATAAATTTCCTGCTCCCTGTACATTGCCGGGATTTCGGAACTACCTATACCTTTTACATTCAGATTTACCGACAGCTCATCTTCGCCGTCACCGGTTTCAGCAAAAACAACCCGGGGATGAAATGCAATTGCGAATAAAAAAATAAGAGCGACCCAAAACCTGACCACATTTGAAATGTGTTTCGAAAAATATTCAGGTGATTTTTTTTTAGTCATTGACATTTATTACGCCACTATCGGATTAAGCATATAAATTTCATTCCTGAATAAATGTCACCATAAATGTTCCACTGTAATCACCACCCGGATTTGCGAGAGGATTTCCCACATACAATGTGCCTCCGATTCGCACTTCAGTCCGTCCTGGAGGTGCAATGTTGGTAATGAAAGGAGACCCTGTACTGGAATTTCCTAACTGCAACAACATAGTTCCTCCATTGCTTCCATTCAATTGAATGTTGGGTCCATTTAAAATACTAACAACCGTACCCACGTTTGCTTCCACTTCAAATATTGCCGGAGAAAACGGAACACCTGAACTCAACTGAAGAATATCTCCGGTAACGGACCGAACACCTGAAGGATAAATTATCACTGACCCACCTGACACTCCCTGCGTAAAAGATCCAAAATTCAATCCTTGCGCGGGATTCACATAAATAACTATTGGCCTTGGTGGTGCTTCCTGGGCCTGTACCGTCGAAAAATCGCTGTAAAAAAATTGACATGCCACCACAATGGAAACTAATCGTGCCGGAATATTTATTTTTTTAAGTAACTCCATTAGTTGTTTGTCAGGAATAGCTTTTTGGAAAAAGAAGATTTGTTCGTATAAAAACTCACTACATAAATTCCGTTACTGAATTCCGGTGTAAGTGTGTAATGACCTTCCTCCGAAAATTTTTCAGTCAGCAAGGTTTGCCCTTGTAAATTACTGATGGAAACATACCCTGATTCTCCATCTCCGGGATTAACATAAATGAAAATAGTTTCTCCTACACTGTATACTCCAAATTCATCAGTATCGGTAATGTATGGCAGCTCACTGGTTGTAAGAATCAGCCTAAACCTGCCATCATGTGTGCCCTGATCAAGTTGAATATTACATTCGGGATTCAATCGCAAATTATGGTTGATCCTGGTTTTAGAGTCCGATAAATACACCTGGATGCTATCTGGAATTAATGCAATTTCGTTGCAGTTAAAAGTTATCACTCCTCCCTGGTCAGTTTGTATACCCAAAGGAATGATGAGTGATTGATCCATCAAATCAGGCAACGCACTTATTGAAAGTCTGCTCTGATCTGCTCCAAATGAATAAATACTCGGCACACCTGAATCAGTATTCATGATTTTGAGTGCATCCTTTTCCTTATCAAAGGCGGGTGTCGCAGAATCATCCATATACACCACAAGTGCATCCTTCACATTTCCACTTCCTAAAAAAGAGGCTTGCATTCTAATAGTTGGATACTCCACTGTTTGCAAGATGCGATGAAACAATGGTTGCAAATTGGTAGTGCGGGCTGCATTGTTAATTCCCAATGTAGCTGTGACCGGGAATGTACCGTTTGAAACATGCACAAAAAATCCCTGCATTGCCGGAATGATCCCGTTTGCTGAGCCATTGCTTGAAACACCATTGATGTAAGAATTATAAGTTCCTCCATACTGATCGGAACTGCTAGCATCAAAATAATAAACCGCATTGTCGATGTTCACGCGATTCCATCCTGCGGCAGCATCCCAGTTTACAGGCGATGGATAGGGATTGCCCACAAGATTAAATCCTGTTGTGAATTGTTTATTTGTGTTATATAGCGTGATAGTTTGAGGAGAGTTATTCACCGTTCCGGAGATATCAGCAGTAACAGCAACTGTACCTGTTCCGAAGTTCGCAGCATATCCCGTCAAGGGTTGAAGCACACCGGAAGTGTTAGAATAATTTACCCAACCAGAAGAAGTTGAACTTTCATTGTAACGATAGAAAGGAGGGAATGTCGCGGCGAGGTTTAGGTCATCGGAAAATTCGTTGACCGTAGCACCCAGAAAAGGTGAGCTGAAATACTTATAACCAAATCCTGCAGGTATGTATCGTTGCAAAGTCACTACTCCTGAAACACTGCCTGCACCAGAACCGTCAATCAATGCTGTTTGTGTAGCAGTGGAAGCAAGTGTCAGCAATCCTCCCGAATTAAAATCACCCTGTGTCACTTTTACTATTGCTGTTACATTCAGATTTCCTGTGAGCAATACTCCGGATGAATTATTAACCGTCAGATTTTTCAGGTTGTTTCCTGTAAATGCAACTCCAGTCATTGTTTGCATTGAGAGGCCATTCATTTCAAGAGTTTCGTTTGTTCCATTATATCCACCAGTTCCAGTAAGGTTGCCCTTGAGATAGGTAATTGCAGAATGGTTATAGGTGCCATTCACAACAAAATTTCCATTGATAGTATGATTGAATGCGCCACCTGATAAAATAGTTCCGGAACCAATATTCACATTCCCGGAGACCGTTATAATAGCTGCAGCATTAGCAGTTACACTGGTGGAAGTTCCTGCCTGCGTAATAAGATTACCTGCGACAATTAATGCTGTAGCCGGAAAAGTTTTAACTACTGCACCGCCATTGCCTGAAAGAGTAAGATGTCCATAACTGAATGAAGCGACTGTTTGATTTGCACCACTGTAATGAACTGTGCTAGTTGGACTCAGGGTGTTAACAGTAAAATTCAATGGAAAATTACTCCCGGTTATACCACCGGTAGTGCCACCAACCTTAAGAGTAGCTCCAGCAGAAACAGTTAAAGTTCCTCCGGCCACGCCCCTGTTTGAAATAAATGTGGAAAGGTCGTATGTGCCATTGGTAATTGTAGTATTTCCTGCTACATAGCAATTGCTCAGTAACGATACCACTCCTGCTGACTTATCAATTGTAAGGTTTCCGAAAGTGGTGCCGGTACCAGTGACAGAAGTTATTGTTTGATTAGCCGAACCATTAAAGACAAATGAGGCATTAGTAGTATTTGTGAGAGCATTGTTGTTGTTTGTAAAATTGCCGCTGATAAGAATTGTGCTTCCAGGTGTCACTGAAAATCCGGGGTTTACTCCGGCATCGATTATCACATTTGTAAACTGACGCGTACCAACTGAAAAATCACTTTGAGTTCCACTGCCTGCAAATTGAATTGTCCCTGCGGTAGAATTAAACACACTGCCTGCTCCGAACTTCCAATGACGATTGACCTTGACTATTGCTGAGGCTCCTGTTTGATTAAAAACCCCTGTTCCCGGTAAGATGTCTTTAAAAAATACTGTACCGCCTGTTTGATTATAGATTCCTCCGGCATTCAATATGAGATTATCATTTGGGTTTGCAACTGCATTGGCATTCATAAAAATCAAACCACCTGATTGATTTACCACACCCCCATTGTTAACGACCAAAGCGTCGGATGATTCTACATTCCCGCCCAACATATTGAAAACACCTGTTACTTCAATTCCTGAAATAGTCATTGAGCCGGCGTTCATTGTCAACAAACCACCGGCATTGACAAACACCTGTGAGGCATTTAGTGTTCCCGAATTTAAAGTCACACGACCACCTGTGCCTGAACTGTTGATGGTAAGAATTTTAAAATTGGTATTGGCAGTTACTACAGGATAATTCGTGATTCCTCCTGGTATAAGTACATTATCGCCGTTGCCGGGAAGGCTGTTTCCTACCCAATTGGTAGCGACACCCCACGCAGTGCTGGTAGCTCCGCTCCAGGTTTTATTTGCGGCAGACAATAGTAACGGAAGATTAAAAAGAAAAAAGATCACAATAAATTTTGTCAAACCACCTGATGTGTAGCAGGAGATTTGTTTAAGTATTGCATTTCCTTTTTGGAATTCTGTCATCGTAATAATTGTGACAATCTTATTTTTACTATTTCAATATTATTTCAGCGTCATCAATCAGCTCAGGCTTTAAATCAGACTGCGTGAAAAATGATACATGCAATTTTCCTTTCTTAAGATCCACAGCCTTGTAATCTTTTAGTGACAGCATAAATCTTCGTTGTGCATTGGGGGTATAAACTGCAACTCCGTTTGCTTGTCCCACTTTTGTAATAGTACCATCAGGAGCGATATGATCTACTTTCACATCACCATAAACTGACATGGTTCCGGTGCGATTGAAAGTTATTTCAACTGCCGGAGTTGTGTCCTTCATTCCAAATTTCAAATCTGTTATTGAAGTTTCTTCCTTCAGATTTCCTACACGGATAATAATTGGAATAGTAATTCCGAAAACCGGAATCAGCGAAACAGAAATTGAACCTGAATCAACACGCGCTTCAATTTCACCTAAAGGTTTTTCTTCACGCACTGCGCGGAAGTAAACGTGTGAACGGTATTCTCCATCGGCGAGGCCACTGGTTTTTGATAACTGCACTTTCACCAATTGTGATTCATTAGGACCCAGCACTACATTACGAGGAAAAAAACGGAGATACGGACTTGCAAAATTTTGACCGGAATCAGGTTCAGTGATTGTTTCAAAGCTGCCATCTTCTTTCATTCTGATTTCAACAACAGAGAGTGCATAGCGGGCTGTGTCTTTGCCGATATTCGCCAGGTTCAGATCCTGTATTTTTTTTGATCCTTCAAACACCACTCGTTTGGGAGTGATCAACAAATTACCCTGAGCTAGTGCCGGTGTGATTGAAAAAGTATTTACAATCAATCCCGATATCACAATGAGCAATGCAAATTGCAGGCAACTGCTTACATGTGTTCTGAATTTTGAAATTTTACCCGGATTATTCTTTTTAATTTGATACTCTGAATTCAATGAGTGTGTGCAATGCATACAGTAAAATAAAATTTTTGGAGAGTTTGGTTTTTGATAATTTAAAGGAGATTCTACAGTTCGGAATTCATTTACGAAGCAACCGAATGAACAGTCCTATTCAATCTGTAAAATAAAACCAGAATCTACCTGGTATTTTTGAAAGGGTTTCTAATTGCTAACAACACGATGTTCATACAACACAGCGTCATTACAGACTATGAAAAAAATCGTAAAAAGCAGAAAATTTACAAATACCGATTAAAAAGCACTGTGATTTTGCATATATTAAATTGAAAATGAATTAGTTGAGTAGATTATGAAAAAACAATATTTGTATCAGACTCCCACGTTCGATCTGAACAATTTCACAGCGATTGCAAGCAGAATAAAACCAAAAACTTTTCTCACCACTCCTATGCCTACAGGTCCGAGCAATTTCTCAAGAAATCCGAGATTTTTCAGACACAAATACACAAGCAGGATATTAAGCACAATTCCAACTATGATAGTTATTGATTCATACTGGGCACGGAGTGAGAGTAACGTAGTCATGGTACCTGCTCCTGCAATAAGTGGGAAGGCAATGGGTACAACAGTGGCCGTTTCCGGCATTTCATCCTTGTGAATTTTGATACCGAGAATCATTTCCAAAGCAAGAAAAAACAGTACGAGTGAACCGGCTATAGCGAATGAAGAGATATCGAGACCGAGGAACTTCAACAGGTTTTCACCGAGGAAAAGAAACAGCAACATGATCAGAAAAGAAACCAGCGTAGCTTTTTCAGCATGAATGCTTCCTGTTCGCTGACGGATCTGGATAATTACAGGAATGGAACCAATAATATCGATCACCGCGAAGAGGATCATGGAAACGGTGATGATATCTTTCAGGTTCATTAAGTGGGTGGTAAGTAGTGGATGGTGACTTCTATAGTTAATAGATAAAGGTAAAATTACAGCACTCCTATCATAACTAAAGAGCGTAACATGCGAGTGATGAAATCAACTTGTCACTTGTCACTTTTAACACTTCGACAAGCTCAGTGCGGCGCTTGTCACTCTTTTCTCTCTACAAAAGTTTAAAATTTTCGAGGAACTTCGTAGTATAATTTCCCTGGCGGAATTCAGGATGCTGCATTAACTGCACGTGAAATGGAATAGTTGTTTTCACACCTTCGATCACATATTCACTCAATGCGCGTTCCATAGTTCTGATTGCTTCTTCACGGGTTTGAGCGATGGTAATAAGCTTGGAAATCATCGAGTCGTAATTGGAAGGAATCGTATAACCGGCATACACGTGTGAATCGACGCGAACACCATGACCACCCGGAACGTGAAGGTTGGTAATTTTACCCGGAGAAGGGCGGAAATTATTGTAAGGATCTTCCGCATTGATTCTGCATTCAATCGCATGTAATGCCGGAAAATAATTTGCTCCTGAAATTTCAATACCTGCAGCAATTTTAATTTGCTCTTTTATCAAATCATAATTGATAACTTCTTCCGTAATCGGATGCTCCACCTGGATACGGGTGTTCATCTCCATAAAATAAAAATTACGGTGTTTATCCACTAAAAATTCTACAGTACCTACTCCTTCGTAATTCACGGCAAGGGCAGCTTTGATTGCAGCTTCACCCATGCGCTCACGAAGTTCATCGGTCATGAATGGTGAGGGAGTTTCTTCCAGCAATTTCTGATGACGGCGTTGAATTGAGCAATCACGTTCAGAGAGGTGACATGCTTTTCCGTACTGATCACCTGCGATTTGAATTTCGATGTGACGTGGTTCCTCAATATATTTCTCGAGATACATTCCGTCGTTTCCAAAAGCAGCACCGGCTTCCTGGCGTGCCGATTCCCATGCGTTTTCAAATTCTTCTGTTTTCCAGATGATGCGCATTCCTCTTCCACCACCACCTGCAGTAGCTTTCAGAATAACGGGATAGCCGATTTTCTTCGCTATTTTTTGTCCTTCAGCAACATTGCTCAGCAATCCTTCTGATCCGGGGATAGTAGGAACGCCAGCCTTTTTCATTGTGTCTTTTGCATTCGATTTATCACCCATTGAATCGATCATTTCAGGTGATGCTCCAATGAATTTAATGTCGTGCTTGGCGCAGATGCCAGAGAACTTCGCATTCTCCGAAAGGAAACCATAACCGGGATGAATGGCATCGGCGTTAGTAATTTCCGCTGCTGAAATCAGGTTTGCAATGTTCAGATATGAATCCCTGCTTGGAGGAGGACCGATACAAACTGCCTCATCAGCGAATCTGACGTGAAGGCTTTCCTTATCGGCAGTAGAATACACAGCCACCGTCCGGATTCCCATTTCCTTACAGGTGCGGATGATGCGCAACGCGATTTCTCCTCTGTTGGCTATCAGGATTTTCTTAAACATACTGCTTTGTTTATATGATATTAGTTAAGCGTAAAACGGAAAATATTAAACCACCTTCATCATTCCGGCTTAAAAAAAACGCCCTGAATTATTTCGGGAAGCTGACCGTCTAAAAATCAGGAAGGGTCAACAAGGAATAAAGGCTGATCATATTCAACCGGAGTTGAATTATCGACAAGCACTTTTACAATCCGTCCGGTGATATCGCATTCGATTTCATTGAACAATTTCATAGCTTCGATGATGCATATCACCTGACCTTGTTTCACCTCATCACCCACATTCACAAAATTTGGTTTGTCGGGGTTTGGAGTGCGGTAAAAAGTTCCGATCATCGGAGATT
>Ga0190274_10000618_pt1 | contig 20920 bp, 28 predicted proteins | sample Popmic531T_FD_133002 | JGI IMG/M metagenome (GOLD analysis project Ga0190274, IMG submission 133002) | Populus adjacent soil microbial communities from riparian zone of Yellowstone River, Montana, USA - 531 T | ecosystem: Environmental > Terrestrial > Soil > Riparian zone | place: USA: Montana... | reverse complement strand
GTCGGCCTCGAACTCCCCGGCCATCAGGACCTCAAGCCAGTCGGCCGCAGTCCGGTGGGACACCTCGAACTCCCAGCCTCCTGCCTCGACAACAACGCTGGCGGGACGCACCGACCACAGGGGACTGGTGGTCAGCTGCGGGATCGTGGCAGGCTGCTGCTGTGCCTGGGTGTCAGGTACGCTTCGGACGGCCACGACGTACCGCCGGCTTCACGGCAGCGGGGGCAGGTGCCTCCTGCTGGTCGAAGGCCACCGCAATGGACTGCATGTCGGACAGGTCCAGCTCACCGGCGATGGTCAGGTCGTACAGACGGTCCTTGTCCTCCTGGGACACGATCGCAGACTCCAGCACATCCATGATCCGTCCGGCGGACACCATCTTGTCCTGACCGGTCCCGGTGGAGCGCCTGAGGCGTGCGTACTCACGGGCCATGACGCCGATCTGGCCCTCGGTGAGCTGCTTCACGACGATGTCGAGGCCCTTCACCTTGGCAATGCGAGTCTCAGTCACTGCTCTCCCTCAGATGACATAGATGTGTACCTTGAATCCGTGCCGGTTGGCCGCGATCCGCAGCGGCCGGGTCAGGAAGAACTGTCCCGACTGTCCCGGATGGTACACCGACTTGCGGTACACTGTGTGTCCCACCTTGCGCCAGTAGAACCGTAGGTAGCCGTTGGGGTTACGAGGCCGGATCGGGTGCGCCCTGGCACCGTTGTGCACGGCACGGGCATAGTGGACCGGGGTCCCTACGGTGCCGTAGACACGGTTGTGCCGCAGGCGCACGGTGCTACCGATCGAGCGGGCCAGGCGGCGGTCGGGGCTGGAGTACAGACCCGTGCTGGTCTGGATCTTCGCGGCGATCTCCACGCTGCGCACCACCTCGCGGACCACTTGCTCGGAGGCGGTGAAGCCGGTGAGGTGGATCTGTGCCCGGTTGGGACGCCACGTTGCCACAGGTCAACAGTCACAGTTCATCATCTGTGTGTCAACGCCGACCCAGCGGTCCTTGCAGCCGCCCTGGATCAGTTTGAACTGACGGTTCACCACGGTCAGCATGCCCAGACCCTCGGTGGAACGGATCCAGCGGTTGCGGAAGCAGCAGGAGGCCTCCCGCAGTGCCTGTGAGTCATGCAGGTCCTGGCTGTAGGCAGCGGTCTGCTCCGTGCAGGCAGGGGAACCCTCGTCGGTCAGCGTGGGCACACACCGCATGACCCCCATCCTGACCTGGACTCCCCATGCCGGGAACGGACAGTCACCCTGCGTCTGTCCCACCAGGTCGTTCTCCGGGAAACTGGCACGCGAGGGCCACACCTCACCGATGGCCACGTAGCCCAGACCCTCGCAGCACTGGTCCACGAACCAGTCCACTTCCATCGGCGGCTCGTACTCCACCCGGTAGCAGTAGTTGGCAGGCGGGTTCGGGTTGGCGTTCAGTGCGGTCTGGAGGCACTCCATCGCATAGGCACCGATGAGGCTGACCTGGGTGTCTGCCACAGACTCCTCCTATGCGGTCGTCGTCGTGCGGGTGACCGGCATGTCGGGGCTGGAGATACGCATACGGGACCACAGGCCGCCCGGGTTCAGGCCCATAATGACCTGGTCCACCGTGGCCACTCCAGTCAGTCCGTGCTTGAGTAGATCCTCAAACGGCACCATGGACACCGACACACCCTGACGGGTGAGCGACTGTAGCCGGGACGGCAGGCGGCAGGGCTGACCGAGGCACGACTTGACCCACTCACAGGCAAGCTCCCCTGCTGCCTTAGCCACGACAGACGGGACCGCAAGTCCCTGCTGGTAGGTGACGAAAAGCGTGCCCTCACCCGAGTCCACGTTGTAGTCCTGGCACTGGGTCCAGCACTCACCGTCCGTACGTACCAGCCACTGTCCATTGTCCACCCGCCATGCGTCCACCGGGACTATCTCGCCGTCCTGGCTGACACCGGTAGCCGGGACTGATGCTACGGGACCCGGTAGCCACACTTGGCAACTGGGCTCACAGGTGCATCCGGCACCGTCACCGCAGTAGCAGTTACGCCAGACGCCGCCCATGACGTAGGGCACCCAGGTGCCGTAGGACCAGTAGTAGCCGTAGGGGCTGCTGCCACAGAACCGGCCACAGGGCCGCACGGTGCGCTCACAGGTGCCGTACTGGCGCCCGGTCGCCGCCCACATAGTGAAGGCCCCGTACTCCATGGCTGCGGTCTGAAGGTCGGGGTCGTAGGTGTCCCAGTCGGCACAGCAGGACAGGTCCACGTCGAAGTTGCAGGGCATCGTCGCAACGGGGGCACCCGTGAAAACGGTCGGCACCGGTACCTCCCTAGATGTGAGGGTGCCACGATGGGCAGCGTGGCACCCTCAGCGTCATCCTATGCGAACTGGTTGAACAGCGGCACGCAGCCGCATGCCGCAGTCGGTGGTGTCATCCGGGTCAGGAACATCCGGTGGTGCTGGTCGGACGCGATGGCAGTCAGTAGCGGGATCGGCTGGTTCAGCGTTGCCGTCGCATCCGACAGGTCCACGTCGTACGGACCCGTTCCCCACTGGCTGTTCGACTGGGTGATCGCGTTGATGACGAACGACACTGTGTCGTTCTGGAAAGTGATGTCACCGATGGTGCCCTGGGTGACCCATGGGAACAGGACGTATCCGTACTCGACACCGCTGGTACCGGTACAGGCCGCACTCTGTCCTGCGATCCTGGTCCAGCCCTCCAGGGCGAACGACGCCGACGCTGCCGAGTTGTTGGCAGTGGAGAAACCGGTGTAACGGGGGGAGTCCGCGTCATCGGCCACCAGGGGCTCTGCGGTGGCGATGTTGAGAAGCTCCGGGTCCACGTTGCAGAAGGTCAGCTCCAGCGTGATGAACTTCAGCCGGGGGGCGTTGGTCTCCCGGACACAGAAGTCACCGTTACCGTTCTGGACGAAGAACTCCTGCCGGTCCTCGTACTCCTTGGTCATGGCGACGGAGATGATCCCGTTGGACACTGCCGTGGAGCAGGTTCCTGTGACCGCCTGACCGCAGTTGACGTCAACCTTGGTCAGTCGGACAGTCGGGATCTTGAAAGGCGTGTAGCACACTGAGGTCACGACTGTTCCTCCTGGTCAGCTAGGTTCCTGCGTGTACGGCGCTTTGGAGCAGGGGTCGTGTCCCCTTCCATGTAGCGGTCGTACACCTCGTCCGACACCACCAGACCCAGCAGTGCGGTGTCAGTGGTGGCACGGATGTCACGCTTCGGGTCAGCCACCAGCGCACTGAGTGCGGCGAACACCTCAGCGAACCTTCCTGCCTCTGGCACGATCACGGCCACCTAGCCGCCTCCTGCCGTCGTACAGGTCCTTGTCACCGACACCGCCCAGATGCCGCACTCCACAGCCACTGCGAACGGCCTCTCGGCCACCAGTGACAGCTGGTTCGTGGACCGGTTGAGCACCTGTCCTGCCGGCGGCACGAACACCTCACCGCCCCAGATGAGCACCCGGCCGGTGGCATAGACCCACTCGGTCGTGGCGTCCACCGCCTGACCCGTGGGTCCGGTACCGGCGTAGCCCTGGCCGAACGAGATCCGGGTGCCGTACTCGGTCCGCTTCACCCGGCCCTGGGGTGCACCGTAGAGGTGGGACGAGGAGAAGTGGGCAGCCATGCCAGGACGGGCGTGGATGATGCCGTCCAGCGTCCCGGCGTCAGCCAGTTGCTGCTCCAGCATCTCCACTGCCTCTGTGACACAGCCGGCAGCACCGATAGTCGTGGCACTGGCGAACAGTCCTGGGATGGTTCCCAGGGTGCCCGTGGACCCCTGCCACAGCCTCTTCTCGACGCCCCGCTGCTCGCGCAGACTCAGGCGTGCCCTGACGCGGCGCTCAGCCTCGGCGAACGTGTAGCCGATCGAGCCACAGGTGTATGAGGTCATGACCGTGAACGGTCCGCCTGACACCACTGCCTCGATCGCGGAGAACGACTTGGTACCTGTGATCGGTGGGCAGTTCATGGCGACCAGGAAGACGTCGTCCTCGCAGGCGTCCGGCTGGTACATGACGCCGCCGCCGACCGCACCAGGGACCGGGAAGTCCATCGGACCGAGGGCAACGTCGAACAGTCCGTAGGGCCGCTGTGGTAGGACCGGTGGGTCCGCTACGAACGGTCCGTTGAAGTAGGCCATCTCTCACCTCCTCATGGCTTGAGGGGGAGGCAGCAGGTTGCCGCCTCCCCCGCTACTTGGCCTACGGGCAGGTGATCGCTGTGCCGAGTGTGGTCCGACCGTTGGGGCAGACCTGGACCGTGTAGACACGGCTCACCGGGCACATCCGGAGCATGGCCCACCCGGTCTCAGTGAAGAGGTGGGTAAACTGGTTGGTGGCCAGCTGCGTCGAGTCGTACACCGCGTTCAGTGTGATGACGTCCTGGACCGCACGCACCCAGGTACCGGCCGGGTAGACCAGGAACTGGAGCTGACGGTTCATGATGCTGACCGGCGTGTCGGCACCCATGCCGGTGGCCGACACGTTCGAGAAGGCGTCCTGCCAGTCGTAGACGTACTGAGCACGCGCACCGCGAGCGGCGAACGCGGACGAGATCTCAGAGTCGGCCAGGGTCAGCGTCCGGGCGTAGTCCCCGCCGTTACGGCGGATCCAGTCGGCCCGCATGCCGGCCTTCACCCAGTAGGGCAGGATGACCTCAAGGGTGGCTGACTGGGACAGACGAAGCCGGTACTTGATGTCGGTGATCGCAAGCTCGACCGCACTCATGACCTGCGACACGTATGAGCCGTCCGACAGCCACGGCTGCACGCCGGTCAGGTCCACCGCAGTGGAGTCGGTGACCATGTCGATGATCTGCTCACGGTTGATCTGGTGAGCCGATGCCGCCAGCGCACCCCGGGTGAAGGCTGCCGTGAACTCCGGGTAGCCGCGCACCGAGAGGATGTTGCCGGTGAGGCAGACGCCCGTGACACCCAGCCGCGTGTCCGTGAAGGACGGGCAGGGAATCTCCAGACAGGTCTTCGTGGTGCCGGCAGCCACCTGGGCCTCGGTGAGGTCGAAGAAGCCGGTACCGGAACCGAAGATCGCGTCGAACTCGATACCCGTGTTGTGACGGATGCCGCCGCGACGGGCAGTTACCTCGGGAACGTCGAGCAGTCCGTCCGTGGTGATCTGGAGGCAGATCGAGTAGTCCGTCTCAGACGGTGCGCACCAGCCGGCCGCCGCCACTAGGGACGCCTTGCCTTCTGCGTTGATCTGCTCCTGACGCTGCTGCACCGCGTCCAGGAGGCTGCCACCCGGTAGCCGCTTCTCGTCGGAAACCTTGAGCAGCTTCTCGTAGTCACCCTCGTCACCGTTGACGGTCAGCTCGTCCGGGTAGTCACGGACCAGCTTGGCAACCGGGTAGTGCTGAGGACCGATGGCCGAGGTGCCCACACCACGCTTGCCCATTGAGGAGAAGGCAGCTGCCCGCGACTCGAACGCCTTGGCTACGTCGAGCATGGTGTCCAGCTGCTGGCCGGCCTCGTAGTCGGGCACACCCGCTGCCGCGATCAGGGTCGAGTAACGAGGCTGGGCGGTCGTAGCCGACTCCTCGACGGGAGCAATCTTGCGAAGGTTCCGCACCCGCACCTTGGGCTCGTCCGGGACGACCTCTGCGGCTGCCACGACTGCGGCTACCGGCTCCGGGTCACCCTCGGCACCGTCCTCAACGGTGTCCTCGGCATCGTCGCCGCCTTCAGGCTGGTTGTCCAGGGCGCCGAACTCCTCCGCCCGACGCTGCCGGGAGGCGATCTCCTCGGTGGCGTCCTTGCGGAAGAACTGGGACAGGTGCTTGAGCCGGTCAAGCTGCTCGTCGGTCACCGTGTCCGGGTCAGCGGCAGACTTGAGCGAGGTGTACTCAAGCTCAGCCTGCTCGATCATGCCCTGGAGGGCGTTGACTGAGAACTTCGTGAGGTCCTCAGGGATCTGGAAAGTCATGGCTCGCGTCCTTCGGGTTTCCATGGGTCATGGACTCCCGGCGCGGCTCACGCTCCAGCCACCGGCCTTGCTGGTGAAGGTTGGTGCACGCAGCACTCTGACCTTGGTCTCACATAGTAGTTACAGAATGCAGCCTCTGTCCACTACCTCTTGCGCATCGACCCGCCGCCAGCGATGGTCATCTCTATCCGACCGTCCGCCTCGCTGGAGACCACCTTCACGGTCCCATCAGGAAGGCGCACCTCCCACTGGGAGGTGATGCCGGAAGGCTGGTTGCTACCACTGTTGCAGCCGCACATGTCAGCTCTCCTTCCTCTTCGCCTCGTCCCGCTGCCTGACCAGGTCAGCAATGTGGACAGCATGCCGCATCTGGCCACCTACCATCAGTGCGTCCTTACGGTCCCTGTCGGTCAGCGTCTTCTGGTTCGACTGAGGAACGATGCTCACGTCATCATCATTGATCATCATATCCTTCAGCACCCTGTCCTGCTCCTCGTGGGACAGGTCGGACAGTGCCTGACGGATGTCCGTAAGGGACACCCAGTCACTCCTGCTCTTCTCCAGGGCTGCCCGCACCGCCTCACGGACCCTGTCCTTCGGCTCACCGATAACCTGGGCAGCGGGCGCGTCCGGTTTCAGTTTCGCGGTGTTGGAGCCACCACTGCGGGTCGACGTTGTCTCGATCTTGTCGGCCAGCTTACCCAGGATCCGGGCTGCCTCTTTCCTGTCACCGAAGGAGGGCCACTCCTGCACCTTCTCCCGGATCTCCTTGACCACCGCAGCCTTGCCCTTACGCTTGCCCCGCAGCTGGGCCATGACGATGCCGATGTAAGCCTTCAGGAAGGGGTCGGTGGGCAGCCCCTCCTCACCGATCAGCTCCATGACCCCGGCAACCTCGGCGTCACCTTCAGCCATCATCTGCTCGATCATGGCCTGACCGCTGCCCAGGGTCGCACCCTTGCTGGCACGGGTCCGCTTGGCGCGGGTAGGGCCACCGTCACCTACGGCCTCGGTGACCACGGTCTCCTGGCGGGAGGCCGGCGGAACTGGGGCACCGGTCGAGGGCGCTGGTGGTACCTGCGCAGGATCCTGCGTAGGAACAGCAGGCGTAGCCACCTTGTCTGGAACGGGTACAGGTTCGTCTGGTGCGGTGGGTCGTGGTGCACGGGTCCCCAGCTTCTTGGTCCGGACGTTCCCGGCAGCACCCTTCTGCACCGCCACCGCCAGGACATAGTAGCCACCCTGACCGTCCGGCTGGACCTTGGTGATCCGGATCGGCTGGTCGCGATCCAGGACCACCTCCCGGGAGCCCGGGTTCTGTGGGATGACCGCACTCGTACCCGCAGGGGTGGCGATGACCATGGTGATCCGTGGACCACCGGAACCCTGTAGCGGGGTGCCTATGTTCGTGGATCCGTAGGCCCTGTCGGACACCAGCTTGCCAGTGTAGTCCTCCAGTCGGTCCAGGCTCTCAGGCTTCAGGCCGAACGCCTCCGGTCCCACCACACGACTCAGGATAAGGTCCTCAGGCAACGGACGCATAGCCGAGTCCATTGCCCTGACCTGCGGGGAGTCGGTCTGACCGGCACGCAGCTTCTTGTTCGTCTCGGCTGAGTCACGCAGGTACTGGGGAACACTGGTCAGGGAGCCATAGCCGGACTTGCGGTAGCGACCGACATCCTTGAGGTAGTTGCTGGCAGCCTCGTCGGACGGGAACTCCTTGGGACTGAACCCGGACAGCACGGCCATGGTGCGCTTGACCGCAGCACCACTCATCTTCCAGGCGGACCGGAAGCGGCCGTTCCTGTCACGCGGGTGCAGCAGCTCATCAGCCGTGCCCCAGGTGTCCCCTGTCGCCATCTACTCGCCTTCCTCCACGAACTCCAGAGTTATTGTACCACTCCGGACCTTGTCCGCCACCATCGTGGCCAGAAGCTCGTAGTCGACCCCGGCAACCGGGAGCGTGACCACGACGCCCTCGATCCGGGCCAGTGCGGCGATCATGGCGTCAATCTTGATGACCAGGTGGTTCGGCTGGACCTCGTCGGAGTCCTCGACCCACCCTGACTCCGGGATCTCGTTCTTCCACTTGGCGGTGAACGCCTCGACGCGGGTAGCCGTCGCGTCGATCATGTTGTCCTGGCGGTCTGTCAGGCTCATGGTCTCCTCTTCCCACTGCTGCTTGGTGTCGCCCCTGCCGACGGACACGTACCCTTTACGTGCCGTCTGGTCACGAGCATAACGGCGACGCCAGGAGCAGTGCTCATGCCACTTGTGGTCCGGGCTGGCCACCGTGTTCGTGTTGGCCACGAAGTCCAGGCGTCGCGCCTCCCCGGAACCGGAGTAGCAGTTGACCGCGTTGAAGTACTTACGACGTGGGTCAGAGTGGTCGTCGAACAGGCGTTTCCAGTTCTTGTACGACTTTGCCATGTCCGTACTGGACATTGACATGTCGATGGCCGACGCGTCGTTAGCGTTGGCACTGGGCATGTTCGGCGGCTTGTCGTCCGGCCGGGTGGTGGAGAAGTCGTTCTTGGAGTTGTCGTTGTACGAGATGTGGTAGCCGTTGGGGTGGTTCGTGTCACCCTTGATCCCGGAGCACACTGCCGAAGGGTAGCTAGGCAGTTCCTCCCAGTCGTCGGCAGCGTCCTGCATGACCCCGGTAGCACTGGTGCTCATGAGTCCGCCTCCATTACCCGTAGGTCCATGGCAGGTGCATGACGGTGGCGGTCACGCCGGTAGCCCTCAGACCCGTTCATGACCCACTTGTCACTGAGTGAGCTGTAGACGTAGGACCAGGCGGTGGCACTGGCCTTGTGGACCAGCCAGAAGCCGGCCTTGTAGCGCGACTCAGCCCATCTGCCGCCCCACGGGCCACCCTCACACTGGTGCAGGTACGTCCTTGCTGTCGGAGTCGTCATCTGCCTCCTCCTCGGTAACCAGGAACTGAGCATCCATCTGGCGCGCCAGGACCGCTGCTGTGCCGTACACCGGGTCGGCGTCCGGGACCACTGGCGCCCTGTCGCCGTCCGCCTCCATGATGGCAGCAAGCTCCTGTGCCCGCTTCCACTGCTCGAACAACCAGTCCTCCTCCATCAGTGCCCGAAGCTGCCAGGCACGCTCGTCCTGCTCCTCGGCGTCAGCCTCAGTGTCCTGCACCGGCAGCACCTGTCCGGCAGCGACCAGGGCAAGACCCGTGTCACCCTCCGTCGAGAAGACCGGGAACGCAGGGACGTTGACCGCCAGGGCAGCCGTCAGCTCCAGGTTCCCGTCCACCCCTCGCCAGTCGCCTGACAGTGGCGAGCGACGGAGCTTGGCGGCTTTGGCAGGAGTCGCCTCCGGGACCAGGGACCCGGCGACCCAGACACCGTAGCTGTCCTCGCCGGCCCGGACCACGGCAACCTCGTCGCCGGTGTGGTCGTAGTGGATCGCTGCTGCTGCATAGGACAGACGGATACCGGCATGGCGGGTGTCCATGACAATCTTCCCGACCATGATCTCCTCACCCTCACTGGTGAGGACGGACCCTAGATGGAAGGGTGCGTAGTCCTTCCTCGACCGGGGGGCCAGGACGCATGAGCGCTGCTGCACGTCACGGTGGCAGGTGTCCCACTGTGCCAGGTGGCCGAACACCCTGCCCTCGGCGGTCACGGTCAGGTGTGTCGGTCCCGTCAGGCCTGGGTCCTCGAACCACACCTTCGGTGGCTCCAGCGGGTAGACGGAGGCTACCGAGTACTCCTCGTCGTCGGGGTCGCCCGCACTGATGCTGACACCCATCCTCCGGGCAGCCTGCCGGATCCGGTTGCGCACCCTCTCCAGGTCCTCCGGGGAGTACCTGCCTGCGTTCGAGGTCACGTTGATGTAGGACCAGGCGGCCCGGACGTGCTCCTCGGTGTCCAGTGGGTACCGCTTGGTACCGTCCTCCTGGTAGCCAGGGTCGGCGTACTTCACGTCACCGTAGGGCTCCTTGCCGGCGGCCAGTTCCAGCGTCTCGGCACTGACGGACGCCTCAGCGTCAGCCTTCGCCTGTACGGCCGCCGGACGGTCCCATGGAGCCATGATCGAACTGTCATCGAAGGCCTTGGCCATCTCCGGGTAGATGGCCGAGATGACACCTCGGATCTGGGCCTTGTCGGCGTCCGGGATGTCCGGCAGTCCGCCGTGGGCACCACTGAGCAGGGCGGCGGCGGCATAGATGGCATGGAAGACCAGGGTCAGCCTGCCGTTGACGATGTCACCCAGCGGCAGTCGGTAGCTGGTCGGGTCGGCCGGGTTACCGGCAGAGTTGAACCACAGGAACGCCTGCCGCATCTTCGCGGTGTCCTGGCCACCTGCTGCCCATGCCGTGATCCGCTTGACCGCATCGTCGTTGTCGAAAGTGGACTCACGGGCCGCTAGCGGGAGACCTTTCCATCCGGAGGCGTTGACGGTGAACTGGTCCACCGTGAAGTCGTCGCAGCCGCAGCCCACCTCCTTCTCTCCTGTCGCTGACTCCATGAGAGCAGCAGAGTCAGCCATGTCTGTGTCACTGTCCGGCCACTCACCTTCCACCAGGTTGTACAGCCGTGTCTGACTGAAAGCCGGGATGGACACCAGCGTGGCACCACCCATCACGTACTCCTGGATCCGCCGTCCGCCGGTCTCCGGGTTGACCACCCCGGTTACCCGTCCGCCCGGGTCCACGCTGGAGCCGGCCACACCCTGGTCCACCAGGTAGCGTGCCTCGGTCACTTCCGGGACGATGCTGGCATCCAGCCAGTCGCCCCAGCCCCACAGGAAGTCGTTGCCGTACTCGTCAGGACCCTGGGTCACACCCATGATGCGACCCACGGTCACCGCACCCGTGTGGCCAGGCCCGTCCTGGCGACGGAACCGCAGCGGCAGTGGAAGGGTGCGGTGGAACAGGGAGCCCTGCTCGAACAGGCGGGTGCCGCCGGGCTCGTCGGTCTCCACGTCAATGGGTGCCAGGGGACCAGCCCACAGGTCCTGGCTGAGTACCGACGAGGCAGCCAGCAGTGCCGTAGCCTCCTCGTACCCCTCAGGCACCAGCAGGCTGTGCTCGTTACTGCCGTGACCGGGGGCACCGCCAGTAGCCTTCTGGTGCAGGATGTTGCACAGCCCCTCGGGCTCCTTGGGGAAGTACTTGCGGATCCGGCTGACACACCTCAGGAAGTCACCAGGAGTGTTCCAGCGGATCTGGGCAGCGCCCTTGCCGGTGAGCCAGTACTTCTGAAGCTGTAGCGGCATGCCGCGAGCCGGGTTCGGGTCAACCATCAGCCTTGCCTCTCATCCACGATCACAAGGTCACAACGGCAGCCGCAGACCAGGTCAGCAGGTGCCGAAGGGTCAGCGGGGTACATCATGGGTATGCCGGCCACATAGAACGGACTACCCAGTGGCACTACCTGACCGTTGACCGCACGGTGCTCAGCCCGGACCCGAGGGTCACGCTCGTCAGACCACTTCTTGCCCAGCTGCCTGCCGGTCACCCGCCCCTGCTCCATTCCCGCAGCCAGGGTGCCGTAGCCGTATGCGCGAGTGTTCTCCGTGACGGCAATGACATGGGCACGGCTGTCCCAGTTCTCTGAACCGGTCCAGGTGAGCACGTCATCCACGGCACGCGCCACGGCCGCACTGTCACCACCTGCGTTGGTCACGTCAATGATCTTCTCAAAGATGAGGCCCGCCGTCTCATCCGGGACCCTGACCAGCAGGTTCTGCACCATAGCCAGTTCAGCCATAACAAACGCATGACGGGACACCGGCGGTACGTCAGTAGCCTGCGACCAGGCATGCAGGGAGATGCGACCCAGGTGGGTCAGGATCGTCCCCACCTCCGCGTCCCACAGTGGCTGGGTGGAGTAGACCGCAGTCACGTCAGGCTGCACCTGGTGACGCTCCCAGGGTGCCATGACCGCCTCCCGGGCAGCCGACAGCCACCGCTTCAGGGAGCCGGTCACGGTCCCCAGTAGCGACCTCTCGTCAGAGTCCCGGCTCATACGTTCACCATCTGCCGGTCGCGCAGGAACTGACCGAGGTGGTGGCCCTGGTGGGGCTGCCCCGACACCAGGACCTGGGTGCAGTAGTCCTCCAGGACGGTCCGCAGCCGGCCGGTGTCCACCGACAGGTCGATGTGCGAGGACAGCACATGCAGGTGGCTCCATGCTGTCGTCATCAGGTCGGCAGCATGGTCAGCATCCGTCACCGGGATCCTGGTGTGAAGCTCGTACGGTGGCACGTCCTTGAACTGGCCCCGGTTACCAGCTGACAGCAGCCGCTTGCCAGCAAGCTCCAGGGCTCGTACGACGACCGCCTCACAGACCACGAACATCGTGGCCCATGACGGCACCAGCATGGATGCCACGATGGGTGTGTCACTGACCTCAGTCGGTGCACCCTCGGCCGTACTGCCCACAGGGATCGGTGGCAGCACGGTCTGCTGGATCCCGGTCGGAGGTGGCGGTGGCGGAGGTGGCCCTACCCCTGGACCCCCCTCAACGGGGGTGGTCACCGAGGCAGCCGGCAGCAGCTCCTCGGTGATGCCGGCAAGCTCGCGCACGGACGGGATCTGGAACAGGTTCGGGTCACGCAGCATCAGCTCACGTAGGAAGCGCTGTGCCTTCTGCTCGTCGGTGAGCATGTCAGTCAGCTTGTAGTCGCCAGCCGTGATCACGGCCTCATCGTTGACCAGGCCCTTCTCGTACATGTTCAGGGTGTCCTGGAGCCTCTGTGGCCGGACGGTCAGGGGTGCGGTGTCGTACCAGAAGACGAACCGGTCGGGGTCCTCGCCGATGTCCTCCAGTGCTGAGCGCAGGTAGGCAGTGGTCAGTCCGTCACAGATGCGGGTCATCAGCGGTTCGATATGAACCTTTACTGCGGATTCCTCAACGTGCCAGGACGAATTCCCCGTAAAGTGGGTAGAGCCCCCCTGGGTCCGGGCAAACCAGGTGCCGTTGGCAGTCGTCGGGCACCAGACAGTACCAGTGTATGACACCTCAGAGACGTGCTCCTTGGTGGGCGAAAACACGGTCCGGTTGCCGACGGACAGCCAGTGCACGGGTGTGTCCCCGAACCCGGTCTGCTGGTTGCGCTGACCCCGGGACACCCGGTAGCCGAGCAGAACGGCTGCCCTCTCTGCCGCATCCAGGCGAGCTGGATCCACGCTGAACAGGGTCTGGGTCGATCCATTGGTCTGCTTGGAACCGTTGGCTAGGAGGCTGACATGGAGGAACATCTCCAACTGGGACCGAGTCATGGAGTCGATGACCCATGGCTCCACCAGTCGACCGGGAGCCAGTTCCAGCAGGCCCTCGGTAGCGTCGGCGTTCAAAGTGAACACCGCCAGGTTGTCGATGTCGTCCGACTCGCGCCAGCACTCCAGGCCCCGATTGGTGCCCGCGAGAAGGTCCGGAGTCGACGGCCCCATCATCCCGGTCAGGGCAGTGCGGATCCGGTCAACCTTCTCCGGGTTGGCTGAGCGGGACTGGCGGATAACTAGACGCTGCCTGCTGTCGTTGTGGCGCTTAAACGTCAGGTTGGCGTCAGTGGACATCCACGCGAGGGTCTCCACCAGGGGATCGGTGTACTTGGGCTCCTGGGGCAGGTCGGCATGACCCGACGCCAGGATGAGTCGACCTCGGTCCTTGACCAGGTCCTTCGACGTGGTCCATTCGCGTTCCCAGGTGCGGTAACGAGCCTCACCCTGGCGGCGATGGGTCGGCTTCAGGACGGGCCAACGGTGGCCCATTGTCGTGGTGGAATGGTGCATCCGGCCGTCGATGCGCAACATCGGCTCATCGGTCACGTCAGCCCGGTAGATGTCGAGCACCGGCTGCCACTCTGACATCCCGGTCTCGTGGTTCAAAGTGAGGATCATGTCCCCAATGACCAGGTCAGACTGGTTGACCCAACCCCGGTCCTGGGTTAGAGTTTGAGTGGTGTCGATTTCACACCAATGATTCGTGTCTCCCGTTCCCTTCAGGATCTCCGGAGGCATGTCCATGGCTGTGGCGAACCGACTCAGTGCCTCCTCGCGAAGCTCCCTGGCCTGCTGCGACAGCTCCGAGGTGAACTGGGTCATCTGGACCTTGCCCAGTGCGTCAGTGGGCAGCTCCACGAAGAACGGCACCACCCCGGCAGCCGAGTCCTCGCCGCGACGGCTGATCGAGGCCGCCCTCATCATGGCGTCGGTCAGTGCCTCGGCACCGGTCATGTCACCGTCAAGGGACGGGAAGCTGGCCTCCTTGGGCAGCCACACGATGCCAGCTGACACCAGCCGGCTGTCGATCTGGGCGAAGACGAACTTGGTCAGCCGCTCGATCTCCAGGAGCATGGGCATGGCCCCCCGGAACGGTGAGTCAGCCCACAGGTTGCGTCGGGGGTGCGGTGTCCAGACCCGGATGATGATGTCCCGCTCGGGGTCCAGCCGGTTCTGGTTGCCGGACAGGACCTTACCGTTGGGGTCGATGAAGGCGTAGTACATGTTGTCACCGCGACCCATGCGGCGTAGCTCCGAGCAGGAGACCACGTACCACTCATCGGAGTCCTTGTCGTCCACGCTGCGACCGATGATGTAGGCGTCACCGGCGACCGTCAGGTTGATACCCAGCATCCGCAGTGCCTCGGCCTTGGCCGGCGGACCCCCGAACAGGGTGTCCGCCAGGGCAGCCACCTTCGGCTTCTCGGTCTCCTGCTGCACCCTGCCGTTCTTGTCCACGTCGGCCACGTAGATGCGCACCCGGGAGCAGCATGAGCCGATCCAGTTGGCCGCGAACCGACCCTCACCCACGCAGTCATAGAGGCGCCATGCCTCCTGCTGCCAGGTGTCGTCACCGAAGCGGTAGGAGTTCCAGCTGCCGTCCTTGAAGGACACGCGGGCAGCGGAGGCGACAAGCGACTGGGACCGGGGTACCAGGTCAGTGCTGGCATGTGGTGGTGGTGTGACCTTGGGCTGCCGTCGTCCCAGGACCGCCATGTGTCACTCCTTGTTCAGCATTCCTGCGACCATCGACGCAGCCCACGGTGCGAAGGCGAGCAGCACCCACCGGTTCGGGTACATTACACTAACTGTCATGACAGGCAGGGCCAGCCAGAAACTGGTGCACCAGACGCAGTGCACCATGTAGGTCAGCTTCGAGTCCTTGCCCCACTTGCGTACCACCCACTGCCGGTAGCCGACAGTCAGCTCGTCGAGGCACAGGAGACGGGTCATCCTGGCGACAGCGAGCACAGCGACAACGAGACAGGTGACGATCACGCCCATACTATATGGGACGACGGTTCGCAAGAGGAAGTACTCACATAGCCCCGAGGTTACGGCTGAACTGGTTGAGCATGCCGATGTCCTGTAGGTCGTACCGCGTCGGGTCGCCCATGCGCATCTGACGCTTCTCCCCGGCCATCAGCTCCAGGCAGGCATGGACCATGGCGTCCATGCGGTCCGGGGACTCCCGGGTCGACTTAGGGTCATAGAGGACGCACTGGTCCTCCAGCTCCTCATGCAGCCCCACCATGTGGAGTCTTCCCTGCTCAAGGCGGTGTGACACCGGCTCAGCACGGGTCGCCTTGCCGTGCTTGGCATGGATCGGCTTCATCGGTGCGGTGGTGCCGGCCGGGAACATCCCCTGGTTGACGCAGTCCAGGTAGGCGTCCCGCAGTACCTCCTGGAGGTAGCGCTTACCCAGGTTCTCCTCGTACACCAGCATGCTGGCACCGAACTCGGCCACCGCCCGCCACATGGCCAGGGCAGCCGACCGACCTGAGTCAGGCACGGAACGGTCCGCCAGGACGTACATGTCGTTGTCGCGTGTGCGACAGGCCACCACGATCCCGGTCATGGCATCGTCACCGGTCAGGTTCGGGTCAGCACCCACCACCGTGTAGGTAATGTCGTCCGGTGCGTCGGCAACCCGGTGGTTGATCAGGTCCATCCGCTTGAACAGGCCGCCACCGGTCAGCTCCAGCATCTGTCCGTACAGCTCCTGTGCACCGATGCTGGTACCGGCGTAGCGCTTCTTGAGTTCGGTCAGAACGTGCCGGGACAGGTTGGCGGCGTTGTCGAACGTGGATCCGGTGATCAGGTGCACGCTGCCGTCATCCTGGCGGAGCCACTCCTGGAGGATCTTGATCGGCTTCGGGGTGGTGGTCACGAAGGCACGCGGATGGTCGTCGATCAGGTCCATCCGCAGCGACGGCAGGATCCCCTCGTACCAGGAGCCGTAGGAGTACTTCCACTTGGCAATCTCATCCAGGACCGCACCGGCAGCGTTGTAGCCGCGACCGACGTCCGGGTCGTCGGCACCCTCCAGGTACACCTTCACCCCGTCCGGGAACAGGATCATAGGGCGAGGTGTCTGCTTGTACCTGTGTACGATACGACGCCTGCGCAGGATGTTCAGCAGGCCGCTGGGTCCGTCCACGTTGATAGCCCTGGCGTCACTGAGGGTCTCGGCGATCAGCAGCCACTCAGTCGGGTTCCCAGCACGGTCGAACGGGTGCTTCAGGATCCGGTCCACCAGCCACTCACTGGACGCCCGACTCTTCCCGGACCCGCGTCCGGCCATGAACAGGCAGACAAGCCAGTCACCGGGTGGGGGGATCTGCTCCGGTCGGGCCGTGGCCCACCACTCACCAGTCAGGATCTCGGCAAGGACCACGTCATCCAGGGTCGCCAGGTAGCAGTCCCGGTCATGCTTAGGAAGCTGAGTGAGACGCTGGATGACCGACATACCCATGGCACGAATGTACTACACCGTGATCAATTTCCCCGGACCGGCGGAGAGTATGCTACTCTTCCGGTGTCCACCTGCTCCGAACAGTCGGACACCAGGGGGGCGGCGAACCCGGTGCTATGTGCCGCCCCCACGGGCCAGGAGTGTGTGAGTGTCCCGCACTCCTGGCCCACCTACGACACGACTGCGTGCCCGCCTCCCGGCTACCACGTAGCAGATAGAGAAGGACCCCGGTGCCCACAAGGTGCCGGGGTCCTTCTGTCTGCGTCTGGTGGTACAATACAGGGCATGAGGAAGCTCCTAGTACCCCTGGCACTTGCTGCCACCCTGCTGGCCGGGTGCGACGAACCCGTGGACAAGTGCCTGGACCAGAAGGAGGGCAGCGGCACAGTGTCCAGCAAGGACAGCCGCAAGAACGGAAAGCTCTCACGCAGGTACTACCTCTTCTTTGACAACGGCACCTGCGTCAAGGTGGAGGAAGGCGACTACGACCGCTACAAGGTGGGCGACCACTACCCGAAGAAGAAGAAGTAACCTGACCCGGTGAGAGTGCTGGTCGGCTGCGAGTTCTCCGGGACCACCCGTGACGCCTTCATCGCCGCCGGCCATGACGCTGTCTCCTGCGACCTGCTACCGTCCGAGAGTCCAGGACCCCACATACAGGGAGACGTACGTGGGGTCCTGGACCAGGGCTGGGACATGATGGTGGCGTTCCCTCCGTGCCAGTACCTGACCCTGGCTAACTCTGCCCGCTGGTACGAGACCGGGAGCCAGCGTGCCAGGGCACTGGAACTCGTCAGTGACCTGCTGCATGCCCCCATAGCCAGGATCGCGGTCGAGAACCCGCCCGGTGCCATTGGTACCCACATCCGTAAGGCCACCCAGTACGCCAAGCCGTGGTGGTTCGGTGACCCGTTCCACAAGCTGGTGGGACTGTGGCTGTCCGGCCTGGAGCCCCTGAGGCCCGAGACCTGGGTGCGTCCGCCGGGACTGCCGCCATGGACCCGCGTGCACCGTGACCCGAGGCAGCGCTCCCGTTCCTTCCCGGGCATCGCCAGGGCCATGGCAGAACAGTGGGGCACACTTACGCCATGAGCGACATGCTGACAGCGCTAGGTGTGGTGATCGCAGCCCTGTCCGGCCTCGTCACGGCAGTGGGGATCTTCATCGTCCGGACCAGGGTAGAGAAGGTCCATGTGATGGTGAACTCCCGTCAGGACCGCATGGAGGCCAGGATCGAGGAACTGTCAGCAGCCCTACGCCAGGCTGACGTGACCGTCCCCGTTGCGGCGGAGAAGTGACGACGGACCCCGGCAGTTAGGGCTACCGGGGTCCAGGTGACAGCATCGACAGCTGCGTAGCGGCGGCTGGATTTGAACCAGCGTCCTCTGGGTTATGAGCCCAGCAAGCTACCGAGCTGCTCTACACCGCACCATCATCCTACAGGGAGCTGGCAAGAAGGCCGCCAGCGATGAAGGTCACCGCTCCCCACCCGAAGGAGCGTGACTGGAACGTCTCCACGGCCGCTGCCACCGTGGCCACCAGGTACAGGATCACAGGAACTGTCATTCCTCCTCTGTACCCAGTCGGAGCACCCTTCCATCCATGGCGTGAGCGATGGCCGCGACCGCGCGGGTCACACGCCACGGCTGCCGGCAGCTGCCGCACCGTGGCTCGGACACGTTCGGGTGACCGGTCCACCCCAGGTAGCCGAAGTCTGACTTGTGGTACTGGCACTCATGCTGCCCGGAGTGGTTGAACGCATCCCATGCCAGCCGGAACGCCTGTATCTCGTCGGCGGTCACGGGGCGGCCCGGAACACCGCAAGCACCCGAGTGGGCTCAGGTGAGGCAGTGACTATCAGGTCCCAGGCCACTACCTCGACCCCGTGACCCTGGTACTCCTTCGTCAGGGTGCGGAGGAACCCGTCCACCTGCACCTGCGTCTTGGCAAAAATGGCCAGGTGGACCCTGTCGCCTGGGTACAGCACCGGTGTCATCATGGATGGTACGATACACCAGTGACACACCCAAGCCTGAGCCAGCAGCTCCTCCAGTACCTGAGTGACCGTGACGAGGCACGCAGTCGTGAGGCTGCCTCGGTCCTGGCCTGTATGACCCCACGGGAGAGGGACCTGGTCCGTGAGGTAGCCGTCATGGCAAACGTACGAGCCGGTGACCACTTCACCCCGCCGCCGGCCGACTCGGTCGTCCTGTCCAGTGTGATCTCAGCCTGTCTCGCCATGCCTGACCTGTATCCCACTATTGCCCGGTTGGCACGTACCGCAGTCAGAAGAGAGATGCCATGAGGCAGGTCATCGCGTTCATAGAGGCGAGGCTGCACGAGACCGAGAAAACCGCAGTCCTGCTAGATGCCGCTACCTGGGGCGTGGGTAGGACGACACAGGTGGACCGGGGACCCCTGGGTATAGCGGACATCTTCGCCTCCGCCGTCAGTGACGGCACCGTGTACCCGTACACCTACGAGGTTGAAGGTTCCCACGTCTACTCAGACCAGCCCAAGGGCCAGGTGTGCAGCATCATGACCGGACGGTCCAGCACCATGCTGCCGACCGCACAGCACATTGTCCGTCATGACCCCGCGCAGGTGCTACGTCAGGTCCGGGGACTGCGCCTGATACTTGAGCGCTTGACGGACGAACCACCCGACTCCCACCTGCGGGCTGTCATGAGGTGCATGCTGTACGACATGGCATCCATGTGGAGCACGCACCCTGACTACCGGGAGGACTGGTGACCGAGATCGAAGTAACCGTCTACGACCAGACTGACAGTGAGACGCAGCTGGGTACCTACCGCAGCGTGGCTGCCCCTCGTCGTGGCGACCTGGTCCTGTTCAGGAACGTCCTGCTGCGGGTGGAAGAGGTGTACTGGAGGGTGATGACAATCCACGACCTGGCACACCTCTGGCACGGTACCAAGGGGGCTGAGCCACTTCACGGTGTGACTGTGTTCGGTCGCCAGACGACAGGACCACATGAGCCGTGAACCCGGATGATGACGACTTCCCTGAGGAGTTCACAGACCTGGACCGGGGTCAGTTCATCATGGTCTACTGCCTCTTCGGTGCCACGCTGCTGTGCGTGGTCGCAGTGACTGTTCAGGCATGGGAATGGCTGCTGCACTGAGGCCCCGGGGAGGGAGTCGAACCCCCAACCCTCCACACGAAGGTGGACGCTCTGCCAGTTGAGCTACCCGGGGCTACAGGGGTGATCAGTCCCCTGCACTCGGCTTAACCGTGGTTGATCAGTTCTCGGTCGCCTGAGACCTGAAGTGTACTACCGCTGCCCGGACGAAGCAGTCCTTCGCCTCCAGCAGGTGACGCAGTCCTGCTGAAAGCTCCGGTCCGTCCGGCAGGGTCTCGACCATTGCGTCCGCCATCTCGGCAGACCACCGGGACACCGACTGGAGGTGTGGCGGCAGATGGTCGTAGGTGAAGAACTGGAGCAGGTGCTCAGTACCAGGGTGACGACTCATAGGGGTTCCCCTTCCACTCGTGGTTCTCGTGGTAGCGCTGTGCTCGCTTGCTGCGTCCGTGGTCGGGGCAGTCCCGGCCAGGACGGGTCTTGCAGACCGGGCACCAGGGACCCCTGACCCTGGCCAGCATCCTCGCCACCTAGTCCCACTGGAACGTGAAGTAGTTGGTCCCGACGCCGTTGCAGGGACCGAAGTTGACGCAGCTGGAACCGCCCCGGACCAGGCGTACCTCGGTGGTGGTGTAGTTGCCGAAGCTCCACGGCGTCGGTCCACTCACCGGCCCGCAGGACTCGGACCCCTGGACGAAGCTCCAGGACCCGTTCTGGTACACCTCACCGTGCACACAGTGGCCGTCCGTCAGGATGTCATCGGTCATGACCTTGTAGCTGCCACCGATCTCACCGCAGAACTTGGCTCGGCCCCAGTTGGACCCTCCCTGGTTCCAGCTAATCGTGGCGAAGTCACCGCTGGTGCAGTTCAGGACCCTCGCTGAGGCGGGACTAGCCCCGGCTACCAGGAACGTGCCCACGGTTGCCGCCAGGACCACGGACACACTGAGCCATCGTCGCACTGTATTCCCTCCGTTGACGGTTGTCCGGGTCAGAGTACAACTACGGGGCTTCTCTCCCTCTCCGTACCCACCCTCCCTCTCCGTACCCACCCTCCCTCTCCGTACGGACCCTCTCCCTCCCTCTCCAGGAGAAGAGGAGAACAATAATCCCTGATTCCGGGGGC
>Ga0190274_10000617_pt1 | contig 20963 bp, 19 predicted proteins | sample Popmic531T_FD_133002 | JGI IMG/M metagenome (GOLD analysis project Ga0190274, IMG submission 133002) | Populus adjacent soil microbial communities from riparian zone of Yellowstone River, Montana, USA - 531 T | ecosystem: Environmental > Terrestrial > Soil > Riparian zone | place: USA: Montana... | reverse complement strand
GGCTTGACCAGGAATTCATGGACCCCGAGCTTGATCGCGGCGTGAACGCGCGAACGCAGGCCGAGATCGGTGAGCATGATGATCGGCAGGTTTGGCTTGGGGAATGCATCCGGCGAGCGCACGATGCTCATCACCTCGGGCCCGTCCAGCACGGGCATGTTCCAGTTCATGATCATGACGTCGGGGCTTGCGTCGAGCGCGGCGACGCCGTCGGGCGCCTCGTAGATGGAGCGGGCGCCGAGATTGGTCAGCACATGCGGGTCAGCCGGCGCATATAGGCGTTGTTGTCGGCCACCAGGACGACAAGACCTTCCATCGCTCGTTCGATCTTCGCGGATGTCATTCGGTTAACGCAGCCTTACTCTCACCGTCGGTGCGACTGTACCTCCTGCGGACTGCTATTCCGCCAAGCCGATACTTTCAATTGTTCGGAATTGTCACATACGGCGGCAGGCAGCACACCGCTGTTCGATCAATTTGACGCGCTGAGCGGGTGAAACGGCGCGCTCTGGACCGTTTCGAGTTTGATAACCAACGCGGACGTTGGCGGCATTTGTGTCATGCCGCAGCAGCGACCTGCCGGCCACCGCGCCGCATCAGCAGCCACGCCACGATTGTGACGTTGATCAGATTCCAGCCGAGCCCGTTGAGAAACGCCGCCATGTAGGAGCCGGTGAGGTCGAAGATCACGCCGGACATCCAGCCGCCGAGCGCCATGCCGCCGAGCGTTGCCATCAGCACAATGCCGAGCCGGGTGCCGGCCTCGCTCGGCGCGAAATACTCGCGCACGATGATGGCGTACATCGGCACGATGCCGCCCTGGAACAGACCGAACAGCGCCGAGATCACGTAGAGCGACATCAGCCCGTCGAACAGGAGATAAAGGAACAACGCAACGCCTTGCAGCACGGAGCTGATGAGCAACGTCGCCACGCCGCCGATGCGGTCTGCGATGAAGCCGCAGGCGATGCGGCTGATCAAGCCGAAACCGAGCATCGCCGAGAGCATCTCGGCGCCACGCGCCGGCCCGTAACCGAGGTCGCCGCAATAGGCGACGATATGGACCTGCGGCATCGACATGGCGACGCAGCAGGCGACGCCGGCGACGATCAACAGTCCCATCAACGTGTTGGACGACAGGCCGAGCGTGCCGCGCGTACCGCTCGACACCGTCCCGGCGATCCGCATCGCGTGCGCTGGCGCCGGACGCCGCATCGCTAAGATCAGCGGCAGCATGGCGACGGCGCAGATCAATCCGATGCCGACCTGCGTCGCGCGCCAGCCCTGCGTGGAGATGAAATACTGGATGAGCGGCGGCCAGATCGTGCCGGCGAGATAATTTCCGCAGGAGGCGAGCGCCACCGCGATGCCGCGCCGCTTCTCGAACCAGTGCGAGATGTCGGTCATGATCGGGCCGAACGAGCCCGACGCGCCGAAGCCGAGCAGGCCCTGCGCCAGCGCGAACTGCCAGATGTTGGTGGCGAACGCCGAGAGCAGATAGCCGGCGACCAGCGCGATCACGCCGATCAGCAACGGACGCACGACGCCGAACCGGTCGGCGAGGCGGCCCATCACGATGCCGCCGGCGCCGAAGCCGATCATGGTCAGCGTGAACGGCAGCGAGGCGCTGCCGCGCGCAATGCCGAAGTCGGCCTGCACCGCGGGCAGCGCGACCACAGCCGACCACATGCCGACGCTGCCGACCGTGCCAAGCGCAAGCGCGGTCCACAGCCGCCGCCATGCATAGGCGGAGTCGATGTCGTGCGCGGCGCTGGCCGCGCTGGCGTGCGTGGTCACGATGGAGATTCCCGGCGAAATCCGGTTACGTCCTACACCGCGAAACGCGGCCACGATAGAGCGCGCGCGCAATGCAGAGATGCAACCGCGATGATTTTTGGCGATGACGCGGATCAACGATGGCGATTGGAACGCAGCATCAATGCATCTTCGGCACCTTGAGGTGCCGGGTGCGGTCGCTCGACTTCACCTTCGCGTCAAAGGTCTTTCCGTCGCGATAGATCGACATCGGGATTTCGACGCCGGCGGCGCCACGTCCCCAGATGCGGCGGTAGAGACCGGCGAGTGTGGTGACCTCCTGGCCGCCGACCGTGAGCAGCACGTCGCCGGTGCGCAAGTCAGCGCGCTGCGCCGGCCCGTCCTTGGCCAGGCCGACCACGATCAGCTTGTTCTCGATCTCGGTGGCGTAGAGGCCGAGCCAGGGCCGCGACGGCTTGTTGGGCCGGCCCAGCGTGAGCAGGTCGTCGAAAATCGGCTTGAGCAGGTCGATCGGCACGATCATGTTGATGTCGCCGGGCGGGCCCTGCTCGCGGCCCTCCTGAAGCTGCAGCGAGCCGATGCCGATCAGCTCGCCGTTGGAGCCGATCAGTGCAGTGCCGCCCCAGTTGGGATGCGACGGCGCGGTGAAGATCGCCTCATCGACCACATATTCCCAGTAGCCGGCGAACTCCTGCTTGGCGACGATGCGAGCGGCGACCGAACGCGAACGTCCGCCGGCGCCGCCGACCACGACGCGCTCGCCGACCGTGACCGCGCTGGAATCGCCGATCGGCAATGCCGGGAGGTCGAGACGGGCCAGCGCCTGGATCAGCCCAAAACCTGTCGTCTGGTCATAGGCCAGCACGGTGCCGGGAACGTTGCGGCCGTCGATCAGCGAGAGCCAGATCGTCTCCGCCTCGGTGACGAGATAGCCGATGGTCAGAACCAGCCCGTCGGAACGGATCAGCACGCCATTGCCGGCGCGCTCGGTGCCCAGCGTGTCGGCGGTGAAGGCATCCGGCGGGATAATGGCGCGCACGCCCACCACGGCGGACAGCGCGGCTTCAAGATCGTAGGAATAGTCCGCGGCCTTGGGCTGCGCAGCCGCGGGTACCTTCCAATCGCTCACAGAGGCCATGCAAAAAAACTCCTGCTGCGGCCAATATTGCAGCATGCCGAACGATTTCCGGCTAGCGAACTTTATCAATATACAAGGGCCGCAAGCCGGGTAAACGTCCTAGTGTCCCGGCCCCGAAGTTCGCACGATCGCTCCAGCAGCGCCTTTGTAAACTTCGGGTCAAAGGGACACTAGAATCATAGGCCTGCTAGTGTGCTTTGGTTCGGAAGTCCGCTTCCGAGCAAGCCGAGAATTCGGGCGAACTTCCGAACCGCGACACTAGCCAGCCGGCGCCAACAGTTTGTCGATATTCGGACCGCGCAGCGCAGGCAGAAAGACCAACGTGCCGACCCCCCTCTCCGTGCTCGATCTTTCTCCGGTGACCACCGGCACGACCGGCGCGCAGGCGTTGCGCAACAGTCTCGATCTTGCCCGCCACGCCGACCGGCTCGGCTTCGGGCGCTACTGGGTAGCCGAACACCACAACATGCCTTCGATCGCCAGCTCGGCGCCGGACATCATGATCGGCCAGATCGCCAGCACGACCACCCGCATGCGAGTCGGCTCCGGCGGCGTGATGCTGCCCAATCACGCGCCGCTCGTCGTGGCCGAGCGTTACAAGGTGCTCGAGGGCCTGTTCCCCGGCCGCATCGATCTCGGCCTCGGCCGCGCGCCCGGCACCGACCCGGTCACGTCATTTGCGCTGCGTCGGCGGCAGGACGATCCCAACGCCGACGACTTCCTCGACCGCTTCCAGGAACTGCTGCTGTTTGAGCAGGGCGGCTTCCCGGAAGGCCATCCGTTCCGCAACGTGCGCGCCATGCCGGCCGACGTTCCGCTGCCGCCGATCTATCTGCTGGGCTCGAGCGATTACAGCGCGCAGCTTGCCGCCCATGTCGGCGCAGGCTTCTCGTTCGCGCATCATTTCTCGGACTTCGACCCGGTGATGCCGATGACGATGTACCGCCAGCACTTCAAGCCATCGCCGACCCGCGACAAGCCGCACGCCATCCTTGGCTGTCATGTGGTCTGCGCCGACACCGACGAAGAAGCCGAGCGGCTTGCCTCGACCGTCGATCTCAACTTCGCGCGGCGGCGCCAGGGGCACTACCTGCCGCTGCCCTCGCCGGAGGAGGCCGCGGCGCACGTCTATTCGCCAGCCGACAAGGCGCTGGTCGCCCGCAACCGCGCGCGGCTCGTGGTCGGCGACGTCGCCAAGGTGATGACGCACCTGGAGCCGCTGATCGCGAACACGCAAGCCGACGAGTTGATGATCACCACCATGATCTACGACCATGAGGCGCGGAAGCATTCCTACGAGCTGCTGGCGAACGCTTTCGGCCTGCCGAAGGCGTAACGGCGGAATATTCCGCGCGGCTTCTTGTTCCAGTATTATCGACGCCGCTGGAGGCCGTGATGCGTATTTTGACTATTTCCTTGCTGATGCTTCTTGTTGCCGCACCCGCCGTGGCGCAGCAGCGGCGTCCCGCGGCGGCGTCGAGCTTCGACTTCAACACCTGCTACAGCCAGTGCCTGACGCGCGGCGGCAGCCCCGGATCGTGCCAGACCGGCTGCGCAGACCGCGCCAACGAGATCGCGCGCATTCCGCCCGGCGCGGCGCGCGCAGGCAACAACGATCCGCGGTCGCCAAACTATTACAACCCCCCACCGCGTCAGGGATTCTACTGAGCCTGGAAGAACTACGCTAAGCTTCCGGCCACCGTCCGAGCCGGGAGAACAGAATGCCGCGTATCGTGAAGACCGCCGTTTCGCTCGTGGCCGCCGCGCTGATGTCGACACCGGCGCTGGCGCAGAGCGATTATCCCAACCGCGTCGCCAAGATCGTCAATCCCTACGTTGCCGGCAGCACCACCGACATCCTGGCGCGTGCGCTCGCCGCGGGCCTGTCGAGCCGGCTCGGCCAGCAGTTCATCGTGGAGAACCGCGCCGGGGCGGGCGGCGCGCTCGGCACCGCCGGCGTGGCGCGCTCCGATCCCGACGGCTACACGCTGCTGTTTGCGCCCGCGCTGGTGCTCTCGGTGCATCCGCAGGACCGCAGCGACACCAGCTACAAGCCCGATGCGCTCATCCCGGTCTGCCAAGCCTTCGTCAACGCCATGGCGCTGGCGGTGCGGCCCGAATCTCCGATCAAGACCGTCGCGGACCTCGTCGCGGCGGCGAAGGCAAAGCCTGGCGCGCTCAACTACGGCCACCAGGGCGTCGTCACCGTTCCGCACTTGGCGATGGAGGAGTTCCTCCAGGCCGCCGCGATCGACATCAAGGACATCCCGTTCCGCGGCGAGCCGCTGGTGATGACCGACCTGCTCGGCGGGCGGATCGACGTCGCATCGATCGTGCTCGGCACGGCAGCGGGGCAGAACGTGCGCGTGATCGGCATTTTCGCCGAGACCCGCCATCCCGCATTCGCCAACGTGCCGACGGTGAAGGAGCAGGGTTACGACGTGAGCCCGGCGAGCTTCGGCGGATTGCTCGCTCCGGCGGAAACGCCGGCCCCGGTCGTAGCGAAGCTGTCGGATGCCTGCGCGGCCGCGGCCAAGGACGAAGCCTATCGCGCGGTCGCGGAACGCGCGGCGCAGCCGCCTGACTATTTCGACAACGCGGCCGGCTTCAAGGCGCGGCTCGATCGCGACACCGCGGCGAAGGCCCGCGTCCTGGCGCGCATCAAGGCGAAGCCGCAGCAATAAAAATGCGAACCCCGGCACGAGGCCGGGGCTCGTAACACTCAACTCGGCTGACGCTACAGACTTACTGAACCTGCGGAGCGCTCATCGGCTGCGGCGCGTAGCCGGTCTGCACAGGGGCCGGCGGAGGATTGATCGCCGCTTCGTTGGTGCAGATGTCCTTGAACAGCACCGCACCCTCCTGCGTGTATTCCTTGGTCAAGCAAGTGCAGCGGTTGGTCGAGATGACGGGCGCTGCGCTGTAGACCACCGGGCGGGCCGCGTAGATGACCGGGCGCGGGTAGTAGATGTGGCGGTGACGCCAGTGGCCGTGATGGCGGAAGTGACCGTGATGGCGGAAGTGGCCGTGGCCGCCGACCTTATGGAAGCCGCCGTGAAAGCCCTTGCCGCCACCATGAAAGCCCTTGGCGTCGGCGGAGGTCGAAGTCAGCGCGGTGGTGCCGAGAGCGACAACCGCGGCGAGAGCGAGAAGGCTGGTCTTGAGGGTCATTGGAAACTCCTTGGAGTGCGAGTGGTTGAATTTGCCGTTCGGATAGTTGTCGGACGGCCCCGAGGAAAGGTTCAGAGCAAGCTTTGGCCTGGCGACGCCTGGCCGCCTGTGCCTTACAAATTTCTATTGTTTTATAACCGTTTACGGGCACGGCCCGTTCACTTCCGGCGCCACCCTGCTATACAGAGCGCGCCAAAGGGTACTGTACGTGTCAAACGTTGGGAGGTTCATCTTGGGTAAGCATTTCACGCTGACGGCCGCGGACAAACACAGCCTCGGGGCCTATCGCGCCGATCCGAAGGGCGCACCGAAGGGCGGCATCGTCGTCATTCAGGAGATTTTCGGGGTCAACAATCACATCCGCAATGTCTGCGACCGCTTCGCCGACGAAGGCTATGTCGCGGTGGCGCCGGCGTTGTTCGACCGGCAGATCAAGGATTACCAGTCCGGCTACACGCCGCCCGAGATCGAGAAGTCCCGCACCTACGTCGCCAAGCCCGACTGGGACGCGATGCTGCGCGACACCGACGCGGCCATCAAGGAGATCGCTTCGGTCGGCCCGGTCGCCATCGTCGGGTTCTGCATGGGCGGCTCGATTGCATACCTCGCCGCGACGCGGCTGTCCGGTCTCTCGGCAGCGGTAGCCTATTACGGCGGCCAGATCGTCAAGTTCGCCGACGAGAAGCCGAAGTGCCCGGTGCAGATGCATTTCGGCGAGAAGGACCACGGCATCCCGATGTCCGACGTCGAGATCATCAAGCAGAAGCGCGGCGGCGACTGCGAGATTTACGTCTATGCGGACGCAGGCCACGGCTTCCACTGCGACGAGCGCGGCAGCTTCCACAAGGGCAGCGCCGTCGTAGCGTACGAGCGCACCAAGGCGTTCCTCGCCAAGCATATGAAGAAATAAGGCACGAGGAATGAAGGCGCGGTCCCGCGATGAAACAGAAAGTTCCGTGGCGGCGTCGCATTGAACTCGTTACGGCAGTGGAATCGAAAAACTTTGAGCGGCTCGCGTAAGCTTTTTTTTAAGCGCACCGGTCCATCGTGCTGCGGGAGGGAAGGCTGTTCTGACGAGGCGCAAGTCTCTCCAGCACACGTGGCGTGATCCCTCTGCGGGCCGCGCGGTGACAGCCGCGCGGCCCGATCTTTTATCTCGCGGACGGATCACTCGACCGAAATGTTGGCGGCCTTCACCACCTTGCCCCACTTCTCGGTCTCGTCGGCGAGCAGCTTGCCGAACTCGGCCGGCGTCATCGGGGTCGGCACGCCGCCGAGCTGCGCGATGCGCTCCTTGATCTTCGGATCGGCGAGCGCCGCGTTGAAAGCCTTGTTAAGGATGTCGACGATATGCGGCGGAATGCCCTTCGGCCCGGCGACGCCGTAGAACACGCTCGCCTCGTAGCCCGGCACCGTGTCGGCGACCGTCGGCACGTCAGGCAGCGCTGCATTGCGCGTCGTCGTCGTCACAGCGAGCGCGCGCAACTTGCCGGTCTTCACGAACTCGATTGAGCCCGGCAGGTTGTCGAACAGCGCATGGACCTTGCCGGTCATCAGGTCGGGATAGATGCCGGCCGAGCCTTTGTAGGGCACATGCAGGATGTCGAGCTTGGTCATCATCTTGAACAGCTCGCCGGACATGTGAACCGAGGTGCCGTTGCCGGACGACGCGAATGTCATCTTGTTCGGATTGGCTTTGACGTGGGCGATGAAGTCGCCGACGCTTTTCACCGGCAGATCGGGCGGCACCACCATGATGTTGGTGAGCTGCATGGTGCCGGCGATCGGGGTGGTGTCGCGCACGTGATTGAACGGCAGGTTCTTGTAGAGGGTCTGTCCGATCGCGTTGTTGGGCGCGACGAACATGATGGTGTAGCCGTCGGGCGGCGATTCGATCACCGACTTGGCGGCCAGCATGCCGCCCTGCCCGGAGCGGTTCTCGACCACGCAGGGCGCGCCCATGTGCGGGGTGAGGAATTCGCAGAAGATGCGGGCGACGATGTCGTTCGGCCCGCCGGCCAGGAAGCCGACCACGAACTTGATGGGGCGGGTCGGGAATTTCTCCTGGGCGTGAGCCGGCGCGGCGAAGGCGCCGCAGACAATTCCAAGCAACAAGGCAAAACGGACCATGCGCATCCCCTTCTGTTGGAGACGGCATCCTACGACAGGTTGAGGCCAATCAGAACCAGCGTTCGCCGACCGTGACAACGTCGCCAGGGCGGATGGTATAGCGCAGCGGCAGCGGGAAGCGCTGCGGCACACCCTGGATCTTGCGGGTGATGGTGACGGCCGACTTGGTGGCGCGCGGCGTGAAGCCGCCGGCGATGGCGACCGCGTTCTCGACCGTCATATGGGGCACGTAGGGGTACTGCCCCGGATAGGTGACCTCCGAGCACGAAGAACGGCCGGTAGACGTCGACCTCGACCGCCACGCTGGGCTCCCGGATGTAGCCGCCGGCAAGCCGCGACTTGATCGCCGCACCCAGAGCGGCGGTGGTCATGTCGCGGGCCCGCACGGCGCCGATCAGCGGCATGGTGACCATGCCTGCGGCATCGACCGTATAGGTGTTGCTCAAGGTGTCCTGGCCGAACACCACGATGCGCAGCTTGTCGCCGGTGTCGAGCGTGTACGGCCCGTGGTCCTCCGGCATTTCGCGCACCGGAACGTACTGCGTGGCGTAGCGAACGGTCCGAGATGGTGCGGGCGGCGGACCATAAGCGGTCGGTGGTGGGCCGTAGCCTGGACCAGAACTTGGGCCGGAGCTCGGCCCGTACATCGGCGGCTGCCGGTAAGCGGCGGGCGCGCCGTAGGTCATCATGTCGAGATCGGAGCGCACCACGGGGACGCCGCATACGGCCGCGCCGGCTGACGCGCGCAGCCGGTGACCGTGGCGAAAGCCACGAGCAGAACCAGAAAGCGGCAAACGCGCATGCGAGGCGAATCCGTGCAAAGCGCCGGCAAAAGTTAAGCCCGATTAACGCCTCAGTATGGTTAATGAAGCCTTAGTCGTGCTGCTCTCCCGGCTGCTTTTGGCCTCGCACGACGCACCGACGCCGTTTAACTTGACGAAATCCGCAAAATTGAAGGAATTCGATGCTGAAATTGCTGCGAGCCGAAGCCCAGGTACCGGCGGTCTGGCTGACTGCCGCCCTGTTCCTGCTGTTCGGCGGCGGCTGGCTGGCAGCCGCCGCCAACAGCACCGGCCTTACGCTGCTGGTGTTCGCCTGGTTGTTCGGAGCGATCATGTGGGGCGCGTTCGGCGTGGTGCGGCACGCCGAGCATCTGGCTGAGGAACTCGGCGAGCCGTACGGCACGCTGATCCTGACCATGTCGGTCACCATCATCGAGGTGGCCTTCATCATCACCGCGGTGGCGACCTCGCAGGGAAGCACGCCGGTCGCGCGTGACGCGGTGTTCGCCGTGGTGATGATCATGCTCAACGGGGCGGTCGGGTTATGCCTGCTGCTCGGTGGCTTGCGCCATCATGAGCAGAACTACAATTTGCCCGGCGCGCGCGCCTTCCTCTCGGTCGCGATCCCGCTCGCCACTTTCGCGCTTGTCATGCCTAACTTCACAGTGACCACGCCAGGCCCGGTCCTGTCGAACACACAGGCCATCACCATCGCCGTGCTGACGCTTGCACTTTATGGTGTGTTTCTCGCGATGCAGACGCGGCGCCACTCCAGCTTCTTTCAGGATCCGAGCAGCGCCGAGCCCAGCGCATTGCCGGAAGCACCGCCGGAAACCGCGCCTGCCGGGATGAACCCGGTGTGGTTTCACAGCGCAGGGCTGGCACTCACGTTATTGCCGGTGGTCTATCTGACGGAGGAGCTCGGCCATATCGTCGAGCGCACCGTGGTCGGGATCGGCGCGCCGGTTGCGCTGGTTGGCGTGATCGTCGCGGTGCTGGTGCTGGCGCCCGAAACCATGGGCGCGCTGCAGGCGGCGCGCCGCAATCAGTTGCAACGCGCGGTCAACATCGCGCTCGGCTCCGTGCTGGCAACCATCGGGTTGACAATTCCCGCCGTGCTGACGCTCGGCGTGTTCCGCGGCACGCCGATCATTCTCGGACTGGGTCAGCAGGAGATGATGCTGCTCGCGCTCACCCTCGTTGTGTCAATGCTGACCTTCGGCGGCGAGCGCACCAACATGCTGCAGGGCGCGGTTCACCTGGTGATGTTCCTGGTGTTCCTGTTGGTGCTGTTCAATCCGTGAGCTCAAAAGCAAAGCGGGCGCGGATGCAGCCGTCTCGCAGCACATTTCCGGGTCAGCGCTCAGTGCGCGGCGACTGCAGCGCCCGTGCCGATGGGGCACGACACGCCCGTGCCGCCCAGCCCGCAATAGCCCCTCGGATTCTTCGCTAGATACTGCTGGTGATAGTCCTCGGCGAAGTAGAACTCCGGCGCGTCGACGATCTCCGTGGTGATCGCGCCGTAGCGCTTGGCATCGAGCGCGCGCTGGAACATGGCCTTGGATTCCTCGGCGGCCTTCTTCTGCGCCGGCGTCGTCGTGTAGATGCCGGAGCGGTACTGCGTGCCGACGTCGTTGCCCTGGCGCATGCCCTGGGTCGGATCGTGGTTCTCCCAGAACGTCTTGAGCAACTTTTCGAACGGCACTTTCTTGGGGTCGTAGACCACCAGAACGACCTCGTTGTGGCCGGTGCGGCCGGAGCAGACCTCCTCGTAGGTCGGATTGAGCGTATGGCCGGCCGCATAGCCGACCGCGGTGGCGTAGATGCCGTCACCAAGCTCCCAGAACTTGCGCTCGGCGCCCCAGAAGCAGCCCATGCCGAACACCGCGGTCTCAAGCCCTGCCGGATAAGGCCCCTTCAGCGGGTTGCCGTTGATGAAATGCTTGGCGGCGGTGGGGACCGGCACTGGCCGGCCGGGCAGCGCCTCGCCGCGCGACGGGATCGAAAGCAATTTCTTGAACCCGAACATTGGCAAATCTCCTGCGATTTCTAACCGCAAATATAGGGGGTCCGGCGGCCTAAAGCACGGCCATGCGCTAGTGTCCCGCACCCGAAGTTCGCATGAGTGCTCAGCAACCACCTTTGCGAACTTCGGGTCCAAAAGGGACACTAGAATCAGTGCGTTGCTAGTGTCGCTTTGGTTCGGAAGTTCGCTTCGGAGCAAGCCGAGAATTCGGGCGAACTTCCGAACCGCGACACTAGGCACGTTCCTGTTCCCCTGAAGGCCCCGGCCACTTATGCTGCGGCGAATCCTGAGGAGGCCACTTTGACCACCCTGACGACCATCGCTGGCGCCTGCACCATCGCGCTCGCCGCCGCGTTTCCGGCCCACGCGCAGACCGTGCCGCCGGACTACGGCCCGCCGATCCCATTTGAGACCGCGCGCAAGGCCATGGCTGCCGCCGATGCCGAAGCCGCCAAGAACAACTGGCCGGTGGTGGTCGCCATCATCGACAGCGGCGGCCACATCGTCATGCTGCACAAGCGCGACAATGCTCAGCTCGCGTCGATCGAAATCGCGCAGGGCAAGGCGAAGACCGCGCTCAAGTTTAAGCGGCCCACCAAGGTGCTCGACGACGCCATTTCAGGAGGCGGCGCTGGCGTGCGTTTCCTGGCGCTCAAGGACATCACGCCGCTGGAAGGCGGCTTTCCGCTGGTGATCGACGGCAAGATCGCCGGCGCGATCGGCGTGTCCGGCGTGCTGTCGGGCCAGGATTCGCAGATTGCCCGCGCGGCGATCGATGCCTTGAAATAGGTGGGCTTAGGCTCAGGCACGCGCCAATTGTCAATTGAGCAAGCTGCCATCGAGCGACGTCTCACCTTCGATCAGGCTATGGCTGCGCGTTTATGAGCACGCGCCTCAATCCCGCGCGTAGCCGATCAGCGGTTTCTTCTTGCGGCCCAGCACGATCAGCACCGCGCCGAGCACCGCGAAGATGGCGGCGGCCGGCTGTTCGAGGATGGGCGAGATCGCCAGGCTCCACAGCGTGCCGGACAGACGTTCGACCGAAGCCTGGGCCGCCTGGAGGCTTGAGGCGTGAATCTCGGTCCAGAACTGGCTGAGCGCGGTCGCATAGATCGTCTTGTCCGCGATCGATTTCATCCCGTCGTAGATCACAAAGATAAAGGCCAGCGCGAGCAGCAGCAGGCCGAGAAACCGCAACAGAAACCGGATCATGACAAGTCCAACAAAAACGACGCCTTCCCCGCATCCGATTAGCGCGGCAGGCTCGGCCGTTCAATCGCTGCAGTGCCGCATCGCCCGCCGCGCCCTTGTTATGCCGCCCGGGCTTCCGGTAACGTTCCGCCGTCGGCCCTGTCGGGCCGAGTAGAGTATTGAAATGGCAAAGAAATCCAGCGGGAACCGGCCGACCTTCACCGACCAGGAAGCGCTGCTTTTTCACAGCCAGGGTAGACCCGGAAAGCTCGAGGTGGTGGCAACCAAGCCGATGGCCACGCAGCGCGACCTCTCGCTCGCCTATTCGCCGGGCGTGGCGGTGCCGGTGCTTGCCATCGCCGAGGACGAAAGCAAGGCCTACGACTACACCGTGAAGGGCAACTTCGTTGCCGTCATCACCAACGGCACCGCCATCCTGGGCCTGGGCAACCGCGGCGCACTGGCGGCGAAGCCGGTGATGGAAGGCAAGGCGGTGCTGTTCAAGCGCTTCGCCGACATCGATTCCATCGACCTCGAGGTCAACACCGAGGATCCAGACGAGTTCATCAACTGCGTGAAATTCCTCGGCAAGGGCTGGGGCGGCATCAACCTCGAGGACATCAAAGCGCCGGAGTGCTTCATCATCGAGCAGCGGCTGCGCGAACTGCTCGACATCCCGGTGTTCCACGACGACCAGCACGGCACCGCGATCATCGCCACCGCCGGTCTCCTCAACTCGCTGGAACTCACCGATAGGAAAATGGAAGACACCAAGATCGTCTGCAACGGCGCGGGCGCCGCGGGCATCGCGTGCCTGGAGCTGCTGCGCTCGATCGGCTTCCGTCCAGAGAACCTGATCCTCTGCGATACCAAGGGCGTGATTTACGAAGGCCGCAAGGACGGCATGAACCAGTGGAAGTCGGCCTATGCGGTAAAGACGTCGGCGCGCACGCTGGCCGACGCGCTCAAGGGCGCCGACGTGTTCTACGGCCTGTCCGCGAAGGGCGCCGTAACCAAGGAGATGGTCGCCTCGATGGCGCCAAAGCCAATCATCTTCGCCATGGCCAATCCCGATCCGGAAATCACCTGGGAGGAAGTCGCCGAGGTGCGCGATGACGCCATCATGGCGACGGGCCGCTCCGACTATCCCAACCAAGTCAACAACGTGCTGGGGTTCCCGTACATCTTCCGCGGCGCGCTCGACTGCCGCGCCACCACCATCAACATGGAGATGAAGATCGCCGCGGCCCGCGCGCTGGCTGACCTCGCCCGCGAGGACGTGCCCGACGAGGTCGCGGCCGCGTACGGCATGCGCTTCAAATACGGGCCGGACTACATCATCCCGGTGCCGTTCGATCCTCGGCTGATTTCCTATATCCCGCCGGCAGTCGCCAAGGCCGCAATGGACACCGGCGTCGCGCGCAAGCCGATCGCCGACATGGATGCCTATCGGGAATCGCTGCGCCGCCGCCGCGATCCGGTGGCCGGCGTGCTGCAGCAGGTGTTCGAGCGGGTCCGCCGCTCGCCCAAACGCGTGGTGTTCGCGGAGGGCGAAGAGGAGCAGGTGATCCGCGCCGCGGCGACCTTCGCGCACGAGCGGCTCGGCACCGCGCTGCTGGTCGGCCGCGAAGACCGCGTGCGCCAGAGCGCGAAGAACCTCGGAATCGAGCTCGGCAAGGGCATTCAGATAATCAACGCCGCGCTATCGACGCGCAACGCCCAGTACGCCGCATACCTTTATGAACGCCTGCAACGGCAAGGCTATCTGCTGCGCGACGTGCAGCGGCTGGTGAACACCGACCGCAACCACTTCGCCGCCTGTATGGTGGCGCTGGACGACGCCGACGCGATGGTGACCGGCGTGACCCGAAACTTCTCGGTGGCGCTGGAGGACGTTCGGCGCGTCATCGACCCCAAGCCGGGCCACCGCGTGATTGGCCTCTCCATGGTGCTGGCGCGCGGCCGCAACGTTCTGGTCGCCGACACCGCGATCACGGAAATGCCGAAGGCGCAGGAGCTTGCCGACATTGCCGTCGAGGCGGCCGGGGTGGCGCGGCGGCTCGGCTATGAGCCGCGGCTCGCTTTGCTTGCATTCTCCACCTTCGGGCACCCGCCGGGCGAGCGCTCCGCGCACGTTATCGAGGCCGTGAAAATTCTCGATCAGCGCCGGGTCGATTTCGAATGCGACGGCGAAATGGCAGCCGACGTCGCGCTCAATCCAGAATCGGCCGCCCACTATCCGTTCAGCCGGCTGTCAGGGCCGGCCAACGTGCTGATCATGCCGGCGTTCCATTCGGCGTCGATCTCCACCAAGCTGCTGCAGGAGCTCGGCGGCGCGACCGTGATCGGTCCACTGCTGGTCGGACTCGACCGTTCGGTGCAGATCGTGCCAATGACCGCCAAGGACACCGACCTCGTCAACATGGCCGCGCTCGCGGCGTTCAATGTAAGCGGTTAAGGAGAATATCTTGAGCACTTCCAAACTGCGCGGCGTGATCGCCGCTGTTGCAACGCCCGTCAGCGAAGACGGATCGCCCGATACAACACGCGCGACCAAGCTCGCGCGGTACCTGCTCGACAACGGCTGCGACGGCCTCAACGTGCTCGGCACGACAGGTGAAGCGACATCGTTCTCGCTCGACGAGCGCAAGCGCGTAATGACGGCCTACCGCGACGCTAAGCTGCCGCTGGAGCGGCTGATGGTCGGCACCGGCGCAGCCGCCACCGCGGACGCCGTAGCTTTGACCAGGCACGCAGCGGAATTGGGATTTGCCGGCGCGCTGCTGCTGCCGCCGTTCTACTACAAGGGCGTGCCCGACGACGGTCTGGTCGCGCATGTCGAAACCATCGTGCAGGCGAGCGCGGCGAATCCGATCCCGATCTACCTCTACCATTTCCCACAACAGTCCGGCCTGCCTTGGCACGTCGCCCTGGTGAAACGCCTGCTCGATAAGTTCAGCTCACGCATCGTCGGCCTCAAGGATTCTTCCGGCGACATGGCCTATGCGCGCGAAGCAGCCGCGATTGGAAAGCACTTCGACGTATTTCCTTCGACCGAAGCCGTGCTGATCGAAGCGAAGAACGGCGCCTTCGCCGGTTGCATCTCGGCGACCGCCAACCTCAACCCCGACCTGTGCCAGCGTGCGTGGAGCAACGGCGAGCAGTCCTCGCTCGACGCCGCGGTGACGATCCGCAAGTTGTTCGACGGCAAGGCGCTGGTATCGGGCGTCAAGGCGCTGCTCGCGCACATCCACGCCGACCCGGCACTGTCGCGGGTGAAGCCGCCGCTGGCGCCGTTTGCGGCCGCCGATCGCGCCGCCGTGGTGGCCGGATACGACCAGGTGCGCGGCAAGCGCGTGGCCTAGACGCGCGCCGGCTCATGAGTGCGCGTTCCGTTGCGGTGATCGGCGGAGGGATCGGCGGGCTCTCCGCCGCGCTTCATCTCCTCAAGGCAGGTCACGACGTCCAAGTCTACGAACAGACCCCGCAGATCATCGAGGTGGGCGCTGGGCTTGTAGTGAGCCCGAATGCGTCGCACCTGCTGATCCGGCTCGGGCTCGGCGAGGAACTCGAGCGCATCGGTGTGCGACCCTTGGCGTTCCATCAGCGGCGCTGGCAGGACGGCCGCACACTGGCGCGTTCACGCTTGCGGGAGCAGACCGAAGCGACATATGGCGCGCCGGCCTATGTTTTTCACCGCGGCGAATTGAACGCCGTCCTCACCCAGGCGATTCCCAAGGAACGCGTGCATCTCTCGCATCGCTGCATCAGCTTCAACGACCGCGGCGGCCACGTCGAAGCTGGGTTCGAGAACGGCGTCGCGATCAAGGCCGACATCCTGATCGGCGCGGACGGTATCCATTCCGCCATCCGCCGCGCATTGCATGGCGAGGAGCGTCCGCGCTTCACCGGCTGCATCGCCTACCGCGGCCTGATCCCCATGGAGCGCGTGGCGCATCTCGACATCGAGGCCGCATCGACGAACTGGATGGGTCCGGGCCGGCATTTCGTGCACTACCCCGTCGCTAGCGGACGAGTTCTCAATTTCGTCGGCTTGATCGAGCAGACCGCCTGGGAAACCGAATCCTGGACCGAGCCCGGAGATCTGTCGGTGCTGGCAGCGGCCTATCAAGGCTGGCATCCGCAAGTGCCCGCCATCATCGCCGCCGCCGAGCAGACTTTCAAATGGGCGCTGCTCGACCGCATGCCGCTGCCGCGCTGGTCGTTCGGGCGCGTTACGCTGCTTGGCGATGCCTGTCATCCGATGCTGCCGTTTCTCGGCCAGGGCGCGGCGCAAGCCATCGAGGACGGCGCGGCGCTCACCAGTTGTCTCGCTACGCGCAGCGACGACGTCGTCGAGGCACTGAAGCTCTACGAAACGGTGCGGCTGCCGCGCACCTCGCGGGTCCAGCAGATCTCGCGCGACAACAAGGATCGCTTCCATTTGCCCGACGGGCCGGCACAGCAGGAGCGCGATGCCAGGATGGCGACCGGGACCACCGACTGGTCCCCGCAATCGATCGCCTGGCTGTACGGCCACGACGCTGCCGAGTTGCCGGAACCCGCCGTAACGGCACGTTGACGGCCCGGGGGCGCGTGACTATAAGCACCGCGCTAGCTGCGAGATCCCTCGCCGCCGCTGTATTTTCAAGCCCTCGACGAGTTCATGGCCAACACCTCCTCCGCACGCAAAGCCACCCGCAAAATCGCGCGGCGCACCCTCATCAATCAGGCGCGCCGCACCCGAGCTCGCAGCGCGGTTCGCCTGGTGGAAGAGGCGATCGAAGCTGGCGACCGCGCCAAGGCGCTAGACGCCATGAAGAAGGCCGAACCGCAGCTCATGAAGGCGGTGCAGACCGGTCAGGTTCACCACAACACCGCAAGCCGCAAAATCTCACGGCTGACCAAGAGCATCACAAAGCTCGGCAAATAGCCGCTCGCGCTGTTAACGCTTTGAATTGACGTCACAATCTGGAGGACTTCGCCGTACTCTACTGCGGGGGAGCGCGGCTCGTTTGCGCGAACGCTTTTCGCGAAAAAGTTTTCTGCCGATCGAAGGATTAGACCGATGACGTTTGTGGCATGAATGCCACATAGACCATAAGAAGCGAGTATATGCGTATTTTTACTGATAGGCGGATTCCTGCATATGGCGCGGTTTTTCAGTCCGGCGCCGGGAAGGCTACCCGTAGTTATCGGTCACAAAAACGTCATACCCACAAAGGGGTTACCGAGAAAGCGCGGTCGAGGACTTGGATTTTGGTGATTTTGGTTCACAGCTTAGCAAACCGCAAAAAACTCTTTTCAAGACTGTCACAATTCGGTTGTCAGCTTTTGAATACTCGCGCCGATTCAATGCGTTGTGGATTACTCTCCCCGTTTTCCACATTGCGGGACACCCGCGAAAAATCCAGGCCTCTTCTGCGTTCTCGCGTGACACCAATTGCGGCGGCGGTCGGAAGTGCTATTTTTTTGGTGCTTCCGGGTTGTCCCGCGAATTCAGAAACGGCAGGCTTTCAGGCTCATTGAGGGTGAGGACGAAGGTAGTGACTCAAGTCGTCCTCGGAGTTTGATTGACCTAAAGCCACCCTGATCTTCGCGAAGACTGTCTGTACAGTCTATGGCGAGCCGGAACAGAGGTCGAGTACTTCGAAACACCGATGGATAACGTCCATTGCGGGACTACTCTCGCAATGATGAGGGGGGTATTATGTTTGCTGGTTCGGGAATCTCTCCATTTGCGGGCCATGGCGCGGCGTTTCAACCTGTGCGCGTCGCCCAAATAGCAGCCCGCAACGTCTTCGCAGCGCACCCTACCCCGAACGTGCGATCGGCTTCCGGTCAGAGCGGCTGAACGCTCTGCTCCGAGGTCCGATTGAGCTGCCTTCACCGAGTGTCGCTGAAGGCGAACGTCCCTCCCACTAGTCAGTCCGTTGATGTGATCCGCGCGTAACGGCCAGGCGGCGGTGCCGCCATCCGTTTCACCAAACTTCCAGTCAACCCGTCGAACTCCCGAAAGAAACCAAGAAATGACAACCACCGATCTAGAGCGTTGGGAGCGCGTCAAGAACAGGCTTCGTGCAGAAGTTGGCGAAGAAATTTTCCAGAGCTGGTTCGCCCGCATGGAGCTGGAGCGGATTCAAGATGGGATGGCGCATCTGTCGGTGCCGACCCGCTTCCTAAAGAGCTGGATCCAGTCGCACTACATCGAGCGGCTGCTGACCTGCTGGCAGGGCGAACACTCGGAAATCCTGAAGCTCGACGTCAGCGTGCGCAGCGCGGTGATCCGTACGGCGCTGCCGAAGGCCAAGCAGGTCGAGGCGATCGAGTTCGGGCGCGATCCGCGCGGCAAACTCGAGGGCGGTGAAACGCGCACAGCGTTCGGCCCGGTGGCGAGCGGCCACGACGCGCTCGGCGGCTCGCCACTCGACCTGCGCCTGACCTTCGACACCTTCGTGGTGGGGCGTTCCAACACGCTGGCGCACGCGGCCGCCAAGCAGGTCGCCGCCGCGCGGCGCGGCGACCCGGTGATGTTCAATCCGCTCTACATCCATGCCGGTGTGGGGCTCGGCAAGACGCACCTTCTCCAGGCGACCACCTGGGCCGGCAACAACGGCTCCGAGCGCAAGGTGCTCTATCTCACCGCCGAAAAATTCATGTACGGCTTCGTCTCGGCGTTGCGCACTCAAACCGCGCTCGCATTCAAGGAAGCACTGCGCGGAATCGACGTGCTGGTGATCGACGACCTGCAGTTTCTGCAGGGCAAGTCGACCCAGGCCGAGTTCTGCCACACCCTGAACGCACTGATCGACGCTGGCCGCCAAGTGGTGATCGCCAGCGACCGCCCGCCAACCGACCTGGAAAGCCTCGACGACCGCGTGCGCTCGCGGCTGGCCGGCGGGCTGGTGGTCGAGATGGGGCCGCTCGGCGAGGAACTGCGGCTCGAGATCCTGAAATTCCGCGTCGCTGCGGCGCGCCAGTATCATCCGAGCTTCGACGTGCCAGCTCCCGTGCTGGCCTATATCGCCAAGACCGTCACCCATAACGGCCGGGACCTCGAAGGTGCGATCAACCGCCTGCTCGCCCACAACAAGCTCACCGGCCAGCCGGTCACGATGGAGATGGCGGAGCGCGAGGTGCGCGACCTGATCCGGCCGCAGGAACCCAAGCGGGTCAAGATCGAGGACATCCAGCGCATCGTGGCGCGGCAATACAACGTGAGCCGCTCCGACCTGCTTTCTTCGCGCCGCACCGCCAACGTGGTGCGCCCGCGGCAGGTGGCGATGTACCTTGCGAAAACGCTGACGCTGCGTTCGCTGCCCGAGATCGGCCGCAGGTTCGGTGGGCGCGACCACACAACTGTGCTGCACGCGGTACGCAAGATCGAAGGGTTGGTCGGCAACGACTCGATGCTGGCGGACGAGATCGAAATCCTAAAGCGGCAGCTTCAAGAGTGATCCCGTATTCAACGCATGGCCCGGTGCTTCGGCGCCGGGCCGACTTGTACGCCGTCGTCTAGAGGCGGTGAATGGCCGGGATAACCCGGCGGTAAAAGCCCTCGGCCCTTGCGAAAACCGAGCATCCACGCCAGTTTTGATGCCCCTCCGAGGAACGGGCGCTGCCATGAAGGTCACCGTCGAACGCGCAGAATTGCTGAAATCGCTGGGCCACGTGCATCGCGTGGTCGAGCGCCGCAACACCATTCCGATCCTCGGCAACGTTCTGATGCGGGCCGAAAAGTCGGCGCTCAACCTCAAGGCCACCGACCTCGACCTTGAAGTGATCGAAACGATCGCGGCCGAAGTGGCGCCGGGTGGCTCGACAACCGTGCCGGCGCATATGTTCTACGAAATCGTGCGCAAGTTGCCCGAAGGCTCGCAGGTGGTGCTGGAAGCCTCCGGCGACCGCGCCATGATGGTGATCCGCGCCGGGCGCTCGCGCTTCACGCTGCAGACCTTGCCGGAGAGCGATTTTCCCGATCTCGCCGCCGGCGACATGACGCACAAGTTCAAAATTCCAGCCAACGAGCTGAAGCGGCTGCTCGACAAGACGCACTTCGCGATCTCGACCGAAGAAACGCGCTATTACCTCAACGGCATCTACCTGCACATCGCCGGCTCGGGAAAGAACGCGACGCTGCGCGCGGTGGCGACCGATGGACACCGGCTCGCGCAGGCCGAGCTCGCGGTGCCGGCCGGCGCCAACGGCATGCCGGGCATCATCATACCGCGCAAGACCGTCAACGAGGTGCAGCGCCTGGTCGAAGGCAGCGACGCCGGGGTCGGCATCGAAGTGTCCTCCGCCAAGATCCGTTTCACGTTGGGCGACGTGGTGCTCACGTCAAAGCTGATCGATGGCACCTTCCCGGACTACGGCCGCGTCATCCCGAGTGGCAACGACAAGCTGCTCACGGTCGACAAGAAGGACTTCGAGGCCGCGGTGGACCGCGTCTCGACCGTGTCGAGCGAGCGGGGCCGCGCGGTCAAGCTCTCGCTGTCCAGCGGACGGCTGGTGCTCTCGGTCACCAATCCGGATTCGGGCAGCGCGACCGAGGAGATCGAGGTCGACTACGACGGCGACCCGATCGATATCGGATTCAACTCGCGTTACCTGCTCGATATCGCGTCGCAGCTCGACGGCGAAGTCGCCCTGCTCAAGCTGGCCGACCCCGGCTCGCCGACGCTCATCGAGGATAAGGACGCCAAGGGCGCGCTCTACGTCCTGATGCCGATGCGGGTGTGATACCCTC
>Ga0190274_10000616_pt1 | contig 20973 bp, 23 predicted proteins | sample Popmic531T_FD_133002 | JGI IMG/M metagenome (GOLD analysis project Ga0190274, IMG submission 133002) | Populus adjacent soil microbial communities from riparian zone of Yellowstone River, Montana, USA - 531 T | ecosystem: Environmental > Terrestrial > Soil > Riparian zone | place: USA: Montana... | reverse complement strand
GCGGCTGGCCGAGGCGCCGCAGGATTGGCGCTCCTTCGCCACGCTGGGGCTGGCCTACGTGCAGCAGGCCCGCATCACGTCCGATCCGAGCTTCTACCCGAAGGCGCAGGGCGTGCTCCGCACTTCGATGCGCCTGCAGCCGCAGGACAACGAAGAAGCCCTGGTGGGCCTGGCCGCGCTCGCGGCCGCGCGTCACGACTTCTCCGCCGCCCTGCGCTATGGACGTCAGGCTCGCCGGGTGGACCCCTACGATGGCAATGTCTACGGCGTGATCGGTGATGCCCAGCTCGAACTCGGCCGATACGACGATGCCTTCGCCACCTTCCAGACCATGGTGGACACGCTGCCGTCGCTGTCCTCCTACGCCCGGGTGTCCTATGCGCGCGAGCTGCTCGGGGACGTCGACGGTGCGATCAGGTCGATGGAAGCGGCCCGCGATGTCGCCGGCTCGCCCGCCGATCTGGCCTGGGCCAGCTTCCAGCTCGGTGAGCTGGCCTTCAACAGCGGCCGATTGGAGCGAGCGTCCCGTGAGTTCGAGCGCGGCTTGAGCGCCGACGATTCGTTCGTGCCGAACCTCGCCGGCACGGCCAAGGTCGCCTGGGCGCGCGGCGAGGTCGACCTGGCGATCGAACGCTACGCGGAGGCCGTCCAGCGGTACCCGTCACCGGAGTACGTGATCGCGCTCGGCGACCTGTACGCATCGATCGGTCGCGACGAGGACGCCCAGCGTCAGTTCGACCTGGTGCGAGCCGAGGCGAGGCTCTTCGCCGCCAACGGCGTCGACACCGACCTGGAACTCGCCCTCTACGACGCCGACCACGGCGATCCTCACGCCGCCCTCTCGGCCGCGAGCGCCGAGTGGCAGCGGCGTCAGAGCATCCACGTCGCCGACGCCTTCGCGTGGGCCTTGCACATGAACGGCGACGATACCCAGGCAGCCCGGTACGCCGAACGCGCGCTCGCCCTTGGCACGCCGAACGCCCTGTTCCTGTTCCACGCGGGCGCGATCCAGGCTGCGCTGGGCCACGATGATGCGGCGCGGAGCCTGCTCCATGAGGCCCTCGACGCCAACCCGCACTTCTCGATCCAACACGCGCCTGAGGCCGAGGCGCTCCTCGATGACCTGGAGGTCGCCCGGTGAGGCGTGGGCTCACGCTGCTCGGTCTCGTCGTGGCCATGGTCCTCGGACCGGTGGCCGCCGCGTCCGCCCACCCGCTGGGCAACTTCACGATCAACCACTACAGCGGCATCCACGTGAGCCCGGACGAGATCCGCGTCGACTACGTGATCGACATGGCGGAGATCCCCGCCTTCCAGGAGATGGAGGCGATCGACACCGACGGCGACGGCGAGGGCTCGGACGCCGAGCTCGCGGCCTGGGCCGAGGCGAACGCCCCCGGGCTGGCCGGGGGGCTCACGCTCTCCGTCGACGGACGCGACGTGCCGCTCGAGGTCCGGAGCGCACGGGCGCAGTTGTTGCCCGGGCAGGGCGGGCTGCAGACGCTCCGGTTCGAAGGCGACTTCGCGGCCGCCGCGCCAGCTGAGGGGGCGCTCGCGTACACGGACGGAAACTTCGCCGATCTGATCGGCTGGCGCGAGATCACGGCAGTGGGCGAAGACGGGACGGTCCTCGAGGACTCCTCGGTGCCCACCGATAGCGTCAGCGATGCCCTGCGGTCCTACCCGCAGGACCTGCTGGCGAGCCCGCTGGACGTCACGGCGATGACGGCGTCGTTCCAGCCGGGTGTGAGCGTTCCCGGATCCAGCCCCAGCCTGGACGCCACCGGCGGATCCTCGGGCAGGCCCGGGGTGGAATCCGGCCCGTTCGACGCGCTGCTCGCCAACCAGGGGATCGGACTGATCCTGCTGGGCATGGTGCTGGCGGTGGCGTTCGGCGCGTGGCACGCCCTGTTGCCGGGCCACGGCAAGACGCTGATGGCCGCCTACATGGTGGGATCGAAGGCGCGCAAGCGCCAGGCGATCTCGGTGGGCACGGCGGTCGCCGTGATGCACACGGCTTCCGTGCTGGCCCTCGGGCTGCTGGTCCTGTCGCTGGAACGCACGTTCCGGCCTGAATCGCTGTACCCCTGGTTGGGGTTGGTCTCGGGTCTGGTGGCCCTGGCGCTGGGCGTCTATCTGCTGATCTCGCGGCTGTCGGTGTGGGGGAGCAAGGGCCACGACCACACCGACCACGACCATGACCATGACCACGACCATGACCATGACCACGAACAGGCGCACGACCACGGTCTGGGCCGGCATTCCCACGCCCTGCCCGAGGGAGCGCCGCTGTCACCCCGTGGGCTGATCGCCTTGGCGCTGGCGGGCGGCATCCTGCCTGCTCCGAGCGCGCTCCTCGTGATGCTCGGCGCGATCAACGCCCACCGCGTGGGGTACGGGCTGGCGCTGGTGCTGGCGTTCAGCATCGGCCTGGCCACCGCGCTCATCGTGATCGGCATGGGGGCGTTGAAGGCACGCGACCTGATGCAACAACGGTTGTCCTCGACGATGGGCCGGCTGGTACCCGTGCTGTCCGCGGTGGCGATCGTCGCGGTGGGGGTGTTCCTCACCGCTCGCGGGATCTCGCAGATCTGATCCCTACGCTGCCGCGGCCGTCTCGGAGGCTTGCCACTCGACGTCGGTGGGGGCGGTGGGCTCCGAACCCGCCGGCTCCACCGAGATCCACAGATCGTCGTAGCGGCTGGGGTCGAAGGGGATCGACAGGAACACCTGCCCGTCCTCCGGGACGAAGTCGGTCACGTACGTGGGTTGGCCCTCAGCGACGATCCACACCCGGTAGACCGAGCCCTCGGGTGGCTGAGGGCAGTCGTCGCCCATCACGTAGAACTCCTCCACGCCCGGCGCGGTGAGCTCGTTGACCGGCCCCACCGACACCTGGTTCGAATCTGGCCGTTGCAACATCTGCGCCGCGGAACGGAAGTCTTCGGCTCGGGAGTTCGCGTCGCTGGCACGCAGGCCTTGGGTGACCGCGAGCCCGGCGAGCCCAACCACCGCGACGACGCTGGCGGCCACGGCGAAGATCTGCGCGGGTCGCCGGCGCGACGTCGGAGGCTCGAGTTCGCGGTGCAACCGTGGGAGCAGGGTCTCGGGCGGAGCGAGCGGGACGGCATCGAGCGCGAGGTCGGTCGACAGATCTTGGAACGCTGCCAGGGTGTCGCGGCAGGCCGCACACGTGGGGACGTGATCGGAGAGCAGGTGGTCGGCTTCGGCGGCGTCCTCGCCCGAGAGGCTCCGCAGGACGTAGCCGGCCAGCAGCTCGTCGATCGCTTCGTGGTCGTTGCTCACGCGGTCAATCCTCTCGGTGGAGCGCGCGCCGCATCTTGCGCATCGCCGCCAGGGTTCTCGTCTTCACGGTGCCGAGCGGGATCTGGATCTGCTCGGCGATCTGTATCTGGGTCATGCCCTGGAAATACGCCATCTCCAGGACCTGCCGTTGTTCCGGGGGAAGCGTCCCGAGTGCCGTACGGACCTCGAGGCGTCGATCGGCCATGTCGGCCGCATCGACCACGTCCTCCGCTACATCTTCGTCAACCACGGGCTCCAGGTTCGAAGCCCGGTCCTGTCGTTTGCGGAGCCGCTCCTCGCGCCGGATCGTGTCGACCGCCCGATGATGCACCAGGGACAGGAAGAACGAGCGGAACGCTCCCCGGGCTGGGTCGAAGGCCTCCGGGGCCCTCCACAGCGCCAGGAAGGCCTCGTGGACCACGTCCTGGGCCAGGATCTGCTGACCGGTGAGCCGGTAGGCCAGGCCGTAGGCGGGCGGCGAATACCGGCGGTAGAGCTCGTCGAAGGCCCCCCGGTCGCCCGACAACAGGCGACGGTGGAGCTCGAGATCCTCCCGGTCGGTCTCGGCCATGGGCTCATCCTCCCATCGCGGCGGCCCCGGCTACCATCGGGGCATGCTCGTCCGTCTCTACGCCCGCCCCGGCTGCCACCTGTGCGACGTGGCACGTGAGGTCATCGAGGCCGAACGCGGACGGACCGGCTTCACGTTCGAGGAGATCAGCGTCGAAGGCGACGACCGCCTGGAACTCGAGTACGGGATCCGGATCCCAGTGGTGACGATCGACGGGCGTGAGAGCTTCGAGATCGAGGTCGATCCGGAGGAGTTCGCGGCCCTGGTCCGTGCGTGACAGCGGCGCGACGTCGAACCGCTTGTGAGTTTGTGAATCCCGGGGTCCGACCGCTAGGCTACGAACCCATGCAGCCGGAGAGCCAGCCGTGACCAGGGAGCGCTCGATCCCGGAAGCGACCGTCGGCCGGCTCCCCGTCTACCTGCGTGCCCTGGTGGAGACGGCGGGTTCGGGCACCGCTACCGTCTCGTCCGAGGAACTCGCGGAGGCGGCGGGCGTCAACTCCGCCAAGGTCCGCAAGGACCTCTCCCATCTTGGCTCCTACGGCACGCGTGGTGTCGGCTACGACGTCGCGTACCTGATCCACCAGATCCGCCGGGAGCTCGGGCTGACGCAGGACTGGGCGATCGTGATCGCGGGCATCGGCAACCTGGGCCACGCGCTCGCGAACTATCGCGGGTTCGCCGAGCGAGGGTTCCGCATCGCGGCGTTGGTCGACGAGGACCCCGCGAAGGTGGGGGAGCGTGTCGGCGAGCTCACGATCTGTCACGTGGACGAGCTGCCTCGGCTGGTGTCCGAGTTCGACATCGCCATCGGCGTGATCGCCACGCCGGCCGGCGCCGTGCAGGATGTGGCCGATCGCCTGGTCGCCGCGGGCATCCGGTCCATCCTGAACTTCGCACCGGCGATGATCGCGCCGGCGCCGGGCGTCTCGGTGCGTAAGGTCGACCTGGCGGTGGAGCTGCAGATCCTGGCGTTCTACGAACAACGCAAGGCGACGCTCGCGGAGGTCAAGAAGCGAGGCCGCGCGGTGGCCGAACTGGGTGGACCCTAGCGGTCCGTTCCGGGTTACTTGGCGATCGAGATCCAGAGCGCGGCCAGGACCGCGAGGATCATGACCCCGAGCAGGATGAACTGCACGCTGCCCTGATCGAGCAATGGGACTTCGGCACCGATCATCAGCAGATCCCTTCGTCTGGGCGCATCACGCGGGTCCGTACCAGGCGGGCGCACCGCCGCCGGTGAGGAACGCCTTGCGCTTCTTCTCTGCTCGATCCAGGAACGGCAGGTGGATCAGGAACAGGATGATCGACCCGAGCAGGAACATGTAGGAGTAGCGGGGCACGCTGCCGGAGTCGTAGTACAGCGAGACGGTCCACAGCGGACCGCCGCCGGTGAAGTGGGACTGCACCACGGCCACCTTGGTCTTGCCGTCCTCGGCCGTGGCGAAGTCGATCGAGTCGATCGCGAACTGCGTGCCGGTGATGGCGGTCGGGTCGCTCTCGGCCAACCCCAGTTCCTCGTTCGTGTGCTCGGCCAGGAACGAGGTGACCGCGCCACCCACGCTCTGGATGTCTGCGGTATCGGCCGAGCCAGGTGGCGCCCACGGTTGATCCGGATACGCGGCGAACACCTCGTAGCGGTCCGACGTGGTGTTCGGCGAGGCCTCCAAGGCGATCCATGCGGGTTCCGAACCGCGGGGGCCGAGGTTCGTGGGCGTCTCGATGCCCTGCGACCAATAGCCGAAGAGCCACAACGAGGACTGGATCGCCAGCCAGCCGGTGAGCGAGACCATGAGCACCAGGTAGCCCATCGTGCGCCCCAGGATGGCCGAGAGCAGCAGGTACACGCTGCCGATGAACAGGATGATCCCCATGATCGCGACGCCGGCGCCCTTCCAGAGGGTGCCGCAGTCGACGGCGAAACCGAGGCAGCTACTGGCGGTCGGCATCTAGGGATCCCTCGGGTTCAGGCCGGCCCCGCCGTTCTCGGTGAGGTTCGCCTCGAGGGCTCGCTCCGAGGCGTCGGGGTTCAGGCACACGTTGTCTTCGAACGGGACGTTCTCCGAGCTCATGTCCACCAGGTACACGACGAGGTCGTTGATCTGTTGATCGTCCAGCGCGCCCTGGTACCGGATGCTCCACGACGGCATCACGCCCCGGCCCTCCTGGATCACCTGATAGATGTCCTCGGTGGAGAAGATGGCCGGGTGCGGCGGGTCGCCGAACGGGCCCGCGCAGATGTTGGTGAGGTTCGGCGGGTACGCGTAGGCCGCCCCCGCTTGGATCACACCGCCTCGCAGCTCGGGGCCGTGGCACCGGACACACCCGACGCCGAGCTGGTTCTCCTCGCTGAACAGCTGCACGGCCCGGGCTCCGCGATCGAGTGCCTGCGTCTTGAGCCGCTGTTCCTGTTCCAGGTTCTGTGATGGTTCGCGCACCCAGGAGAACGGGATCCAGATCACGAAGAACGCGACCAGCACCACGCCCCAACCCTGCAGCTTCTGCAGCAGCGGGGTCTCGAGTGCGGGGTCGGAGGGACCGGGGCGCATCCCGCGAGGGATGTCGGGGGCCTGCTCCTTGGTGCGACCCCGCAGGTAGAGCGCGAGGCCGGCGGTGATCGCCAAGAGCGCGCCGAGGGCGAGCAGCACGATGCCCGCTTTGCTCCCTGCCGCCATCATGCCGGTTGCCAGTGCCTTCACCTGTGCACTCACGCTTCCTGTCTAGCCCGGGGCCACGCAGTACGGGCCCTGGGGGGGTTCATCGATCGTGTCGACGCCGCGCGGCGGTCCGGGGATGCGCACCGAGGTGTCGACGAGCACGTTGCCGCTGCCGTCGACCGAGATGGGGAAGCGCTCGAGGCCCGTAGGAGCCGGACCCAGCTGGTACTCGCCCGCCTCGTTGTACTTCGAGCCGTGACATGGGCACTCGAACCACTTGGAGGTGAGGCAGAAGGGAACGCGGCAACCCAGGTGGACGCAGCGCTGGTACAGCGCCATGAGGCCTTGGCTCACCGCCCCGATCGCCTCGTAGTCGGCGTCGCTGACGGGCGTGCCGGCGTAGGGCACGATGTAGAACCGCCCCGTGCCGTTGTAGACGGGCGCGCCGGTGTCCTTGATCTCGTTCTTGATGTCGTCGACGTTGCCGGCCACGATCAGCGAGCCGAACCCGCCCTTGAGGTTGGGCCACAGGAAGGCCAGCGTGGCGCCACCGAACTGGGCGCCGAACACCAGCAGCGACACGATCAGCGAGCTGCGGAAGAAGTCACGTCGCGAGACCGACTTGACGGGCTTGCTGGGGAGTTCGATCTGGCCGTCGGCCGTCTGGCGTGCCTGCCGGTTCGCGCGGATGAACCCGAGGCCGAACACGATCGCGAAGATGTTCAGCCCGACCAGCACGAGGATGGCCGTGACCAAACCGGCCGACAGGGCCACGATCGCGCCGAGGGCGAGCAACGCGCTCACAGTTCGAAGAACACCCCCTGTGCCCACGGCCAGACCCAGTTGTAGCCGGGACCGCGGAAGAACGAACCGATGATCGTCAGCGTGGCGCCGAACATGAACAAGATGGTCATCAACGTGATGGCGATCTTGCGGTCACCCGGCTTGACGCTGGGGTTGCGGTCCACGTACGGCACGGCCGCGAGGCCCACCAGGATGAAGGTCGGGATCGTGATGCCCGCGATCATCGGGTGGAAGTACCGCAGGAGCTCCTGCAGGCCCAGGAAGTACCAGGGGGCCTTGGAGGGGTTCGGCGTGAGGTTGGGGTTGGCGAGTTCGCGCAACGGCGCGTTGATGAACGTCGAGAAGATCACCAGAGCGGCCAACAGGATGAACATGGCCACGAACTCTTCGATCAGCAGGTGCGGCCACACGTTGACACGGTCGCCCTGCTCACGCTCGACCCGCTGGATGCCCTCCGGAGGGACCAGGGCGAGCAGCCGGTGCTTGTCGTCGACGCCCTTCTTGGGCGTGGGCACGTTGCCGGTCGGCAGCGGCGCCTCACGGACCGGTGTGGTGACGGCTGCCGCAGCGGCCATCACCGGCGCGGCGCCGACGGCAGCGGCAGCAGCCGCGGGCACGGCTGCGGCAGCGACATCCGCGCCGTTGCCTCCCGCCGCGGCTGCTGCGGGGGCCTTCGGTGCCTTCTCGAGCTTGGCGGCCTCCTCAGGGTTGGCTTCCCGCCAGGTGCGGACGGCCTTGGAGCGAGCCCGGCCTTCGGCGATGCGCGAGTCCACGCCGGCGGCGGCCAGCGCGTCCAGCGCCGCCTGGTAGGCCTCGAGGTCTTTGGGGGTCTCTTCCCAGGTCATGCCGACTCCTTTAGAGCGGTCCCGAGATGCCGCCGTCCTTGCGGATCCGCCAGAAGTGGACCGCGAGGAAGATCACCAATACGAATGGGAGCGCCAACACGTGGAGCACGTACCAACGGAGCAAGGTGTTCGGCCCCACCACCACCCCGCCGAGCAGCAGGAAGTTGGCCTGTTTGGCGATGAACGGTGAATAGGCCGCGAGCGAGGTTCCCACGGTGACCGCCCAGATCGCGAGCTGGTCCCAGGGGAGCAGGTACCCGGTGAACGACAAACCCAGCGTGAGGAACAGGAGGATCACGCCGACCACCCAGTTGAACTCCCTCGGTGGCTTGTAGGAGCCGGTGTAGAAGACGCGCGCCATGTGCAGCGACACGCTGAAGACCATCAGGTGCGCGCCCCATCGGTGCAGGTTGCGGACGAGGTCGCCGAAGAACACCGACGTCGAGATGCTCTGCATGTCGGTGTAGGCCTGGGCGCCGCCCAGGTCGGCCATAGGCCGGTAAAAGAACATCAAGAAGATGCCCGTGATCGTCAGCAAGATGAACAGGAAGAACGAGAGCCCGCCCAGGCAGAACGTGTAGGTCAACTTCAAGCCGTGGCGCTTCACCTTCACGGGGTGGAGGTGGTACAGGACGTTGTTCATGGTCGCGAGCGCGCGATCTCGCGAGGTGTCCTTGTAGCCCCTGCGGAAGATCGAACCGGGCCGGAAGATCGACTTCCAGACCTCGGTCTCCCTGATCCGATCGCCCACGTCGCTGGGCGATGGCGGCTTCAGCTTCACCGCTTCCCCTCTCGTGCTCGTTCGTGCGCTACCGCCTTCAGCTGCTCGAGCGCGATCCTGTGCTCGGCGTTCACTCGCTCACTGCCTGTGACGCAGGGACCTCGGCCATCGTGCGCTTGCCGCCGGAACCCTCCGGCAGTCGCGCATAGTACAGGGTGTCGGTGGGGCATCGGTCCACGCAGACGGAGCAACGGGTGCAGGCGATGTCATCGACCACGAAGATCGCCGTGGCGTTGTCGACCTCGTCCTCGACGACGTCCTCGGCCGCCCCTTCCACGATGCCCGTGGACAGCATGTAGATGCAGTTCCACGGGCAGACGTCTTCGCAGGCCCTGCACAGGATGCAGTTGTCCGGATCCAGCATGAGGTGCTTGGGGGACTTCACCCCCTGGGACAGCCAGGCCGGGTCGACGGCTTCCACCACGTAGTCCTCGTGGATGTCGACTTCGGTCTTGGAGAAGGGCATGCGCGCTCCTACCGGTACCCGCCGGTGGGACGCGAGTCGCCGCTGGAACCGCGGAGCCGCTTGCGCCAGTTCTGCATCACCGCGGCGCCCACGAGCACGATGATGATCGGCAGGGTGCTCAGGCCCATCGCGACGGCATCGCGAAGTTCCTTGAGCCAGTAGCCGTCGATCGTGAAGACGATCAGCTGCTGCGGCGCCGTGTCGTTCCACTTCAGCGTCGAGTCGGCGAAGTAGAGCCAGAAGGACGGCATGACCGACGTGGTGATCAGCAGGAAGAAGACCAGTCCCAACGAGAAGACGACCGCCGTGGTCCACGTCCATTCGAACGTCCTCAGGAACGCCTCGACGCGTTCCTTCCGGGTGGGTGTGGACTTGATCGGTGTGGCTGTGTCGACCTGGCTCATCCGCTCAGTCTCTCCGTGGGCGGGGCGATTATAGACACGTGCGTCTGGTGCTCGACGACCGACGGTCGCTCGTGAATCCTTTCACAAGCTTCGTGCTTCACTATGCCGCCGGACCCGTTCGTTCTGCAACCCAGACCGGACCCTAGACTGGACGCGCCGGGGCCGGATCGTCGCCGATGCGCCCCGCGGGAGTGCTTCCGCATGATCGCCGACATCGTGGATACCGGCATCGCCTCGTGGTGGGCGCCGTTGTTGGCCTTCGCGGCCGGATTGATCTCGGTGGCGAGCCCCTGCGTGTGGCCGCTGTTGCCCGGCTACGTGTCGTTCATCTCGGGCGAGGGCGTGCTCGAAGCCGAGGGCGAACCCGGCCGCCCGATCGTGCCGATCCTGCTGTTCATCGGCGGATTCACGATCGTATTCGTGCTGCTGGGGGCGTTCTCCTCGACGTTCATCGAGGTGTTCAGGGGGGATGTGGGCCAGCGGATCGGCGGTGCGCTCGTGATCGCGTTCGGGCTGCTGATGATCGGCTACGCGTTCGGGCGCGGCTCGATGGCCCTGTACGCGGAGCGGCGGCCCTTCCTGCAGAAGGTCCGGCCGGGCACCATGGGGGCGCTGCCACTGGGCATGGCGTTCGCCGCCGGGTGGACGCCGTGCATCGGGCCCGTGCTTGGGTCGATCCTGGCGCTCGCCTACGCGGGCAGCACCGGCCGCGCGGTGGTGCTCCTCATCGCCTACTCCGCCGGCCTCGGCGTGCCGTTCCTGTTGGTGGGCCTCGGCGTCACCCACTTCATGGGCGCCTTCGGATGGGTGAGGCGCCACTACAGGGCGATCGCCGCGGTCTCGGGCGTGCTCATGATCACTGTGGGGGTCCTGCTGTTCACCGGCCAGTTCACCCGGCTGGTCGCTCCCTTGGCGAAGAACTTCCAACTGGGGCTGTAGCGGGCGCCTCGCCTAGGATGAGGTCGGCCCCCATGTCCACGAACCGACTCACCCTCCGGCAATCGGTCGCCCTGGTGTGGCGAACCCTGCGCTCGATGCGCACGGCGTTGATCCTGCTCCTGCTGTTGGCCCTGGCGTCGGTGGCGGGCTCGCTGATCCCGCAATGGCCGAACTCACCCGAGCGCGTGGCCGAGTATCAGCTCGACCACGGCCTGTGGGGCCAGTTCCTCGATCGGGCCGGGCTCTTCGACGTGTTCGGCTCGTGGTGGTTCGTGCTGATCACCGTGCTGCTGTTCGTGTCCTTGGTGGCGTGCCTGATCCCGCGGACGCGTGCGCTGATCCGCGCGCTGCGTGCCCGGCCCGTCCAGGCGCGCGAGATCGATGCCTTCCGTCACTACGGCGAGCGCACCGTCGCAGCCCCCCCCTCGAAGGCGCTCGACGGGTCGGCCCGCGTGTTGCGGCGGCGGTTCTTCCGGGTGGCGCGCGATCCGGCGCGGCCGGCGCTGGCCGCCGAGAAGGGCGTGCTGCGAGAGCTGGGCAGCCTGCTGTTCCACTGGGCCTTCATCCTGATCCTGGTGGGCGTCGTCTTCGGCAAGGGGACCGGGTTCAGTGGCTATGCGGTCGTGGTGGAGGGGGACACCTGGATCGATGCCGCGGCCAACTACGACGGGCAGATCCGCACAGGCCGGTTCTTCGACGGCGACTTCACGGGGACGGGCCTGCGCCTCCGCGAGTTCGAGAGCAGGTTCCGGGAGACGGGTCAGGCGATGGATTTCGTGTCGAGCGTGGATGTGCTCAACCCCGACGGGTCGGTCATCCGCCAGCAGGACATCCGCGTGAACCATCCTGCCGACGTCAACGGCATCCGCTTCTATCAGATCAACTTCGGGTGGGCCCCCGTGCTCACGGTTCGGGATGCCGACGGAGTGGCGTTCGACGATGCCGTGGTGATGGACCGTGACCCCGCGCCTGAGGGGGTGCCGGAGTTCGCGATGCCGTGGCGCGGCGTGATCAAGCTGCCGGGGGCGGGTGGTACGACGTTCGCGGGCGGCAACGACCTGGCGATCGAGTTGGAGCTGTGGCCCGACAGCGCCGGGCTCGCCAACTTCCTGCAGACGGGCCAGCCCACCGTGATGCTGAGGGCGAGCAACGCGGTCATCCGCTACACCGTGTGGCAGGGCAAGCTCACGAGCCTGGCCACGAACCGGCTGGACACCTCCTTCATGGAGGAAACCGGACGCGGGCTGGTAGGGGAGGAGCGCACCGACGAGATCGATTCGGGCGGCCTGGACATGACCCTGGGGTTCCCCGAACTGCGCCAGTATTCGGTGTTCCAGGTGAGTAGGGATGCTGGGGTGCCCATCGTGCTGCTCGCGGCTATCCTCATCCTCGTGGGGCTCCTTCCGGCTCTCTACACCTCCCGGCGCAAGGTCTGGGTGCGCGCCGAACCCAGCGGTGACGGCGCGGTGCTGAAGGTGGGAGGCTTCGCCCTGCAGCGCAAACCGCAGTTCGAGGACGAGTTCGATCGGCTGCTCGAGGCCCTCGCCGCTGAAGCGGGCGGCGAGGCGTCGGAGCCGCCGCCGACGAACGGACAGCCGACCGAGGAGCAGCAGGAAGTGCAGACCCGATGACCGACCTGCAGTGGGCCCGGATCTCGAGCGACGCGTTCAACGCCACGTTGTTCGCCTACCTGGCGGCCATGGTGGGCTACTTCGCCTACCTCGCCTTCCGGCGCGAGTGGCTCTGGAAGGCCTCGCGCGCGGTCGCCTACGCGGGCCTGGCCGCGAACATCGTCTCGATCGTGGCCCGGGGTTTCGCGGCGAACCGTGTGCCATGGGGCAACATGTACGAGTACTCGGTGATGCTCGCGATGCTCGTGGTCGCCGGCTACCTGATCATCGTCGAAGGCATGTACAAGGTCCGCACGCTCGGCGGTTTCGCGTTGATGTTCAGCGTGCTGACGATGGCGGTGGCGGTGTCGTTCCTCTACGTCGGACCCGGGCCACTCGTGCCAGCGTTGAACTCGTACTGGATCAAGATCCACGTCCAGGCCGCAATCTGGGGGTCGTCGTTGTTCGCGCTCGGTGGGATCGTCACGATCCTGTACCTGGTCCAGGACTGGCGTGAGCGCCGGCAGGTGGAGGCGCTGCGAGGATCGGGGCCGCCGCCGATCATGGGCGGGGCGCTCGATCTCGACCTGAACGCGCCCGACGATCTCGACCGCGATGTCGACGAGGTGCCGGTGGCCGCCACCGCCCCCCGTGCGAGCCGGTTGCCGTCGGCCCAGACCCTGGATCGGGTGGCGTATCGGATCATCGCCTTCGCGTTCCCGATCTGGACCTTCGCCGTGATCGCCGGCGCCATCTGGGCCCAGGAGGCCTGGGGCCGCTACTGGGGATGGGACCCGAAGGAAACGTGGTCGTTCATCACGTGGACGATCTTCGCGGGGTACCTGCACGCGCGCGCGACGTCCGGTTGGAAGGGTCGTCGCGCCGCCGTGATCGCCCTCGTCGGGTTCGTCTCGCTGCTCGTCACGTACTACGTCGTGAACCTGTGGATCGTGGGGCTGCACTCGTATGCGAAGTAGGTTCGGCCCGGTGCAAAGTCGGCGAGCACCCGGTGGTACAGTGCGCGCGTCTCGGCCCCCGGCGGGCTCCGAGGCCGACCCACGAGGGAGAGGGAACGTGCGCAAGAAGGTGCTCTGGGGCGTCGGGCTCGCGGCCCTGGCCCTGCTGCTGGCGGCGTGCGCTCCCGAAGCCACGCAGAGCACGCTCAAGCCCGTCGGCGAGCCCGCCATCGAGCAGAAGCGCCTCTTCATCGCCGTGGTCTGGATCGCGGCCGCCGTCTTCGTGATCGTCGAGGGCGGGATCCTGTTCCTCGTGATCCACTACCGCCATCGCAAGGGTCGCGAGCGCATGCCGAAGCAGACGCACGGCAACACGCGACTGGAGATCGGCTGGACGATCGCGCCCGCGTTGGTGCTGGCGGTGGTGATGGTCCCCACCATCTCGATGATCTGGGATCTGGCGCGTCCGCCGTCCCCCGGCGCGCTCAACATCACCGTGCAGGGCTACCAGTGGTGGTGGGGCTTCCAATACTCCGACGCCGACATGACCGTGGGGTCGGGTGAACAGCGACCGATCGAGATCGCCGACGTGATGGTGGTGCCGACCGGCCGCGAGATCTATCTTTCGCTCGAAGCTGAAGGGGGTGGCGCGAAGAACACGGATGGAACCCCCGACTTCCAGGTGATCCACTCGTTCTGGGTCCCCGAGCTGTTCGGCAAGCAGGACGTCGTGCCGGGCCGCACGAACCACATCACGTTCCAGGTCGACGAAGCGGGCACGTACACCGGCCAGTGCGCCGAGTTCTGCGGGCTCCAGCACGGCCGGATGAAGCTCCGCGTCGTGGCGCTGGACCCCGACGACTGGGAGCTGTGGGTCGTCAACCAGCAGCAGGGGCCGGCGCTCGTCTCCGATCCGCTCGCCAAGCAGGGCGAGGAGATCTTCATGAACCCGCTGTCGGGTGGCCGGGGCGCCTGCACCGCGTGCCATGCGGTCGGCGACGTCGGTGCGGCGGCCGCGCCGAACCTCAGTCACTTCAACGAACCGACGCACGAGTGTTTCGCGGGCTGCAACTGGGAAACCTCAGACGTGGACGCGCTCAAAGCGTGGCTGCGCGATCCCGACGCCGTGAAGATGGGGGCCAAGATGCCCAACTACCAGCTCAGCGATGACGAGATCGATGCGCTGGTGGCCTACCTGTACAGCCTGACCTGATGGGAGCGAACGCCCGACCATGGCAAGCGTGAGCGTTACGGGAACCTCGAGCCGAGGGTTGCGACGGCCGTCGTCGTTGACCGGCTTCTGGAGCTGGTTCACCACGGTCGACCACAAGAAGATCGGGATCATGTACGGGGTGTCCGCGTTCGTGTTCTTCATCGTGGGCGGGTTGGAAGCCCTACTGATCCGAACCCAGTTGGCTCAGCCCGACGGCACGCTCCTCAACGCCGATCAGTACAACCAGATCTTCACCATGCACGGGATCACGATGATCTTCCTGTTCGTGATGCCGATGTCGGCGGCCTTCTTCAACTACCTGTTGCCCTTGATGCTCGGGGCGCGCGACGTGGCGTTCCCACGGCTGAACGCCTACAGCTTCTGGGTGTTCCTGCTGGGCGGGCTGTTCCTGTACTCGAGTCCGTTCCTCGGCGGAGCACCGAACGGCGGGTGGTTCGGGTATGCCCCGAACTCCACCACGGATCCATCGATCGGCATGACCTTCTATGCGCTCGGCCTCCTGATCACCGGTATCGCTTCGGCGGCAGGCGCCGTCAACCTGGCGATCACGATCATCAACATGCGGGCACCGGGCATGTCCCTGTTCCGCATGCCGGTGTTCGTCTGGATGGGGCTGGTCGTGCAGTTCCTGCTGGTGTTCGCCCTGCCGATCATCACGGTGGGACTGTTCGAGCTGTTGTTCGACCGCCGGTGGGGGACGCACTTCTTCGATCCGACGGCCGGGGGCGATCCGATCCTCTGGCAGCACCTGTTCTGGTTATTCGGCCATCCCGAGGTGTACATCCTGATCCTGCCCGCCTTCGGGATCATCAGCGAGATCATCCCGGTCTTCGCGCGCAAGCCGTTGTTCGGCTACCAGTTCATGGTGTTCTCCGGCATCGCGATCGGGTTCATCGGCTTCGGCGTGTGGGCCCACCACATGTTCGCGGCGGGGTTGGGGCCGGTCGCGAACACGGCGTTCGGTGTCTCGACAGCCATCATCGCGATCCCGACCGGCGTGAAGATCTTCAACTGGATGGCGACGCTGCACGGCGGCGACCTCCGCTTCACCAGCCCCATGCTGTATGCGATCGGGGCAGTGACGATGTTCGTGATCGGCGGCCTGTCGGGCGTGACGCACGCCGTCGTGCCGTCGGACTATCAGCAGACGGACACGTACTACGTCGTTGCCCACTTCCACTACGTGATCTTCGGCGGCAGCGTGTTCGCCTTCTTCGGGGCCTTCCACTACTGGTGGCCGAAGGTGTTCGCGCGCCAACTCTCCGAGACGCTGGGCAAGGTGGCCTTCTGGATCCTGTTGATCGGGTTCAACCTGACCTTCGGACCGATGCACATCCTTGGACTGTCGGGCATGATCCGCCGCGAGTACACCTACCCCGAGTCGCTGGGGCTGACGTTCTGGAACCAGATCGCGACCCTGGGGGCGTTCCTGATCGCGCTGTCCGTCCTGACGTTCATGGTGAACGTCCTGCGAACACACATCCGGAAGCAACCGCTGGCCTCGGAAGATCCCTGGGACGCGCGCACCCTCGAGTGGATGACCCCGTGTCCGCCGCCGGTGTACAACTTCGAGGAGATCCCCCAGGTCCACTCGCTCGATGAGTTCTGGCACCGCAAGTACGTCGAGGATGAGAAGACGGGAACCCTGGTTCCGGCCCAGGCCGGTGCCGCCCCGGAGCACGACGACGATCACACGGAGGCCGGGCACGGGATCCATCTGCCCAGCCCGTCGTACTGGCCGCTGGTCTCCGCGGTGGGCTTGCCCGTGATCGCCTACGGCGTCCTCTACTCCTGGTGGCTGGTCGCTGCCGGGGCTCTGGTGGTCCTGGTGGGCTTCATGGGCTGGGCCGTCGAACCCTCGGTGGCGGAGGACTGACCATGGCCATGGCGATCGAGAAGCCGCACGCCGGAGAAGGCGGAGAGCACGAGACCACCACCGGGCTGCCGAACACCAAGCTCGCGATGTGGTTGTTCCTGGCCTCCGAGTGCCTCCTGTTCGGCGCCCTGATCAGCACCTACGTCCTGTACCGGGGCGCCAGCACCGTCGGCCCGTACCCGGCCGACGTGTTCGACATCCCGTACACGTCCGTGTCCTCGTTCGTGCTGCTGGCCTCGTCGCTGACCATGGTCCTGGCGCTCACCGCCGCCCAGAAGCGGGACGTGCCGCGCATGCGGCTGTGGCTGCTGGCCACCGCCCTGCTGGGCCTGACCTTCGTGGGTGGTCAGGTGTACGAGTTCACGGCCTTCTACCACGAGGGCCTCGCGCTCTCGACGAACCTGTTCGGCACCACCTTCTACGTGCTGACCGGCTTCCACGGGGTGCACGTCACCGTGGGGATCTTCATGTTGCTGTCGTTGGTGGGCCTGTCCGGCGCCGATCGCCTGCCCGATGACGCCGGGTTCCCGGTGGAGATGGTGGGGCTCTACTGGCACTTCGTGGACATCGTGTGGATCATCATCTTCACCGTGGTCTACCTGATCCCGACCGGCCCGACGCCGGCCAACTAGGAGCGCACCGTGGCCGATACCGAAACCCCGTTCCAGCAAGAGCTCGGACAGGAGGATCTGGCCGACCCCCGCGAGTCGCAGGCGGTGCACCGCGAGCACCCCAGCGCCAAGGAGTACATCCGCATCGGGATCATCCTCGCGGTGCTCACCGCCCTGGAGATCGCCGCCTCCTACGCCGACGTGCGGCCGGCGATCCTGATCCCGACGCTCTACGCCCTGGCGTTCGTGAAGTTCGCGTTGGTCGTGTTGTGGTTCATGCACCTGAAGTTCGACGACCGGCGCTACGCACGGTTCTTCGTGATGGGGATCGCGCTCGCGGGCACGCTGTATCTGATCGTGTTGATCACGTTCAAGGTGTTCCTGAGGTAGGCGGTGACCGACATGCTTCCCGCGTGGCACGTGCACCCCGACGTCTGGCTGCTGTTCGGTTCGATCATCGCGGCCTACCTGATCGCCGGCCGCCGGCACGAGCGCGCCACGGGCGAAGCCACCGAACCCAGGAAGCGTCGGTTGTTCCTCCTCGGCATGGGCGTGTTGTGGCTGGGGGCCGACTGGCCGATCCACGACCTGGCCGAGCGCTACCTGTACAGCATGCACATGACCCAGCACCTGCTGTTCACGTTGGTGGCCGCGCCGATCCTCATCGCCGGGATGCCCGTGTGGCTGTTGCGGGAGCTGCTGGCGCCGGCCCCGATCCGCCGCATCTTCCGGTTCATGACGCGTCCGCTGGTCGCGTTGATCTTCTTCAATGCGGTGCTGCTGTTCACGCACTGGCCCGACGTGGTGGCGGCGTCGGTGGGATCCGAACTCGTCCACTTGGGGCTCCACGTGCTGATCGTCACCTCCGCCCTGGTGATGTGGTGGCCGGTGATGTCGCCGCTGCCGGAGATGCCCTCGTTGCCCCCGCCCGGGCAGATGCTCTACCTGTTCCTGCAGTCGCTGGCCCCCACGATCCCCGCGTCGTTCCTGACGTTCGGGCACAAGCCCTTGTATCCGGTGTACGCCACGTTCCCGCGGATCTGGGGGATCGACGCGCTCACCGATCAGCTGATCGCGGGATTGATCATGAAGCTCCTGGGCGGGCTGCTGCTGTGGGGGGTCATCGCCGTGATCTTCTTCCGCTGGTACAACCAGGAGCAGCGTGACGGGCTTGACCCGACGACCCATCAGAACGTCAGACGAGAGATCGGTGCGGAGTTGAGTCGATGAGCGGACGCGAGAACCGACAGAGCCTGCTGCTGCCGATCCTGTTGCCGTTGGGGATCCTCGGGGTGATCGCCCTGGTGTTGTACGGGTTCTCCCGCATCCTGCTCAACATCACGTCCACGGCGGCCACGGTCCTGGCGTGCATCGCCGCCGTCGCGGTGGTCGCCCTGGCGACCTTCGTCGCCTCGCGCCCCCGTGTCGGCGCGTCCTCACTGTTCTCCGTGGTGGGCGGTGTCGCCGGTGTGGCGATGTTGGCGGGCGGCCTCGCGCTCCTGGTGGCGCCGCCGGCCGAAGAGGGCGAGGGCGGTGGCACCGAGGGCCCCGTCGTGACCCTGGCCGCCCCGGCCGGCGCCGCGGCCGACGGCTTCAGCACGAACAAGCTCTCCGTGCCCGCCGAGGAGGCGTTCACGATCGACTTCGACAACGAGGAGACCGGGGTCCAGCACAACGTCGTGATCTTCGACGGCAAGGACGCCGAGGCGCCGGCGCTCTTCACCGGTGAGGTGGTCATCGGTCCGAAGACGACGCCCTATTCCGTCGATGCGTTGCCCGAGGGCAACTACTTCTTCCACTGCGAGATCCACCCGACGACGATGACGGGCGAGGTCATCGCCAAGCCCGGCGCCGGCGGGGAACCCAGTGGTGACGAGGGCGGTGGCGCCGGCTCTCCCACGATCGCGGCCCAGGGGACGGCGTTCAACACCTCCGAGCTCGCGTTCAAGGCCGAGACGGAGACGCCCCTGGTGTTCGACAACCAGGACGATGCCGCCGTCACCGGACCGCACAACGTGTCGATCTACGACGGCGACGCCGCGCTGTTCACCGGTGATCTCATCAACGGTCCGCAGCAGGTGACGTACGACATCCCCGCCCTCAAACCGGGCGAGTTCCAATTCCGCTGCGACGTCCATCCCGACATGGCCGGCACCGTCACGGTCACCTGACGGCATCGGTTCGCCACTGACGTCGTGTCCGCCCGGCGGTAGCGTGGCCCCGTGCGCAAGGTGGCGGTGATCGTGGTGGCGGCGTTGGTGGTGAGCCTGTTGGCCGCCTTCGTCTTCCGTCCCCGCGGCGGCGATCCCCGCATCGAGGGTGGCGTCGTCGAGATGGATCAGCCCATCCCGGATCTGACGGCGATCGACACGGTCTCGGGCGACCCGCTGCCGCCGGACGCGTTCGAGGGCTCGGCCACCGTGATCAACGTATGGGCCAACTGGTGCGCACCGTGCCGGCAGGAACAGCCTGCCCTCGTGGCCACCCAGGCGCGATACGCGGACCAGGACGTGCGCTTCGTGGGGATCAACTACAACGACGATCTCGAACTGGCGCGCCGGTGGGTGGACGACTTCGAGGTCACCTACCCCAGCCTCTACGACCCGCAGGGACGGACCGCCGCACTGCTGGACTTCCCGTTCCTGCCCGACACCTACGTCGTCGATGGTGCCGGCACGATCCGCTACGCGATCTACGGAGAGACCGACGAGGCCGAACTGTCAGGCCTGATCGACGACGTGCTCGCCAGCGATGCCACCGCGAGCAGCCGCTAGCCGCGGAGCGGGACGAGCGCGTCGAGCGCGACGGCGCCGAACAGCGCCGCGAGGTAGACGAGCGAGTACGTGAACAGCCGCCAGGACGCGTTCGCATCGGGACGCCGCCACAGCACCAGCGCACGGTAGACGAACATCCCACCGAGCCCGACCGCGGCCGTGAGGTAGATCGGCCCCATGTCGCCGACCGGATAGAGCACCAGGGTCGTCGCGAACAGCAGCAGGGAGTACAGGAGGATCTGTCGCCGGGTCTCCCGCTCGCCGCGGACCACCGGCATCATCGGCACGCCCGCCGCGGCGTAGTCACCCGCGAACCGCATCGACAACGCCCAGAAGTGCGGCGGCGTCCAGACGAACACGATCGCGAACAAGATCCACGCCGGCAGCGCCAGGGAGCCGGTCACCGCGGCCCACCCGACGAGGGCGGGTGCCGCCCCGGCAGCGCCGCCGATCACGATGTTCTGCACCGTGGAGCGCTTGAGCCACATCGTGTAGACGAAGACGTAGAAGGCGATCGCGGCGAGGGACAGGGTGGCCGCGAGCACGTTCACGGTCGAGGCGAGGAAGAAGAACGAGAACGCCCCCAGCCAGAACCCGAACGCCAGCGCCCGTTCGGGGCTCACCTGGTGGGCCGGGAGCGGCCGTTCGCGGGTTCGCCGCATGATCTGGTCGATGTCGCGGTCCAGGTACATGTTGATGCTGTTGGCCGATCCTGCCGCCAGGGTGCCGCCGACCAGGGTGGCGGCGATCAGCCAGAGCGAGGGGATGCCGTGGTCGGCCAGGATCATGGCGGGCACCGTGGTGATCAGCAGCAGGACGATGATGCGGGGCTTCATCAACCGGTAGTAGGCGTTGACGGTGTCCGACCACGAGGCTTCCCCCGCCGGCACCTCATCGCCCGCGGTCTCGAGATCGGTGTCGGGGGCGCCACCCGGGTCGGTATCCCGGGCCTGCAACGAGGCGACGGTGGCCAGGGCGACCAACGTGGCCCAGATCAGGACCGACAGGGCCACGTGCGCGACGACCGCCCACGGCGTCAACCGCGAGAACACGTTGGCCGCGCCCGACGCGATCTGGGCACAGAAGAGCGCGAACGCCAGAGTGGAGAGCACCACCAGGGGACGGGAGCGCCTCGCCAT
>Ga0190274_10000615_pt1 | contig 20987 bp, 17 predicted proteins | sample Popmic531T_FD_133002 | JGI IMG/M metagenome (GOLD analysis project Ga0190274, IMG submission 133002) | Populus adjacent soil microbial communities from riparian zone of Yellowstone River, Montana, USA - 531 T | ecosystem: Environmental > Terrestrial > Soil > Riparian zone | place: USA: Montana... | reverse complement strand
GAGCGCCTCGGGCTCGTAGACGGCGCGCCGGCCCCTGGACGCGAACAGGTAAGGGAAGCCGAGGTCGTGCCCGAGCGGGTACTCGACGTAGTCGCTGCGGCGCACCGCGTAGATGGAGCCGTTGCCGCCGGTGACCGAGCCAAGAGCCGACTCCTTCTCGCGCTGCCAGAGCTCGTAGCGCCAGTACGCCCCTTCGCGGTTCGTCCCGTCCGGCTGCTCGAGCTGGAGGCGACCGCAGACGTAGGCGACGTCGGGATCGGCGAAGTTGCGCGCGAGCTTGCGGAGCGCGTCGGGCGCCCAGGTCGCGTTGGCGTCCGAGAAGGCGACGAGCTCCGACTCAGTCCCGCGCACCGCCCGGTCGAGCGCCGGACGCTTCCCCTCGCGGGGCGCGCGCAGGAGGCTCACGCGCGGCTCGCGCGCGGCGATCTCCTCGACGATCTCGTCCGTGCGGTCGTCGGAGGCGTCCGAGGCGACGACGACCTCGAGCTGCTCGGGCGGGTAGTCGAGGGCGAGCAGGTTCTCGACGCGGCGGCCGATGACCGCGTCCTCGTTGTGCGCCGGGACGACGACGACCGTCTTCGGCGTCTGCTCCTTCGCCCTCACGGGGCGCCCGCGGACGCGCGCGAGGGCGGCCGCGGCAAGCGGGTAGCCCGCGTGCGTCCAGGCAAGCGCGCCCAGCGTTCCCCAGAAGACTCCCTTGACGAGCACGTCAGGACGTTAGCGACCGCGCCCGGTCCCGGTACGCCGGGAAGTAGCCGTCGAAGTCGATCTCGGCGCCGCCGGCGAGGCGGCGGTACGCCTCCTCGTCGTGCACGACCTTGCCCACGGAGGCCGTGACGAGGTCGTCCGGTGCGAAACGGCGCTTGTACTCGAAGAGCGAGTCCTCCTGCCCTCCGACACCCCCGCCGAGGTGCAGGGCCTCGAAGCCGAGCTCCTGGCCCCAGCGCGCGGCCGAGAACAGGGCGAGATGGCTCGCGCCGAGCCGCCGTCCCTCATCGCTCGCGCCGCCGAGGTGATAGTGGAGCCACGGCGAACCGACCAGGCACAGCACGCTCGCGGCCAGTTCCCCGCGACGGCGTACCTCGACGAGCACGAGCGCGTCGCCGAGGCGCGCGAGCCGTCCCCAGTAGGTCGGCGGGAAGAAGTAGAAGGCGGAGGCGTCGTTACGCCGCATCGTCTCCTCGTAGAGCGCCACGAAACCGTCCAGCAAAGCCGGGCCCTGGATGACCGTGGCAGCGAGGCCTTCGCGCTCCGCCTTGCGGACGAGACGGCGGTGGTGCTTGTCCATCCCCGCGAGAAGATCGCGGCCGGGCTCGAGCCGCCAGGCGACCGTGTGGCCGAGCCGCTCGACGTGAATGCCGGCGGCGTCGCGGTCGTTGCCGAGCAGCGGATGGAAGCGAACGAAGCTCGAGGCGAGCCCCTGCTGGCGGCACCAGGCGTCGTAGCGCTCCCAGAAGCGTCCAAGCCCGGCGCCCTCCGCGAGGGGCAGCGGGCCGCCGTAGCCGTACGGGCTCGTTATGTCGGCGGGCTCGTCCCGCAAGATCGCCGCAAGGCCGACCTTCTCGCCGGGGAGGTGGAGGAAGAGCGGCCGCCCCTCGTCCAGGACCGCGGAGGCCTCGACGTACGCGCGGCGGAAGTAGACGTCGGAGTCGGGTGTGAGCGCCTCCCATTCCTCCGCGTCGACCTCGCGGAGCTCGTCGCTCGTCGCGCGGGCACGCTCGATGTTCGTCGTGTCCTCGACGGGCGCCGGCTCCGGACGGCCGAGCTGGAGGACGGTCATGGCGAGGATCCGCAGGTCGAGCCGGAGCGACCAGTTGTCCACGTACCAGATGTCCTGCTCGATCCGCTCCGGCCAGCCGATCTCGTCGCGCCCGTTGACCTGCGACCAGCCGGTGATGCCGGGCCACACCTCGAGCCGACGGCGTTCGTGCTCCGTGTAGTTGGCGGCCTGCTCGACGAGGTCCGGGCGCGGGCCGACGAGCGACATCTGCCCCAGGAGCACGTTGGCGAGCTGCGGCAGCTCGTCGAGGCTCGTGCGCCGCAGCCACCTCCCGCTGCGCGTGATCCGCGGATCGTCGGGGACGATGCCGTAGGGATCGGCGAGGCCCATCCGCCTCCCCTCCTCGATCGCGTCCTGGATCATTGTCCGGAACTTGAAGAGCCCGAACGGCCTCCCGCCCTTCCGGACGCGCTGCTGGACGAGGAAGACGGGCCGACCGGTCTCGAGCAGGATCCAGATCGCGACCGCCGCGAAGAGCGGCGAGAGGACGACCAGCAGGAGCGCGGCGCCGAAGCGGTCGAGGAGCCATTTGACCGCCCTCACGCGACGATCTCCCGGTAGAGCTCCTCGTGGGCGCGCGCAGCTTCGTCCCAGGTCAGGGCCTCGCGGGCACGGGCCGTGCCGTCGTACGCCTTCCGCAGCCCGCCGTGCTCGGTCAGCAGCCGGACGCAGGCGTGAGCGAGGGCTGCCGGGTCCTCCGGGGGCACGACGAGGCCGGCGCCGTAGTCGGCCACGGTCTCGCCCAACGAGCCCACGTCGCTGACGATCGCCGGGCGCCCGTAGCCGATAGCGGTCGCCAGCACGCCCGAGGAGTCGAGCTCCCGGTACGGGAGCACGACCGCGGCCGCCTCGGCCATGAGGCCGGCGATCTCCTCGTCGCGGATATACCGGAGGCGCCAGTCGATCGCGCTCTCGACGCCCAGTCGGGCCGCCTGCTCGCGCACGGGCTCGACCGGGTCGAACGGGTCGCCGGCGACGACAAGGCGGGCGTCCGGCACGCGGTCGAGCACGGCTGGAAGGGCGGAGACGAGCACGTCGAGTCCCTTGTAGCGTCGCAGGAGCCCGAAGAAGAGGAGCGTCTTGCCCTCCGGCGGGCCGAGCGGCTCGGCGGAGACGTCGAAGATCGGATGGGCGATGCGCGCGAGCCGCTCGCGTGGGATCCCGAGGCCGGCGAGCCGCTCGACCGCGCGCGTGGAGTGGACGACGACGCGGTCGACGGCGTGGAGGATCTCAAGCCAGGCATCGAGCTGCCCCTCCCGCCGCGGGACGACGTCGTGCGCGGTCAGCACCGTGCGACGCTTCGCCGCGAGCTTCCGCACCCAGCGGGCGTCGACGCTCGGCCTCGGCAGCCACTGGATATGCACCACGTCGGGATCGAGGGACGCGACGCGGCGGCGGAAGCGCAGCACGCTCGGCCCGTACTCGACCGCCTTCAGCGGCAGCCGCAGCGGGGAGCGCGGGAAGCGGCGCGCCAGCTTCGAGGAGAGCGGGAGGAAGACCTCGTGGCGGCGGTAGCCGTCAGGCGCGGGCGGGTCGTCGTAGGCGAACGGCGAGGTGACGAGGTCGACGTCGAGCCCGCGACGCGCCAGGGCCGAGGCCAGCCCGTGGTCGTACGGGGGCGTGAAGCTCGCGGGGTCGACCAGCGCGACGCGCATCAGGGCCGCCGGCGGAGGTACCCGAGTGACGCGACCGTCCCGCGCAGGTCGTCCGCGGCGAAGCTGGCGCGCACCTTGCCGCCGCGGACGTAGGGCGCGGCGAACTCGCGGACGCCGATCCGCCGCCGCCGCGCGAGCTGGAGCGAGACCCACACGTCCTTGGCGAGGAAGATCCAGCGTGCGTCCTCCTTGAACGTCCCGCGCGGCTCGATCTTCTCGCCGGCCAGGTCGCGATAGGCGAGCTCGGCGAGGTCGAAGGCGCGGGTCATGACCAGCCCGCCCCAGATCGGCGCACGTGTGTTGACCTCGATCAGCTTGAAGGAGCCGTCCCGCCGGTCGTGCGCCATCTCGACGTGCGCGAACCCGGTGTAGCCCGCGGAGCGGAGCAGCTGCAGGCCCTGCTCCTCGACCTCGGGCACGTAGTCGACCTCGAAGACCGCCGACGTCCCGAAGTCGATCGGGCTCTGGCGCACCTTGCGGCCGACGACGCTGCCGAGCGGCTCGCCGGCACGCCCGACGTAGGTGAAGAGCGAGTAGATGTGGTCGGTGGCGTCCGGGACGAGCTCCTGCACGATCGTGTCGAAGCCGTGCTCGTGGGCGCGGCGCCAGGCCGCGACGGCGTCGTCGAGGCTCTGCGCGACCACGGCCTTCTCGCCGAACGTCGCGGCGAACTCCTGGCCCTCGGCCGGCTTGACGAGGAAGGGCGGCTGAAGGCCTGCTGCTCTGATCGCCTCCTCGTCGCTCGCCAGGACCGTCCTGGGCGCGGGCACGCCGGCCTTCTCGGCCTCGAGCACGAGGATCTCCTTGCGGCGCAGGCGACGCGCGACCTCCGGGTCGTCGGGCAGCGGGACGTCGGCGACCTCCCACACCTCGTCCCAGCGGTCGAGCACGAGCTCGACGTTCTCGTCCCGCTCCGGGAAGAGGACGACGCGGCCATCGCCGGCGACGCGCCGCAGGGTGTCGAGGAGCGCGTCGCCCGGGCTCCGCAACCCGTTGTCGCCGAGGAGGACGCGCTCGCCGACATAGCGTGAGGAGAGCCCGAACTCGTTGCCGCGCCACGCAATTCCGGTCACCGGCGCGCGTGCGCGGCCGAGGGCGCGGACCATGGCGAGCCCCGCGTGGAGGAGCCCGAAGACGACTGCGGGGCGCGGGCTCACGGCAGGGCCGCCTCGTAGGCTGCGAGGTGGGCGTCGACGACCTTATTCCAGTCGGAGAGCTCGGCGATCCGCTTGCGGCCCGCCTCGCCCATGCGCCGTCGCAGCTCCGGGTCCGCGAGGAGTCTGTCGACCGCCGCCCGCAGGGCCGCACCGTCGCCGGGACGGACGAGCAGCCCGGTCTCGCCGTCGACCACCATGTCGGGCAGGCCTCCGACCGCCGTCGCGACGACGGCGCGCCCGTGCGCCATCGCCTCGGCGCAGACGACCGGGAAACCGTCCCGCCGCGAGGGGAACACGACGACGGAGGCGCGCTCGTAGAGGCGAGAGAGCTCCTCGCGCGGCAGCATGCCGAGCGCCTGCGGAACCTCTGGGCGCAGCGGGCCATCACCGGCGACCACGAGCCGGAGCCCGTCCGCGACGGCGAGGAGATCCTCGATGCCCTTCTCCGGCGAGAGGCGCCCGGCGTAGAGGACCTCCGGCGGCTCGGCCTCCTCGGCCACCTCCTCCGGGACGGCGACCCCGTTCGGCACGACGCGCACGTCGCGGGCACCCAGCTCCTCGGCCGCCCGCGCGAGCCTCCGCGAGACGCCGATCACCACGCGCGCCCGCCGAACCACAGGCCGGGCGAGCGCCGGCGCCCGCTCGGCGAGCGCCACGTCCGTGCCGTGCAGCGTGAGGACGAAGGGCTTGCCCGAAAGGGCGGCCGCGAGCCCGTTGGGAAGCCAGTGCGCGTGCACGACATCGGCCCGCCGCGCGGCGCGCCGGGCGGCGCGGGTCATCGAGGCGAGTAGGGGAGGCACGGCCCACGGCCTCCGGCGCGCGTTGGCCACGACGCCCACACCGCGCCCGAGCCCGAAGTCGGAGAAGCCGCGCCCGGGGGCGAGGACCTCGACGTCGAGCCCACGGCTGCGCAGGCGCTCGACCGTGTCGGCGAGGAAGCGCCCCGCGAAGTCCCCGTCGTGCCGCGGGTACGAGGTCGTGAGGAAGACGACCCTCATAGCTCGGGGACGCGCGCCCGCAGGCAGAGCCGGTAGCGCAAGAGCTGAAGCCGCGGGCCGGCGACGCGCTCGACGCTCCGCAGGACGCGGACGAAGCTCGGCCGCCAGGAGTTGATCTCGATCGCGTAGCCCGCCCGCTCGAGACCTCCCGCGAGCTCGCGCGCCGTGCGGAGGCCGATGTGGGTCGGGTTCTGGGCGAGCACGAGGTCGTGGGCCTTCATCCGCTCGACGACGTGGAGCGGGTTCGGGGTGTAGAGCGAGAGCGTCCCGCCGGGCGCGAGGACGCGCTTCACCTCGCCGAGCATCGCGGCGAAGGTCGCGTCGTCGAGGTGCTCGGCCAGGTCGGCGGCGACCGCCTTGTCGAGCGAGGCGTCCTCGAAGGGCAGCCGCGCCACGTCTGCGAGCTCGAAGCGGAGGTCGGGGAAAAGGCCCGTCGCGGCCTCGATGGCGAGCGGTTCGCTGTCGACGCCGACGACCTCGCAGCCGAACGAGCTGAGGAAGTGCGTGATCGCGCCCGCAGCGCAGCCGAGGTCCACGATCCGCTCGCCGGGCTGCGGCTGGACGAGGTCGCGCACAGCGGCGAGGCGGATCTTCGTCCACGGCGTGCGGTCGGCGTAGGCCTGCGCCAGGCGCTCCATGAAGGCGCGGTCGTACTCGTCGGTGACGCGCCCGAACGCCGGCAGCTTCATCGGCGGGAGAAGACGACCGGCGCCGCGACCGCGAGCAGCAGGAAGACGAAGAAGTAGTACATCTGCATGGTGAGGTAGAAGACGTTCGCGGCGAGCGTACCGGCGAGGGCTGCGGTGAGGCCCCAGGCCAGCGGCTGCACGCGGGCCGCTGCAACGTCGCCGGCAACGGCCAGCGCACGCCCCACCCGCCGCAGGACGCCGAGGCGGTGGAAGACGTAGACGATGAACGCGAGGAAGGCGAGCGCGCCCACGATCCCGGTCTCGACGAGCAGCGCGATGTAGTACGAGTGCGGGCCCCAGTTGTCGCGGCCCGTGAGGAACTCGAAGTACGTCGAGAACGTGTTCAGCCCCCGCCCGAAGAGCGGGTTGGTGTCGAGCGCCGGCGGCAGGAGCTCGTAGAGGTCGAAGTGGGTCTGCGTCCCGCGCCCGCTCAGGCTCGTCCGCGCGCGCAGGAGCCCGGAGACGATCGTCGAGTACTGGAGGGAGACGAGCACGAGGATCCCGGCGAGAGCGCCGACGGGGACGAGCAGGCGCCGCGAGACCATCAGGCGCCGGTACGGGATCGCGAGCACGAGCAGCCCGATGACCAGCCCGAGGGCGCCGCTGCGCGAGAAGGTCACCAGCTCGCCCAGCGCCAGCACCCCGAGGGTGATCACCAGCGGCAGACGCATCGGGTGGCCGCGCTCGAGCCGCAGGTAGAGGGGCAGGAGGATCAGGATCGGGACGATCAGCGCGACGCCGAGGTGGTTGACGTCGAGCATGAGCCCGTTCGACCGGTAGATGTCCACCCCGGCCACGACGCCGAAGCGGAAGATCCCCTCGCTCGTGTCCCCGGTGATCGGCCCGAGAATGAGCGGGTCGAGGAAGCCACGGCCGCCCATCGCGTAGAGGAACTCGAGCACGGCGTAGGCGGCATTCAGCGCCATGCCGGCCACGAAGGCGCCGAGGGTCTGCCAGTAGAAGCCCGTGGAGCGGCGCGAGAGGTGCGCGACCGCGGCGACCAGGAACGCGAAGTGGAGGGCGAACTTCGCCAGGCCCTTCGTGAACTGGCTGCGGTCGGCGCTCGTCTCCAGGTTGAAGTAGCCGACGAGGTAGACGACCGAGAGGAAGGCGAGGAACGCGAGCAGGACCGCGACCGTGCGCGGGACGCTGCGGTCGCGGGCGGCCAGGCGGTGGATGAGAAAGAGCCCCAGAAACGCGGCCACGGTCAGGTCCGAGAGGTAGACGTCGTTTCCGCCCACGGGCCACCGCAGGCGGACGAGCGTGATCGTGAAGACCGAGACGAGCAGCGCGAGGTCGGCGGCGCGCCCGGATCTCATCCGACTACGGCCTCGAGCAGCTCGGCGTACTCGCGTGCGCGTGCACGCCGGGAGAGCTTGTCCCGCCACTCGGGGGCGAGCGGGGTCTCGTTCAGCTTGCCCGCCCGCCACCGCTCGTCGAGCTCCGTGAGCGCGGCGGCCATCCCGTCGACGTCGTCGGGGGCGACGACCGTGCCGGCGCCTGTGCCGCGGATGAGGGCGGCCGCCTCGCCGTCGGGCGGCACGACGGCCAGGATCGGCCGTTCGGCGGCCAGGTACTCGAACACCTTTCCGGAGAGCACGCCGCGGCCGCGGCCCTCGTTCTCGGGGATGAGGAGCAGGAGCGCGTCGGAGTTGCGCTGGAGGGCGAGCACCTCGGCCCGGGACTGGTGGGAGACGACCTCGACGCGGTCGCCGAGGCCGAGCCGGTTGGCGTATTCGCGATAGGCGGCGGGAAAGCCGCCGACGAAGCGGGCGACCACGTCGCCGTCCGTGCGAGCGAGGGCATCGAGGAACGCCCGTGGGTCGCGGCGCCCGAAGAAGCTCCCCGCGTGGGTCAGGCGCAGCCGCTCGCCGGGCCGATACTGGAGGCCCTCGAAGTCCTCGAAGTCGCACCCATTGGCGATCACCTGCAGGCGCCGCGGCGGTCCCAGCGTCTGCATCTCGGCGGCTATGGCGTCGGAGGCGGCCACGACGGCGTCGGCGCGACGCGCGACGTGGCGGGCGAGAGCGCCCTCGCCGCGGATCTGCCGACGGCGGTGCGGGTGCGAGGCGATCGAGTCGCGGAGGTCGGCCACCCAGCGCGCCCGCGTGAAGCGGCGGACGAAGGAGCCGACCAGATGCACGGAGCCGGGAGGCGACGTGGTGACGACGACGTCGATCCCCTCCTTGCGCACCAGGCGGGCGGCGGCGGGAGCGGCCGTCGCCGCCCAGACGACGCTCGCGTCAGGGACGAGCAGGCCGCGAAAGAGCAGCTGCGCCCGCACCCCGAGCCGGCCGATCCCGTGCGCGGAGGCCAGGTCCTCGGCAGGCTTCCGCGAGCGCGGCCCGAGGTTCTTCGCGCGGTGCACGATCGCCGCCGGAGGCGGCTCGAGCGTGTCGTCGACGTGGAGCCACTTGGGATCGTCCGGAGCGAGGACGTGCGTCTCGATCCCGAGCTCGGGCAGATGCTCGGCGAGCTTCAGGAGCCGCGGCACGCCGGCGCCGCCCGCGGGCGGGAAGTAGAACGTCACGAGGAGCACCTTCACGGCATCCATTGTGGCCGGGACCCCGGCTCAGCCGCGGCTGGGAGCGGCGTAGAGCGCGTAGCGGCCCCCGTCGTAGACGAGACGCAGCCTGTCGAGGTAGCTCTCGGGGTGACGTAGCTCCCGGTCGACGAGCACCCAGTCGGCCCGGTAGCGGGAGAGCAGCTCGCTGCGCTCCGTGTCGGAGAGGGGAACGAAGAAGAAGCGCTCCGAGTCGATGCGCCGCCGCCGCGGACGGTTGCGCGTCGAGAAGGCAACATGGCCTGTCGGCGCGGCGTTCACGTACACCGGCGCGTAGGCGGCGATCCGGTAGGCGGTGGTCGCGTCCGAGAAGACGACGTCACCGGGGCGGGTGATCGCGCGTACGGCCTCCACGGTCTCCGCGGGCATCGCGTTCGGATCCGGCCGGCGCTCGAGATCGGCGAGGCCGGCGACTGCGACCGGCAGCGCGAAGGCGCAGGCGGCGAGCACCGCCCAGCGGCCGGGCTCGGGCCCGCGCGGCCGCAGGAAGGCGCCGACGGCCAGCGCGACCAGGCCGCCCACAACGGCCACCCACACGACCCAGCCGGGCCCTCCGTCCTGCACGCGGTAGGTGAACTCCCCGCTCACGAGAAGCTCCGCGGCCAACCCGGCGCCGAAGGCGAGCGCGACGCCGGCCAGGCGGCCGCGGCCGGCGAGCACGAACGCCCCGGCGAGCGCGAAGGCCAGTGGGAGGAACGCGGACAGCCGACGGGCCTGCGAGACGGAGAAGACGTCCGCGAGCAGCGTGAACAGCTGGGGCACGAGCAGGACGGCGAGCCCGAGCAGCGAGCTGCCGAGAACGAGCTGCGCCCAGCGCCTCCGGGCGGCGAAGCCTGCAAGGGGGATCGCCAGGAGCCCGGCCACGACGACCGGGCCGCCGCGCGCGATCGCCTCGGGCGCGAAGCGGAAAGAGTCTCCGAAGAAGTCGAACGCGTTCCCGTAGTGCTGGATCTCGAAGGCCCGGCGCGCCGCCGTCGGCTGGGTGGACGGATCGTCCGCGACGACGGGGTAGAGCCATGCGAGATAGAGCACGAAGGGGACCGTCACCGCCGCGAGCGCGAGAGCTGCCCGCTTGACGAGCGGGTCAATGGCCCTCACGACGACCAGGCGGGCGAGGAGGAAGCCGCCGAGCAGCAGCGCGACGTAGGGCGTGTAGCTCGGGTGGATGACCGAGAGCGCGAGCGCCGCCGCGGCCAGCGCTCCGATCAGCGGCCACGAGCGCCGCTCGACGACCGAGAAGGCGAGCGCGAGGATCGTCGGCGCGAGCAGGACACGGCTCGTGGTGGGCGGGGACGCGAGCAGCTCGAAGACGCCCGTCCCTGCCCGGCCACCGGCGCCCGAGAGCGCGAGCTGCGTCACCTGGGCGACGACGAGCGCCACGCCGCCCGCGGGCCGCCTGAAGACTGCCGTTCCGGCCCCGTAGGCCAGGATCACGGCGAGCGGCACGAGGATCGCGGGGAGGTACAACGCGACGTCGGCGACGTCGACGCCTGCGATGCGCGCGATCATCGCCGCCGCCCCGTGCCAGAGCGGGAACGCGTAGCCGGGATGGAGGCTGCCGTCCTGGAACTCGGCGACGGTCTCGAGCACCGGTAGGGCACCCAGCTCCGCCAGCTTGCGCATGCGCGCGAGGTGGAAGAGCAGGTCTCCTCCGATCGGCCCCGCCGACCACCAGACGAGACCGGCGAGCGGGATGGACGCGCCGAGGACGGCAAGGCCCGCCCGCCGGTCCGCCCGTGCGTCCACGGGAACCTCCTCGGGCCCCGGCCCCAGCCAGAGTCCCGTTGCGAGCGCGGCGGCGGCCACGACCGCCAGCGCGACGAGCGCCGCGGTCAGCGACGAGCCGGCGAGGAAGACGACGCCGAGCGCGAAGAGGACGAGCACGAGGCTGACCGCGAAGGAGGCGGCGACCGCGACCCCGAACGACCCCGGGAGACCGAACGGCCGCAGGGCGAGCCAGCCTGGCAGCAGGAGGACGAGGAAGGCCGCGACAGCAAGCCGCAGCGCCAGCCCGGCGCCCTCGGCCGGCAGGAGTCGCGCCAGCCCGAGCGCGAGCAGCGCTCCTCCGGTGACGAGCGCCGGGAACGTCTGGACGCGGCCGCCGGCCTCGGCGACCCGGCTGGCTAGCGACGCCACGCCGCGCTCACCTCGGAGATTCTAGGAGGGCTGCAGCGCTCCCAGACGCGAGCCAGCGCGCCGCCTCGCGATACGTCTCGCCCCGCTCGCCGCGGAACAGCACCGACCGCAGGCGCGCACCGAGGAGGAGCAGGCGGCGCGCCCGTTCGGCCTCGCGCTGCCCCCGGTGCTTGGCGAGGAAGCGCAGGTGCCCGCGCACGTTCTCGCGGAACATGCGGCCGCCGTGCGAGGCTCCGCCGACGTGCACGACCTCCGCGCCCGGATAGAAGAGAACCTTCCAGCCCGCCTCGCGGAAGCGGTAGCACCAGTCAGTCTCCTCGCTGAAGAGGAAGAAGTCCTCGTCGAAGAGCCCGACCTCCTGCGTGGCCGCGCGCCGGACGAGCAGGCACGCGCCGTAAAGCCAGTCGGCCTCGCGCACGCTCTCGTGGTCGAAGCGCGCACCGTAGAAGGCGTTGAGCGCCCGCGTGCGGGGCGCGAGCTTGCGGAGGAAAAGGTACTCGGTCGCCAGCCGCCAGACCGTTGGAAAGCCGCGCACGGAGCGCTGGAGGGAGCCGTCGGGGTTGCGCAGCCGCGGGCCGACGACGGCGGCCTCCGGGTGCTCGTTGCCGAACGCCGCCAGCCGGTCGACGGCGTCGCCCACGGGCCAGGCGTCGGCGTTCAGGAGCAGAAACCAGTCGCCGGTGGCGGCCGCCATCCCTGCGTTATTGCCGGCCCCGAACCCGCGGTTCTCGGGCAGCTCCACCAGGCGCACCGAGGGGAAGCGCTCCTGGACGAGCTCCGGCGTCCCGTCGGTGGAGGCGTTGTCGACGACCACGACCTCGTGCCCTCGATCGACAACGGCCTCGAGGCACCGCACGAGGTGGTCGCGGACGTTGTACGAGACGACGACGACCGAGACGCTCACTGCGCCGGCGCGGCGGGCCGCATGTTACGCCAGAAGAGAACGGCGCCGGGCAGCGAGACGCCGATCGAGATTGCGAAGTAGAGGAAGCCGGCGGCGAACGCGACCTCCTGCGGGACGTCGAAGCGACCCAGGAAGCCCACGAAGAAAGCCTCGCGGACGCCGATGCCGTTGAGCGTGAACGGGATCATCTGCACGAGGAAGAGGAGCGGGCCGAGGATGATGTAGACGACCGGCGAGACGTCGACCCCCACAGCCTCTCCGCAGAGCCAGATGGCGATCACGCGCGCGAGCTGGGCGACGAGCGTGACGGCCAGGACCTGGAGCATCACTCCCTTCGCGCTGCGGTACTCGTGCATCGCCCTGTAGAGGCTCTGCATCGCCGCGTCGATCCTGAGGCGCTTCCCGAGCGGGAAGAGCCGCTCCTCCAGATGGCGCCCGAGCCGCTTGGAGAAGAGCAGGAGCCCCAGAATGATCAGCGCGGCCAGCAGGGCGAGCTCGAGGATGACGAGGAGGCGCACGCCCTCGTAGCGCCCGGCCGCGAGCGCGAGGGCGATCGCGACGAGCACGAGCGTCCCGGCGGAGCCGAGGATCCGCTCCATGACCACGGCGCCCGCGGCCGTCGCGCGCACGTCGGGCCGGCGCCGGGCGTGCTCGAGGATCCTGACGGCGTCGCCGCCCACGGCCGTCGGCAGCACCTGGCTCGCCGCGTAGCTGACGAAGTACATGCGCACGAGCCAGCCGTAGGGCTCGTGCACGTCACGCACGCGGAGAAGCGCCCACCAGCGCCAGGCCATCAGCCACGTCGTGGCGAGGAAGATCAGAAACGACGCCGCCACGTAGCCCCACTTGCTCTCGCGGAGGATGTCGATCGTCTGCCCGAGGTCGATCTGCCAGAAGAGCAGCGCGAGCACCGCGCCGCTGACGAGCAACTGGAGGCCGACCTTCGACGAGCGGCTCACGTCTGACGGCCCGCGAAGCGGGCGTGCACGCGCCGGAGCGCCTCGATCGCGTCCTCGACGTCCGCGTCGGAGTGGGCCGGAGAGAGCGGCAGCGAGAGCACCTGGTCGCCGGCGCGCTCGGCCACCGGAAGCGGTGGCTGGTCCGGGTAGCGCTCGCGGTAGTACGTCAGCCGGTGCACGGGCAGGAAGTGGATGCTCGTGCCGATCATCTCCTCGCCCAGGGCACGCTGGTAGGCGTCGCGGTCGGCGCCTGCACGCTCCGCGTCGATCATGATCACGTAGAGGTGGAGCGCGTGCCCGTCGCGCTCGTCGCGGGCGAGCGTGTCGATGCCGGGAAGCTCGGCGACGGCGGCGTCGTAGGCAGCGACGTGGCGCCTGCGGATGGCGGCGTGCCCCTCGATCTTGTCCAGCTGGCAGAGCGCCACGGTCGCGAGGACATCGGAGAGGTTCGCCTTCCAGCCGGCGACCGTGACGTCGTAGAGCGACCCTTCGCCGCGGCGCATGAGCCGGAGGTTGCGGAGCTCGGCGGCGAGGTCGTCGTCGTCGGTCGTGACCATGCCGCCCTCGCCTGCGGCCACGTTCTTCGTCGCGTAGAGCGAGAAGCAGGTGGCGAGCGAGATCGCCCCGACCTTCCGCCCCCGATAGACCGACTCGGTCGCGTGGGCCGCGTCCTCGATCACCGGCACGCCGAGCGCCAGCAGCGGGTCGAGGTCGCACGGCTGGCCGGCGAGGTGCACGGGGAGGATCGCCTTCGTGCGCTCGGTGACGGCTCCGGCCGCTGCGTCGGGGTCGATGTTGAGGTCGGAGTCGCGCACGTCCACGAACACCGGCCGGGCGCCGCAGTGCACGATCACGTTCGCGGTCGCGGGCCAGGTGATCGGGGTCGTGATCACCTCGTCGCCCTGCCCGACGCCCGCGGCGAGAAGCGAGAGGTGCATGGCGGCCGTCCCCGACGCGAGCGCGACGCCGTGCCTGGCGCCGACGTACTCGGCGAAGCGGCGCTCGAGCTCCTCGGCGCGCGGGCCGCTGGTCAGCCAGCCGCTGCGGAGGGTCTCCGTGACGGCATCGATCTCCTCCTGGCCGATAGCGGGCGGCTGGAAGGAGAGGAAGGTGCTACGCCTCGAGGAGAGCCTCTGCATCCACTGTTCTCAGGCGGATGAGCTCGGCGGCGCGGTCGGCGCGCGCGAGGGCGTCGTCGCGGCTGTCGCCGCGGGCGAGCACGAAGCCCGCCCTGTCGTTGCCGCGTCGGAAGGGCCCGAAGCGCCAGCCCGGCTGGCGGTACACGCGCGCGTCCAGGACGCCCTCCACCGCCAGCGCCTCCTCCACTCCCTCGACGTCCGCCAGCCTCCCCTCGGGAGGGACGAGGAAGCGGACGCACGCCCCGCCCGCCGGCTCGGGCTCGGGAATCTCCACGGGCTCGCCCAGCGCCGCGGCGAGTGCGAGGCCGTTCAGGTTGATCCCGAGGGCGGCGTGGCAGAGCTCGGCGTCGTGGCCGCCGCCCAGGCGGGCCGCGAGCTCCATCACGCGCGGGCCGTCGGGCCCGAGCACGATCTGCGTGTAGGTGGGGCCGTCGGTCACCCCGAGGGCCTCGGCCGCCCGGCGGGCCGCCTCGACGGCGCCCTCGACCGGGTGAACGCTCGGCCAGGCGTGGGCGAGCGCAACGCCGAAGGCAGGGCCGTCGGCGGTGAGCCTGTCGGTGACGGTCAACGGGTGGAAGCGGCCGTCGACCGAGAAGGCGTTCACGGTCACCTCCGGGCCCGGCACGAGCTCCTCCACGAGCGCGAGCCCGGTGCGCGACGCCTGGACTGCGCGCCCGATCGCCTCGGCGAGCTGGTCGCCCTCGGCGACGACCGAGAGCCCCTTCTGCCCCTGGCGGTCGACCGGCTTGACCACGCTGGGCAGCGGCAGGCCGTCCGTGGCGCCCGTGGTCAGCTCCCAGCGCGGCTGGGGCACGGCATGCTCCTCGAGCAGCTTGCGCTGGCGGTGCTTCAGGACGGCATGGGCGGCGACGTCGGGGTCGAGCGGATGCGGGAGGCCGGCGTGCCTGGCGATGCGCGCGGCGATCGCCACCGGCCAGTCGATGCCGGGAGCGATGATCCCGCTCACCTGCTCGGCCCGGGCGAGCTGGCTGACGGCGGCTTCGTCCTCGACGGAGACCACGGCGCGCCGGTCGGCGTACTCGAAGCCGACCGCGGCGGGATCGCGGTCGCAGGCGATGACGTAGAGCCCCCGGTCCCGTGCCGCGCGGTGCAGGCCGAGCTGCGCCGGCCCCGCGCCTAGGACGAGGATGCGCTTCCGCTCGCCGTCTGTTCCGCTCGGAGGGCTGCTTCCCACCAGGGACGATTCTGCTGGTACCACGCGATGGTGCGCGCCAGTCCGTCCTCGAAGGACGTGGCCGCACGCCAGCCGAGCAGCCGCTCGGCCTTGTCGGTCGAGCCGATGTGGCGGTCGACCTGCCCCGGTCGTTCGGGGAGGTGGATCTTGAGGGACGTCGGCTTCCCGAGCTGCTCGAGGACGATGTCGGCGATCCGCGAGACGGAGATGTCGACGCCGGTCGCGACGTTCAGGACCTCGCCGGCGACGTCGTCGACCGAAGCCGAGAGGACGGCGTCGATCGCCTCGGCGTGATCCTCGACGTACAGCCAGTCGCGCGAGGCGTGCCCGTCGCCGTGCACGGTCAGCGGCAGGTCGGCGAGCGCCTGGGTGATGAAGCGCGGGACGACCTTCTCGGGGTGCTGGTACGGGCCGTAGTTGTTGAAGGGCCGGACGATGACGATCGGAAGCCCGTAGGTGACGTAGTACGAGTAGGCGAGCCGGTCCGCTCCGGCCTTCGTCGCCGCGTAGGGCGAGCGCGGGTTGAGCGGGTGCTCCTCGTCCATGGGAGCGCTCTCGGCCGTCCCGTAGACCTCGCTCGAGGAGATGAGGACGAGGCGCTCGACCGGGTTCTCGCGGATCGCGTCGAGGAGGATCTGCGTCCCCTCGACGTTCGTGGTCACGAACTCGCGCGCCCCCTCGACGATGGACTTCTCCACGTGGGACTCGGCGGCCGCGTTGATGATGACGTCCACCTCGCGGACGATCTCGCCGACGAGCTCACGGTTCCGGATGTCCCCGTGCACGAACGAGAGCCGCTCGTGGCCCATGACGTCCGAGAGGTTGTCGACGTTGCCGGCGTACGTGAGCGCGTCGAGCGAGACGACGTCGTGCGGCGTCGCCGCCAGGAGGTGCCTGACGAAGCTCGACGAGATGAAGCCGGCGCCGCCGGTCACGAGGATGCGCTTGCGGGTCACGAGAGCTCCTGATCGATGGTGTAGAGGGGCCGCCCCTCCACGTCACGCTGAATCCGCCCCAGGTACTCCCCGACAAGGGCGAGGATGAATCCTTGCACGGCGAGGACGCCGAGGACGAGCCCACCGAGGAACAGGAGCCCCGGGAAGTCGCCGTTCACGACCCAGACCACGATTCCCCACACCCCGACGGCGATCGTCAGCAGGCCGCAGATGGCGCCGATGAGGACGCCGGCCCACTGGATCGGCTGGGGCCAGAAGCCGGCGAGCACGTGCAGCGCCAGGCGAATGAGCCGGAAGGGCGAGTAGCGCGAGCCGTCCGCGCGGGGCTGGTGGGAGAGGTCGACCTCGACCACGCTCGCGCCCGCCGAGAGCACGAGGGCCTTGGTGAACTTCTGCTTCCCGATCACGCCGAGCACCGGCTCGATCGCCGAGCGCGAGTACGCGTTGAACGCGCAGCCGAAGTCGGCGATGTCGACGCCCGTGAAGCGGCGGAGCATGCCGTTGACCATCTTCGACGGGAACGTGCGGCCCCAGGAGTCCTCACGCCCGCGGCGCCGGCCGCTCGCGACGTCCGCCCCGCCTTCGACCGCCGCGATCAGCTTCGGGAGGTCTTCGGGGACGTTCTGGAGGTCGGCGTCCATGGTGACGATGATGTCGCCGCTCGCCCGGGAGAGGCCGGCGTGCATGGCCGGGTGCTGGCCGAAGTTCCGCTTCAGGCGCACGGCCCGGACGGGCGGCTCCGCGGCGACGAGGCGCTCGGCGATCGCCCACGTCCCGTCCTGCGAGCCGTCGTCGACGACGATCAGCTCGAAGGGCTTGCCGAGGCTCTCGAGCGTGGCGAGAGCACGCCGGCACACCTCTTCGAGGGTGCCTTCCTCGTTGTAGACCGGGACGACGAGGCTGACGACGGGGAGGGGTGCCTCGGCCAGTCGTGGAGCGGGCTGCGCCGCCGTTTCTGCCTCGGCCATCGGCCGCAGGCTACCATCGGCACGATCTGGCTCGGCGCGATTCCGGGTACCCTTCGACACGGATGCACGCCGAGATCGCAGTGCGCGTGGAGCGCATCGCCGCGGACGACAGGCACGGCGCCAGCTGGCTTGCCAAGGAGGCCGTGCAGGCCGTCGTGGCGGCCGTCGAGCTGGGAGAGGACCCGATTGCGGTCGCCCGCGAGCTCGTCCGGGCGCAGCCCACGATCGGCGCCATCGCCGGCGCCCTCGGCCGGGTGCTCGTCGCCGGGCGCACTCCCGAGCAGCTCGTCGAGGAGGCGCACGCCCTCATCGGCTCGCGAGAGCGCGCAGCGGCGACGATCGCCGTCCTCGTCGCCCCCGACATCGCCGAGCGCGTGGTCATGACGCACTCCGCCTCGGCAACTGCCCGCGAGGCGCTGATCCACGGCAAACCCGCCAGGGTCGTCTGCACCGTCTCCGACCCGGTCGGAGAAGGTCGTGCGTTCGCCGAGGAGCTCGCAGAAGCAGGCCTCACCACCGAGGTCGTCGCCGACGGGGACGCCGGGCACGCAGTCGAGAGCGTGGGAGTGCTGCTCCTGGGCGCAGACACGGTCTTCCGCGACGGCTCGCTCCTGAACAAGGTGCACACCGATCCGCTGACCAAGGCCGCCACGAAGGCGGGCGTGCCCGTGATCGTCGCGTGCGAGGTGCTGAAGCTCGCCCCCGACGACCCCGTCGAGCCCGACGAGGAGCGCGTCGACCTGACGCCGCCCGAGCAGATCACGTGCTACGTGACCGAGGAGGGCGTCTACGCCCCGGACGAGATCGGGGCGCTCGTCGACCGCACGCCCTTCCTCGCCGAGGGCTACGAGCTCCTCAAGCGCCCGACGCCGGCCTAGCCCAGCCCTCGGCGCGCTCGAGGTCTCGGAGGCTGTAGCCGAACCGCCGCGTGCGCCGCTCGTAGCGGGCCGTGAGCAGCGGGAAGTACGCGCGCCAGAAGAGGCCGTCGCTCGCCAGCGCGCGCCAGCGCTCGAAGTAGCGGCGGTTCGGGCCGGGGTCGAGGTCGGCCGGCGGCGGCTCGCCCTCGAGGCCCAGGAAGCCGAGGACGCCCGCGAGCGCGGCTGCCGTGTCGCGCACGAGGTCCTCGTAGAGGAGGACGTGCACGCGCTCCAGGTGCGGCCGGTCTGCCTGGAAGAGCTCGTGGCAGTGGAGCCAGTGCTCGACGAGGCGGTCGTAGCGCCGGGTCTGGCGCCACTTCGCCGTGGCGAGCGAGACCGCGATCGGGTGGCGCGCGAGCACCACGAACGACGCCTCCGGAAACAGCGCCTGGAGGAAGCGCGTCTTGAGCAGGTTCGGGGGCGACTTCTCCACCAGGAGTGGCCTGGAGAGATCCCAGTGCGGCGACCAGGCGGCCAGGAGGCGCTCTCTGCTGCCCTCCCCGACGAGCGGCGAGGCCTCCGTCAGATGTGCGCGCTCGTCGAAGCCGAAGCGGCCGGGCCCGCCGTAGACCTTCGCGGGCGGGTAGACGCCTTGAAGGTGCTGCCCCTCGTCCTCGGGCGCGCCGGTGTCGGCGAAGCCGCTCACCTCCGGATGGCCGCCGAGGATGCGCGCGAGCAGCGTCGTCCCGCTCCGGTGCAGGCCGCAGACGAAGACCAGGCGGTGCTGCCCGTCGCTCACGCCGCCGTATCGTAGTAACGGTTGGTGCCTCGACCTCACGACTACAATGGCCCGCCGTGCCCGACCGTCCTCTTCGCGTGCTCGGGATCGGGAACGTGCGCTCGATCCACCTCCTCCGCTGGGCGAGAACGGTCGCCGGGGCGGGCCACGACGTCCATCTCGCGAGCGACCGCGAGCCGCGCGAAGACGATCCGCCGGCGAGCTTCCACTCGCTCCGGTCGCTCGGCCTCGCCACGCGCATCCCGCTCGCCCGACGCGGGGCGATTGCGCCGGCGCTCGGCCGGCTTGCCAAGCGCCTGGACGCGGACGTCGTGCACGCGCACTACCTCCTCCCCTACGGCTACTGGGCCGCCCGCTCCGGTGCCCGCCCGCTCGTCGTGAGCCCGTGGGGGACGGATGCGCTCGTCCACGGGCAGGAAGGCGGACGGCCGCGGGCGGAGGAGGCCGTGCGGGCCGCAGACCTCGTCGTCGTCAACTCGAGGGCCCTGGAGCGGGCCTCTGTCGAGCTCGGCGCCTCCGCCGAGAGGATCCGCCACGTGTTCTGGCACGTCGAGCTCGACGGCTTCGGGCCGGACCGCGCAGATCCTGATCTGCGCTCGTCGCTCGGCTGGCCCGACGACGCCCTCGTCGTCCTCTCGCTGCGGAGCTTCCGCCCGGACACGAACCTCGACGTGCTTCTCCTCGCCTTCGTCCGCATCGCGGACGAGGAGCCGAGGGCCCGGCTCCTCCTGGCGGGCGACGGTCCCCTGCGCAAGCGCCTCGAGGCGATGGTCCGCCAGCTGAACCTCGGGGACCGGGTCGCCTTCCATCGCGTCGGCGAGCAGGACCTGCCGCCGCTCGTCGCCGCGGCCGACGTGGTCGTCTCGATCGCCAACTCCGACTCGACCCCGCCGTCCCTGCTGGAGGCAATGGCCTCGGGCCGGGCCGTCGTCTGCGCCGACGCGGCGTCGATCGACGAATGGGTCGGTCCCGGCGAGGGCGCGGAGATCGTGCCGGTCGGCGACCGCCGGCAGACGACGGGCGCCGTTCTCCAGCTCCTGCGGGACGAGGAGCGTCGCCGGGCCTACGGCGAGCGCAATCGGCGTTTCGTCCGCGAGACCGTCGGCGACCCCGGGCCGGAGCTCGACCGCCTCTACCGCGAGCTGGTGGCGTCGTGAAGGCGCTCGTCCTCGGCTTCGACGGCGCCGACTACGAGCTCGTCAGCGACCTGCTGTCCCAGGGGAAGCTGCCGACGATCGCCCGGCTCTCCTCCAAGGGCGCCTTCGGGCCGCTGCGCTCGACCGTTCCCGCGATGACGCCGACGGCGTGGTCGTCCTTCCTCACAGGACTCAACCCGGGCGGTCACGGCATCTTCAACTTCACGAGCAACCCGAACCGCGCCCAGTCGCGCGTGGAGAACGCGGCGAGCCGCTCGGGCACGCCGTTCTGGCGGCCGCTCGGCGCCGCGGGAGTGCGCTCCGCGTTCGTGACGATCCCGTTCACGTACCCGCCCGAGCCGATCGAGGGCATCCTCGTGACGGGCTACGGCGGGCCGGAGCGGCCGGCGATCCTCCCGGAGGGCGCACGCCGCCGCATCCAGGCGGCGCAGCCCGACCTCGTCACCGCGCACCACCCGATGAGCGAGCGCTGGTGGGAGGACTTCCCCCGCTACACACAGCGGCTGATCGACCACGTGGAGCAGATCGCCGACGTCTGCCGCCTCTCCTACGAGCTCGAGCCGGGCCTCGACCTGCTGTGCGTCGACTTCATGAGCTCCGACCACATCGGCCATCTGGGCTGGCACCGGCTCGACCCGGAGCACCCCGCGCACGACCCCGACGACCCGGGCGACGAGATCGTCAGGGTCTACGAGGCAATCGACGCGGCGTGCGCGCACCTGATCGACGTGGCCGGCGCCGCGACCGGCGAGGAGCCGACCGCGATCGTGCTCTCCGACCACGGCATGCGCCCGATCCACTGGATGTTCCACATCAACCGGTGGCTCGAGGAGGCCGGACACCTGCGCTACCGCCGTCGCTCGCTCCAGCGGTTGAAGGGAACGCGGCTCGACTACATCTCCAAGGTCGACCAGCGGCTGGCGCGGACGAGGCGCGGCTATGGACGCGGCCTCGACCACATCCCGTTCCTGCCGCAGCCGGGCGAGGAGCGGGCGTTCGGCGAGATCGATTTCGGCTCGACCCGGGCATACAGCTACGGCGCCGGCGGCCAGATCTTCCTCGGCGAGGCCAGCGG
>Ga0190274_10000614_pt1 | contig 20988 bp, 8 predicted proteins | sample Popmic531T_FD_133002 | JGI IMG/M metagenome (GOLD analysis project Ga0190274, IMG submission 133002) | Populus adjacent soil microbial communities from riparian zone of Yellowstone River, Montana, USA - 531 T | ecosystem: Environmental > Terrestrial > Soil > Riparian zone | place: USA: Montana... | reverse complement strand
GGGTCCGTAAGGGTTATCCGAAAAAGCGACTTTGATATTCCTTTCGGGCCTGGTATTATCTTTATAAACCAGCACATACTCTTTTTCGTTTTTTTTAAGAATCACTGCATCAATGACACTAAAGCCGGGATCGAAAAAAAGTTTCGTGTCACTGATTGCCTGGAAATCCTTTGTCGTCGTCATGTACATCCTGTGATTGTTGCTGTCTTCTTCACTGCCCCGTTCAAACCTGCCGGGAATACAGCTTGCCCAGATAATGATAAATTGCTTCGCCTCTTCATCATAAAACAATTCCGGAGCCCAAACATTGACTGTCGTCGGCTCATGCTCCATCACCGGAATAAATTTTTGTTCGCTCCAATGGATAAGATCGCCGGAGGAAGAATATCCAAACCCTTTATCTCCTTTCCAGCTGCTCGTCCATACGAGATGAAAAATTCCATCAGGTCCCTGTACGATGGAAGGATCGCGCATCACTTTCTGGTTGCCGATTGCAGGCTTTAATAAAATTGTATCCAGACGCATCCATTTATAACCATCCTTACTATATAGCATCGTTAATCCTTTATCCGCTGGTTCCCGGAAAGAAGTAAATAAGTACACCTTGCCGGAACAGGATATGAACAACAATACAACAGCTAATATGAATATGAAGCGTCCTATCATTTAGTATATTAAGTTACTCCCCATTCGCTACTCGCTTTTCGCTTCTCGCTACAAGCTACAAGCTACTCACCACTCACTACTCACTACCTCACTACTCACCTTTCCATCACCAGCACCCAATCATTTCCTTCGGCCGGTTCACCGGGTGGATTAAACTCAACTATTCCGGGTTTTTTAAAGTTTGCTACAGGAATAGTTTTTTTTCCGTCTCTGGGATTGAACCAGCTTGTCTTTGCAGCAATGAAACCAAGTTTCGAAAAATCAATATATATATTGCTGCCTGTATATGTATAGGCCATAGCATAGCTCTTTCCTTTTGTTGCAAGAGTATAGTTGTACTTTTCCTGGTTGTTCAGGGCAATGATTTCTTGCGCAGGTCTTCTTTCAAAATAAGGCTTACTTAACATAAGGGCTTTCAAATATTTCATCTGTGTTGCGCCTGGTGCATTGATTGTATGTTTCCAATTCGTATTGACTCCGTAATTGGCATCTCTATCTCCTGGGGTATGAAACTGCATAACTGCATTTTCTCCATAAGTAAATCCGGCACCACCAGCAAATACACTCCAATACGCATAACGGCGCAGGTCAGCATCCTTCCAGCGGGGTTGCAATGAATCGTGCAAACCATGAGGAATGTTTTCATAAGATGGTTCTCCTTCCAGAGTTGGTTTGATGGGCTTCAACGCATAATCGGTATTTACATACTTCCAATTATCTTCACCATAATGCAATGTTTCATTGCTGCTGGTATCCTGCGCATATGTACGATGACCACTTTGAAACATATTAAAGTCCATCCAGCTTTCGTTGTGAAACCATTCGGATGATGAATGGCGGCCACGTGGATGATAACCTATGAGATGATTCTTATCGATTTTGTTCAAGGTTGTTCCAATTTCTTTCCATATATCAATTCCGTCATTACCATTTATATCGCCCCCGTTCAACCAGATAATATTGCTTCTGCTTTTATAGCGGTTGGCTAAAAATTTCGCAAAGACTCCGGCCTGTGCTGTACTTACTTTACCCGATTTTATATTGCTACCCCATACTGCCACCATGGCCATATATATGCCGCGTTTTTCCGCTTCATTAACTATAAAATCGACATGGTTCCAAAAATTCTGGCGCGAAGAAGTATCCGGCTCTGCGAGGTTCTGATTCATTAAAGCGGAATCGCCATATACGTTCTTAACATCCAACTCATGGATTACCATTACCTGTACCACGTTAAATCCCTGTTGCTTTCTTGTTTCAAGGTATTGTATCGCTTCTTCACGGCTGCATTTTGAAAATAAGAGCCAACCTGTATCACCCAGCCAGAAAAAAGGTTTGCCATCCTGTGTTTGAAAAAATCTTCCGTTGGGAGATATCTTCAGCATAGGAAGTTTGACCTGGGCTGTAGCTGAGACAACCTTCATCACCAATAATATTGTAACTATTTTTTTCATTTCTATGTTGTCAATTGGAGGTCGTTGTTTTTTTCATTTAAAAGCACATATTGAATAGTTGTATTAATGCACCCTCTTATTATTTTCTTTTCAGCCATAAGACCCAACTACCATTGTCAGGTTTATTGACAGAAATGATTTTACCACTCTTAATAACCTGTTTTGATCTTTGTACTTCCCCTTTATTCATGTTCACCCAAATAACTTCATAGTCTCCTTTCGTTTTGGACAAGTCAAATGAGACTTTGTTACTCATGTCCAGGATGATATATCCTGTATTGTTATTGAATAATACCCATTGAGCGGCTTCCACGTCTTTGGAATATGGACACATTCCTGACACAGCCTTTAAAAAATTCTCATCATTCACCAATACATTCGGAATCGATCCGCCCGCCATTAGTACAGCCCAGCCATACTTGTCCCAGTTATCCGCCGAATAAATAACTGCTTTGTCGGGAAAACGAAGCTTGTATTCCAAAACAGCACGATAAACTTGTTGCGACGATGTGCTTTTTGGTTTTAACAACCTTGCATGCTGACGAGGAGCCAGGTTTTGACCGCCAGCCGGTGCATACACTTTCTCATCGGCCTGGTAATGCCAGTACCGAATGTCAATAATATCTACAACAGAAGCATATGCCGGATCATTTAAAATAGCATCTTGAACATCCTTGGTGGTACTAAGTCCGATAAGTTGTCTTTTCCCTTTTTCTTTTTGCCAATCTCTTACTGTATTCAACCAAAATTGTACAAAGTGAAGAGGCCCCGTATATTCTTCCCCGATCAGTTGAATCACGCCATTGTTATCCCGAAAATTTTCCAAACATTGTCGTATATATTTTATATGCAGTTCCCGGCGAACACTATGTGATGTGTCATAAAACAATTCAGCCATGAATATTCTTTTATCCCCAGCGTAGGGAACGGGCTCAGGAAAACCGGTATTGTTAATGTTATTCGCTGTTCGCCAAGGGAAATCGGCATAATGAGCACCTGCTTCAATTATATTATGCTGAAAATAATTTTGATGAATGAGTAAAAGGCTTTTCTGATCAGCCAGGTCGGCGAATTGCTTCAGCCTACTCCAGTAAAACTGGTTGTATTTGCTGAGATCATACTTACTCAAGCCATCCCATGCTGTCTCCTTACCACTCCTCGCAAAAGGTAATTCATAAAATGGTGGCCAAACTTCGCCATCCATTCTACGAATGCGTTCATGATCATCTCTTCTTCTATCATACCACAGGCCATAATTGTGTTCGATTCCAATAATCCGGTTAGCCTTCATGCCATCGGTCAATTCATCCAGATCATCGGTTAGTCCCTTACCTGTGCGGCCGGGAACAAATCGTGTGATGGCAGGTCTGGCATTTTTCAAATCTTTTCCCTGAACGCCCCCCGACCACCAAGGCACGCCTTGCCTGCTTCCGGTTAAAATTTTATCACCTCTTACCAGCCAGCCGTTTTTTATTTCAGCAGCCGGGGCTTTTGATATCGAAACTATTTTTTTTATATCGGTGTCATTAATTGCCTTTACATTATTGTGTTCTGTTGAAATGAGATTGCGTTGAGCAGACTGGTCAATCCATTCCTTTAATTGCATTCGTGGTTTCGCAGACTGCTTTGTCAACTCATTGGCTGTTTCCACTGATGGACTGCTGGATGCTTCCGTAGGAATATTTAATATATGTGAAAGATGGTCAACATTTTTATTCAGGCGTTCGCCCAACTGTGCGTAATACAAACTTCTTGGTTGAATTGTATTATTGGATTCACCCCAGTATCCGTCGCCTGAAAATTGGCTCCATGAACCAAATGCCCAATTTTGTGCTGTTGGCGGTTTATAACAGTCAATTCTTGCCGCGCTGCAATTCCAGAATACACTATTAGCGGCTGACCAACCGGCACCATTAGCATCCTGCCCTCTGTTTCCGAAACGCAATGCGTTGCCGTCTACATTCACCACATCAAATAAAACGCCTGATGCCCAACTATCGATTGCGCCACTAAAACTATGGGGTAAAACAGATTCACATTGTACAAAAGCATTGGGACCGGGTGCACAATAGCCGGTAGCAAAATCATGATAACCATCTTCTGCGTAACAACGTTGAAATAGTGTTTGTTGTCCTGTGGTAAAAAAAGTATATCGTCGCTGACCTCCGATCTCCGAAACAGGATGCAATGATTTGCAATCCTCGACAGTGATACGTTTTGCCGTTTCGAGCACGTTTACTGCAGAACCAGCAAAGTTTTCAAAACTAACCTGCCGCACCCATGCATCTTCAGCATTTTCAATGTTGATGGCATTCCAGCGATGGGCCTCGTCTTTTTGATTACTCGTATCATATGCAGAAATACATCGGAGATTTTCCACACCGGTAAAATTTATTCTTCCCGGCCAATGGTAATAGTACATGACCGCGCCACCAAAACTTGCGTCCAGCGCGGTAGTAAGGGGCGCATCGATCAATATTTCATTGCCCTCTGTTTTAACGATTGTCCGATCGAAGAAGATATCCCTGTCGCCTGCCTTCCATCCAAGGGAGGAAATTCCACCGCCAAAAATATCCATACCAAGAGCAGCTATCCATTCCCGGTTGGATGGCCGATGGATAATTATTTTATTTCCAAATTTCTTATCAAACCTGATTCTGCCTTCAACATGAAATTTAGTCGCATTCACTGGAACATATGAGTCTGTTATTTTCAGGCCGATGCTATCTATCACTTTGTCGTTTTTCCCAATGATCTTTATCAACGCCAGCCTTCCAGTACCAGCACCAATGAGAACGGTACCGTTCTCATTCATTCCACTTCCCCGAAGTACGACACCAGACGCATTGATTCGTAACTGCCCCGATACCTCATACTTTCCTTTTTTTAATAATACGGTCCCGCGATAACCATTTGCATCAGGCATCAGCCCGGCTACATAGTCCAATGCCGCCTGAATATGAATTGTAGCATCGCCGGGTACAATGGGCACGACGATCTTAACAGGAATATCCGGGATAGCACTTTCCGAAGCCATAAAGCCACAATAAGAAAAATCAGGAACCCGGTTACCCAGTGAATCGAACGAATAGTTGAGTTTTCCCTGTGAAAAAGATAGAGGCGGTAAGGGTTTTGTAGTTTTTTGAGCGGAAGCATCCTTACAGATCGCTGCAAAACCTATGCACAATAGCAGGGCATATATAGAATAATTCGTTTTACAAAAATTCACTTTTGATATAGCGACCTTCAAAACTTCTTTGTTTATTACCTGTTATAGGCATTTCAAAACTACATTAAATTAAAAACCTTTTACCGGTGTCACACTCTTAACAGGCACTACACTGTTCAGGAATATTTCAATATTTGTATACCCTGTTTTGTTCTTGTCATACTGGGCTGCATCAGAGGCATTGCCAGGATTCAATCCGTTCTTTTTTTCCCAGTCATCTGGCATACCGTCATTATCACTGTCTTTATAGGGATTGCCCTTATATGAAGGATAACCTCCCACCTGGCTTACATCCGTGATGATCCCTTTTTTATAGGAGTCGATGGGTGCGCGACGATGTTGAAATTGCGTCTCGGGCAATTTTACGTTTTCCGGGTATGCGATCTTACCTGTCCGCACTTGTTCTGTTATTCTTACATCTACCGGGTCTCGTTTAGGAAGAGTTGCGCCGGCATTAGCCAGTACATACTGCTTTGCTTCCGCCGCGTCAATGATCGTTACGGTTGGCATCGGCAGAGGTTTGGGCCATTTCATTTCTGCTGTGTACTCACCGGCGTTAGGAAGTTCCTCTACCTGTACACCACCATTCCAGTTATCTTTTGTAATCTCCGGATAACCCTCCATTATATTGCCGTTCACATATGCCCGTCCATATACGTGATACTTTAATTTGCTTCTTCCGCTTTCGGGCTTTAAGATACGATGGCCGACGTTATTCTTCGGTGTGGATGGCCCCGGTTGAAAATAATTATTGATGATATTGTATTGGGCGCGGTAATCGCCACCATCGATAGAACGATGCACCCAATTGAATACCACATTATTTACAAAATTAAAAATACCATGCCAGCCGATAGAGGGATTACGGCCGGTGTTGTTAGCCCAAAGATTGCGCATGAATGTATTGTTCTCTCCGCCCAGTGTGCTTCCAAAAGAATGATTCCATGTATCCAGTGCTTCAGCAAAAATGGAGTTTTGTATAGTGATATTAACCGTGCCAAGTTTTTGTTCTGTCGCACCCGTACTATCGTTGTACATGTGACGATACATGCTCATATTCTCATCAAGTCCCCAACTGGCAGATACGTGATCGATCATGATATTACCAATAGGGTTACCGCCGATTGCATCATCTCTTCTGCCAACCCATGTTTCTCCCCGGCGAAAACGCATAAAACGAATAACAACATCATGCGTGTTGATCCAGACAGATTCTCCTGCTACGCACACGCCATCGCCCGGTGCTGTTTGACCGCAAATTGTAATATATGGAGCCCGGATTATAAGAGGCGATTTAATACGGATAATTCCCGCAACATTGAAGACAACGAATCTTGCTCCGCCCTGTTCGCAAGCCCAACGAAAACTTCCAGGGCCATCATCGTTAAGATTGGTGACGACAAGAACTTTACCACCGCGACCGCCAAAACTGAATTTACCACCGCCCTCTGCGCCGGGAAATGCAGGTATATCGGCCTGAGGCAAATCATCGGGCTTTGCTGCAAAGGGAATATAAGGTTTGCCTTGTCTGGCTTCAGCCTTGATAACCGGCAATGCGCTCGCCCATGCCTCGTCGGAATGGATACGGGTTGTATTTAGTAACGAATCAGCGGAACGCTGAACATCCGGCGGAATATTGGGATATTGTGCATAAGATACTGTGCATATACCCGAAAGCGCAATGGCAATAAAAACATTTTTCACTCGGCAATTCATTATCTTCTTTGATTTTATTTGACGTGTTTCACAAAAATTAATTTTGCCTTATTATAACTTATTTCAGAAATGAGAAAGAGAAGATGAGCGCTTCTCTTTCTGCTATTTTCGAATCACTATTTATTGCAACGGATCAAATGCACCGCCCCAATGAGAATTCTGTTTTAAATTAGGATTGTTTGTAATAGCGGCCTGAGGTACCGGGAAGTAATAATACGTTGGCAAAAAGTTAATTGGAACAGCATCCAATTTTGTTGTCGCATTGGTACCATCATGATTATTATTTCTGATAGTAGTGAAATAATTTGCCATCATATTATCCAGGTTCTGCACATCCCGGAAGCTTGGGCTTGTTGGATTTTTCAAATCGTTTGCGTTCGGAATTCCGGCGCCTGTTCTCAGAACAATTCTTAGCCTGTTGCGGACCCAGCCTTGAAGGTCAGACATTCTTTTCCAGCGATAAAGATCCCAGAATCTTTTTCCTTCGTAAGCAAATTCAATTTTCCTTTCAAACAGAATTGCATCAAACAATTGCGATCTTGACATACCGGCAGCCAGGCCATATGAATTATCCGCACCTGCTATAATGCCGGCTCTTTTCCTTACGGCAATAAGTCCTGCATATCCTTCTTCACTGATTCCAGTTTTATTTATACCAACCGCACTTTCGGCCAAATTCAATAACACTTCAGCATATCGAATTTCCATCCAATCGGTACCGCTATACTGCGGGTCGCCGAACGTGAATGAACCTTCCCCTACTGCTTTTCTGCAATAAAAGCCCGTATTGGAAGCGTTTGCTTCTGTTGATTTGGTGGATGTTTCATAATAAGTCCAAAGACGGAGGTTTGCATTACCATCCAACGGCCAGGTACATCCGTTATATGCTATCGTTGCATCAAAACGCGGATCCCGGTTTTTATAAAACAACGAATCATGATAAGCATAAGCACTTGTGGCATCGCCCGGCATTTTCCCATCTTTCATTGGATAGGAACGAACCAGCTCCCAGGTGGGAAGATTAGAACCGCTGCCGTTTAAATAAGCGGGTCTGCAAGACTTATCCCATCCGTTATTTTTCTTTTGCTGATCACCTGTGGCTGTATTATAACCTGTGACCATAACCGCTTCTGGATTATTGACCTCCGTAAACCACATTGTTTTATAATTGGCGTGGAGTGCAGATCCGTTCGCATCAAGGATCTGTTTTGCTGCGAGGTTGGCATCATACGCAGCCTGCCATCTTTCAGAAAGGTCAGTTGGGTTAAACATCGGGCTTGCCCAATATAATAAAGCTCTTCCCTTGAAGGCAGCAGCGGCACCTTTGGTAATTCTTCCCCAATCGAGCGGATCTGTCCATTTACCCGGAAGATTGGCGATGGCAAAATCCAAATCAGCAACAATCTGCTTGAAACAATCAGATGTTTTGTCTCTCGGTAACAATGCAGCTTCCCTTGCAGCCTGGCCAACTCCATCCAAAGGCGTTAATACTAATGGTACGCCTCCATAAATCCTCACCAAATCCCAATAGCGGAAAGCTCTGAAGAATCTTGCCTGTGCAACAAACTTGCGTTTTGTATAATCCGGTAACGGGCCGGCTTCCACTGATGCAATAAAAGTATTCAGCTGCCTCATCTTTCCCCAATTATTACCCGGTAATGGATTGCTCGTATTTAAACTCGTTCCAAAATCTTTTGGCTCGTCCGTACCATAGCTCATGGTACCTTCCATAAACTTGTTTCCCCCCGCATAACCTTCTTCTGATAATTGGGGCTGAACGCCACTTAAAACACTGCCGGTATTTTGTCCGCCCCATAACGGAAGTTGGGATTCATAAATGTTATTCATATTAAGCTGAACCAAGTTAGAATCAGCAAATACCAGGTCTGGTTCCAGTTTGGAAAGATCTGTTTTATCCAACACCTTCTTGCAAGAGGCGAAGCAAACTACCCCGGCAATTATCGTAGCATATATATTTGAAAATTTCATTTATTCTATTTTTTGAATTATAGATTAAGATTTAATCCTACACTTAAAGACTTCAACTGAGGAAATACATCGTACGACCCGGAATTATCTTTATAATCATAAGGATTAAACAAACTGAATGGATTAATTCCGACAAGGTATGCTCTAACGTTATTCATCCCTGCTTTTTTCACCCAACGGGAAGGTAACGTGTAAGAGAGGTTGAAATTGGTTACTCTTAAGGAGAACGAACTTCTCCACCAGAAGTCGGTTGCAACATCGTAAGTGCCGACATAATAGGGCGAAGGATATGCTGCATCTGTATTGGTAGGTGTCCAATGATCTGCCCAGAAAGCTGGACGGTTAGAATATACTTCTGCTTTTTTTCTTGCCGCAGATTCAACTGATCCTACTCCTCCCCAACTCATACCCATCATGACGTTTAAACTAAGCGTCTTATATGACAAGCCCCAGTTAATACCCAATCCATAATGGTTTTCAGCTTTCGCCTTTAAGAAATCCTGATCGACAGTTGTTATTTTGCCATCAGGTCCTGCATACTTGCCCGTCACAGGATCTTGCGGACCTCTTACATCCTGGAAATATAACATGCCGGGTTTAGGTACTTCTCCAAAGATGGTATAGCCGGGATTTTTTGATAAAAACGCATCCACTTCCTGCTGAGATCTAAACATACCCATGTTCCGATATCCCATGAAACCCATATCACTCGATTTACCGGTTGGATCTTTGAATGTGCCGATATCACCTTTGGCTACGTCAGTTACCAGTACTTTGTTATCATTCCAGCTAAAGTTTGCCGTTACATCATATTGCCAATCTTTACCGATGTTATCTCTCCATGATGCGGAAGTTTCAAATCCAAAAGTATTGGCTTCCCCAAAGTTCTCAGATGGAATGGCTGTTCCAATTAAAAAAGATGGAGCAGATGTTAAGTTGGAAAGCATATTGGTACGTTTATCAATGAAACCATCCAGTGAAACGGCTAAACGGCTTCTTAAAAACCTCAAATCAATACCAGCATTGTATTTATCTACATTGTCCCAATGTACTGCACGGTTTGCCATATCCAGGTTAGACACTACAGCAATTCCCCGATCATTGTTACTTGTTCCGCCAAATACAGCCGAGCGTTGGGTTTGTATAACATAGCTTCTTAACCACTGATAGGATTTGGTTGCATCCAACCCAAGAAATCCAACTGAGGCTCTTATCTTGAAGAAATTGACGACATCAAGTGCTTTTTGGAAAAACTTTTCTTCTGAAATTACCCAACCGGCAGAAAATGAAGGGAAATAACCCCACCTGTTTTCAGGAGCAAATTTCTGACTGGCATCGGCCCTGAATTGTATTTCTAACAGGTACTTGCTAGCGTAATTATAATTTAACCTGCCAATGCCCGCCATCCGGCCTGCCTCTGAAATTGTTTCATTCGATTCTTGTGCGCCCGTTGCATTGCCCTGGTTATCCAAACCACCGGTCACTACTCCGCTAACCATCCCTGCAACGCCATCTTCAAATGATTCACTCTGCTCATATCCTGCCAGGAAGTTGATCTGGTGTTTACCAAAAGATTTCTCGTAGTTAATTGTTGCATTTAATTGATACGTCTTGATTATACTCGGGTTCAATCTCACCCTGTCGCCATTATTCCAGGAATATGATCTAAGAACAGAATCGCCCAGGATATGATTATGATCGCCCTTCTTATTAAAGTCGTATACATCATATTTTGTACCGTATTGTTTTCCCCATGAATTGGCGATGTTTTTATTGAAATTCACTGCTGCCCTTAACCCTTTTATGAATGGCATATCGTAAGACAACTGTGCCTGGAAGTTTACCCCGGAATTATAGGAGCTGGTATAATTATCCAGGTCATGCACAGCAAAATAATGATAGGTGTTGATATTAGAACTTGTACCGGCACCTTGTATCAAAATGGGCTTGCCGTTGATATAAGGAGGATTAAACTGGGCCGCTCCTATTAAGGTTCTCCAGTCATTATCCAGGCTTTCGTTTCCTTGCTTATTAAATGTATTCTTCCTGTCGGAAAGGTTTGCGCTTAATGATAAACCGAGTTTTAATCCCGTAGCAAGTTTGATATCGCTGCTTGACCGGAACGAATATCTTTTAAATCCCAGGCCGTCAAAATTGCTATTTTGTTCTGCATATGTAAATCCGGCAAAGAATGTTGCCCTGTCAGATCCACCCGAAAGATTAAGCGTGTGACGCGTTTCATAAGCTTTTTGCCATGCTTGTGGCAACCACTCATAGTTATTAGTTTTGAAATGCTCGAGTTCATCATCCGTATAATAAGCCGGCAATGCAGAGGTGGCTGCCGCATCCCAGTTTTTGGAACCTCCATTGTAACTATTCAGATATTGAGCATGCTGATATCCGTTCATCATTTTGGGTAGTTGCGCATCTGAAACACCAAATGAACCGTTATAGCTTATCGACGTAATGCCTGTTTTACCACGTTTTGTTTTTACGACGATTACTCCATTGGAACCCAAAATACCATAGATGGCAGCTGAGGCATCTTTTAACACAGTAATGCTTTCTACCTCTGTTGCATCCAGTAAATCAAAATCAGCCTTTGTTCTGAAAATATCATCGATTACAAATAATGGATCCCGCGATCCACCATCTTTAGAAAAAAATACTGGATTTCTGATAGTGATAGTAGCCGGTTCACCGGGCCTTGCAAATCCTCCGGATACACTCACACCCACTATTTGGCCCCTTAACGCTTCAGTTAAACTACCGACTGGCAGATCCTGAATCGTTTTCATAGCCACCGTACCTACGGAGCCCGTCAAATGAGCTCTTTTTTGTGAACCGTATCCAACCAGAACAACGTCTTCCAACGTATTGTTATCCGTTTCCATTGAAACCGAAAAATCTTTTTGACTGCCAACCTGGATTTCCTGTCTGGCTTTGCCGACATAACTAAACACGATATAATCAGCAGACGAGGGAACCTGCAGGCTGAATTCACCCTTAATATTTGTATAGGTTCCCTTCGGTGAGCCTTTAACCGCAATAGAAACTTGTTCCAACGGCAATCCCGTTTCTTTGTCTGTAACTTTACCGGTTACTGTTATCCCTTGGGAATAAGCAAGACTACAACAGGTTACTAATAACAAGAAAAGAGGAAGGAAATTTTTAAATAGAATGCTTTTTTTCATATAGCATTTAGTTTTTATGGTAGTGAAAATTTCGCAATCATTAATGGACAATATGGTTACTGCTGCGTTTGTTTCGTTGTAGCTTCACGTTCCTTGATCCTTTTCTGCCACTCTTCTCCTTCCTTTTTCATATTATAACCGGCGGCAGAAAGATAATTATTGATCCGACCTTTATATTTTCCGAATACGGCATGTTTTTTTTCAGATGAGCCTTCATCCATTGCCAATTCTCTTGCTTCTTTAAGCCAAGTGTAAATCTGAGCCTTTTGAACTGTGGTAAGTTGGGGTAACATATCCTGGTAAGCCGCCCAGGTAACGGGCAGCACTCCATAGGTCATTCCGTCTTTTATCTTCTCTATCTGCTCTTGAGTGAGTTGATCTTCTAAAAGAGCGATAAATTTAAGATGTAGCTGTGCAAGGAGTTGCATTTTTTTCTCCTGCTGTTCTTTCATTGCTTTATCCAGCTCTTCTTTTTCATATGACTGCTTTTTTATGGCTTCAACCGCCGCTTTATCGGCTTCATGAATCATATTGAGTTGAAAATACTGCTCGGCAACTATGTCCAGTACATCCGTGTATTTTCCGGAATCAGTAATATGAAGCGTGTTTATAATCTTCACGGATCTTTCCGTAATTACTTTTTTGTATTCATCCTGCTGTGCGATAGCTGACTGAACGAATGTGAAGACAGCCGTTAAAAGAAGAATGTTTTTAGCCTGTGAAAATTTAGAATGAAGAAAGAAGCGGGTAAAAAGGATTGCAAATGTACCAGGCCGCATTTTGCTACTGGCAGAGTCACTACTGGCAAGCAAGAACCTTTTCATCAAATGAGTTTTATCGTTAGAAGCAAATGGCACTGTCCAGAACAGAAGAAACTAATATTTCATCCAGATTTAAAGGTACTGGTGACACTTACTCGTAACAATGTAAGGTTTTGCTATATTGATGGAATATTTTACTATTTTATATAAAAAAAAATCCCGGGAACGATTGCGGATTCATGCGTCAATCGCTTGATTTAAGGGATGCAATAGAAAGCGGAGGTCTTTTCACTTTTTTCCTTAATGTAATATTTACCTTTTTTTGACAGATTAGCGCCCCCCTTATTATTCACTTAATCTTTAACTAAAAAAGTATAATTACCAGATCCAATATTGAGGACTGCCGTTCCTTTTTTATAAACCTGTACTGTCATCTTTTTACCTCCTTCTGTTAGAAATGACGTCCGGGAACAAGGAATATATATGATGGCGGTGGTGTTTGAAGGAATAGTTACTTTCAGCTCGAATATTCCCTTGCTTTTTTTCCACCCGGATCTTATCCAGCCGTAAACAGAATGATAGCTGGCTGATGCGTGCGATATGTCATCAACCGGTTGTGGACGGATTTCAATTTTATTGTAAGCAACAGCTCCATCGGCCGACCGGATGCCGCATAGCCCCGAGTAGAACCATTCCATCAGATGCCCCAACATGAAATGATTATTAGATACTGAAGGATAAGCCTGCCATGATTCTGTTAATGCAGTTGCACCATGTTTCAACTGGTAACCGTATCCCGGTATGTCATCGCGGCTGTTCATATCGAATATGATATCTGGCCGCCCGGCATCCTCCAGCGCCCGCAACACATACCGGTATCCAATATCGCCGGCAGTAAGTGCATTGTTACGGCTTCGAATATCCCTGATCAGGTTGGCTAACACAGAATCTCTATATGCTGGTTCAACCAGGTCCATGAATAACGCCATGGCGTTGGCCGTTTGACTTCCTGAAGCATACTGATGAGTTTGGGAATTATAAAATTTTTCGTTGAAAGATTTTTTGACGGCCAGAGCAAGTTGCTTGTATTGTTGCGCATCCGTCGGTTTGTTCAGCAGGGTAGCGATACGAGTCATAATAATAAGATCGTGATAATAGATGGCAGTCGCGGTAACACCCGGTGGAGTATTCTGCGAAACTCCGGGACCTTTCGGACCTATATCATACCAATCGCCAAGCCCCTGCGATAAAATATTATTGATAGCTTTTTTTTGCAGGTAATTAATATATCGCCTCATCATTTCATACGCTTCGGCTACAATTTGTTTATCTCCATACCATTTGTATGCATACCAGGGAAATATGATGGCAGCGCTTCCCCATTCGGGCGAATCACGGAAGGGATCTTCGAACTGAACAAACTCAGGGGCGATCTCCGGTACCAGTCCTTCCGGTGTTTGAGCATTTATCATATCACGAATCACTTTTTTACATAGTGATGCAATATCATAATTATACTGAACGGAGCTTCCCATCAAATGATTCTGTTCGAGCCAGCCTAGTTTTTCACGATGCGGGCAATCTGTAAATACACTCACCATATTACTTTTAATTGCCCAGTCTATCAGCGCGTATGTTTTATTAAAAAGAGTATTTGAACAACTGAATGCGCCTGCTTTTTCCGCAGCGTTTCGTATGTGCCATCCTTCCAACTGGACCAGTTGTGGCGGTGTTTCTAAACTATTTTTCGCGATGTATTGTACCTGGAGGTAACGAAACCCATAATAGGTGAATTTCGGTTGCCATGTTTCTTTTCCATGCCCTTTAAGGATATAAGTAAAAAAGAAGGGGCCGCCAGAGCCGCTTTGGTTGGCTGAACCATCTTCATTGATCAGTTCAGCAGGAGTAATCCTGATCGTATCATTTTTCTTACCCGAAACTGTTATCGACGGGACACCGGAAAAATTTTGACCCAGGTCATATATCCATACCGATGGCTTCAGTTGTGTTTTTTTTACTGGAGTAAATTTCTCCATTAATCGCAGAGGTGCCGCCGATTGAGATTGCAATGAAGGCGGGCCATCTGTTATCATAGCTTTTTTCCAGGCATTATCATTGAATGAAGAGGTCGCCCAACCCTTCTGTTCAAGATTAGCATCATAATCCTCTCCGCCATAAATACTGGAAAAGATTACCGGCGAGGGTGTGGTCTTCCACGATTCATCACTTACTATATTGTCGATGCTTCCATCTGCATATTCAATTACTATCCTTGCTATCATCTTTGGATAACCGTATCCGCCTGTCAGCTTCCGGTATCGTTCTCCCGGTATATAGTAAAACCCATTACCGAGAATTACTCCGATAGTATTGTCTCCTTTCTTAATTTGACGGGAAATATCAAACGTTACGTACAGGGCATGCTTACTATATTGTGTCCACCCCGGATCTAAAAAATGATCACCAGTCTTTTCACCATTAAGACTCATTTCGAAATGCCCCAGACCGCTAATGAAAACGGTTGCATTCTTTACTGGTTTATTGATTGAAAAATTTTTCCGAAGCAATGGCGAAATATCTTTGCGGGCACCCCACTCTTTTTTTCCACGGCCATGCGCAAACGGTACGATTCTCCCGAAATCTGGCAGGATATCATAAGCGATCCATTTTGCGTTTTGCCAATCCGTTTTTGTGAAGAGACCCATCTGCCACAGTTTCACTCCGCTCCAGGCAGAAACATTTCCTTTGTTGTCCCATACTTTTACTTTCCAGTAATATTTTTTTGCGGGCTGAAGGGGTAATCCTTTATATGTAACCTGGATAGAAGAAGAGGAATTCACTTTTTTCGAATCCCACATATTTCCAGATTGTCTGTCCAGCAAATCGGGATTATCAGCTACCATAATATGATAAGCTAACTGCACCACGTTTCGCTGTTTCGAGTCAAGTTCCCAACTAAGTTTCGGTTCCATCACATCAATTCCCAGTGGATTCTGCGCATATTCGCAACGCAAATTGGTTACCAGCAGAGATTGACCGGATGCAAAAATTATTGAAAAGGGAAACAGTAAAAGGACAAACAATCGTTTCATCAGTAATTATTCATATCGTTTCTTAAACTTGTTTCGCAAAAAGTCAGCAGGCAGGTCTTAATTAATTATTGCAACTCGATGCCCGAAATAGCTAATCCTTCCGCGTTTGTTATTACCAACCGCACCATATAATTGCCGGCATTGATCATGCCTGGGGTATGAATGGTAAACTGGTTCCATTTGCCAGGACGGGTAAATGTAAAGTCTACCGGTTCTTCCGCCATCATGCTATTATCGGCCGCGATCAATTGAATTTTTCCAACCAGCTTTTTCTCGAAGGGATAAAAATATTTAATAGTAACCGAATACATGTCGGCAACTCCTACCTGTACGGGCCACTGAATAGTATCTTTTTCATTCGATCTGACCACAGCCACTTCCCTTGTTGCAAATATTTCTTTCTTTACTCCTTCTGATATCACGGCAACATTCGTTCGGAAACTGGTTATGGGTTTCAGGTCATAAGCCGGTTGTATGTTGGTGACAGGCCGAACGATCACATGGTATTTGGAAACATTATATGCCGTACCCGGTAAATTCACTACCGAACCCTTCGCGAATCGCTTTCGGTATACCAGGAATTTCTTTCCCCCGTTTTCATCTGTTTCTATTTCCGTGTTTACAAGTTCATATTGTTTCAGCCAGTCGGGCAATGATAAGATTGATTTATCAATACCGATGAATACATCTGCTTCTTCATTCACGCTAAATGAAATTGTAGTATCACTAACCTTATATGGCAACTGCAACCATTCTGCTCCGTACAGATTGGAAGGCAGCGAATGAAACTGAATTCCCGTGCTGTTATCCTGTACATGGCCAGCATCCAACCAGGTAGCCGACAAATGAAGAGGAAGGCCTGCAATCACTGAATACGAAGAAGCTGGTTTGATATTTTTATTTGTTGAGGCAATGGCGATGGCTGAAATAATGGCCTGTCCTGAAAGGCTGCGGGGAAATGAAATGTTCATCACACCGCCTGTAATCATTGTACGGATCGTTTTTTTCAGAGCAGAACGTGTACCCACTTCTTTCCATATATCTATATTGCGCAATACTGTGTTGTCATTGATTGCTACGTCGAACAGACGCATACCGGTGGCGTCCATACCACCGCCCGTTCCCAACCACGGTTCTATAAAATATAATTCCACCAGATACTCTCCATCCGGCAACGGAAACTGGAACCGCAGCTTATCTTTTCCATATCTAAAATCCTGGAATAGTTCCCAATCCTTTGTTCCTTTTACAGGATCAAAAATTCTGCGTTGGCTGGCAAAGAATAGGGGCAATCCGGAAAAAGCGGTTGTCCATGATTTAGAACCAGAGTATAGTCGGGAGCCTGCCTGTCCGGTAGGCAGGTCGGGCTCGCCCCCAGTAGCTTTAGCGAAGGGGGGAATAGCTCTATCGGCTGACCAAATGTTACCTTCTTCATCTTTGTAATCAGGTCCACCGCAGTTTATCCGATATATATAATTATATCCTGGTTGCGACTTTGTAATTGGAGCTGCACTATCAAATAATTTATTATAGCTGGACGAACGAGGTAAATGATGCAATACAATAGTATCTCTCGCCCTCGGCAATCCATTTACATAACCTACTGCATACAACACATTGAAATTAATATCTGCATTATCCCATTGAAAGTGTGTTCCTATTCCATTGCGTTTTCTCTTTCCCAAAGATTTATTATCAATATCATTGAATAATTCCACTTCATCGCAATTGGAATAAACGATGATGCTATCTTTTTTCCCCGGACTCATCCACCGGCCAGGCCATGTATGCGATACTATATATACCATTGGTTGCGTTTCCTTCGGCGCATAGTTACTTCTGAACATATAGAATACATCCAGTGGTTCTTCCCAGGGCGCCAGTAGTCCTTTATAATTTACAGGTCCTATTCTGTCGAGCTCTCTCAATCCTTCACCGCCCTGCACACGTCCCGGATTATCATGCGAAGTGAGCAACCAGAAAAAGTGACCGGCAACACTATCTTTTGCTGATTCTGCGAGCCTCAGCTTCTGTTCCATCAAAAGGGTCATGCGATCTTCGCTTAATATTCCCTTTTGATCAAAGCCGCCCTCCGTATGAAGGTCAATAGTTCGCCAGGCTCCATATTCTCCAACCAGTACCTGCTTTTTTAAATCATTTGCGTAAGTAGCAGGATCGCCACCATAAGTACCTGTCCAGTTTTGAGGAACATCCCAATCCGTGCCAGTACCACCATTACAGGTAGTGACCAGTCGTTGAGAAGAAGCGGTTGGATCCAACGAACGAATCAGTTGCGTACATTCTTTTGCGAAATCGTCCGGAAGTTTGCTTTCGTTTTGCAGGCCCCATAAAATAACAGCCGGATCATTCCTTCTTTCCAAAACCCATTCTTTCAGTAATTGCAGAAAATTTTTCCGGAACTCCGGGGAATCATACCATACATGCGCAGAGAATTGTGTCCACCAAAGAATGCCAAGCTGGTTACATAATTGCCCATACAATAAGTTATGCGGCTGGTGTCCATCCCTGAAGGCATTGAACCCTGCAAGTTCCAGCCATTTCATGCGTGTCCGTATCTGTTCATTGCTGAAGGCATGGCTTTGTCCTAACAAATGCTCATACTCGGCAATTCCATTGAGGAAAACTGGTTTATCATTTAACAAAAATTGGTTAGATGCAGATTTCCAGTTGATCGTTCTGAATCCAAAATGAGTTTCCGTTTTATCAATAACAATACCATTTTCTGTAACCACCGAAACGATCTTGTATAGATAAGGATTTTCGGTTGACCATAATTTTATATAGGGATATTGTGTGATACGAAGCCTTGCACTCAAGGTGCCTGAATCATTAATGCCAATTTTACCGTTGGCTTTAAAATCCGTAACAGAATTTCCTATTGCGTCAACCAAAAGGTGTGTAATTTTTATATTGCGGTTTCGTGCTGAATAGTTTTTCAGTGTTGTATTCACAAACAGTTTCACCATACCGTCTTTTATATCTGCCCAGGCATGAATACCGAAAGGCTCAATACGAACATCGTTTGTAACAATTAAATGCACCGGACGAAAAATACCCAGCGGTTGAGAGCCTTCTGAAAAACCGCGATCATCGCTGCAACCTCCGCACACCCAGGGTAAATCTTTTATATTGGATGGATGATATGCCCTTACGGCAACCTGGTTATTACTGCCATCCGTTTTGATGGTGGCCGTCACATCGAGGGTGAACGTTGTTCTGCCGCCTGCATGTTGACCTATATATTCTCCATTAAGATAAACTGTTGCATAGGATCCTACTCCTTCAAAATAAAGAAAGAAGCGTTTACCCGATTTTGACTGTTTGATCGTAAAACTCTTCTTGTACCAGGAGTCTCCATGCCGGTTTCCATGCAGTAAACGCCTATATCCTTCGTACGAATCCCAATTATGAGGAACGTCTACGTCTTTCCAACCCTTATCATCAATAGTTGTTTTATAAAAAGATGAATTTAGAATCTCGTTATTGTCTGATGCAATCGTTCTCCATGTATCATTGAGGGAAATATCCTGACGGATCTGCTTGCCGGTATACAATGCATCTTCCGGACTCAATGGTTGTTGCGCGCCTGCATGAGATATAAACATCATCAAGATGCAAAAGAACACGGAGCTTCTATCCGACGGTATGATCGCAACAATATTCCGGAAGAACACTTTATTCTTATATTTTTTTAAGCAGCCCATCAAATTTATAAATACCATTTTTATTAGTAGGAATATCTATGGTCGTGCCATTGTATCGCATCGATAGAGGCTGCCCGGATTTTGACACAACCTTCATCTGTTTCAGTTTTCCATCCTCCCATTTTATATCCAGCACAAAACCTCCGCGAGCGCAAATACCTTTAACTTCTCCATTAGATAAGGCCGATGGAAGTGCCGGCAAGATGTCGATATAACGCGTTTGACTTTGCAACAGCATTTCCCCTATTCCCGCGGCGCCGCCAAAATTCCCATCGATTTGGAATGGCGGATGCGCGTCGAATAAATTGGGATAACTGCCTGCGCCATTTTTTGCCGGACTTAACAGCATTTGTATTAACCTGAACGTATGATCTCCGTCTTTGAACCGTGCCCACAGATTGATCTTCCATCCCAGGCTCCATCCGGTAGCCGCATCACCTCGGTATATCAACGATTGCCTGGCAGCTTTCATTAGATCGGGCGTTTCTTCCCAATTGATTTCGCTGCCTGGATACTGTCCCCACAAATGAGATACGTGACGGTGTTTGTTGCTTGTATCATCTATATCCGTCAGCCATTCCTGAAGCTGACCATATTTACCAACCTGGTTGGGTGCAATCTTTAAATACTTTTTTTTCAGCGTATCTCTGAAAGCCCGATCGACGTTCAATAATTCCGCAGCCTCTATAGTATTTTTAAAAAGGTCTCGTATAATCTGATGATCCATTGTTGGCCCCGCAACCAGGCCTCCTTGTTCCGGTGAATTGGATGGTGAACTGATGAGCCATCCAGTTGCCGGATCGGTGATTAAAAAATTATTGAAGAATAATGCCGCTTCCTTCATTAGGGGGTAGGCTTTATTTCGTAGAAAAATTTTATCCTGCGTAAACTGATAATGCTCCCATAAATGATGACAGAGCCATGCACCGCCTGTCACCCATATACCATGATTGGCTGCATTAATGGGAGCTGTTCCGCGCCAGAGATCCGTATTATGATGTAACACCCAGCCAGGTGACTTATAATGAACGTGAGCGGTTTTCTTTCCCGCCTTTGACAACTCTTCGATCATGGAGAATAATGGCTCATGCAGTGGAGAAAGATTGAGTAATTCAGTGGGCCAATAATTCATCTCAGCATTTATATTGGTGGTATACTTACT
>Ga0190274_10000613_pt1 | contig 21000 bp, 20 predicted proteins | sample Popmic531T_FD_133002 | JGI IMG/M metagenome (GOLD analysis project Ga0190274, IMG submission 133002) | Populus adjacent soil microbial communities from riparian zone of Yellowstone River, Montana, USA - 531 T | ecosystem: Environmental > Terrestrial > Soil > Riparian zone | place: USA: Montana... | reverse complement strand
GCGTGCGGCGGAACCTTCCGCGGCGGTTCTGACACTGTCGGAGCGCGCGCGGAAGCTTCCGCGGCTGCTCTGACAGCTTAAAAAATGCGCCGGAAGGTTCCGGAGCGGTTCTGACACTGTCCCCGCGTGCGGCGGAACCTTCCGGCGCGTTTTTTAAGCTGTCAGAGCCCGTTCGTAAGCTTCCGCCGCAGCTTCGAAGCGGTGCGGGAGGCCTGCGGTGCTATCCGTAGGTGGGCTTCTGCGGCCAGCCGGACGGCGAGTCTTCCCAGTCCTCCTGCCGGCCATAGGGGGTCACGTCGAGGAGGCTGTAGGAGTTGGTGAGGCCTTCGACGCCGCGGGCGTAGGCCGAGTAGGTGTGGAACACGTCGTCGCCGAGACGGAAGAAGACGCTCAGGCCGTGCGCCTCGCCGCTCGGGTGATGTCCCTTCGCCTGGAGCTCCGCCTGGTCGCGGAAGTTGTATTCGACCGGGGCGACCTTCTCGTCCAACGTGGCGTGGAAGTCGTAGTTGAAGTCGCTCCCATGCGACGAGAGCCACTTCTGGCTCCAGCCCTTGCGTTCCTTGTAGGCCTCGAGCTTGGCCAGCGGCGCCCGGGAGATGAGCACGAAGAACGTGTCCCGGTCCCTCAGCAGGCTCAGGTCGCCGAGAGAGTCGACATAGCCGGTGCAGCCTGGGCAACCCTCGGTCCACTTCGGGTCGAACATGAAATGGTAGACGATGAGCTGCCGGCGGCCGTCGAACAGGTCGAGCAGGCTCCGCCGACCGTCCGGACCGTCGAAGGTGTACTCCTTGTCGAGCTTCACCATGGGAAGCCTGCGCCGCTGGGCGCTGACCCGGTCGTGCTGCCGCGTGACCTCCTTCTCATGGGCGAGGAGCTTCTTGCGCTCGGCGAGCCACTCGTCGCGCGACGCGATCTCCGGATGAGCGATCGTGGTGTCGGTCATGGTCATGGTCATGAGGTTGTCCTCCATGAGGTGGCGTCGTTGTTCACTGCTTGGGGCGAATGGGCGCGAGCCGCCAGCGGCCGTAGGCGACGAACGCGGCCAGGAGCCCCGTCACGCCGGGAATCAGAGCCATTCCCACATTGCCGCCTCCTGCGAACGTGATGCCCACCGCACCGATCATGATCATCACGAGCCCGGCGGCGGCCAGGGGCGTCAGGCCCGGCCGGATGCGCAGGAGGCTTGGCAGGATGAGCCCGAGCCCGCCGAGCAGCTCGGCCACGCCAATGAACCGCAGGAACGCCCCCGGAAGTACGACCGATCCAGGAGGGCCGGCGAGCTTCTCCAGCGGCAGGACCAGCTTCATACCACCGGCCCAGATGAAGAGCAGCGCGAGCAGCACTTGAACGACCCACAGCACGATGTTCAGGGTCGACCGCTTCCGAGGCGCCTCGATGGCGGCTTCCCGGCTGGGGCGGATGGGATTGGTCGGTTCGGCGGTGGTCATCTTCGTTCCTCCTGGTTGGTGGGTTTCCGGGGCCGAGGTGCCTGGCGTCTCCTCGGTCTCTATTTCTTGGTCGAACGGGAGGTGGCGGAATCGACAGGGCGGGCCAAGTTTCTCGTCAAAGCGGCGTTGGCATCAAGTTTGCCTGGGAAATCTGGTGAGTGTAGGGGCCACGGGGCTCGACAAACCGCCGAGTCTCAAGGCTGAGGCAGCCAGAAAGGAGACTTGGCCATGACGAACCACCATAGCCTGAACAATACCCACGAAATCTTGGGCACCGACCAGGTTCTGGACGGTGGCAACGTCCGCGATCGCTTCCTCACCGCGTTCATCCTGCGGCACGGCGGAATGCTCGTGAGCGCCGACCCGTTCGAGCGCCCGGAAAGCTCCAGCCAGGCCGAAATCTTTTTCGATTTGGATGCTGCGAGTCTCGAGGCCGAGGAGCGGGCTCCCGCGGAACGTGGGCTCGAGCCGCTCTTCATCCACAGGATCGATCCCGGGGCTGCCGGCGGAGACGACGAGGCGTAACCGCCGGCGGGATCGATTCGTCCAGGGGTCATCCCAGATCGATCGCGACCGTCCGCAGCTCGCAGGTATAGCGGTTCCCCTGGGCGTCCGGCAGCCAGATCTCCTCGTGTCCGGGGAGCATTTCGGAGACGTTGATGTTGCCCTCGGGATTTTTCGCCACCGCGGCCCGGATGGCTTTGGCAAAGGTTTCGATCAGGGCCGGGCTTTCGAAGTCGGCGTAGAAAGGTTTGGTCTCGATCGGAGTCTTCGCGAACACGAAGCGCGGCAGCCCGTGCCGGGCGGCCCAGCGCCTGGCTGCGGCAAAGCGTTCCGCCGCGGTCGGCGCCTGCGCGAATTCCAGCGCGTTGGCACGAAAGCTCCAGCTTTCACGTGCAACGACCATGTGGTCGATGGTGACGCGCGGCGTGTAGTCCCCCCCAGGCAGGATGCGAAACGTCGCGAGCACCTGCATGAGCAGGGGAAGCTGGTAGAACTCGATGATGTCGAACTTGACACGCCCATCCCGCGGCCGCACGATGAGGCCGTTCTCGCCCGGCTCGACGACCAGATCGCCGATCGGCAACACCTGCGAGGCAGGGAATCCGTGAGGATCGAGGGAGAAATCCAGGTAGTAGTCCTTGGCAGAGCGTAAGGCGACGTCCATCCGGCCGCTCACCGCCGGTGCATTCAGCCCGAGGTTGGCGCTCGCCTCTTTCTCATTCCAGATCTTGGCGAACAGTGGGATGAGGGAAGGCTCCGGCAAGTCGGATTCGATGGCGGCGCGCAGCCCTTCCGGATCCGGATGCTGGGCGAAAAAGACCCAGCGATCCAGGGTGTTGATGGCGAGGTGGAGCTCTCCCAGGACGACCTGGTAATCACCCTGGCGGATCGCTTCCAGGCTGGAGGCGGCGATCAGGATATCGGGGCTGTGGCAGCGCGCCTTCTGCCAGCCCGCGTACGGTGCGGCGAACTCCTTCAGCACCAGCGGGAGCAGATCCTCGCTGCGAAACGCGACGCGCCGCTGCCCTTCCGGCAGGGCGAGCACCTTCTCCCAACGGGATTGCAGCTCGCGTTCCACCTCGGCGTTGGTCTGGATGTTGAGGAGGCGCGGCAAGGCCACCCGTGAGAACGCCAGAAAGTCGACCGTCGGGCCCGCCTGCAGGCTGAGCTCCGCATGGGCCTGCGTCAGGGTCTCGCGGTGCTGGGTCGCCAGGTAATAGGAGAACCAGCGGGCGCTGGCGAGGACGAGAGAGAGGGGAGGTGCCAGCTTGGTGAGGAAAGGCTCTCCGAGCTCGAGCTCGAGGTCGCGGCGGCAATCCTCGTAGACCAGCGTGCGGCCGGCATAGAGCTCGCCGTCGCCGCGGGTGGCGGCCCGGCTGGTGACGCGCGTGAAGGCCGCCTCCAGCTCGTTCAACGCGCGCTCCAATTCTTTGGCGTTGCCCGCGGCGCGGATCACGGCTTCGCGCGCGCTGACGACTTCGTCGAGCAGCTCGAGGGCGCGCTCGCGCAGCGGCTCCTCCTCGATCTCGAGAAACAGCTTCCTCAAGGTGCGCTCCGGCGTCGGCGACAAGGGGACCTGGAATCTCCAGCGAAGGAGGCCGTTGGCCTGCATGTCACCGAGGAGCCGCCAGAGGATCTCGATTTTGTCAGGGGGGAGCTCAGCGCCCAGCTCGTTGATCAGCGAACGGGCGGAGCGGCTGCCGTCGCAAGCGGCCACGAGAGCCTTGGAGACGGGGCCGAGCTGGAGCGTCTGCCCATTGGGCGCGACGAACGCGTCGTCCACAAACCGCAGGTAGGGAGAGCGCCGCGGAGCGAGCCAGGGGCGCATCCCCTCATCCTCCGCGATCCGGTCGGCGATGGCGTCGATGGCCCAGCCCTCGAAATAGACCCGCCGCTCGGCGAGCAGGTCCTTTCCTGGACGGGCGGCGATCACCTCGTCGCTGTCGACCAGCTGCCCCCAGCCGACCGGGCCGAAGAACCCGATGGTGTCGTTCTTTGTGCAGTAGCGCTGGAGGTACGAGGTGAGCATCTGCACGTGCCCACGGTCCCGGGCGGTGAGCCGGCCCGGCCCTTCCGCCGTCCGGCGCAGGAAGGACTCGAGACCCGTGGCCGCGGCGTGCCGGTTCTGCCACACGACCGCCTCGCGGAACCGCTCCTCCTGCGCCACCTCGCGGAGCTCGCGGTCGAGGCGCTCCTCGGCCGCGGCGAACGCAGCCAGATAACGCTCCTTCTCCGCCTCGACGCGCCCGGCGGCCTCCTTCCAGGCATCGATCGCCGTGGCCGTGGCGGCGGCGAGGCCCTCGGTCGAAGCCGCTTGGCTCCGTTTCACCTTCCGGATGGCCTTGATGAGGAGGTCGAGCCGGTCTTTGGCAGCCCCTTCAAGCTCGCCCCGCAACGCCTCCAGGGCGGCCTGGCGCAGGGTTTCGGCTTCCTCCTCGACCGCGCTCAGGCGGTCGGCTGCCGCCGCGCAGCCCGCATCCCCGACCCGCAGGATCTGGGACGCCGGAAAGCCGGCACCGCGTACGCAGAAGGTGCGCCACAAGGCCCACCGGCCCGTGGCTTCGTCCGATAACAACTTCAGATGCTCAGGCAGCGTCTCCCGGCTCGTCATGGCAGAGTCTCCAGTCAATAGAGCGGGGATCTTAGACTAAGATAGCCATACCATGCCAGAGAGGCTCTCCTCCCCCGCTCCGCGCGTCGCGGCGATCTGCTCCTCATCGCCACCTCACCACGAACGTGGCGGGTCGGCTTCGGCGTGGCCTTCGGGCTCTACACGCTGCTGATGAGGGGGACGCCGGTGGTGGATCTTTCGGGGATGCCGGAGGTTTTCCTAGACCGGCCTTCTACTCCGAACCGGCCGCCGGTCCTCTCAAAATTTGCTGGAGCTCACTGACCGCCGCGCGGGCTGCCTCGTCGTCGTCCTCTTCCAAAGCCTGCTCGATGTCCCGCAGGGATCTTTTCACCTTCTTTTCGCTGAGCCGCAGACAACTATCCTCCGGGGTGATCCTGACCACGCGCGCGCCGAGCTTCCGCAAGTCCGAAGGCGCGATGAGCATGCCGGCGAACTCGGTCCCCGCCGACCCATAGACCCCCTCCTGCCTGATTACCTCCTCGTCCACATAGACTGCGGCAACTTTTTCCATGCCAAAAACCTGAATAACCGGTACTCCGCCCTTTGTGTGCTTCGTTACCTCGCGGACCTCCTCCGAAGAGGCGAGCTCAACCCTGGAGGCCCCTGTCAGCTGTCGCAGGATGTTCTCCGAGATGTGCTTGCGCCCACTGCAGATCGCGGCAATAAAGCGGTCATCGGTACGGAAGATCAGACACTTGAGCACCTTCTCCGCCCCGACTCCCAGGGCGCGCTCAGCGTTTTCGGTCTTGGTGCCGTCGATGCCGGGATGGGAAACGACCGTACAGCGGAGTCCTCGGTCCAGGAGATCGACAAGACAGTCCCTGATCGGGTCTGGGAAGACCCGGGAGGCGGCGATCTCCTTCTCCTTGTTCTGCTCCGCTCCGGCCCGGGCGGGCATGGAAAACTCGAAGGGGATCTCTTGGCGAAGGAGATAGGCGAAGATGGCTGCCCGGTCGGCGACCGTGTCCGAGACGGCAATCCTGTCACCGATCTTGCCGCCCTGAGGGTAGTGTGGGTAAAAAGCAATCCCATTGCGCAGATCCTGGATTACGGCTTGAAGGACCCGGGGCGGCTCGGCCTTCTGGGGATCGGAGCCATGGCCGTCGAAGGGCAGCCGCTCCAGGAATCGGACGATCTCTGCGGCGCCACCCTCTCTTGCTGCGAGAAAAAGCAGAGTTGCCAGATACGGAAGGATCGCTTCACCATGGGCCTCGCTAGCCCGTTTTGGGTCTGCACGCGGCATATTGGGAACCGCGCGGTAAACGCGGTTGCGCTGACCGCCGATGATCTCCGTCAGGCGAGGGATGATTCTGGTGCTGTTCCAGGACGCAGGGATTGCCGGGTCCAGGATCGCGCCTTTCTCATCGATCGAGATATCGACCACGATGGCGCTGTCTGCGAGTTGGCGCAGAAGCGTATCGATATGGACGACTTTCGGCGCCTCCTCGCCGGGACGGGCCACGGCGAAAATGACAGCTGTCGCTCCCTTGAGCGCCTCGGTGAGATTCTGGTGGTTCATCCCCTGGATTCCGCGAGTGCTCACCTGCGGCCGCCCCGCGAATTCGGCGCGGATCTGCTCAAGCCTTTCCGGGTGCTCGTCGTTGTCGAGCAGGCGGACCTCGGTCACGGTAGGATTCTCCACCAGCTTACGCACGGCTGCCTTCCCCGCGTTGCCGGCACCTACGATGACGACAGGTCCTGTGAGATGCCGGTGCGCCAGGTGATTGAGAACCCACTCCGCTGCGATTTCACCGGCGAAGATCGACATCCCGCCGCGGATCGGGATCCGGAATGCGTCCGGAGCGCCGGTGTGGGAGCCGTCGAAGATGGCGACATCTCTTCTCCTGAGCAGGCCCGCCAGGCCGCTGTCAGCGTGAAAATCGCCCGTATGAATCGCCCCGATCCGGCAGAAGGGACCAGGAATTGTGCTCTCGTAGCGAGACGGCTCCTTGAGAGCATGAACGACGTCGGGAGGCGCATCACGCTCGAATGGGAGCTCCTCCAGGGTCACGATCTGGGCTCCTGCATGAATGAAATCTGCGTCGGAGAAGCCTGCGCGCTGGCCGGCCCCCTGGACGACCAAGACGTCCAGGTCAATCCCGATGTCCTCGAAAAAGGCAAAGAGCCGTTGCACCTGAGGAGGAGTAATCCCCACTCGCTTCTCTTGCGAGTAATTCTCTCGGCCGATTTCCCGGTCATTCCCCAGGAGAAGCTCGACCTTGCGCTTCTTGGGCGAGCGGAGCGGATGATGCTGCAGGATGCTGATTTTCAGTGACTCTAGGAGATCGGCCACTTAGAATTTCTCCAATTCGGTGAAGCACCGATTCTCTTCAACACTTCTCTCCTGCGGCAGACGACGATTCAAGAGAACCCAAGAAGTGCCTGTTCTCACAATCCGCTATGATTTTACCTGCCTAGCCTAGGCTAGCAGGACCGCCAGAAGATGGTCAAGGGCCGGTTCGAGGGCCTCAGGGGCGCTCGGGCTCGAACACGCGCTCGAAGAATCCGCCCTCCTCCGGTGTCGCCTCCTCGGCGTCGACGCCCGCGAGCCGGCGGGCGAGACGCTTCTTATAGTCGAGCTCCATCTGCCGGCCGATCTGGATGCGCTGCGCCTGCGGTGACCCGGCGCCGTGCATCGACTCGGTGAGATAACCGACGGCATTGCGTCCGAGAGATTCTGGGCGAGACGGCCGGGCTCGGCTCGGAGGCGGATGGCGCGGCAGCTGGAGCGGACACGGTAGATGTGGACATCGTCTCTCCCAGTGTTGATCGACCGGGAGATTCTAAGGCGGGCGAGGAGGTTCCGCTAGTTTCGATCCCCCGCGGCGGGCTGAGGCGGCGCGGCCTTGCCGAAGGCTGCCAGCAGCAGGCTGGGCGTTACGAACGAGCCGCCCAGCGCATTTCTCAGGAGGATGACGCCCGTCCGCGAGCTTCGGTCGAAGAAGGCTTGCGCCTGGTAGCCGGCGACTCCTCCGCTGTGACCGTAGAGGACGACGTCGTCCAGGCGCACCACCTCGAATCCGAGTCCATAGCCCCACTTGAACGTCGGATTGGTGGTCAGCAGGCTCTCGAAGCTCTCGTCGAGGCTTTCCTTCTTCAACACCGCGGGAGCTTCCTCCCCCATCTGGAAGGCGACGAACCGCGCCAGATCTTCGACCGTCGTGTAGATCGCACCGTTCGGCACCTTGTAGCCGCGCCCCTGATGCTCGCGCTCCGCGGTCTCGGCGTCGATCTTCCCGTCCTCGTTGATGTAGCCGCGGGAGATCCTGGATCGCATCTGATCATTGGGCTCGAAAAAGGAGCTCGTCATTCCCAGCGGCTTGAAGATGCGCTGCGTCACATAGTCCACATAGGGTTGGCCCGCAGCCCGGCTCAGCGCCGCTCCGAGGGCGGCATAGCCGATGTTGGAGTAGCTGTAATGCGTCCCTGGCTCAAAGGCATAGCGGGTCTTCGGCAGAGCCGCGATCAATACCTTTTCCCAATCCGAGACCGGTCCTTTGAGATAGGTCTCCGTATCCTCCGGCTCACGGTCGAGGCCCGACGTATGGGTCGCTAACTGGATCAGGGTAATGGGCGGCGCGCCCGGGAAGCGCCCCTGGATTTTGTTGATTTCCGGAAAGTACTTCTCCACCGGATCGGAAAAATGAACCTTTCCCTCCTGGACGAGCTGGAGCAGCATCAAGGCCGTGAATTCCTTGGTGATCGAGCCGATGCGATAGAGGGTGCTTTTCGTCGCCGGAACCTTCTTCTCGATGTCCGCCCATCCATAGCTCTTGCTCCAGACGAGGCGAGGACCCGAGACGACGCCAACGGTGACGCTCGCGAAATTGTCTTTGGCGAATTCCCTGGAGGCCTGAGCATCGAGCCGCTCGATCAGAGCGCGCACCTCTGGAGACGGCTCCGGCGCGGCTGGAGCCTGGGCGGCGGCCGGGAGCACAGAACCGAAAAATGCGATCAACGCCAGCGCAAAGCCATGGAGCCGTTTCATAGAGTCTCCTCTTCCCTCTCGACTACCCGGATAGTACTACCCGGGTAGTCTCCGGTCAACAGACACTTGCCACCGGACTCCTTCGCGCGACAGACTACAGGGCAAGGAGGGCGATCGCATGGTGGGACTCCCAGGAAGAGACGAAGCAGCGCCGTACTACTACAAGTACATCGACCGGATCACGAGCGAGGACGTCGTGGGCGTCCTGGAGACGCAGCTCGACGAGGCCCTCGGCCTCCTGAGCGGCATCTCCGAGGAGAAATCTCTCCACCGCTATGGGCCGGACAAGTGGAGCATCCGGCAGGTGATCAACCACGTGAGCGACACCGAGCGGCTGTTCCTGTTCCGCGCCTTCTGGTTCGGCCGCGGCTTCGACTCTCCCCTGCCGAGCTTCGACGAGAAGATCAGCGCGGAGACCGCCCGCGCCGACGAGATCTCGTGGGCCCGGCATCTGGAGGAGCTGCGCGGCGTCCGGCTCGCGACGCTGACCTTCTTCCGCAACCTGCCGGCCGAGGCGTGGTCGCGCAGCGGCATCGCCAGCGGCAATCCGTTCAGCGTCCGGGCCCTGGCCTACATCACGGCCGGACACCTCACGCACCACCTCGGGATCGTTCAGGAGCGGTATCTGTAGAGGAGGATCCGATGCAGCGCGTGAACGGACTTCACCACATCACTGCCATCGCCGGACCGGCCCAGGAGAACCTGGACTTCTACGCGGGCGTGCTCGGCATGCGCCTCGTCAAGAAGAGCGTCAACCAGGACGACCCCGGCACCTACCACCTGTTCTACGCGGACGCGGAAGGTCATCCGGGCACGGATCTCACCTTCTTCCCCTGGGCCCAGCTCGCGCCGCCGCGGATCGGCCACGGGCTGGCCGTCGAGGTGAGTCTCGAGGTGCCTCCCGACAGCCTTGGCTTCTGGGGATCGCGCCTGGAGAAATACGGCGCGCAGCTTGGATCGATCGAGACGAGGTTCGGCGACAAGGTCCTGCCGCTGGTCGATCCGCACGGCCTGCGGCTCGCCCTGGTCGAAAGCGCATCCGCGGCGCGGCGCCTGTTCACGCCGTGGGACGGCAGCCCGGTGCCGGTCGAGCATCAGGTCCGCGGTCTCTATGGCGCACAGCTCTGGGAACGCAACCTCGCGGTGACCGAGGCTTTCCTGACCGCTGTTCTGGGCTTCCAGCGCCTGGGCAGCGAGAACGGCTGGACGCGCTACGGCTTCGCGGACGTAGCGGGCATCGTCGACCTCCGCGAGGCGCCGGGCACGCAGCGCGGAGCCTGGGGCGTCGGAAGCGTGCACCATCTCGCCTGGCGGGTCGAGGACGACGACGAGCAGCTCACGGTACGCGAGCAGATCGAGTCCGCGGGCGGGCAGCCGACGCCCGTCATCGACCGCTTCTGGTTCAAGTCGGTGTACTTCCGCGAGCCCGGCGGAGTGCTGTTCGAGCTGGCCACGGACGGCCCCGGCTTCGCGATCGACGAGGATCGATCACATTTGGGAGAGACCCTGATCCTGCCGCCGTGGCTCGAGCCTTCGCGGCAGGAGATCGAGGAGATTTTGCCGCCGCTGCGGCCGGCGGCGTGAAGATTACGGCCCCCGCTTCCGCCCCGCCGTGAGGCTCGCCACCACCACCGCCAGCTCGGCCGGCTCGACCGGTTTCGAGACGTGCATGTTGTACCCCGCCGTCAAGGCCTGCAAGCGGTCTTCGATCCTGGCGTAGGCGGTCAACGCTACGGCCGGCAGCGATTTGGCGCGGCCTTCTTCCCGCGCCCTCACCTTCTCGATCAGGTCGTAGCCGGTCTCTCCCGGCATTCCGATGTCGGAGATCAGGATGTCGGGATCGTACTCATCGATCATCGCGAGCGCCTCGGCGGCCGAGGCGCAGGTCTTCACCTCGGCTCCGCACCGTTCGAGCACCGTGGACAGCAGATGGCGGGCATCCGCCTCGTCGTCCACCGCGAGCACCTTGATCCCATGGAGCTCCGGCGGACAATCGAAGGGCACTCTCCTGCTCACACCGGAATGGACACGCTGGGTCTCCGGGGCGAGAGCGGCGGCCGGCGCGCGGACGGCCATCACGGGCAGTGTCAGCGAAAAGACGGCTCCCGTCTGGTCCTCGCGATTGCTCGCTTCGATGGTCCCCCCATGCAGCTCGACCAGGTGACGCACGATCGCGAGACCGAGGCCCAATCCCCCGTGCTTGCGCGTGATCGAGCTGTCCGCTTGGCGGAACCGTTCGAAGACGTGCGGCAGAAACTCCTTGTCGATGCCCGGCCCTGTGTCGCTCACGGTGATCTCGACATGGGAGTTGATCCGTTCGAGCTGGACCTGCACGCGGCCGCCCTTCGGAGTGAACTTGATCCCGTTCGACAGCAGGTTCCAGATCACCTGCTGCAAGCGGACGGGGTCCCCCAGGACGTAGCCGGCGCCGAAATCGAGCACGACGTGCACGCGGATGTCCTTGGCGTCCGCGGCCGGCCGTGAGGTGTCCACGGCGGCGTTGATCACCGTCGTCAGATCGACCGGCTGCGCGTCGAGGCGGAGCTTGCCCGCGATGATGCGGGAGAGGTCCAGCATGTCGTCGATCAGCCGCGCCTGCAGCTTGGCGTTCCGATCGATCGTCTCGATGGCGCGAACGAAGGTCTCCTCGTCGAGGCCTCCCGTGCTCAGCAACCGGGTCCAGCCGAAGATGGCGTTGAGAGGAGTGCGCAGCTCGTGCGAGAGCGTGCTCAGGAACTCGTCCTTGGCACGGCTGGCGATCTCGGCCTCCTCCCGCGCCTCCCGCTCGCGGATCAGCAGCTCTTCCCTCTCGCGGACGGCCTCTTGCGCCCTCTGGTACAGCCGGGCGTTGTCCATGGCGATCGCCGTCTGGGCGGCGAGCCCTTCGATGATCCGCTCATGGCGCTCGGTGAACACGCCTTCGTCCTGATGTCCGAAGAAGAGCCCGCCGAGAACCTCGCCCGACCGCGAGATCACCGGAACGGCCAGGTAGCTCGTCACCGGCAGGTGCCCGGGCGGCATTCCGCTCCGCGGGGAGTTTTTCCCATACCGGGGATCCCTCTTCACGTTGGCGAGGCGGATGGTCGCCTCGCCGCGGAAGGTGGGCCCGAAGAGCTCCGTGGCCCGGGGCATCGGGAACTTTTCGAACGCCTCCCGCGGGACTCCCGAGAGGGTATAGAGCATGTACGACCCGCCCTCGTCGTTGATGACGTTGTAGAAGAAGGAGCCGAACTGGGCCCCGGTCAGCTCCGTCGCCGCATCGGTGACGGCCTGCACGAGCTTCTGCGGGTCGAGCTCCGCCGAGAGCAGCTGCCCGATCCGGTTGATCGTCTCGACCACTTCGGTCTGCTCACGGAGCTTCGCCTCGGCGTCTTGCGGTTCACTGGAAGTTCCTCTGTGCATGTAAACCTTCGTATGCCTCCCGGGCGCGATCCTACCGCGAGCTTCGATCCTCTCTTGCAGTCGCCGTGCCGCGGCGTCGGCCCGTCTCCGTCCGCGAGGCAAGCGCCAGCTTCCAGAGGCTCAATTTTTACTCGTACCGCAGCGCCTCGATCGGATCGAGCGCCGCCGCCCGGGTGGCGGGATAGATCCCGGAGGCCAGGCCCACGGCCATGGCGACGCCGGTCGAGAGAAGGATCGCCGTGCCGGTCACCACCGTCTCCCAGCCGGCATAGAGGGCCACGCCGCGGGCGATGGCGAGGCCGACGGCGATTCCCATCAGGCCGCCGATCAGGCTGATCGCGAAGGATTCGACGACGAACTGGAAGCGGATGTCGCCGCGCCGCGCGCCCACGGCGCGCCGCACGCCGATCTCCCGCGTCCGCTCCAGCACCGTGGCCAGCATGATGTTCATGATGCCGATCCCGCCGACCAGGAGCGAGATGCCGGCGATGCAGCCCATGACCACGTTGAACAGACGCTGCGTCCGCCGGCTCTGTGCGAGGAGCGCTTCGGGCACCACGAGCTGGTAGTCGTTCGCGCCGGCATGAAGGCGGACCAGCAGCTCGTCGATGAGCCGCGCCGCCTCGCCCGCGTCGGTCCCCTCTTTCATCCGGACCACGATCTCATCCAGCGGAGCGTCCAGCGGAGGATGATCGAATTTCCGCTCGGCGGTGCTGACCGGGATGTAGACCTCGGTCGCCTGCGTACCGATCTGCACCCCCTGGAAGCTCGTCCCCTCCTCCGCCGGCGCGAGCACGCCTATGACCTCCAGCCAGACGTCGTTGACCTTGAAGACCTGCCCCAGGGCCGGACCGTAGCCGAACAGGTCGCGCCGCACGCCCGGTCCGATCACCGCGACCTGGGCGTGGGATTTTTCGTCGAGCGGATCGAGGAAGCGCCCCTCGGCCAGTTGCAGGTGCGCCAGCTCGGCGTGCTGAGCCGAGACGCCATAGACCGCGGCCGCCGCCTTGCCGGTGGCCGAGATCACTTTATAGGGCTCGATCTCGATGCGCGGCGCGACCAGCTCCACCCCGGGGACGGCTTCGGCGATCGCCGTGGCGTCGCGGGAGGAGACCCCCAGCGACTTCTGCCGGATCTCCTTGGCTTCCTGCTCCGAGAGATCGCGCGCCCGCACCAGAACGTTGCGCAGCCCCAGCCGCTCGATCATCCCGAGCGCCTGCCGCTCCGCCCCTTCGCCGATCGAGAGCATGGCGATCACCGCGCCGACTCCGAAGATCATGCCGAGCATGGTCAACGCCGAGCGCAGCTTGTGTGCCGCGAGGTTGTCCGCGGCGGAGAGCAGGGCCTCGCGCGGGCTCAACGGGAAGCTCCCGGCGTGGCCGGTGCAGGCGCCGCGGCCCCGGCCCCCTCGCCCTCCTCGCCGTCCGAACGAGCCGGCCGCGTGGGGTCGACGAGCGCCACTTCATCCCCTGGCGCGATCCCCTTCTCGATGACGACCCGTCCCATGCTCGCCGGCCCCAGGGTCACCTCCACCGGCTCGAACGTGCCGGTCCGGCGCACGTAGGCGATCTTCTTCCCGTCCTGCTCGAACACCGCCTGGCGCGGCACGGCGATGGCGTCCTTCAGGTCTTCGAGGAACAAGGTGGCGCGCACGCGTTGCCCGGGCTTCATCACCTGCGGATCGGTCTTCGCAAGCTTCAGGGTGACGGCGAAGTACTGCACCGGCGAGCCGCGGAGGCGCGGCTTGGCGAGGGGATCGACCCGGCGGATCGCGGCCGGCCATGCCACGTCCGGGCGGGATTCCAGGACCACCGAGGCGCGCTTGCCCGGCGCCAGTCCGCCCGCGTCGGCTTCGAGCACGAAGACCTCGGCTTCCATCTCCCCCAGGTTCGGGATCTCGGCCAGCGGCTGGTTGTTCCACACCGAGTCGCCGACCCGGACGGACTCGCCGCGGAAGTTGCGCTTGAGAATCAGGACGCCGTCGTGCGGAGCGGCCACTTCGAGGGCGCGCAGCCCCTGCTCGGCCTGGGAGCGCTTCATCTCCGCCCGTCGGCGCTCGATGGCGAGGAGCTGCAGCTCGGTCGTGTCGAGCTTCTCCCGGCTGCGGCGGGCGCCGCGGGAGTGCGCTTCCTTGTCCCTGGCGAGATCCTGGTCGATATCCGCCTCGATGATCTCGTGGCGTGAGTAGATCGTCTCGTCTTTCTTCTGGAACTGCTGCGAGGCCGCGAGCTCCTCGCGGGCGAGGCCGGCGTCGCGGTCGAGCTTGTCGATCTCGGCCCGTCCCTGGACCTCCTGCTTGCCGATCTTGAGCTGCGAGCTCGCGCCGTCGTCCCGGGCATCCGCCAGCTCCTTGACCAGCTCCGTCGAATCGAAGCGGACCACCACCTCGCCCGCCCGCACCCGCGCGCCGTCCGGAACCAGCCAGGCGATGCGGAACGGGCCCGGCACTCCCGCGGGGACCGACACGGGCGTGGCCTGCACCGATTGCAGATTGCCCTGCGCTGGAACGCGCAGCTCGAAGGAAGCTTTCTCGGCACGGAGGACCGGCACGTCGGAGCGGCGCTCCGCCAGCATCCCGGTCAGCGGCAGGAAGGCGAAAAGGACCAAAAGGATGGCAAGGACGGCAAGGACGGTCTTGCTGGAAAAGCCTTTCACCCCGCCTCCCCCCGCGGATCCCGCAGCGCGATCGCATCCCCCTCGGACAATCCGCTCACGATCTCCACCCAGCGGTCGTTGCGGCGGCCGAGCTTCGGCCGGACCTCGTCGGTCCCCCAGCGCGTCCGGCGGAAGACGATGGGCCCCTCGGGTCCATTGAACACCGCTCCGGCCGGCACAACGAGGGCGCGCGGCACGCGGTCGAGCTCGATCGTCCCCAGGAAGCGCATCCCCGGCCGCATCCGCTGCGGATCGGTCCGGTCGAGCGAGAGATCCAGCCCCACCACCTTGACCGGATCGGCAGGCGAGCGCGTCTGGACGGCGCCGCGGATCGCGCGCACGTGGCCGGTGAAGCTCACATCCGGGTGGGCGTCGAGGCGGAGGATCACGCGCTGCCCCGCGGCCACGCGGCCCGCGTCCGCTTCGTCGACCTCTCCTTCGGCGCGCATCTGGTGCAGGTCCGGGATCTCCAGGATCTTCTCTCCCCTCCAGGCCGAGTCGCCGATCTTCTTCTTCTCCCGCTCCCGGCGCGGGTCCGAGAGATAGATCACGGTGCCGTCGCGCGGCGCCGGGATGGTCATCTTCTGGATCGCCTCTTCCGCCTCGCGCACCCGTTCGGCGGCACGGTCGCGCTGGTTGCGCAGCGCCGCGATCTCCGCCTCGGCTTCGCGGACCTGGAGCGAGAGACGGTTTTCCAGATAGGCCACCTCGCGCTCGGCCAGGTCGAGGTCGGCGCGCGACTCGGCGAGCTCCTTGGCGGCCACCAGCTCCGCCGGCACGTCCACCTTGAGGACGGCGCGGCGGGCTTTGGCCTTGGCCTCGGCCAGGCGCAGCTCGTCCTCGCCGCGCGACATCTCCAGGTTGGCCAGCTTCTTCTCCAGCTCTTTCTGGGCGGAATCGCGCTTGGCCATGGTTTCCAGCAGGGTGTTTTCCAGCTGGGACGTGTCGAAGCCGAGCACCGGCTGCCCCTGGCGGACCTCGCTCCCTTCGGGAGCCATGAAGGCGATTTTGAAGTCCCAGGCGTTGGGGATCTGCGGCGGTCCCAGCTGGACGCTCTGCACCGCGCCGAGCGTGCCGGTGACCTGGATCCCGACCACCAGGTCCTGCCGCTCGACCTGCGCCCACTTCTCTTCGGCCGACGCCGAGCGGCTGCCGCTGAACGCCCACAGGCCGAACAGGGCCGCCGCCACGATCAGCGCCAGGACGGTCCAGCCGCGCCTCATCCCCTCCCCCTCAGCCGCGCCCCCTCGTTCAGTCCCTGCTCGACGACGCAGAACGAGGCGTCGCACGGACCGAGCCGGACCTCCCGGGTCCCGCCGCCGGCGAGCAACGCCCGCGGGCGCTCCGCGGAGAAATCGAGGCCCGCCCGCGGAGCGAGCAGGCCGCCGCGCACCTCCGTACCCAGGACCTCGACGCGGACCGACATGCCCGGCCGCATCTTCGCCGGGTCCAGGCGGTCGAGCTGGATGCGGACCGGGAACGAGCGCAGGAGCGGCCGCCTTGGCGACTCTTCAGCCACCGCCGAGATGTCCACCACGCGCCCATGGAACTTCTGGCCCGGATACGCGTCGAGCGTGCAGAGCGCCTCCATCCCCGGCTTGACGCGCCCATCATCCACGTCCGACAGCGCGGCCTGGACCTCCAGCGTCGACAGGTCGGGCAGGACCGCCACCGTCATCCCGACCCAGACGTTGTCCCCCTCCCGGAGCTTGCGACCTTCCCAGGGGTGATCCGCGGCGACTACGATGCCGTCGCGCGGCGCCCGCAAGGTCAACGCCTGGATCGCCGTCTCGGACTGCGCGATCTCGCGCTGCGAGCGCTGCAGGGTGATCTGCTGAATCTCGCGATCGGCGGCGCTCGCCTCGCGCAGGGCCGCCAGGTCTTTCTCCGCCTTGGCCAGCTCCACCTCGGCGCGGCGCACGGCGAGCTGCCGGTCCTGGTGCTCGCGGGCGGCCAGCAGGTCGGGCGGGACCGCCGCGGCGATCCGCGTCTTGTCGAGCTCGCTCCGCTTCTGCTCCACCGCGAACTGCTTCTCGGCGAGCGATGAGCGCCCCTCGGCCTGCTTGCGCGCGAGCTCGGTCGTGGCATCCTCGGCCGACGCCCGCTTCTCCTCCAGCTCGCCGGTGAACGACGAGTTGTCCAGCTCCGCCACCCGGTCCCCCGCGCGCACCGCCGTGCCTTCCTCGGCCAGCCAGCGGACCTGCACCTGCCAGGACGGCGTGCGCGGCACCTTGAGCTCCACCGCGCGCGCCGACTCGAGCTCGCCGGTGAGGAGCAGGCGCGGCCGGAGGTCACCCCGGCGGACGACCAGATCCTCGCGAGCCCCCCGGTCCCCTTCCGCAGGCCCCGCGCACCCGGCGGCGCAAAGCACGGTCAGGAGCAGGGCGAATGGCAGGAAAAGGAGCTTGATTCTCAGCATTCGTTGAACAAAGTATACGCAGACGGAGCCCGGACCGTCCAAGGACCCGAACGCGGTCCGGCCGTCAACGATTCCCGAAGTCGACCTTCGGAGCGGTCTCGGCGCCGGGCTGCGAACGGAAGTACGGCCGCGGCTGGAACCCGAACGTCGACGCGATCACCGTTCCGGGGAAGCGCTGGATGCGCGTGTTGTAGTCCCGCGCGATCTCATTGAATCGGTTGCGCTCCACGTTGATCCGGTTCTCCGTGCCTTCGAGCTGGACCATCAGATCCTGGAAGGCCTGCGTCGACTTGAGATCCGGGTAGCGCTCCACCACCACCAGCAGCCGGGAGAGGGCCGAGGAGAGCTGATCCTGTGCCTGCTGGAACTCGGCGAACTTCTCCGGATTGTTCAGGATGTCGGCCCCGGCAGCAGCGCCGACCTGGCCGACCCGGCTGCGCGCCTGCACGACCGCGGTCAGGGTGTCCTGCTCGAACTGGGCGGAGCCCTTGACCGTGGCGACCAGGTTCGGAATCAGGTCCGCCCGGCGTTGATACGCGCTCTCCACCTGCGCCCACTGCGACTCGACCGCCTCGCGCGAGCCGACCAGCCCGTTGTAGGCGCCGACGCCCCAGAGCAGCACCACGACCAGGACGGCCGCAATCGCGCCGCCGACAATACAACCCGTGCTTCTCATCGCATCCTCCTCCTTGTCCGGGCGGGGGTGAGGGGCCCCCGGTCTCCGACATCATACGCGGCGCGGGCGCGCATGCTACATTCTCGTCGCGTGATGAGGATCTCGCTGATCGCCGCCGTGGCGGCCAACGGGGTGATCGGCCGGAACAACGGCCTCCCCTGGAACCTGCCCGCGGACCTCCGTCTCTTCCAGGCGCTGACCATGGGACATGCCCTGATCATGGGACGGCGGACCTGGGAATCCTTCGCCACTCCGCTCCCCGGCCGCCGGATCATCGTAGTCACGCGCCGCCGGGACTGGGACCTGCCGGCAGGTGTGGAGGTCGCCCGGTCGCTGGACGAAGCGCTGGAGCGGGCGCGCGAGGCAGGGGACCCGGAACCCTTCGTCGCCGGAGGCACGGAGATCTTCCGAGAAGCCCTGCCGCGGGCGGACCGGATCTACCTGACGAGGGTGGAGGCCGAGATCTCTGGAGACACCTACTTCCCTGACTTCGATGTCGCGGGCTGGAAGATCGTCGAGGAAGAACACCATGAGCCGGACGCTGACCATGCTTTCCCCTTCACCTTCCAGATCCTCGACCGGATCTGATTCGACCGGATCTGAGCGCCAGCGGTGGCGCCTGCCGCTCTGGCCCTTCCTCGCCCTGCTCGTGGGGATCGCCTGTTGCAGCCAGGGCACCGCGGCCAACCTCCAGGCGGACACGCAGACCGAGAACGTGAGGATCTTCCTGATCGAGAGGGAGGACGGCGGCATCCTGGGAAGGAAGACCAGCTGCAACGACAGCGCCGTGCCCGTGGAAGTCAAGCTCCCCCGCCGGATGCCCGCCCTGGGAGGAGCCCTCGAAGCGCTCCTCGACATGCGAGGAGACGCCGAAGATCCCCGTTCCGGCCTCTACAACGCCCTCCACGCCTCCCCGCTCCGCGTCGCCAACCTCCAGCGCCGCGGTGGCGAGCTCCGCGTCCGCCTGGAAGGCTACCTGGAGCTGGGAGACACCTGCGATGGCGACCGCGTCCTCACCCAGCTCACCGAGACGGCGTTGCAGTTCCCGGATATCCAGGCGGTGTTCTTCTATCTCGGGGACAAGCCGTTGCGGGAGGCGTTGGCGGGGCGGTAGAGAAGAGAAAGGACCTGATTCATTTCGTCGTCCGAGCGGCCGCCACTTCCTTGTGCTGTTCGATCCGAGCGATCCTTTCTCTAGCCAAGGCACCGCGGCGTCGAAAGAAGTCAACGAGCTCAGAGGCAGACATCTCCTTGGTCTCCTCGTAGAGATTGTCGCGGATACCCCTCACCAGATCGACGGCATCAAAGTTCTTCTTCATAGCTCGCCACCTCTTGAGGAGAGTGAATCTGTAGCGGCTTATAGCCGAGCTCCAGATTCACAGAATTATAAACGCGGATCTTGTCCAAACGCACGATATGCTTGAAATTCCAGCTCACCAGCACATCTGCGTTAGCCACAGTCGCCAAAGCAATGTGGAGCAGATCGTTGCGGAACTTGGGAGGAAGGGCCCCGTGTTGAGAATAGACTCCGGCGAGAGCTGCCGCATCCTCTGTCATCTCAAGAAATTCGGGCTCTAGTTGCAGGATCTCATCGAACTTTGTGCGCACCGTTTCGGGTGCCAGCTCGATTTCTGCGGCAACAACCGAGGAGACAACAGGCTTGTAGAGACCATTGCAAAAGTCTGTGACCAAGCGGTTGGACCACAGGGAAAACTTCTCATCGAAGCACCCTCCAACGACCGAAGTGTCTATATAAACTCGTAGAACCTTCATGCGAGATAACGTTACCACAGATCGTTTAGAGTCGGAAAGTAAGCGCGTGATGTGACACCAACTCCCCGATCCGCTCCGCCAGCGCTGCCAGCTCCTGCGCCGCCCGAGGATTCGTCTCCGCCAGCAACGCGCTCTCGGCCGCCACCCGGTCCCACAGAGCCGCCGTCTGATACTCCTCTCCTTCTTCCACGATCAGACGCCGCTCGGCCGGCGTCCGCCGCGCGAGCGGAGGGCGCGCACCGCGGGATCGAGGAGCTGGCGCGGAAGCCCGCGGCGTCCGCGGCTCTCCCCAAAGCCTCCCGCGGGATGCGGCGCTCGACTTGCTCAGCAAAATCTTCCCCCGAAGCTCTCCTCCATCCAGAGCCAGCGCATCCTCGATCCGCTTCAACGCCTCGGGAAACCGCCGCTGAGCACGCCGGCACGCCGCTTCGATCCAGGGCACCACCGCGCGGTTCAGGAGACCCGGGTCTCCAGGCTCCCCTTCTTCCCAGAGCTTAAGAGCGCGCGTCAGAGCAGCCTCCATCGCGTGCAGGTCATTGCAGACCCGCTGCGCATTCGCGACGTGCACCCAGGCGTAGCCCGCGAGGCGCGAGGCCCAAGCCGCATCCCCCCCGCCTCCTCGGCCTGGAGCCGGGAGACATCGTCGCCTTGAGATCCCGCACGGGAGCCGTACAGATCAGTTTCTACCGGCAGATCCTGACCTTCCCCTGGGACGGGCTCGACCCCAGAGCCCGCCGCACCTTCGCCCTGGAGCTCCTGAGCTTCCCGCTGACCGCGCTCGACAACGAAGGAGCGCTCGCAATTCCCCAGGACCTCCTGCCGCTGCCGACGGAATGCCGGGCCGTGCTCTCGATCACCGAGCTACCCGGCTCTTCTTGGCCGCTGGTCGAGGTCGCCTGTCAGATCATTCCGCGGAGTCGACCGACACGAAGGCATTGAAAAATCCTTCGTTATCGCTCCAATCGCAACAATCATTGACCGCCAAAAACAACTCTCCATCGGATGGTGAAATCACGACGATGCGCTCCCCCCACGGCAAAGGATCTCCCATTGATGCCGATTTTCCCGACGAGTTGGCCGTAGTACCCGCCAGGAAAGCTGCAGGTCAACTCACCTGACCTTCAGGTCGACCAACCACCACGCCAGTCTGCGACAGGGCTTGGAGGCACTCCGCACGGTATGATCCGGCCCATGGGGCGTCCCGACGGCAAAGGGAGTGACCCGGCCGATCCCGATGGGCTTTGACGAAGTCTTCGCCGTGACCCGATCCGCCAGAGCGGCGCGCCCCTGCACTGAACTGATGAAAGGAATCGCGCGCGGAGGTCACTTTCGGACAAAGAGGGACGCTGCGCAGTCCCAGGAGATCGACCGCCGGTTAGAGTAAGTATCCCCCGGCAGAGCCGGGGGCTTTAAATTTTTGAGCCGCTCAAAGCGGCTGGAAGAGCTCGCGAGCGCACTCCCGTGGTGGTCACGGCCAGACGCTGAGTTGCTTGGTTCAGCCGC
>Ga0190274_10000612_pt1 | contig 21016 bp, 28 predicted proteins | sample Popmic531T_FD_133002 | JGI IMG/M metagenome (GOLD analysis project Ga0190274, IMG submission 133002) | Populus adjacent soil microbial communities from riparian zone of Yellowstone River, Montana, USA - 531 T | ecosystem: Environmental > Terrestrial > Soil > Riparian zone | place: USA: Montana... | reverse complement strand
GAGGCGGCGCGGGATGCAGCCGCGCTTAAGCAGGCCGCCGCTTGGGAGGCGCAGCGCCTCATTGAGGCGGAACGACGCGCCAAAATCGCCGAGGAGGCGGTTCGGCGGGAGCAGACACGGCAGTCCGCCAAAGAAGCAGAAGCCAGACTACAGGCACGAGAAGAGGCCGAGCGCCGCCAGCTCGCGGAAATTCGCCTTGGGCCAAATCTACAGAAATTGGTCGCTGCGCACGGCGGCTACGACAAGATCACGCCCGAGGCTTGGGACCGGTTCCAAGCCGACAAACGGCGCTGGCTGGACCGCCTGCGCCATGGCGAATTGGTCTGAAAAATGGGGGATTTAAGGATGTATACAACTGATACGCTCGCTCTGATACGACAGAGGGGGTCAAAATTGGAAAACGTATCAAAAAATACAATGCCGATACGACCCGATACGAACGCTTGTAACTTATTGAAAAAACATAATAATCACCGTATCGGAATAGGATACGACGCCCCCGACCCTAGGAGGGGCATCGTATCCGTATCGCATCCGTGCGCAGCGTAGCGCAGCGTCCCCCGCGAAAAGATACAAAAACTCTAAAATCTTTCCTCTTGGCAAAGTTTGGTAAGCTAGTGTAAGCTTTGTCATAGGAGGTGAAGATATGGTACAAAGGTATCCTGATAGTATCGGGCACACGATCAAGTCTGGCGCTAGGGAGCTTGGCATCAGTCACAGAACCATGCGGAAGGCTGTCGAGAAGGGGGATGTGAAAGTCGTCGACTTTGGCGGGATCAATAGGATCACGTTCGAGGAGCTGGAACGCGTTCGCAAACTGCTCAGGCTGAGAAAGCGAAGCTATGGCGAAGAACCAGACCAACCAACAACGGCCTGATCGCTGGGACGCCCTGCACGGAACGCACATCACCGGGCGTTCCTACATCGATGGCGCCGAAGCATTGGCAATCGAGATGGAAAAAAAGTGGGGCACCGATCGCTTACGGCTTCTCGTCTCCCAGGAGCTGCGCGAGAAGTTCGATCGGCAAAGATATCTGTTCCGTCAGGCGATCGAGTCCGGCACCCTCGAGACTGTCCGTCGCGAAGCCGAGCGCATGTGTACCGCCCTCTACGCGCTCGACGGCGCGGCGAAGGCGTCAGGCGCATCCCCGATCGATGCCGAGATCATGGAAATCGCCCTCGCATCTGGAACCGTACTGGCGATCGTCGGCGAGCCCGACGACGCACGGCGTGCCTTCGCACGCGCGGACGGCCGGCGCATGATCGTCTACACGCTCGAGGAGGTCGCTACGATCCTCTCCGGTTACCCAAGCGTCAATGCCACTAAGCAGGTCTGGCCTGGCGCCACGGTCACCAAGGTCCGCCGCCACGTTCCCGACCCGCTCGATGTCATCGCGCACCCCACAGGGCTCGATGACGCACTCGATGACCTGTGGACAACGGAGCAAGACGCATGAGAACTTTTATTGCCGCAACGTCACTCATTATGGCGCTGACTTCCGCAACGGCACAAAAGGCCGATCGCGTTATCGATGATCCAATCGTGCCAACCAAGGTGCGAACCATCACGATTGGACCCGATGAGCCGATCATGCCGTTTAAGGGGCGCTGGGAGCCCGCAGGGCTGTTACTTGGTGCGAAGCCAGCCGAACAGCCTCCCGTCGCGCAAAACGCGCCCGCGGTCATCCCAAGGGCCTTGGTAAGCCTTCCACAGGCGAGAAGGCTTTCTGAGGACACTCGCCCCGCGCAGGTGTTGTGTATCAAGAACAAGATGCGAACCGTGTGGCATGGCCGTTCTTGGAACTGCCGCAAATGAGCGAGGATATTGACGCGATGCGGCGCTGGGAGGCGCTGTCGCAAGAGGCCAATAAGGTGTTTGCCGGTCAATCGATGGAGGACGTCGGCGGTGCCCTCGCCCTCCTCACAGCCATGCTAGTGGCAGGCGTTATGCAGGATGAGGATCTGGAAGAGCACGACCCCAGGGCCGTGGCGATGGCGATCGTCGCTAACCATAGCACCATGGTGATGCGGTTAATCCCGTCGTTTCTCGAAGCGGTCGAGGCGGGTGGTGGCTGGGATCAATTTACCAAAAAGGGGAGGCACTAATGGACTGGAATGGACAAATCGAGGTCGGCAAAGACGGCAGAGCACCCGACATCGTGCCGAGCCGTCAGCATCGTGTGGCAGCAGGTTTGGCCGCGGTGCAGGAGGTCGAGGCCGAGCGCGATGCCTACAAGGAGCGGCTCGATAATCTACAGACCGAGCACCGCGGGCTCAAAGCCGAGCACGACGCCCTCTCGCTCGCCTACGAGCGGGCGCAGAACGATATTACGACCTGGCTACAAGACCGCGACGAGGCAGTAACCAAATTGGCGGCGTTTGAGGCGGTGTTTAACGCGGTTTTGGCGGTGATGCAAAAGCATCGTGCTGGTATCCAGGAGGATACCAGCACGACACCAAAGGCTCACCCGATCGAGGCGGCGCTGGGCAGAAAACCTACCAGCGGGTGACTTCCAAATCGTAGATGTCCTTGCCGGTCCGCGCGAGAACCTTGCGGATGAGACGCATATCCATCGGCACGTCTAGGATGACGTTGCCGGTGGCATCGATGCAGGCGTCGATGAACTCGCGCAGCTCGATCAGGTCGCGCACTTGCCTGCCTTCGATCAGCTGATTGCCGGGAAACAGGCTTTCCAGTTGGGTCATGGTCATAGCTCCACAATCTTGATGCTGTCGCCTACGCCGAGCGCCCAAGAATGGCGCAGCAGTTTGATGAGGGCGTTTTCGATGTCATCGTAGGGGTCTTCGGGGATGTCCATGGTGTGGCGATGGACAATATCGCTGTAGGCGTTGAGCATCTGAATTTGGATTTTCATGCTGCCACCTTCTGGCCAGTGCGAGCCGCAACACGCAGGGTGCGCACCGCGGTGACGTTGGTGTGCGCGGCGATGAACTGGCGCGAGAGGTGCTCGCGGACCGCCTTCATATCGAGCGTCTCGCGCTCGCTCTCGCTGATCGAGAGGCGGAAGGTCTCGCCCTCATAGGCACCCGCCGGCAGGTCGATCAGCGCCTGCTTGAGTGCCTTTTCCTGTGCCTCGAGGTCGGCAATGCGCGCCTTGAGGGTGCCGAGGTCGTCGATGATCTGGGAGAGGTTGGTCATGGTCGTGTGCTCCGTTGGGTTAAGGGTTAGAGGGTGCCGATGCGGGTGTCGCCTTCGTAGATTGCAACGAAGAAACCAAAGAGGTTTTCTTCCACGGTGTAGGTCCAGTCCGTGTCATCGGCGGCGTTGAGGTCTGCGAGATCCTGCGCTGCTGCGCGGGTCTGGAAGCAGGTGAGGCGGTTGGCGGAAATGGTGGTGTGCATTTGCTTGCTCCGTTGTTGATGTCACGAATGTACTGCCAATTTGTCAGGGTGTCAACAGCAATCTTGCCAGATTGACAATATTTTTCCTGTGACCCATATTGCTTTGATGGACCAAGACAATCGCGCCATGTCGCCGCGGGAGTTCGAGCGCACGCTCGAGGCGCTGGGGCTGTCCAAGGCTGGCGCCGGCCGCTGGCTCGGGATCTCCGAGCGTACCGTGCACCGCTACGTGGATGGGGACGCCGAAGTGCCGGTCTCGACCGTCTTCTTGCTGCGCGACATGCTGGAGCGGGGCATCGCCCCCAAGGTGCCCAAGCGCCCGCGACCCGTGGTAGCCGACCACCTAACCTCCCCTATAGCTTGACTATTTCGCACTGACTGACGCATGGTTCCGCGCCGGGTCGCGGGTCGGACTGCAGTCAATGTCACATTTGCGGGTGGTTCCGATCACGGATCACGAGAGCGTCCGCGCACGCGCTAACCTCTTATCCGACATGGCGCTGCTGGCTATCAAAATCGCCGACGAACTGCACGACATCGATCAGCGCTTGCGCAAGCTGCGCGCTGATATCGAGCGGCTGCAACAGGGCAAGGGGGCATCGCTAAGTGTCTGATGCCTCTGCCGAAGTTCTCACAAAAATTGCCAGCCTTGCGCGTGCTCACACCGAGAAGGGGATTGAGATCTTGGGTGGGCTCGCGACCATGCACCCCGACCCTCAGGTTAAATTAAAAGCGCTGGAAATGCTGTTTGATCGCGGCTGGGGCAAGGTCGGCCAAGAGGTCAAGCACACCGGCACAGCGCCGAGCGGTGCGCATGAGGTTATTATTCGTCACATCACCGAAGGCGTGAAGGCGCCGAAGCGATGAAAACGCCGCTCCCGCACGATGGCTGGACGCCGCGGGTGCATCAAATGCCGCTGTGGACTTATTTACGCGAGGGCGGCAAGCGTGCGTTCGCGGTGTGGCATCGGCGTGCCGGCAAAGATGAGGTGTGCCTGCATCACACCTGCATCGCCGCGATGGAGCGCCCGGCCAACTACGGCCACGTGCTGCCTGAGTTTCTGCAGGGGCGCAGGAGTATCTGGAGCGCAGTTAATCCACACAGCGGCAAGCGGCGCATTGATGAGGCGTTCCCGCACGAGCTGCGCGAGAGCACCAACGACACCACCATGTCGATTAAATTTATCAACGGTAGCACGTGGGCGGTGCTCGGCTCGGACACCTACGACACTTCAATTATCGGCTCGAGCTATGCGGGATTAGTATTTAGCGAATATGCGCTCTCTAATCCTAGCGTGTGGGCTTATACCAGACCGATGCTCGAGGAGAATAATGGCTGGGCCGTATTTATTACGACCCCACGCGGGCGTAATCATGCGTTTGAAATGTTTAAATATGCCAAGCAAAATCCATCATGGTTCTGTGAGCTGCTCACCGCCAAGGATACCGACACGCTGAGCGATGAGACGCTGGCCGAGACGCTGGCCGAGATGCAATCTCTCTATGGCACCGATCAAGGCCGAGCATCCTATCAGCAAGAGCTTTTTTGCGACTGGACCGCGTCCGTGCTCGGAAGCTTCTATGCACTCGAGTGCGCCGCGGTGCGCAACGAGCAACGCATTGCTGAGGTGTCACCACCACCCGGCACGCTTGTGCACAGGGCCTGGGACATCGGGATCGCTGATGACACATCCGTGTGGAAATGGAGCGTCGTCGGAAGTCAGCTGTTCATCTACTCGCACACCGCGACCTCGGGCGTTGGCGTCGAGTGGTGGCGCGACACGCTCGCTAAGGAAGACGCCGAGCACGGTTGGATTGCCGGCAGCGACTGGATCCCGCACGACGCCAAGCATCGTGAGTTCGGCACTGGGCGCACCATCGTCGAGACGATGCGCTCGCTCAACCTCAAGCCCATGCCAGTGCCGATGGTGTCGGTCGAAGACGGTATCAATGCAGCCAGACGCACGCTCCCGCTCTGCGTATTTCACCCCCGCTGTGATGCGACAGGTCTATCAGCTTTGGAGCAATACCGGCGCGAATGGGACGATGATAAAAAGGCGTTCCGTGCCTCTGCCGTCCATGATTGGACGAGCCATCCTGCGGATGCGTTTCGCTATCTGTCGCTATCCTGGCGCACGGCGCCGGCACGCGAAGTGAAGGTGCCAAAGCGCACCGGCTTCTTCATTCCGCCACCGCAAGAGGATCGCAAGGGGATGCGGCTATGAGTGCTTCCGGCGCCACAGTTGTCATCAAGCGCTTCCTGCGTGCCAAGGACGGCAGCGCCGTGAATGCTGACCATGTGGTGCGGATCTACGTCACGCCCGCCGATGGCAAATTATGGGCCGATTTGGTCACCGGATCTGACATCGAGCTGCTCACCTCTGCGCTGACCGCCAGCCCGGGGCCGCTCGCGTTGCCGCCGGTTCAATTCGTGAGCATTGAGAATGGCTGAGGACATTGATCGCGTTGACGACGACACGCGTCACGACGACCTCGAGTACAACCCCTCGATCGAGCCGAAGAGCGCGAAGGCGTGGATCAATTTATTGGAGGAGTCGGAGAAGGCATTCGAGGACTGGAACGATCGCTGCGATAACATCGACAAGCGCTACGCCAGCAATGAGCGCCTCGCGATGATGGGCCGCGACCGTGAGTTTCAGATGTTCTGGGCCAACACCGAAGTCTTGAAGCCCAGCATTTACGCCAAGGCGCCGGTCCCGGTGGTGGTACCAAAATTTAAGGACAGGAGGCCAGTCTATCAGGCCGCCTCCGAGCTAATGGAGCGCTGCTGCGTCGTCTCGTTCGACCTCGCGCACATTGACGAGCTGATGAAGCTAGTGCGCGATGACGTCATCTTATACTCGCGCGGTGTTGCCTGGTGTCGTTATGAAAGCGCCGGCCAGGGCAATTACGATTATGAAAAGGTTTGCATTGACCATAAAAATCGACGCGACTTCTTGCACGGCCTGGCACGCAACTGGCGTGAGGTGCCGTGGGTCGCTGCGGCGAGCTACTTAACGCGCGAGGAGGCACGCGACCGCTTTAAGAAGCATTCCGGCTTTGCCTACCAGGACGCCGAGTACAAAGTTGATCACGACGCCGAGCAGATCGGCGGCACTGACAATCGCGAGCGCGCCAAGTTCTGGGAGATCTGGCACAAGGAGATGCGCCGCGTCGTGTGGGTCGCCAAGGGCGTCGAGGACATCCTCGACGAGGACGAGCCGCATCTTAAGCTGCAAGACTTCTTCCCCTGTCCCAAGCCGGCCTATTCGACGGTCCAGCCCGGCTCGCTCGTTCCCGTCCCCGAGGTGCTGCAGTATCGCGATCAGCTCGATGAGGTGAACGACCTCACCGGGCGGCTTCATGCTCTATCGCAAGCGCTACAGGCTAAGGGCTTTTATCCGGCGGGCGGGGGCGAGCTCGCCGAGGCGATCGAGACCGCGTTAAAAATGAATACGCCTGGCGTGATCATGGTCCCGATCAGTAATTGGGCGGCATTCGGCGGCTCAAAAGAAACTATTATCTGGATGCCGATTGACATGATTGCTGCGACCGTCACGCAGCTGGTGACGATCCGCAAGCAGGTGATTGAGGACATTTATCAGATCACCGGCCTGGCCGACATCATGCGCGGCGCGACTGACGCGCGTGAGACGCTCGGCGCGCAGGAGCTCAAGACCCAGTTTGGCTCTACCCGCATTCGCGACAAGCAGCAGGAGCTGGTGCGCATCGCCAAGGACCTGGTGACGATCGCCGGCGAGATTATGACTGAGGAGTTTAGCCAGGTCACACTGATCGAAATGAGCCAGACCCAGCTGCCGACGCGCGCGATGCAGCAGCAGCAAATCCAAGAGTTAAGCCAGCAGATCCAGCAGCAGCAAATGCAGTGGGAGCAGGCGCAGGCCGACCCGCGCTTTGCGCAAAAGCAGCAGACCGACCCGCAGGCGGTGCAGCAGGCGCAGCAGAAGATTGAGCAGGCGATCGAGACCGGGCAGCAGACGCTCAAGCGTATCAACGAAAAGCCAACGCTCGAGCAGGTGATGCGCTTCCTGAAGGACAATAAGTCGAAGGCATTCACGCTCGACATCGAGACCGATAGCACGGTGATGATCGACGAGAACGGCGAGAAGGAGAGGAGAGCTGAGTTCCTCGGCGCGCTCACACCGATGCTGCAGCAGATCGACACCATGATGAGCAACATGCCCGAGTCGGCGGAGTTCTGCGGCGCGCTGATCAAGTTCGCCACGGCGCCGTTCCGCGCCGGGCGTGAGTTGGACGGCTCGGTCGACAACTTGCTCGAGCAAATGAAAGTGAAGGCGGATCAGCCCAAGGGCAAGGATCCGATCACGTTGCAGAACGAGACGGCGCTGCAGATCGAGCAAATGAAGGTCGACGCCATCAAGATGCGCGATAAGACCGAGGCCGATCTCAAGCAGCAGGAAATGAGCATGCGCGATCGCCACGAGAAGATGAAGGTGGCGTCGAGCGAAAAGATCAAGATGGCGGAGATCAACAGCCGCCGCGGCGATGACGGCGGCAAGGCGCAGCAAACCCAGCTCAAGCTGGTGCACGACCGCGAAAAGCACGACATGGATATGGCTAAGCTGCAGGCCGATCAGCAGCGCGATGCGCAGAAGGCGGCCCTGGATAGCCGGCGCGATGCCGAGAAAGCCAACATGCAGCAGGCTGCCATGCGCGCCAAGCAGCAAGCCGACGCGCAGCGTGCAGCCGATCAACGCTCGCAGGCGCAGTTCAAGCTGATGCAGCCGCCAGCGAGGCCGCAGCGATGATGCGACGCCTCCAATCGCTGTGGATGTATCGACCACCGCATATCGTGCCGCTGCTGATCATCTGCATGCTGTGCGTCGTACTCATGCTTGTGGGGGTATGGCATGGGAGGTGGGCGCTATGATGCGCGACGCTATCGCCGAGCTCCTGGCGCGACGGCAGCAGTTAGCGCAGCCGCAGGGCCTGGTTGTGCCTAAGCCGTTCCTGCCGCAAGTCCCGCCGTCGCGCTCGCTGCCGCCGACCATGATTGGCACGCCGCAGCGGATACAGCAGGCCGCGATTGCCGATCTGCTCGGCCAGGCGCAGCGCGCGGTCGATCCACCTGATCGGCTTGATCCGGACGGCTCCGACGCAATCGGTCGGGCGCTCAAGAAGCTGTTTGCTGATACCGGCACGCAGGGGAGCGGCGCGCCATGACCCCTGAGCAAAAGCAGTACGCGATCGGCGCTGTCGTGATCATCGGCAGTATCGCGATCCTCGCCATCATGTGGTTTGCCTTCGGGGCGAACCGATGAGCATCCGCACCACGGTGTACATCTTGCTCGCCGTCGCGATTGGCGCCGCGATCGTAGCGCTGATGATGCAGCCGCAGGGGGCGCATTGATGGCAACGCGCGGCCTCGACGACTGGATGCTGCCTCCCGAGGAGTACGGCGGGACGACGCGCGCCGACGCTTACCGTATGGGCAGACTGGCAGACATGTCGACGTACGGGGAGGCACCGCCCGACGCCTGGAGCCGCGCCGACCGCGAGCGCAGGGCCAAGGATCCGCTAATCCCGCGCGAGACAATTGACCCGACGACGCTCGCGCCGGACATCCAGCGCAAGATGTTCGTCGAGGACATGGGTCGGCAGATGCTGCGTCGCCCCGGCCAACTCGCGCCAGGCCGCGGCCAGCTTAGCGCGCCGGGCGCGGTGGACGAGCAACTCGGCGCGGTTGGCCGCGAGGCCGTCAGCTTCGGCATACCGACGTCCGTCCCCGACGCCGCGAGCCGCGTCGTGTTCGGCCCGGTCGGCGGACGGGCGCTACGTACTGGGGCGGGCGTCATAGGCGGGCTGGCGGAGATGCTGTCCCCGGCGGAGGCCAAGGACCGATCGACGAGTGCCGTCGACCTCACGCTCGGCAAACTGCTTAAGCCGCGCAAGGAGCCCTACAACGTCGAGAACTGGCTCCCGGTGTCGCCCAAGCCGTCGTTCGATAGCGCGCTGCGCGTCGCAAACCCCGGCATCTACAAGGACCCGCGCGCCATTGCGCGCGAGGCTGAGGCCGTGGTCGCGCCCGAACACCCGGCCCTGAAAGAATTGTTCGGCGTTACGCGCGACGACCTCTACGAGATCGGCGGGCGCGGCACGCGGCAGGGCAACATCGATCCGCAAATCTGGATGCCGGGCAAGCCCGGCAAGCCCAACTACGCGGCCGAGCAGGCCATGAACCCGGCCAATGCGCAGCGCATGATCAACGCGCTCGGAGAGGCACAGACGCACGCGCCGAACCTCGTGAAGGGCATGGACGCTTGGTACGTCATGGACCCGATGTACCAGCAAATGGTGCGTCTGGTCGGTCCCGAGGCGGCCAAGCGCGAGTACATGAAGTTCAACGCGATCGTGCCGCCGTTCTCTGCCGGGTCTGACGTGATGACCGAGATCAACCGCGGCACGACAGCGAATATGTTCGCCACTAAGGGCGACTACGACACGTTTCGGGCGCTCGGCGGCACGGCCGAGGCGAACCGCGGCGGCCCACGCAGTAATTTTCCGAACGACATGCGCGACACCAAGGGGCACGCCTACCATGCTGTGCAGGCGGATCCAGTGGCGCGCTGGCTCGCGACGGGCTCGCACGGGTACGGCAACGACACGGTTAAGATACCGCTCTACATGGGCGCCTCCGGCGTGCCCGAGGTCGGCTTCCAGACACGCTTGCCGGTGCCTGACGCGCACTTCACGCGCGCGGCCGGTATCCCTGACGTGCGCCGTAATAAGAATTTTAACGACTACATGGGCGGCTCAGAGTATCGTCCCTTCGGGGCTTGGTATCGCGAGAATGTCGCCAAGCCGCTCGGCATCGAGGCGGTCCCGGCGCAGGCGCGCATGTGGGGCACGTTCGCGCCGCAGACCGGCGTCGAGACGGCGATCGGCGCGCCCAAGCTCGAGCTGATCTCGGAGGCAATCTGGGATCGCGCGAAGCGGCTCGGCATCGATCCGAAAGTATTGCGCGACCAAGTGCTGCTTGGGAACGAGCATGCAATCGGGCTGCTCACGGCGGGCGGGCTCGGCACACTCGGCGCCGCGAAGATGGGCGGCCTCGCCGATCAATCCAACTACAAACAGTAGGGGCTCGCAGAGAGGGACTGAACCATGGCTGCATTCGTTAAGTACAACTCGTTCATCGACGAGCTCTCCAAGGCTGGGCACAACCTGGCCACCGCGGTGTTCAAGGTGGCGCTGACTAACACCGCGCCTAATGCCGCCAGTGACACGGTGTGGAACACGACAGTGGCGCCGGCGCCGGCTGCAGCTAACGGCTACCCGGCGGGCGGCAACACCATCACCACCACCAGCGGCGTTACGACAGCGGGCGTGTTTAAGCTGATCTTGGTCGACAGCGTGTTCACGGCGACAGCTGGCGGCATCGGGCCGTTCCTCTACGCCATCCTCTACAACAGCTCGGCGACCAACAAGCTGGTCGGTTACTACCAGTACCCGAGCGGCTCGGTCACGCTCGCCGACACCGAGACCTTCACGGTCGACTTCGACGCCGCCAATGGTGTGCTGACCGTCACGTAAGGTCGTAAATGGCCTGGTCCTTCGTTGGAGTTTCCAGCGTCGTCGAGGTCAGCGTGGCCTCGCACCCGCTCGTCACCACCGGCATTACCGGCCTACAAGAAGGCGATCTGCTGATCGCCTGCATTGCCTCACGCATTGCGTCGACGGCGTCGATCACGGCGAGCGGCTGGACCGTGGTTGCCGAGCAGAAGACCAACAACGTCCTCGCCACCACGTCGGGCATTGCATCGGCGCTGATGGCCTACCGAATACGCACCGCGGTGGCGGGTCCACTGACCTTCACTCACCCGGTTGCACCGAGCGTCGCGTTAGGGCGCATCGTCGCCTATCGCGGGCACCACAACACAGTCGGACTAACGCTCACGGACGCACAGACGGCATTCACCACGGCGGCTGTCACGACGGCAGTCAGTGGCGCTGGGTTGACAACAACACAGGCTGATGACCTCATCGTCGCTATGGTGGCAGGCGGGCAGGAGGCCGCCTGGTCCGCATTCAATGCGACCACCCCGTCCGGTGCGTCTGGTGCCACCAGTACAGCAGCACCGACGACGGCTTGGTTGGAGCGTGCCGACAGTCTCACGACCGGCGGCGCCGACACCTCATTGGCGATCTTTGACGCCCTCAAGACGACAGCGGGCGCGACCGGCAATCTTACCGCCACAGCGTCAGTGGCCGGTGGCAATGCCGTCATCGCGGGGGCGTTCAAGATCGCACCCGCGTCTACCCCCGATGGGTGGAACGTCAGCGATAAAAGTCCAGAGCTCGGATTAAGCGGCAGCGACAAGATCGCGACGGTGATCTCATGACCGTTGGCGTCCGCACAACTACCACCCGCGTTCACGGCGCAGCCGGAAAATATTACGCCGAGTTCAAGGTCGACTTAAAGGGTGCCGGGGACATGATCCTTGGCCTCAAGGACGCCACGGCGGCTCTTACCGACGCCGTCAGCGGCATGTTTGTTCTTGGCTCCGATGGCGGCATCCACACGCCAGCCGGCTGGTTGGCGTATCTCGGCGCCTATGGGACTGGCGATGTCATCTGTCTGGCCTGGGATAGCGGTACCAAGACCTTCTGGTTCCGCAAGAACAGCGGAAGCTGGAATAACAGCGGCAGCGCTGACCCGGCGACCGGAGCGGGCGGCTTTGCGGCAACCGCCGACACGGCGACCTATGCGCTCTGGTTTCGCGGCACTCTCGCAAGCGATCAAGTCGTGGTCCGCACAGAGGCCGCCGACCTTACGCTCACCCCGCCCGCTGGCTTCACCTCATGGATGGGTGAGACTATCGATGCGTGGAATGTCAACGACAAGTCGACGGGCATCGCGCTGTCGAATAGTGACAAGACTGCAACTTACACATCAGGGTCAAACCAAGGCGTTCGCTCAACAACGACAAGGTTGAATGGTACTGCTGGGAAATATTACGCGGAATTTGTTGCTGTCTCCGGAACGATTGAATTTTATAGTCTGCTTCCAACATCGAGTGCCTTAACCGGCATTGCGGCGGCAATGGCGGTGGCTGGCGATGGTTGGATATGGCTTGATAGTGTACGCACCGCGATAAATATCGGAACTTTAACGACTGCTGGCGATGTTGCGTGTGTGGCGTGGGATGCCGGCAGCAAAACATTTTGGTTTCGCAAAAACAGTGGGCTTTGGAATAACAGCGGTACGGCCAATCCCGCCACGGGTACAGGTGGCATCGATGCCTCTGCTCTCGCCTCGACAAGCTATGCGTTGCATACACGATTAGGCTTTGGTGATGCTGCCACGCTCCGTACTGAAGCGGCGGAATTCACCCAGTCGCCATTGCCGTCCGGCTTCACCTCGTGGATGGGCGAGACTATCAATGCATGGAATGTCAACGACAAGAGCACTAGTGCCGTTCTTAGTAATAGCGACAAGACGGTAACCAATTCTGACGGGCTGGTTTCGCAGGTCCGCTCGACCACCACGGTCCCGGCATCGAGCGCGGGTGGAAAGTTCTATGCCGAAATTCTCGTCGGCGCTCCTGGGTCAGATGGCGACACCTCGTTTGGTATTCACGATACGACTTCGAATATTAACTCAGGATTATTTTTGGGATCTAGCAAAAGTGTCGAGTATGACATAACAGGAAATATAAGTTTTAATGGTGCATTGCAGACTACTGGTAATGTTTTAAGTGCCGGCAATGTAGTTAGTGTCGCCCTCGACACGGTCAATCATCGCGGTTGGATACGAAGAAATAACGACGCCTGGAACCATAACGCTTCGGCCAATCCAGCGACCAACGTTGGCGGCTTCGACACCTCTGCATGGACTGGGCAATTCGCGGTCGCCGCAAAACTGTGGTTTTCAGCATCGAATGCGACGATCCGCACTGAGGCGGCTGGGTTCACGCAGTCGTTGCCATCCGGCTTCACCTCGTGGATGGGCGAGGCGCTGTCCAGCGTCACGCATTACACGCTCACGGCCGATGTCGGCGCGGTCACGCTTGCGGGTATCGCCACCGGACTGCGTGCCGATCGGCGGCTGACGGCAGCAACCGGGGCCGTCGCGGTCGCAGGCATCGCCACCGGATTGCGCAAGGGCTACACGCTCGCCGCCTCGACCGGCGCAGTCGCAGTCACGCGTTACGACGCCAACCTGATCCACCGGCACGTTTATACGCTGCCGATTACGGTTGGCGCTGTCGTCGTTACCTTCAATGACGCTGGCCTGACGGCGACGAGTGCCAAGAAGCTCGCTGCAGACACTGGTACGGTCACGTTCGCCGGCTACGCCGCCGGACTGCGCGGGGCTCGCGGCGTGTTGGCATCCAAGGGCTCGGTGATCCTGGCCGGCCAGGCTGCAACGTTGCGTCACACGCACGTTCTGACCGCCACGACCAGCGCCGTGACGTTGTCGGGTAAAGCCGCAACGCTGCGCCACACCACCGTAATGCCCGCGGCGGTCGGCGCCGTCACGTTCACTGGCTACGCCGCCGGACTGCGTGGCGCGCGCGGCGTACTCGCGTCCAAAGGGTCAGTCACCCTTAACGGCCAGGCCACAACATTACGCCACACCCACGTTCTGACGGCCGCGACTGGCGCAGTGGCTGTAGCAGGCAAAGCCGCAACGCTGCGTTATGCTCACGTGATGCCTGCTGCGGTCGGCGTCGTGACGCTGACCGGGTACGCGGCGGACCTGCGCAAGGCCGGCGCGCTCAGCATGGGCGCCAATACCGGTGCGGTGACGGTTGGCGGTCAAGCCGCAACGCTGCGCGCCGCGCGCGTGCTGAAAGCGGAGCCGTCCTCGCAGACCGGCGATTTCGTCGACGACAATGGCGTCACCAGCTTTATCGATGATCTGGGCGGCACACTATGGGTCGATGATAACGGGCTGATCCTTGGCGGCTATGGTGGTCCAGTCGCAGTGACTGGCTACGCCGCAACACTGACTTACGCCCCTAGCGTCATAATTGACATCACACTGCCCGCCGACACGGGCGCTGTCACAGTCGCCGGACAGGTCACAGGGCTGCGCTACGGGCACGCCCTGATTGCCGCCAAGGGCGCCGTCACCGTCACTTTCAACGACGCAAATCTCAAGCTGCGCCGCTTCCTGCGCATGATTGCGGCGCCAGGCGGCATTATCCTGACCGGTGTTCCCGTCGGACTGAGCACCGCCGCACACAAGCAGCTGGCTGCCGCCAAGGGCGCCATCGTCCTGTCAGGCAAGGCTGCAGAACTGCGAATTGGGCGCAAGCTGCCAGCGCTCAGCGGCCCGATCGTGGTAACCGGCTCTGCCGTCGATCTCAATTATGTCCCACGTGTGCATTACCGGTTAGCTGTCACGCCGGGCGACATTGTCCTCACTGGACAACAGGTCAATTTGCTGGCTGTGATAAGAGAGAAGCAGCCGGGTCCGCTCGTGTTCGGCCGGCGTCTCGTTGTTATTCCGGGACGTTGGTAGTTCAACCCTCGATAAGGAGCCCACCATGGCCCAGTCTGCGCTGACCGTGACCCCGCCCAATCCGACGCCCCCGACCAACATGAGCTGCACCGGAGCGACGCCGCCGAACCCGCCCAATTTCACGAAAAACACCTACATCGACTGGGCGCCGGATACTGACTTTGACACCAACCCGCCGCCCTACTTCGATGACGGCGCGGCCGGCTCGCTGGTGGCGTTCGCCACCAATACGGCAGCGCTTGCCTCTGGCAGCGGCGCGACTGCCGGCGGCACCGAAAACAGCTACCCGGGTGCTGGCGGTGTGACCCCGCCGAACGCGCACTTCATGGGCGCGGTGCCGGCCTCAACATCCGTCGCGCATGAAGCGGCGGGCACCGAGAGCGTGGCCACGAGCAGCGTGCCAAACCCCTCACCGAATGGTCAGCTGCAGACGGTGAGCGTATTCGGCGCTTACACCACAACGCCGAACGCCAGTCATGCGTCTTACCTCTCGGCTGGCACTGCGCCGGTCATCACTGGACTGTCGGCGGGCGGCGTGTCGGGTGTCGGCACTACGGCGTTGACGGTAACCGGCACCGGCTTTACCCGCGCCGCTCAAGTCTACGTCGATGGCGTCAAGCAGAATACGAACTACGTGTCGGCGACGTCGTTGACGGTCGCCGGGGCACCGAAAAAGCTGACTGCCGGCACCAGTGCCGTGACGGTCCTCAATGGTGTCGGCGGCACCCCCAGCAACTCCTTCAATTGGACCTTCACATGAGCAAAGAACCCCGCACTCACGACGACGGCCGCAACGACAAGCAGCGGGCCCAGCATGCGCGCGAGTTGGAAATGGAGCACGAGCGCAGCGCCCAGCGTGATCAGCGCAAGCAAGAGGTCGATGAAGAACGGAGTAGGGCGCGGAAGATGACACCCGGCGGCACCGATCGCCCTGATGGTGCGGTGCTCCGCGATGATGCCACCGCGCGCCAGCGCATCGCCTACGAGAAGGACGAGCCTGGGTTCGTCGAGCGTAAGACTGAGGAAAAGCAGCGTGTTGACTTTATCGAGCGGACGCTGCCGGAAGATCCGAGCGATCATTTCGGCCAGCTGACGCGCGACAACGTCAATCCGGACATCCCGAGCTCGAAGACGCGCGAGGGCTGGATTGCCGACCCCAACACCCTGCAGATGGACCAGAGCCAGCAAGGTGAGCAACCGCCAGAGCGCGAGGATCAACCCGAACAGTGGCCGCAGGCGCAAAAGATGCCGGCGTCAGGCGAGTACCAGAAGGGCGATGATCTGCAACAGCAGCACGAGTTTGATCCGACTGCGCCGATCCCGCCGTCGCCGCGTCAGGCCAGCATCAATGAGCCTCCGGGCTCAAACATCCTGCCGGGTGAGGGCGGTCCGAATGAGCTTCCGGGTGGGGGAGTGCCCCCGACCCAGCCCGGTGGTGGTACTGACGAGCGACTGACGCTGACCGACATCGATCCCGATCGCATTCCGGTACAGCCGGAAGAGATCACTGAGAAGTCGATCACCGTCACTGGCACTGGCTTCTCCAACGAGTGCGTCGTGCTGTTTGACGACGAGGAGGTGCCGACCACGTTTGTGTCTCCGACCCAGCTTAAAGCCAATGTGCCGATCGCCCCGGCTGAGGGCACCTATGATGTCGAGGTGGCGCGCGGCGAGGAGCTCTCCGACGTGCTCACCTTCGAGATCGTGGCGGCCGAGGAGGGCTCGGGTGCCCAATCAACTCAGCGCGAGAAGCAAAAGCCCAAGCCGAAGAAGAGCGAGCCGCCGAGCAAGCGCTCGAAGAAAGGCAAGGGGAAACGATAGTCACCCTTGCTCGGGGAGCCGGTGGCTCCCCGTTCATTTAAGGAGAACGACATGGGTCATCCGACCTACGAGCAGCTGCTGGAACGACTTATCGAGGTTCGCAATAACGAATACCGCAGTGATCTTGAGCGGGAAACAGCGTGGCTAGAGGTCACGATGGATGTTCTGACGGCAATACTCGAAAAGCTGCGCGACGCGGAAGACTAAGGGTCGGGAGAACGGGGCTATGGGGAACCCAGTCGTTGACACGCGTGTCGACGTCATCGCTGACCATCTCGAAGACCTCAACCGCAGGCTCACGCAGCTTGAACTGCGACCGACGCCCCGGGCGGGCGAGGCGAACCTCGCGACCGCGTCGGTCAAGGGCAAAGGGCATATCACGTCGCGGTCGCTGTCGGACCATCTCGACAGCGTTAACGTCAAAGCCTTCGGCGCGATTGGCAACGGCTCGTTGAACTATCTGCACACGATGTTTGCCACGCTAGCAGAGGCGCAAGTCGTCTATCCAAAGGCTACATCGCTCACCGACGACACCGCCGACTGGTGCGGCATTCAGCAGGCGGTTGACTACGCACTCACCAACAAGATCATGAATGTGATCATGCCGGACGGTGTCTATTGGACCAGTGACACGGTCCATCTTGGCTACGGCTTCGTTGCCGGCGGCGGTAATTTTAATTGTGTCGTTTTGCAGGGCGCGGGTTACTCAGCTATTTCCGGCATGAATTCCGGTGCTGAGCTTCACCCCGTGTTCAAGGATCGCCCGGTCATCAATATTCAAGGGGGTCGAGGTTCTGGCGTGCGCGGGGTTGCCATTATCGGTCAGTGTACGTTCCCTGGTCCGGGTGGAATGACGCTCAACCAGCGCCGCGATAAGGCGAACTATCATTCAGCAGGATGCGTAGACAATCGCGAGCAGCCGCATTGCGGCGTCGCGGTCGATGGGTATTCAGGCTACGGCGGCATCATTCCGCCGTTCCCTTACCCGGTGCCGCGCTATCCCGCTTATGTTGGCACGCCAACCCCTAATCCTTGGGCGGCTGGAATGTCATCGCGCTGGTTTGTTGAGGACTGCCTCCTGTACGGGTGTCACATCGGTGTTGCGTGCCAACCTTACCAAGATGGCAACGGTGACTTTGGCAGCGTGCGCAATAGCTCGTTTGCGCTTCTCAAGGTTGGCGTTGCTGTGGGCAATTCTCAATCTCGCAACTTGGACATGGACAACACGACGTTTGACGACCTGCACACCTGCATCGACTCTAAGAGCTATGGACACGGTGTTGGTAATCTCCAAGGCAGCTACAACAACATCGGAGCTAATTATGTTTACCGTGTCATTCATGGGTCGGGTGGGTGGTCTCAGCCGTTGTACTTCACAAGCTTCTACGTCGAGTCGGGCATGATCATTGGCGACATCGACGGGACTGCGGTGTCGTTTGAAAGTTCGACCTTCTCCATTGGCGACGCAACATCGAGCACGCTGTTCAAGTCGATCTCGACCATCACGTGGTCGGGCGGGATCGCGACGGTTACAGTTGCTGCCGGGTCAGAGCTTTCCACGTGGGGTCCGCACGGCTGGAGCAGTGGTTCGTATCCGCTTGTCATTACAGGGTCCGCAACCGCCTTCAACGCGAACGTCAACGGCACCCGCTTGAGCAACACGCAATTTACTTACCCGCTCGCTGTCAATCCGGGCACCTACACGAGCGGCGCGGCTATTCAGATCCAGGCGATTACTGAGTGGGCCAATGAGCCAATGTTCCGAGGCAATATCGTATTTCGTCACTGCAATTTCACAGGCCGTCACATTTACCACTTCTCTATGGCCAACGGTAAACCGAACTTTTTTAACACGACCTTTGCAGGGCCATATCCCGGGCATGGTCCAATGCCGCCAGCGATGCAAAAGGCATTGGCCAACTTTGGTGGCGTTCTCATCGATCTAGATGAGACTACCCGCGGCGGGGACAGCCCGTTCAGCGCCGAAAATACATTACGTGGTTATGCCAGTGATTATGGGACTGATCCGCTAGTCGGAGTTTCGACGGATGGATACAATACGCAGAAGGGGCGGACGTTGTGGGGCATCGGACAGAAGGGCGCGGGGTACAGTTATTTATACGATGTTGTCGGGGTGCGGTACGATCTTGTGTCCGGGAGCTTTGGCGCTCTCACAGGTGTGACGCGAATATACACCCCTGCCGGTGACATAGCTTTATCCTCTGACGTTGGTGATGTTCTTTACTGTCTCGGGTATTCAAATTACTACGTCGAGGCGGTTGCGGGCTCTCCAGACTATCTGATGACTACCAAAGCCTTGACCTGGTTCAGATTGATCAGTGGTGTGTTCTCGCAATATACGGACGATGACATTGATTGGGGAAAGAACGAAAGTAACCCGTCGTTGGATTACGATCCGTCTACCGCCTGGAACACCATCTATTTTCCCGCGGGTATTATGGACCTGGAGCCATCGACGACTGGGGGCGGTGTGTATCCCGATGGGTTGTTCATGAAGACAACGGCAGGGTCGCAGATCATCGACTTTATTTCATATGCGGGTGACGTGGAAACGCCAGCGCTGCGGCCAAGTCATATGACGGTAAAGTCAAAGCCGTTGTGGACAGGAGCGACTGCAAGGAATGGCGGCAATCTCATGCCGTTCCCCAAGCACACGACCATTGATACCGCCACCCCGTTTCCATCGACAACGCAGGTCAAGATGACGGTAGCAGCCGTGCGCAGCGGCGTATGGTCCTACGGTCCTGGGATCAAGTTCATCAAATGAGCCTGATCGAAATCGCTCCCAATCGTTGGGTGGTGGACAAACGACAAAGTCCGCCGCAGCGCAGCTCTTTGTCTGCGCCGATGCTGATTTCCGACGAAATGTCGGCTACAGAGCAGGTTGACGGCAAGTTCTACACCTCCAAGGCAGCGTTTCGGGCGGTCGGGCGCGCGCACGGGCTGACCGAGGTGGGAACCGAGAAGTTCCGAGAGAAACAGAGAGAAACAGAGCGTTTTACGACGCGCCAGAAGCGCCGCGAGGCGATCAAGATCGCACGGGAGAAGGTCAGGGCAGGATACCGCGCTAGGGCGCAATAGGGCGTAATAGGGCGTAATAGGGCGTAATTCGAGGGCGTAATGTAAATTCGAATACGGTCAGGCTGACCGTACCCGGAACGGAATAGGGGTCCGTTGTTCGGGAGTTGCTGTTTATGTCTGACGTCACTGTTGCGCCCGCCGCTCCCCCTGCGGCGTCGACGCCAGCGGCTGCGCCAACACCGGCCGCACCGCGAACCGAAGTTCCTATCAACCAGAACCCAACCGGAACGCCGAACCCGGTGCCGCAGCAGGCGCCACCGGCCGAGGACAAGCCCGCGCGCCCGGAGACCCGCCGCGAGGGCATTCAGCGCGCCATCAACAAGCACCGCACCGAGCACCCGGTCGCGCCGCGTGAGGCCAAGAAGGGCGACAATAACCCTCCGGAAGAGACCGCGGACGAGAAGTTCAATCTTAAAAAGCGACCCGGCGATCAGGCCGCCAAGATCGATCAACCACGCGATCGCGGCCGTTTCGCCCCCAAAACCGCGCCTGATGGAGTACCAGGCGTGGCCGCGGAGCAGCAGGCGGCCCGACCCGGCACGCAGGCTGCTCCGCAACCCTATGTGCCGCCACCCGGCAGTCCCCCGCACCACCACCCGCTGCCGCGGATGTCCCCGCGGGCAGCTGCGGTCTGGGACAAGGTGCCGGACGAGGTGCGCGCCGATGCGCACCGCATGTACCGCGAGATCGATCAGGCGTTCCGCAAGTACAAGGGCGCTCATGACGTCATGCAGACGATCGCGCCCTATGAGAAAATGGCGCGCGAGCAGGGCACCACGCTGGCGCGCGTGCTCGAGAACCATGTCGGCATCGAAGACAAACTGCGCTCTGACCCGATCGGCGGCCTTGAGGTCATTGTCCACAATCTCAATCTGCAGACCCCGGACGGGCAAAAGCTGACCTTGCGGGATCTCGCCTGGCACCACCTCAACCAGACGCCCGAGCAGCAGCAGCTGATCCAGCAACGCAATGAGGCGCAGGCGACGCGCCTGCAGCTCGAGCAAATGCGGCGCGAACAGCAGGCTCTTGTCAACGAAATGCGGCGGGCGCAGTATGTACAGCACTTCCAGACGACCCGCGGCGCTGTTGATCAGTACGCTGACCAGCGACCCCGGTTTGATGAACTGGGACCTTTGATCCATCGCGAGATCCAACTGGGTTTCTCGCTGGACGAAGCCTACCGCCGCGCCGAACTATTGGCCGGCCCCTCGACGACAG